>Ga0256839_1005492_pt1 | contig 11689 bp, 7 predicted proteins | sample 354166metaG_FD_185968 | JGI IMG/M metagenome (GOLD analysis project Ga0256839, IMG submission 185968) | Hydrothermal vent microbial communities from Mid Atlantic Ridge, Atlantic Ocean - 354-166 | ecosystem: Environmental > Aquatic > Marine > Hydrothermal vents | place: Atlantic Ocean: Mid...
GCGGGTTCTGAAACCTGGCGGGCACTGCCTGATTCTGGAGTTCTCTACCCCCAAGTGGTGGCTGAAGCCCTTTTATGACTGGCACTCATTCCGGGTCATCCCACGGCTGGGCGGCTGGGTCGCCCGGCAACCCGCCGCCTATCAATACCTGGTCGAATCCATCCGTAAATTTCCTGACCAGCAGGCGATGAAGGCGCTGTTGGAACAGGCCGGCTTGCTGGATGTGCACTACCAAAACCTCTCTTTTGGGATTGCCTGTATCCATACCGGCAGAAAACCAGTGAAACAAGGATCATCAAGGTGCTGAATCAGTACTCCTCTTCTGCATGCTCCTGATCCGGAGATTCACCGCATTTGCTGGAGATGTCGCCCCCTGCCAGCGCCACCGCCAACTGATTCAGCGAGCTGCATTCTGACAGTGTGGTGGCGCTTGTCACTTGTGGCGTGCTGGCCAACGCAGGAAAACGAGCTGTTGCATGTTGTGAATGGCAATTGACACATGCTGTAGTCATTTCAGAATAGTAAAAAACCACCTGCTCCATATTGCGCTCTTTGGCGGCGTCAGAGAGCATTCCCGCAGAGCGGTGGAAAGCCTGATCCGCCTTCTTGAACGCCTCCGGAAGAGCTGCATGGAGCACCTTTTTCTGCGCCTTTGTCAGCTTCTGTTTTATGATGTAGCTGTCCCTCATTTGCCTTCCAATACCCTCCAGTTGACTCCAGTTGCCGGAGACAATGGCAGGAACGAGTTCACGCATGCCTTGTTGTAGCGCCTGCATCTCCTGAGTGATCAATGTCTTGATCTCCTGGGGTATGACTTTGGTTTTTTGCTGATGGCTGTGGTCTGCCTCATCGGCGACGGTGCCAGTGGCGTAAAATCCGAAAAGAAGGAGTATAGCTATCCGTTTAATCTTGTTTTTCATCTGGTTCCTCGGTGAGCAATAGTTCAGCCTCCAGAGTAAAGCAAACGGAGGCCCTACTCAATCCTGCCTCTGATAATCTTGCCGCTCTCCGTGCGGCTGAATCTATCGAGGAACCTGACCTCTCGCGGTTTTTCATATTTTGCCAGAGAGTCCCATATCTTTCGAGGGAGCGGGAAGGGTTCGCCTTCAATCAGCAGCACCACCTTTTCTCCCAGCGCCTCGTCGGCAGTGGCTGTGATATAGAATTGCCGCGCGGCGAGATGGGTCGCCAGTTTTTGCTCGATGAGCTCAGGAAATATCTTCACACCACCGCTGTTGATGACATTGTCATAGCGACCCAGCCAGCGGAAGTGCTGGTGGCTCAGCAGCTCCACAATATCGTTGGTGACAATGGCTTCGCCACCAAGATGATCAGCCCGGACAACCAGGCAACCACGCTCATCCTGCAAGAAACTTACACCGGGCAGGGCACTGAAACAGTCTGATTTGCGGGTGCCGTTTAAGGGGCGGATGGCGACATGCGAAGCGGTTTCGGTCATCCCCCAGCTCTCAAAGATGCGGGTTTTCAGTGTCTGAATCTGTTTGACCAGCGCGGGACTAACCTGCGCCCCACCCACAAGGAGGATTTTTACCTTTTCCAGGCCTCCCTGGGCAATGCTGTGTGACAGCTGCAGGGGGGTCATGGCGGCAAAGTCAATATTCCCCTGAACCTCTGCCAGCGGGTCAGATGATGGCTCAACCACTTGCAGATCCAGCCCCAGATGCATGGCGCGCACCAGCATCATCCTGCCCGCTATAAACCGCGGCGGCAGGCATAGCAGTGCACGATCTCCCCGTTTAAGGTCAAATGCCCCGGCGGTCAGGCGGGCGGAATTTTCCATCTCACTTTTTTTCATGCTGATCTTGCGGGGGGTACCGGTGGAGCCGGATGTCTGTAAATTGACCGTCGGCGAAGGGTGCAGCCACTCAACCATACAGCGGTGTGCCTCCTCCCAGATTGGGCTGGAGTGGCGGTTTAATTGCCCGCTTTTTATCCGCATGCTTAACGGTGATGGCAGGTTGTTGTGGAACAGCTGGCCGGTGCCCAGACCCTGAAAGCCTTCGGGGGAGAGGCTTTGTGTCCATTGATAGATGGCATCCAGACCCACATTGGATTCGAGGGCAGAGGTGACCCACCAACCGATACCACGCGCTTCAGCAAGCTCGATCCAGCGTCTGCTGGCGGCAAAACCACCGAGCAGTCCGGGCTTGAGAACGAGATATTGCGGTGCCACCCGATTGAGCATTTCGGCCTGCTTTTCAGGTGAAACCAGCGGCAGCAGCTCTTCATCCAGCGCAATCGGGATCGGCGAGTTCCGACATATCTCCGCCATTAAATCCCATTGACCGGCCGCCACGGGCTGTTCGATGGAGTGGGGGCAAAATTCCGCCAGCTGTTGCAGCCGCTGTCTGACATTTTCGCGGGTAAAAGCACCATTTGCATCCAGTCGCAACTCCAGTTCATCAGGGCCACGCTGCCGCCGGATCTGCTGCAGCAACTCCAGCTCTCTGGCGAAATCCAGACTGCCGATTTTAATCTTGATACAGCGCCAGCTGGCACTCAGTTTTTCGTCAATCTGCGCACGCATAAAATTGGGCTCACCCATCCAGATCAACCCATTGATATCCAGCGCTGTTTTATCCCTTACAGGGAAATACCGACCCTTCCCGCCATGCTCAAGATCAAGCTGCGCCATCTCCAGCGCAAACCGAAGACTGGGGAAATGCGTCAGTGATTTCAGGTTATTGATATGCCAATCGGGACGGGCGCAGAGCTGCTCCAGCCTGGTTTCAATCTCGCTGATATTGTCAATACCCAGCCCCGGTAGCGGTGCGCATTCGCCTATTCCGGTCACGCCGTTACGGGTCAGAAACAGAAACCAGAGATCACGGTGGTGCAGGGTGCCACGAGAGGTGCCTGCCGGATGCCTGAATTTCAGCCGGTACTTTTTCCAATGCGCCTGCAAGGGAGATGACTCCGGGTTAGGGGAAGAGCTGAACAGATCATCTCAAAGTCTCTATTACAATCCAAATTTACCATCATCCAGGGTGAACCCAAAATGGGTGATCTTCATGCCCTTTGAGCGTAGTATCTTGCCCAGCAACTTCAGGTTGCCCATGGGCTTCTCTTCTAAAACAGATAGCAATATGGAATAAACCGAATTGGAGTCAATACCACTCTCTGCCATTGCGCTGTTTACCTTTCTGTTTTGCCTGTTATCACGGCGGATCATTGACAGCTGGATCACAGCACCCATGGCCTTCACCGGCCTCGGCCTGCTGCTGAGTGATGTCAGCCTGGGCATGTTCACACCGCACTTGCGCTCCCACCTGGTGACGGTAATTGCAGAGATCACTCTCATTCTGGTGCTCTTTTCCGATGCCTCCAGAATCTGTGCAGCACGTCTGCGGCATGATGGCGCACTGCCTCTGCGCCTGTTGGCGCTGGGGCTTCCCCTGACCATTATCATCGGCGCAGTCATTGCCATGCTCTTGCCCCTGGGGCTTGGCATTTGGGAGGCCGCGCTGCTGGCCGTGGTTCTCGCCCCGACCGATGCCACTCTGGGGCAGGCGATTCTTACCATCAAATCCATTCCCCTGCGCATACGGCAGGCGCTCAATGTGGAGAGTGGCCTGAATGATGGCATTGCACTGCCTGTGCTGCTCATGTTTCTGGTGCTTGCAACGGATGGCGCAAGCGGGGATCTTGGCACATCCATCTACCTTATCGTCAAACAGATTGTGCTCGGCGTACTGGCCGGCATCGCCATCGCCTTCCTCGGTTCACGCGCATTTGACTGGTTCGGGAGCAGAGGGTGGATGAGCGGTGATTTCGAGCGGATCTCGGTATTTGCACTCGCACTGCTAACCTATGCCGGTGCCGAAGTGATTGGTGGCAACGGCTTTATAGCCGCATTTTGCGCAGGCCTTACGGTGGGCAATATCTCACGACGAATGCCCAGATGTATCGTTTCGTTTGTCGAGACCGAAGGCCAGCTTTTCACCCTGGCAATCTTCTTCCTGTTTGGCGTTTCAATGGCGGCTCCGGCACTTGCTGCGGTTGATCTCCCTGTTATTGCCTATGCGCTGCTCAGCCTGACATTGATCCGTATGGTGCCCGTGGCTCTGGCGCTCAAAGGGGTGAAATTTAGATGGGATACGATATTGATGCTAGGCTGGCTCGGCCCCCGCGGTGTGGCATCGATCCTCTATCTTCTGATCCTGATTGAGCATAGGGATGAGCATGCAATCCCTGGCCTGAACACAATAGAGGTCGTGGCTGTATTAACCGTTTTGCTCAGCATCCTGCTGCACGGACTCAGCGCCAAACCGTTAGCCAATCTCTACAGCCGCCGGATAAACAGAAACCCTGACCTGCCGGAACATGGGCCATTCCCAGGGCATAAAAAAGCAGAAAATGGCTCCCAACAAAATGGCCAGAACGACACCTGAGCAAGACACAATCCTACCACTGCCACACCACCCCGGTTGATTACAAGATAGGCAGCTGAATATAACTACAGTTATATCTGCGACAAAATGCCATGCGTCAATAGGCCACATTTTCAACTGCCTGCGCGCTAAGTATTATCTCCCCCGGTTTGGTGGTGAGGCACTGTTGGCAGATTGCCTTAACTGCTTTTGATCTATTTCAAAAGCAGGGCATTCAACTGCCTTGCACTACCCCTCTAGTTTTATAACCCCCAACGATTGCAGCCTTCCAATGCAAAAGTTGGCTGTGTGCCCTGTATGTTGTTTAAAGGCTAAATAATCATGATCAAGAAAAGTAACCACCGGGTAATGCCCTGTGCCATTTTGGGTGCAGCCATGGCATCTGTTGGCAGCAATGGGTTTGCTGTTGCTGAAGAGACTGTCAGCTCACTCGATACCATTATCGTGTCAGGTTCACGCTCGGAGGAGCTGCTATTGGACACGCCCAACGCCATATCCGTAATCGGCCAGGAGGAGATTGACAGGGTAAAGTTTATTGATGCAAATAAAGAGCTTTTGTCACGCATCCCTGGCAACAGCATGAGTCGAAACCTTAGATGGGCATTTGGCGGTAAAAACTACACCGTCAACCTGCGAGACGGCGTGATGATGCGCCCGTTTGGCAAGGGCTTCAATCGATCCCTCAACGAGGTCAATTCGTGGGATATCGAACGGGTAGAGATTATCAAGGGACCAGCATCTGCACTCTATGGCAGCCATGCAATTGGGGGTGTCATCAATATTATTACCAAAGAGCCGCCACCAGAGCGAGAGATCAATATCTGGGCCGAAACTGGCTCATGGGAGCGTTACAGGACAGGGGTCTCTATTGGCGATACAGAGGGTGATTTTGGCTATAAGATTGATGTCAATGGCCTGACGGTTGATGGCTGGCGCGAGCGCACCAAAAGAGAGGAGAAGGCCTTCAGCGCCAAAGGTGTCTGGAGACTCTCTCCAGACACCAAGCTGACTCTGCGCGCTGAATATCAGGACAAACGTATCCAGCAGCCTGGGTCGATTTCAGAAGCTGAGTATGATGCAGACTGGAGACAGGCAGACGTTTATGATGCCTACGAAGACACCCAGTTCACCACCCTGTCCGGGATCTACGAACATCAGTTCAGCGACAAAGTAAGCACAAAAATATCCTACTCAGCGCGCAAGACCGACACCGATGGACCAACCGCACTCTCTTACAAAAGCGGTTATGTCGATGATGAATATATGGATCACAACCTGCTGCTTGAATCACATTGGAAGTTTGACCCCTGGTCATCAAAGCTGGTAGTGGGTGCCGATCTGCAACATAGTGATGTCACCGAAACAAGCAAGGCATGGACATCCGATGTCAGCACCGCTCCGGGTGCTATAGAAAAGGATTGGGATCTGTTGGCTGAGGTCGTATCCCCCTTCACACAGATTCAGTTCTCACCCATTGATTGGGCTGAAGTAACACTTGGTGCACGCTATGACAACATCGAATATACGGGCAAAGATCAGCTTGGCACCTTAGGCACAATAGAGTCAGATTATTCAAACATAAGCACAAAGGCAGGTGTCAGCTTCACGCTTAACGAGAACAATAGCTTGTGGTTCAGCTATGGCGAGGGCTTCATGGTGCCGAGCCGCTCAAGGCTCTTCACCAGCACAGCTACTTTTCGGAGCGGAAGATGGCGCGGCTACAACTCCGACCCTGACCTCGATCCAGAAACCGCAGATAACTACTCTATCGGTTTACGCGGTGCCACCAGCGATGGGGTATTTGGTTATGACATGAGCCTCTATTACACCAAGATCAAAGATATGGTAGTTGGGGTGGATAGAGGCGGTGCAGACCGGGTCTATGTGAATGCCGGTGAGGTACGTGGAGAGGGTCTGGAGGCCGCATTCCATTTTGCACCGATCAATAATCTTCGGTTTGATGCCGCCTACACCTATGCAGATCACGAATACACTGATTTTGTTGATGGTGGTACCGACTACAGTGGCAACACCGTCAGCTCATCACCACTACACCACCTCAATGCAAGAGTGACCTTCACCCCAACTGCGCTGCTGGATATTGAGTTGGAGATGGATTCCATCTCTCGTTACGACACCAGCACCGCCAATGATGATCCAGAAGGGAAATACCGGCGACCTGAGCTATTTCACCTCAAGGTCAACTATGACACCGGAATCTGGTCACTCTGGGGACAGGTGCGCAATCTGACCGATGAAAAATATGCAGAGCGCGTCTCCTATAGCAGCCGCAGTGGCAGAAGCTACACACCCGGTGAGCCTCTCTCCATCAATGTTGGTATCAGGTACAGCTTCTTGTAATAAAAACAGAGCAACTCAGACCCTTGAGCCAGCAGAGGGTGGACACAGAAAATGTGTCCACCCTTTTCTGCGCTATTGTATTGACCGGCGGCTGGTCATCTCCTGACCAACGCATCATGAAAGCAGGAATGGTTATCCACTGGTAACTATTCAGCTCACCCCTGAAATCCGCCATTTCGGTGTTACAAAATGATCATTTACACTTGTAAACTCACATCGCTTAAAGCGCCTGCTTTTGGTTTGCGCCTTGAACTGACGGATTTCAGGGGCAACCTGAACCGTTACAGGCGATTTTGTAAGGGTACTGAATAGTTACATCCACTGTATATAAGCTCAGCCGAGCTGAACTCTATTGATAAGCACAACGGTAACAGATAACCATGCCGAACCGAGTTTCCGCAGAAACGCACCACAAAGAAGCCCATGGTGCAGACAAACCTCCACGCATACGAAAATATCTCATAGTGGCTCTGCCGGTACTGTTCCTTCTCCTTGGCGTAGCTGGCTATCAGGAAATAATGAGCTGGACGGGGGGCGCAGAAAATGCCCATAGCAGCCGATCAACACCCATCTCAGCCCCTTCAAAACATAAAGGGCCGGCAGGGCCGCAGTATGGTCGTTCCGGCCCACCAAAGGCCGCGGGACACAACAAGCAGCCCGCGGTAAAGGCTCACACCATCCATCTGACAGCATATCAACCGCAATGGAATCTCTATGGAGAGATCGTCACCGGCCACAGGGTAGCTGTGCATCTGCCGGTCTCGGGGCGGCTTGTCCACGTCAGCCCGAAGCTGCGCGAAGGGGCGAAGATCAAACAAGGGGATCTGCTGGCCGCCATTGATGAGTTTCCCTATCGGGCGGCATTGGAGGAGGCACAGGCGACGCTTTCAGAGATACAGGCCCGACAGAAAGAGATACGCGCCCAGATCACGCTGGAGGAGCATGGCCTGAAGCAGGCGCAGCGTCAGCTTGAGCCAGCACAGAATGAGCTTAAACGTATGCAGCAGCTCCTCAAGGGCGGAACCGTATCGCAAAAGACGGTGGATGAAGCCACGGTGCTGGCCTCCCAGCGGGAATCGGCTCTACAGCAGCGGCTGAGCAACATCGAGATCAGCAAGGCGCGGCTACAGCAGCAAGGCGCAGCGGAAAAACGCCAGCAATGGGTGCTGCAAAGGGCGAAGCGGGCGCTGGAGGATAGCCGCTTCATCGCACCCTTTGATGGTCATGTGCTGTCGGTCAATGCCGAGACTGGCCAATATGTCACCTCGTCAAGCAAGCTGGCAACGCTGGTCTCCGGTGGCGATATTGAGGTGCGCTTCACCCTGTCAGAGGATCAATATGGCGATCTGCTGGCCTCCGGGGAAGCCATTTCCGGCCTGCCTGTAGCTATCACCTGGCGCTCTGGCCGCTCCCTGCTGAGCTTCGATGGCAGGGTAAAGCGGGTGGCAGCAGAGGTTACCGAAGAGAGTGGCGCAATCACCCTCTACGCCGGATTGGCCGAAGGGGGAGCATCAAAAGAGCAACTGCCGATTGGCTCCTTTGTGGATCTGACGCTCTTCGGCCACAGCATCGATCAGGTGGCACGGGTGCCGGAAAGCGCCATATATGACCAGAATCATCTCTTTCTCATTGAGGCGGGTCGACTGGTTCCGCGTCAGGTAGCGCCACTGACCTGGGAGAACGGCGAGGTACTGATTGCCAGCGGCCTCAATGAGGGCGAACAGGTTCTTGCCAACCACCTGCCAAATGCCAGACCCGGCATGCAGGTCAAGGTGATAGCGCAATGAGCGGCATGAGAGAGCCTCCCCGCTTTTCAGCCCTCTCGGCTCCCATCCGCTTTTTTGCCCAGCACCGCACGGCAGCCAATCTGCTGATGGCCATCTTGCTGATCACCGGCTATATCGCGCTGGATATGCTGAATACACAGCTGCTGCCAACACAGGAAAACCCGCGTGTTTCGGTGCGTGTTGCCTGGCCCGGAGCAAGTGCTTCGGACATGGACAAGGCAGTTATCCGCAATCTTGAACCGGCCTTGCGCTATCTGGATGGCGTGGATCACTTCATGGGGCAGGCGCGTGAAGGGAGCGCCTATATGGCAGTTCAGTTTCGGCGCGGCATGGATGTGGATCAACTGACGGCAGAGGTGCAGAAGGCGGTTGACAGCGTGACCATCCTGCCAGATGCAGCAGAACGGCCTGAGGTTCACGCCGTACGGGGGTTTGAGCGTGTAGCCAAAATCCTGATCACCGGGCCGTTTTCCGAACGTGAGCTGAAAGGCCATGCGGTGCAGATACGTGATGGCTTGCTGGATGCAGGGATCGACCGGGTGATGATGACCGGAACGCGCGATGAAGAGATCCGCATCACCGTCCCGGAGCGCAGACTGGCTCGCCATCATCTGACCATGGATGAGATTGCGACAGCGATCAAACGAGAGAGCCAGGATCGACCGGCCGGTAGTCTGCGCGGCGGATTGGATCGCACTGTCCACGGAGCCGGGCGTGCCGACACCGCCGATGAGATCAGTGAGATCATCCTGCGTACAGGCCAGCGCGGTGAGCATCTGGCGCTTCATCATGTGGCACAGGTAGAGGACACCTTTAACCCGGATCAGATCCGCGGCCTGCATCGGGGGGAGCCGGCTATCCGGCTGGAGATCCAGCGGACACCCTCTGCCGATACCCTGGAGACCCATCGCATCCTGCACCGCTATATCGAGAGCATCAGCAAGAGCTTGCCGCCGGATCTCCGGGTTGAGCTGTTTGATGTGCGCGCCGACTATCTGCAGGAGCGCATAAACCTGCTGCTCAAGAACGGCCTGCAAGGGCTGGTCATTGTCGTGGTGGTTCTTTTTATTTTTCTCAGTGCCCGCATCGCCTTCTGGGTTGCCTTTGGCATACCCGTGGCGCTGATGGCAACCTTTGCCGTTATGTGGATGACGGGGCAGAGCGTCAACATGTTCTCCCTGTTTGCGCTGATGCTGGCTCTTGGCATCATCGTGGACGATGCCATTGTCGTTGGTGAGCATACAGCAACGCTGCACAAAGGGGGGCTGCCTGTGGGAGAGGCGGTGGAACAGGGCGCTTTGCGCATGTCGGGGCCGGTGCTGGCGGCCACGCTGACCACCATTGTCGCCTTTCTGCCCACCTTCTTTATGTCTGGCCGGGTTGGTGACATGTTGCAGGCTCTGCCGCTGGTGGTCACCGCCGCACTTGCTGCAAGTCTTATCGAATGCTTTTTCATCCTGCCAGCGCATCTGCGGCATGCCCTCTCACACCATCAAGCCCCCAGCCGTTTCCGCCGCTTTTTTGACCAGGGGTTCGCCGGTTTCAGGGATCGCATATTTGCGCCAGTGGTTGAGTTTGTCATTACCTGGCGCTACGCCACGCTGGCTGCGGTTGTCTCACTGCTGTTGATTGCAACCGCTGTGGTGATGAGCGGAAAGCTGCGCTTCAACTTCTTCCCTTCGCCAGAGGCTGAATATATCTCTGCCGGCATTACCATGCAGGCCGGCACCTCGCGTGAAGAGACACTGAAGGCACTGGCGCTGATCGAAGAGAGCCTCTACCGTGCAGAGCAGAAGCTGGGTGAAGAGCAGAGGCTGGTTCATATCACCTTTGCCTGGCTGGGGATGCTGGGCTACGCTTCGGGTGACCACCTGGCTCAGCTGGATGTCCAGCTGGCACCTTCAGAGGAGCGGCGCATCCGCACCCGCGAGATCATGGCGCAGTGGAAGCAGATGGTGCCGCCCATTGCGGGGCTGGAACGCTTCTCTGTGGGCGTTCGCCGCCATGGAGGCGCACCGCAGGATCTGGAGATCCATCTGCAAGGAGACGATGCCTATAGCCTGAAAAGCGCAGCCCTGGAGGTTCAGGATCTGCTCTCAGCCATACCTGGTGTGCACTCTGTCAACGACAATCTTCCCTGGGGTAAGCGTGACGTGGCGATTCGCCTCACCCAGCGCGGAAGGATGCTGGGCTTTGCCATTGATGATGTAACCCGTCAGGTAGAGCAGGCGCTGGAGGGGCAGATCGTACGCCGGTTTGCGCGTAACTCCGAAGAGGTCGTTGTGCGTATTCGGCGGGAAGGCGGTTCACTTGGCATGCAGGCGCTGCGCGAGATGCGCATTGCTGCACCGGGTGGAGCCTACCTGCCTCTGCATGACATCGCAGAGCTGGAGGAGAAGTCAGCATTCTCGATGATTATGCGGCGTGATGGCAAGACCGATATTACCGTTGGTGCAGATCTGGACAGCAGGGTGCTGACACTGGTTGAGATGCAACGTGAGCTGGAGAAGATCGGGCTGGAGACCATTGTGCAGCATCATGGGGTAACACTGAAGGTGGCGGGGGGGCTGGCAGAGCAGCAGGCCGGTTTTTCTGACCTTCAGCGTGGCTGGCTGATCGCACTGGCGCTGATCTACATCATCCTGGCATGGGTCTTTGGCGGCTATTCACGTCCGCTGATTGTCATGCTCATCATCCCTTTCGGCATCATCGGGATGGTATTGGGTCACCTGGTTATGGGGCAGAGCCTGACCATGCTCAGTCTGGTGGGGCTGCTGGGTCTGTCAGGGATCATCATCAACGACTCCATCATCCTGGTATCCCGTGCCGATGAACGGATGGCTGCGGGAGAGGGTATGCAAGAGGCGGCAACAGGTGCTGCACGCGACCGTCTGCGCGCAGTGCTGCTCACCTCATTGACCACCATTGGCGGCCTTACCCCGTTGATGTTTGAGACCTCGATCCAGGCTCAGTTCCTGCTGCCGATGGCCATCACCATCGTTTTTGGATTGGCCGTTGGGACACTGCTGGTGCTGCTGCTGGTGCCTGTGGTCTATGGCATCCTGGCCGACCTGCTCCCCGTCAAAAAATAAACACTCCCGCCCCCATAAAGATCAGCATGATTGCACT
>Ga0256839_1005493_pt1 | contig 11689 bp, 8 predicted proteins | sample 354166metaG_FD_185968 | JGI IMG/M metagenome (GOLD analysis project Ga0256839, IMG submission 185968) | Hydrothermal vent microbial communities from Mid Atlantic Ridge, Atlantic Ocean - 354-166 | ecosystem: Environmental > Aquatic > Marine > Hydrothermal vents | place: Atlantic Ocean: Mid...
GGCGCTTGAAATTTATGATGCTTTTCTGAGCCGTGTTCCCCGCCACCCTCTGGTAGCGGAAGCCAGAAATCGCGCTTTAAAAGGTACGGTGCCACCGTATTTTGTTCGCACCGCAAGAAATGGTGCAGCCGAAGCAATGTTTGGTGTTGCCAGTGCCTTATCGCAGGATTCAAGTTCTGACCTTGCCCTTATTTACACCCAGATAGCACTGTTTTTGAACCCAACGTCTCCTTCAGCCTGGACTTTGCTGGGAGATATTTACGAAGACATGAAGAAATACGGTCTCGCACTCACCTCCTATGACCAGGTTGCGGAAGAATCCAGCTTGCGGAAAAACGCTGAAATACGCATTGCTGCCAATCTTGACCGGCTTGATCGCACCGAGGATGCTGTTGAAAAACTTAAATCCGTCATCGCCGCTTACCCCGATGATTTTGACCCGTTGCTGGCATTGGGCAATATGATGCGCGGGCGCTCGAAATTTAAAGAAGCCGTAGAGGCTTATTCTTCTGCGCTTGAACTCATGGTTCCTGAAATTACACCGCCATGGTCATTTTATTATTTCCGCGGTATCAGTTACGAGCGCATAGATCAATGGCAAAAAGCTGAAGTCGATCTGCTGAAAGCACTTGAGCTTGAGCCCGATCAACCCCTGGTGTTGAATTATCTGGGCTATTCCTGGGTAGATAAAAACCTCAACCTGAAGCGTGCTCTGAAAATGATTCGCAAGGCAGTAAAATTGCGCCCGGCAGACGGCTATATCGTTGATAGCCTGGGCTGGGCGCAATATCGTCTGAATGATTTTGAAAATGCGGTAAAAACACTTGAGCGCGCCGTTAATCTCAAACCTGACGATCCCATCATCAACGATCATCTTGGCGATGCTTACTGGCGGGTGGGGCGAAAACTTGAAGCCAGGTTCCAGTGGCAGCATGCTCTTGATCTGAAGGCCGAGCCGGAAAACCAGGTGAAAATCAAACTGAAACTCAAAAATGGTCTTGATGATCTTGACGGAGTTGAGTCCGATACCAAAGAAGCATCCCAACCTGCCGGCAACAAGACCTGAACCTATAGTCTTGCGTATTTTCCACACCGCCCAGGCCTTGAGCCGGGGTCGGGACAGGCAGTTTCGATGAGACGAAGTCATGAAGACAGTTCACCAGTTTGCTCCGGCAAAAATCAACCTTACCCTTCATATCAAGGGGCGCCGCGAAGACGGGTTTCATCTGATCGAGAGTTTTGTCGCCTTTGGAGATGTTGGCGATGAAATTACGGTTAAAAGCCACGAGGGTTTTGACCTCAATGTTTCGGGCCCCTTTGCCGGTCCCCTGCGCAAAGAAGAAAAAAACATCGCTCTGGAAGCCGCCATTGCCTTTGTAAAAGGCTTTCACGACTGCCTGCCAGGTGTTCATGTTGATCTCGTTAAAAACCTGCCCATAGCTGCCGGAATGGGCGGCGGTTCATCCGATGCCGCCGCTGTCATTCGCGCGCTTGCCTATCTGGTTGACATCAAGGTCTCACGCATAGCCGCCGGTCAGCTTGCCATTGGTCTGGGTGCTGATGTCACGGTGTGTCTCGATCCTGTGGCTTCTTTCATGAGTGGTGTTGGCAATATTGTCGCGCCGCTTCCAGCTCTGCCCGAAGTCCATGCAATCCTGGTCAATCCAAATATCAAAATGCTTACCGGTGCGGTTTTTGCAGCCCTGGCGGTGCCAGGGGCCATTCGCCGCGATGAATTGAGCCCGAAACCTGAACATGCCTTCGGCGACGCTCATGACCTTGCAGATTTTGTTCGCTCCTGTCGCAATGACCTCGAACCTCCGGCCATTCGCATGTGCCGCGAAATAGCTGATGTTCAAGACGCATTGCTGGCTTGTGACGGCTGCCTTCTGGCCCGGATGACGGGAAGCGGGGCGACAAGTTTTGGCCTGTTTGCCGACAGGGCTAAAGCCATGCGCGGGGCTGAATTTATCACTGAAAAAGCGCCAGGATGGTGGGTCAAACACTGCCGATTGAATTGAGGCGGAAGGCGGGTTGTAAAAGTTGAGTCTTACCAGACCATTGAAAAAATTCCGGCAACGGCCAGATAACGCACTGCCTTGGCCACAAACACAAATGTGGTGAACAGCACTATCGGTGTGCGTGAGATACCGGCGATCACAGTGAGCGGATCCCCGATAACCGGTAGCCACGACAGCAGTAAAGACCAGATTCCCCAGCGTTGATACCAGATGGTGAAGCGATCATATTTTTCAGCCGGGACCGGGAACCATTTGTGCGAGCGATGGTGGGAAAAGAAACGACCAATGCCCCAGTTCACGCAACTGCCAAGTGTATTACCAATTGTTGCGACCAAAACGGCCAGACCAACCGCAACCTCATTGCTGGTCAAAACCCCCATCAGCACAATCTCGGATGATCCCGGAAGCAAGGTGGCAGAAACAAAAGCTGAAATAAAAAGAGTGGAAACAAGACCGCTCATTTAAGAAAACATGTCTTAATAAGAACGGCTAACGCAAAAACGCACCACTTCCATCAACGCCATTTTTTGTGGGCAGGCCGGGAAAATTTCCAGCGCATCACACGCTATTGCACCATAATGGTGGGCACGATTAATAGTATCTTCCAGCGCATTGTGCTGCTTCATCAATGAAATAGCATGCTCAAGATCTTTATCTTCCTGATTTCCATCCTCCAGGGTGCGCTTCCAGAATTTTCGCTCGTCTTCATTACCGCGACGGTAGGTCAGGACCACCGGCAGGGTAATTTTTCCTTCCCTGAAATCATCGCCGACAGATTTACCCATGGCATCGGCATCGCCGGAATAATCCAGCGCATCATCGATAAGCTGAAACACCAGACCCAGATTGCGGCCATAGCTGTCGAGAGCCGAACGTTTTTCCGCTGATTGATCAGAAATAATCCCACCCACGTGGGCGGCAGCGGCAAACAGGGCGGCTGTTTTTGCCTTGATTACAGCGAGATAATCATCTTCCGTTGTGGTGATATGCTGGGCAGCGGCCAGTTGCATCACCTCGCCCTCGGCAATCACCGCAGCAGCGTCCGATAAAACAGCAAGGCAGTCGAGCGAGCCGGTTTCAACCATCATCTTGAAGGCCTGACCAAGCAGAAAATCACCCACCAGGACACTTGCCTCATTGCCCCACAGAATGCGCGCAGTTTTATTGCCCCGGCGCATGTCACTTTCATCAACTACATCATCATGCAACAGGGTTGCCGTGTGCATAAATTCAACGCTTGAGGCCAGTTTGATGTGGTGTTTGCCCTGATAACCACACATCTGGGCAGCGGCAATGGTTAGCATCGGCCTGATTCTCTTGCCGCCCGAATCGATCAGATGCCGGGCTAGCTCGGGGATAAGCTCAACGTTTGACACCACGCGTTGCATGATCAACTCGTTGACACCTTCCATATCATCGGCAACCAGCGCCATCAACGGTGCCAGACTTGCCGCCTGATTGCGGCCTTTATCGAGGGGAATTACAACGCCCAAAACATCTATCCTTCAGCATCAAACCTGTAAATGACAATATGTCGGCGCTCATAGTTGGGTCAAGTGCGATGAATTGCCTTTGGGCGATTAGTGTGATCACATACACTGACGCGGCACTATTTTGATGAATTTTTGGTGAGTGAATATATTTACCTATGGAAGAACTTCTGCGAACAAATGATATGGTCCTGATCTCCTATATTGAATCGATGCTGAATGATGCCGGAATTCCGCACCATGTTATGGACACCAACATGAGTGTTGTTGAAGGTTCCATCGGTGTGTTGCCGCGACGTATTATGGTGATGGGTGATCAGATCAACCAGGCCCGTCGGATTGTCAGGGAGGCGGACATAGACGGATTATGACGGCTGTGGTCGATGAACTCACCGACGATGCTTTTCTGGGTGGCAAACTACACTGTTTGCAACCGGCAAAAGGCTATCGCTCCGGTCTTGATGCGGTACTCCTTGCCGCTGTCATTCCTGCGCAACCCGGTGAAACAACCCTTGAAGCGGGCAGCGGTACCGGCATTGCCAGCCTGTGTCTGGCAGCCACTGTGGAAAACCTCAAAGTTGTCGGCCTCGAAATAAATCCGCAAAGTATAGAACTTGCCCATCGAAATGCCGTCCGCAATGGTTTTGATAAAAACTCGACATTTATCGAAGGTGATCTGTCGAAGTCATTCAGGGATCTGGAGCAAAAAGGTATTGTTCAAAACCTCTATGATCATGTTTTTGCCAATCCGCCGTTTTTCGCCGAAGACGCGGCCCAGATGTCCCCTGATGCCGGCAAGGCCAAGGCCAATATTATGGGCACTGAGGGATTGGACAGATGGTTGAAATTCCTGACAGCCGTGGTCAAGCCCCATGGTACCATAACCATCATTCATCGCGCTGAAGCCTTGGCAGCCCTGACAGCAAGCTTTGACGGTCGTGCCGGCGGATTGAAAATCTATCCGCTGTTTCCCAAAGCCCATATGCCCGCTTCAAGGCTCATCGTGCAGGGCACAAAGGGCAGCCGCGCCCAATCAGCCTTGCTACCGGGCCAGATCATGCATCAGGCAGATGGCAGCTTCACGCCCGAGGTTCAGGCGATTTTACGCGATGGCAAACGGTTGAAAATTTAACAACAATGCCGTTTTGGTCTTGTGGTTGGGCGCAACGGCGATTATCTATCCCTGATGAAAACATCTGAAGCTGAGAAAATTAAGGGCTGGCGGCGATTTTTACCCAAGCGCTTTCGCAATCCCAAACCCGTTGTCGCCGTTGTGCGCCTGAGCGGCGTCATTGGTGCAGGCTCGGCCTTGCGACCGGGGCTCAACCTCAACAGTGTCAGTTCGGCCCTGGAAACCGCCTTTAAAGCCAAACACGCAAAAGCGGTGGCGCTGGCGATAAATTCTCCCGGCGGTTCCCCGGTTCAATCAAACCTGATTTACACCCGTATTCGGGCGCTGGCCAAAGAGCATGATTTGCCCGTCTATGTGTTTTGCGAAGATGTGGCTGCCTCAGGTGGTTATTGGCTGGCGTGTGCGGGCGATGAAATCTATGCCGACAGTAATTCTATCGTCGGCTCCATTGGCGTCATTGCCGCCGGCTTTGGATTTACCGAGCTGATCAAGAAAATCGGGGTCGAGCGCCGGGTTTATACCGCTGGTGAAAACAAGAACATCCTCGATCCTTTCAAGGCCGAAAATGCCAGCGATGTAAAACGCATCAAATCGCTGCAAAAAGATATGCACGAAAGGTTCAAGGACCTGGTGGTAAAGGCCCGGGGCGATGCGCTCAAGGAAACACCAAAAAAACTGTTTACCGGTGAATTCTGGACCGGCACCAGAGCACTCGAATTCGGCCTGATTGACGGCATTGGCGATATGCGCACTATTATGCGTGAAAAATTTGGCGACAAGGTTGAACTGAAGCTTTTCGGTGCCAAACAAGGCTGGCTCAAACGCCGCCTCAGCCCGGGTTCATCGCTTGGTTTTATTTCCGGTACCAGTGGGCAGTCTATGGTGCAGGGCCTTGCCGATGATGTGCTCTCAACCATTGAAGAACGCGCAATCTGGTCACGCTACGGCCTGTGATTTTCCCCAAAGAAATTGCTAACATATCCCACCCTTCCCGTTATCCTCGGGCGTGTCCCACACCTGTCCGGTCAAATGGGTCATTATTAATTGCCGTTGGTATTAGCTGTAAAAATCACAGTTGGATACAGGGTGCACAAATGACACTTAATGCCAGTGGTGATGAGGTAAGGTTTGACCCATCATCCCGTCATACCGGCGCAAGCCGGTATCCAGCGCCAAAAATTCATACCCTGCCGCTTCTGGATACAGGCTTGCGCCGGTATGACGATGGAATTAATTGTTTAAACTGGACAGGTGTGGGGCAAGCCCAAGGATGACGAAGCAGGAGAGGATGGCTGAAAGCGACGCGCATTAAATCAAAAGGCTGTCTTGACCCGAACAGGTGCCACAGGTAGGTTGCGCGCGTTCCTTCTGTTTTACGCGAATCCCTAAGGCCGTTTTAGAAGGACTTCGCCTTTTCGCCTTACGCTCAAGAGTGTTGTAATGCCAACCCAGTCAGTTCCAGCAAGTCTTGTGCCCCAGCGCTCGTTTCAGGGGCTGATTCTGGCCCTGCAACATTATTGGGCAGCTTACGGTTGCGCCATCCTTCAACCCTATGACATGGAAGTAGGCGCGGGCACGTTTCATCCGGCAACCATCCTGCGCTCTTTAGGCCCACGCCCATGGAATGCCGCCTACGTGCAGCCCTCGCGGCGGCCCAAAGATGGCCGCTATGGCAATAATCCCAACCGCTTGCAGCATTATTACCAGTTTCAGGTCATCCTAAAGCCCTCACCAAAGGATTTTCAGGAGCTTTACCTCAAGAGCCTCTATGCAATCGGCGTTGATCCCGAAAACCATGACATCAGGTTCGTTGAAGATGACTGGGAAAGCCCGACGCTTGGTGCCTGGGGACTGGGTTGGGAAGTGTGGTGCGATGGTATGGAAGTCTCGCAATTTACCTATTTTCAGCAGGTCTGCGGCCAGGATTGCTCACCCATAACCGGCGAGCTCACCTATGGTATCGAACGCCTGGCCATGTATGTGCAGGGCGTTGACAATATTTATGACTTGAATTTTAACGGTGGCGAGGGCGAGGCCTGCGTCTCTTATGGCGATGTGTTCCTGCAGGCCGAACAGGAATATTCACGTTATAATTTTGAATTTGCAAATACCGCTGCACTCACTCAACATTTTGAAGATGCGGAAAAAGAATGCCAGTCGTTGCTTGAAGCCGGCGGCATGGCGCAACCAGCTTACGACCAGTGCATCAAGGCCAGCCATATATTCAACCTGCTCGATGCCCGAGGTGTCATCTCGGTAACCGAGCGCCAGTCCTATATACTGCGCGTGCGTAATCTTTCCACCCAATGCGGTGAAGCATGGATTAAAACTGCAGCAGGAGGTGCAAATGCCTGATCTCCTGCTCGAATTATTCAGCGAAGAAATCCCCGCCCGCATGCAGGCGCGCGCAGCTGATGACCTGAAAAAGCTGGTGACAGATGCCCTTGTGGATGCAGGGCTTATCTATGAAAGTGCGGGCGCATTCGTCACCCCGCGCCGCCTGACTTTGAGCGTTACCGGCATTCCCGCAACCCAGCCCGATGTTCGCGAAGAACGCAAAGGCCCGCGCGTTGGCGCACCGGAAAAAGCAGTTGAAGGATTTTTGCGCGGGAGTGGACTGGCTTCGATTGATGATGCAACCATCCAGTCTGACCCCAAAAAGGGTGATTTCTACGTTGCCATCACCGAAAAGAAGGGCGAGAGCGCGAACAAAGTAATCGCTGAAATCATTCCAGCCATCATAGCAAAATTCCCATGGCCGAAATCGATGAAATGGGGCAATGGCAGTCTGCGCTGGGTGCGGCCTTTGCATTCGGTTCTGTGCCTGTTGGGCGAAGGCGAAGACGCGCAAGTTGTAGAATTTGAAATTGACGGTGTCACCTCCGGCAACACCACAAAAGGCCACCGCTTCATGGCCCCGGACGAAATTACCGTTACAGGTTTTGAAGACTACGAAGCCAAACTGGCAAAAGCCCACGTCATTCTCGATGCTCAGCATCGCCAGGACACTATCGCGCATGACGCCAAACAGCTGGCCTTTGCCAAGGGTCTCGAACTGGTTGAGGACAAGGGCCTTCTGACGGAGACCGCCGGTCTGGTGGAATGGCCGGTGGTGATGACGGGAAATTTTGACGAAGCCTTTTTAGAGGTGCCGCCGGAAGTCCTGACCATCGCCATGAAATCGCATCAAAAATGTTTTTCTTTGCGCGACCCCAAAACCCAAAAACTCGCCAATGCCTTTATCCTGGTATCAAACCTCGCCGCTAAAGATGGCGGCAAGAAGATCGTCGCCGGTAATGAACGCGTCATCAATGCGCGGCTGAGCGATGCAAGGTTCTTCTGGCACCTGGATCTCAAAACCCGGCTGGAAGACCAGGCAAAGAAACTGGAAAAAATCACGTTCCATGAAAAGCTCGGATCCCAGAGTGAGCGCATTGAACGCCTCAAGGTTCTGGCAGGAACAGTTGCCCCCAGTGTTGGCGCTGATCCTGAAAAGGCAAAACGGGCTGCCGTTTTGTGCAAAGCTGATCTGGTAACCGAAATGGTTGGTGAATTCCCCGACCTTCAGGGCCTGATGGGGCGTTATTATGCATCTGCTCAAGGCGAGGATGACGCCATCGCGCAAGCCTGCGAAATGCACTACAAGCCGCAAGGCCCATCGGACGACGTGCCAACGCAAGCCCTGTCCATTGCCGTTGCTCTGGCCGATAAGCTCGATACGCTCGTTGGTTTTTGGGCCATCAACGAAAAGCCCACCGGCAGCAAAGACCCGTTCGCTTTAAGGCGTGCAGCTCTGGGTGTTGTCCGTATCATTCTCGAAAATAATGTGCGGCTGGATTTTGCTGATTTGCTGCAGTCTCATTTTAAGCTGTATCAGGACCAGCGCCAGCCGGGTTTTGGCAAAGGGTATGAGCCTGCAGCTTTACAGTCGTTTTTCAGCGATCGCCTCAAAGTCCATTTACGTGATCGTGGCATTGCTCACGATCTTATCGACGCGGTTGTGTCAAATAGTGATCACGATGATTTGGTTATGATTGTCAAACGCATAACTGCCCTCAATGATTTTCTCAAAACTGATGATGGCGCCAACCTGCTGGCCGGTTACAAGCGGGCGGTTAATATTGTAACGATTGAAGAGAAAAAAGACGGCCCCGGCATTGAGTATTCCGGTGAAATTGACGAAAGCTTCTTCGAACACACGCAAGAAAAAACGCTTGCCGCCGAATTGAAGACGGCAAAAGCTGCCGCTGCTGCGGCGTTGAAAGCGGAAGACTTCTCCGCTGCCATGGCCGCCATGGCGCCTTTGCGCGGGCCGGTGGATGCGTTTTTTGATGCCGTGATCGTCAATGCTGATGACCCCATCATTCGCCGCAACCGCCTCTGCCTGCTTAATCAAATTCGTAAAACTCTTGGCCAGGTTGCTGATTTTTCTAAAATAGAAGGCTGATACATGTGTTCTGACGTCCAAAAATTCGTTTATACGTTTGGTGATGGTGTTGCAGATGGCAGCGCTGAAATGCGCAATCTTTTAGGCGGTAAGGGCGCAAACCTTGCCGAGATGAGCAACCTTGGCCTGCCGGTGCCGCCGGGATTGACGATTACCACCGAGGTTTGTACCGCCTACAACGAGGCCAGACAGAAATACCCGGAAGGCCTCAAAGAGCAGGTTGAGAAAGCTATTGATCACATTGGTAAAATTGTTGGCCATGTGTTTGGTGATGCTAAAAATGCGCTTCTGGTTTCTGTGCGCTCAGGTGCGCGTGCCTCAATGCCGGGGATGCTGGATACGGTGTTAAATCTTGGCCTCAATGATGAGACCGTTGAGGGGTTGGCTGAAAAATCCGGCGACCGCCGCTTTGCCTATGACAGCTACCGTCGTTTTATCCAGATGTACTCGGACGTGGTGCTCGGTATTGAGCATTACGAGTTTGAAGATATTCTTGGCGGCTTTAAGGATGAGCACGACAAGCATCTCGACACTGACCTTGATGCCGAAGACTGGCTTGAGGTCATATCCCGCTTTAAAGCGTGTGTTGAAGACCGTCTGGAAAAACCGTTTCCCCAGGATGTGCATGAACAGCTCTGGGGCGCAATTGGCGCCGTATTTGGCTCCTGGAACAACCAGCGCGCCAACACCTATCGCCGTTTGCATGATATCCCCGACAGTTGGGGCACTGCCGTTAACATTCAGGCCATGGTATTTGGCAATATGGGTGACACCAGTGCCACCGGTGTAGCCTTTACCCGCAATCCCTCAACCGGTGAAAAAGCGCTTTATGGTGAGTTTCTTGTCAATGCCCAGGGTGAAGATGTGGTTGCCGGTATCAGAACGCCGCAAAACATCACTGAAGCCGCGCGCATTGAAGCGGGGTCGCCTGATCCCTCGCTGGAAATGCTGATGCCTGCAACATTCGTTGAGCTTAAAGCCATCTACGAAAAGCTTGAGGGCCATTACCGCGACATGCAGGATCTGGAATTCACCGTGCAGGAAGGTAAACTGTGGATGCTGCAAACCCGTTCGGGCAAACGCACCACCAAAGCTGCCTTTAAAATTGCCATCGATATGGTGCATGAAGGGTTGATTACCCGTGACGAAGCCGTCATGCGCATTGACCCCGCAGCCCTTGACCAGCTTTTGCATCCGACCCTTGATCCCAATGCGGATAAGAAATTGATCACCGTCGGCCTGCCGGCATCTCCCGGCGCAGCCTCGGGCGAAATCGTTTTTAGCCCCGATGAAGCAGAAAAGCTCAAAGCCCAGGACGTCAAAGTCATTCTGGTGCGCACCGAAACCAGCCCCGAAGATATTCACGGCATGCATGCCGCCGAAGGTATTCTGACCTCTCGCGGCGGCATGACCTCGCACGCAGCCGTTGTTGCACGTGGCATGGGCAGGCCGTGTGTATCGGGTGCAGGCTCACTGCACATCGATTATGAAGCCCAGACCATGTCGTCTGCGGGCGTAACTTTAAAAAAAGGCGATATCATTACGCTTGATGGCTCCACCGGCGAAGTCATGATTGGTGAAGTTGCCACGCTGAAAGCCGAAATGTCCGGCGATTTTGCTGTCCTGATGGCGTGGGCTGATGACGCTCGCACCATGGGGGTGCGTGCCAATGCTGAAACCCCGCTGGATGCGCGCACCGCCCGTGATTTTGGTGCCGAAGGCATTGGCCTCAGCCGTACCGAGCACATGTTCTTTGACGGCGATCGCATTGTTGCCATGCGTGAAATGATACTGGCCGAAGATGCTGATGGCCGACGCAAGGCGCTCGATAAAATTCTGCCGATGCAGCGTGCGGATTTTGTTGAGCTGTTTGAAATCATGTCGGGATTGCCGGTCACCATCCGCTTGCTGGACCCGCCATTGAACGAATTTCTGCCCGCAGGAGACGACGAAATCAACCAGGTGGCAGAGGCCATGCAGGTAACTCCCCAGCGCCTGCGCCGCCGCATTGCAGAACTGGATGAATCCAACCCCATGCTGGGTCACCGTGGTTGCCGTTTGGCCATTTCCTATCCTGAAATTCCCGAAATGCAGGCCCGCGCAATTTTTGAAGCTGCCATTATCGCTGCGGAAAATACCGGTAAACCGGTAGTTCCCGAAGTCATGGTACCGTTGATCACCGGCAAGGCTGAGTTGGATAATGTTACCGCGAGAATTAAAGATATTGCCGCGCAGGTGGAAAAAGAAAAAGGCGTTAAAATTGACTACCTCATCGGCACCATGATTGAATTGCCCCGCGCCTGCCTGATGGCAGAGGAAATTGCCCAAACGGCTGAGTTTTTCTCATTCGGCACCAATGATCTTACCCAGACCACATTCGGTATCTCCCGCGATGATGCCGGAAATTTCCTCAATGAATACACCGCCAAAGGCCTGCTCGAGGTCGATCCCTTTATTTCCATCGATGTTGAAGGTGTCGGCGAACTGGTGACCATAGGTGTTGAACGCGGACGCAAAACCAGATCCGACATCAAGCTGGGAATTTGCGGCGAACACGGTGGTGATCCCGCTTCAGTGACTTTCTGCCATAAAGTCGGTC
>Ga0256839_1005494_pt1 | contig 11685 bp, 11 predicted proteins | sample 354166metaG_FD_185968 | JGI IMG/M metagenome (GOLD analysis project Ga0256839, IMG submission 185968) | Hydrothermal vent microbial communities from Mid Atlantic Ridge, Atlantic Ocean - 354-166 | ecosystem: Environmental > Aquatic > Marine > Hydrothermal vents | place: Atlantic Ocean: Mid...
CATGGAGGCTTCCGTGGGAGCCGACACGGCGAGGAGAATCGTGAGGGCGAACAAGCCTGCCACGGTCGCATACGGGAGTACGGCCGGCATTGGAGCACTCTCCAGCGTTGTTTTCATAGACGGCATCGCCTCACTCCTCCATTGCGAACTCGAACAACATGATTCCTGCGGCAAGGTAGACCGTCGCACATGCTGCGAGAAACTGCGTCCACCTCCACACCTGCTCCGCGTCTTCATCGGACAAGATCAGCGAGGTGGCCTTCGCAGCGCCCAGCAGCACGGGAATCCAGAGTGGAAGCAACACGAGCGCCAGAATACCCTGTCCGTTTCGGGTGCCGGTCGCCACGGCTCCCACGACGGTTCCGATCGCACTGAGGGCCAGGTTGCCCAGCAGCATGACCGAGAGCAGTCGGAGCGGTGAAACGACGGGGATCTCCCACAACACCAATAGGAATCCCGCGACGACACTCTGCAGGATGGCAAGTCCGATCGCATGAGCCGTCAGCTTGGCCAGGAAGACCGACGACGGCGCTACCGGGTACTGCGACAGGGCCGCCCAGCAACCGTGATCTTTTTCGCTCATGTTGTTTTCACTCAAGGTCAACAAACTGGCGAGGCAGACCGTAATCCAACACAGGCTGCCGGCAATCGTCGGCAACAGAGATGGTGGAAGAGCCAATCCGTAACCAAACAGAAAGGTGATCGACAGCCCCAGAGCAACGAGCCGCGGCCACACTCGCCATGCCCGGCTCTCGATTCGAAGGTCTTTTTGCAGAACCCACCACCAGTTGAGCACACCTGTTCGGATCATCATGCCACCTCGCGATGAGCGGGTTCTCCACTCGTCGCAACGCCGGACACCTGGCGCCGGTCGGCCACCAGTCGTCCTTGCCGGAGCTGCAGGCATCTCGCCCGCAAAGTCTCAAAGACATCCCGCCGATGGGTCGTTACGCAGCAACACCCGCCTTCCCGACAGTGGCGACGAATCCGTGTCTCGAGCCAGCGACATCCTTCGTCATCGAGCCCGGCCGCCGGTTCATCGAGCAGCCACACTTGAGGCGCATGTACCAGCGACCGAGCGATGGCGGCTCGTCGCAACATGCCGCGCGACAAGTGGACCGGCAGCGCCGACGCCGCGTGGACGAGTCCCGAATCGTCGAGCATCCGGGCGACGTGCGTGGCCGGGCGACGAACCTGATACATGCGAGCTGCAAACAACAGGTTCTCGCGAATCGTCAGATGTTCGTAAAGCCGCGATTCGTGAGCCACCAGGCCAACCATCCGGCGAGTCGATCGATCGGAATGACGGCGGTCGTCCCCAACAATCACGCTGCCTGCCTGAAGTCGAACCGCTCCTCCCAGACACTTCAAAAGTGTTGTCTTGCCGGCGCCGTTGGGCCCCAGAATGAGGACACAGTCACCGGCATTCATGGCGAAGTCGATACCCGACAGTACCGTTCGCCCCGAGATCGAATGCGCCAGGCCTGCAGCCTGAATCAGCGTCGGACTTGGGCGGTCCACTCGCATCTGCCGTCACCCCGCTCGCTTGCTGCGGCCCGGATCGCGTGGAAATCGCCGACCGGCACCGGTGGACCGCGTCGTGCGCCGAGATCTGTCCGGCTGCTCGACTTGAGCCACCCGGAGCATGCCGGCGGTTGGAACATCGGCTTGCCTGCGCCGACGCCCCGGCCACCACGCCACCACGCAGCCTGCGGCCATCACCCAGCCGCCCAGCCACAACCAAGCCATACCCGGGTTGTCGACCAGCGTCAGATACACGCGTCCATCGGCATCGCCTCCGTGGACGATCGTGTAGAAATCTCCTCGCCACGTCGACCAGATCGCCACTTCATTCGTCCATTCCTCACCGAGTCGGTGGTAGTGCCGCGCCGGCCGCAAGACGGTCGATGCTCCTCGCTTCGTGGCAATCTCCAAATCGACTTCGGCAATCAGCCGATCGGAACGTTCGCGTTGCCGAACCGCCGCCAGCCGCACGGTTCGGCCGGCCCACTCCACCGACTCGCCTGGACGGAGCGTCGTGTCTCGCCGCGATGTTTCGAGCGATGAACTGGCTACGCCGACCGCCAACGTCAACAACCCCAAGTGGACGAGGTAACCTCCGTAGCGAGTTCGCTTATGCCGAAGTTGGGACACTCCCTGCAGGAAGGTCACCGTGGAAGGCGTGCGCTGCCAGTCGAAGACGAGAGCGGTAGCCAGCGCACTCAGGCCAAAACCGACAGAAAAGTAGACGGCCAATAACAGAAAAGAACCGTGCTCGAGGCTGCCCGCAGTCGCGGCGGTCGCCAGACCGCACAAAGCGGCCAAAGCAAGTAAACGGCGTTGTCGGCGTGTAGGATTCACCTTCCAGTTCAACAGTGGTGCCGCAGCCGTTGCCGGCAACACGACTAGTGCCACCGGAATCAGTGCCATATTGTAAAACGACGGACCAACGATCACCTTCGAACCCATCCAGGCATCCGATAGCGCACTGCTGATCGTTCCAGCACACGTCACCGCTGCCAAAGAGACGAGAGCTATCACGGCCGCCGTCACCATCGACTCGCGGCACCACAGTGTTCGCAGCGGAGAAGACGACTGCAACGTCGACCAGCGCGACGCGAGCAGCAATCCACTCACAGCCAGCAGCACCGACATCAGCGCCAAAAACAGCCAACCGATCGGCGATTGGCTGAACGCATGCAGGCTGCTGAAAATGCCGCTGCGCGTCAAGAACGTGGCAAAGTTGCACATGGCGAACGTCGCCGTGATCAACAGGATGGTCGTCTTCTTGAGCACACCGCGAAATCGCCATGCCATCAACGAGTGGACGGCCGCCGTTCCCAGCAGCCAGGGTATCAGTGATCCGTTCTCCACCGGATCCCACCCCCAGTAGCCTCCCCAGCCCAGTTCCTGGTAAGCCCAATGCGCGCCGAGCAGGATGCCGCTGCCGGAGATCATCCAGGCAATCAGCATCCAGGGGCGAGCCAGCTCGATCCATTCTCGCGCCGGCCCGCCGATTCGCAGCGAAGCGACCACCAGTGCGAAAGGAACCGACCATGCGGCATAGCCCAGAAACACCATCGGCGGATGAACCAGCATCGATGGATGTTGGAGAATCGGGCTGAGTCCACGTCCATCGCGGACCGCGCCCACCGACGACTCCATCGGGTCCGCGGCAAACACCATCGTCACGACGAGAAAACAGCCAAAAGCCAGCAGCACGCCAAAGGCCTGCTCGCGCAGCGAACGCGAGGCTGTCTGAGCGTGCCAATAGAACGCCAGTGCGACGGCAGTCGACATCCAACTCCACAGCAACAAGGAACCGGCTTGTCCCACCCACAGCGCTGACAGCGCATAGTCCCACGAAAGCGACCGACTGGCGTAGCCGGCGACGTAAGCGAAGCGGAAGTCTCGTCGAACGAGGGCTGCAGCGACGATGGCCACAGCCAGAGTCAGCGCAAGAAAACCGATCACTGCCGCGGCCCAGGCGCTACGGCGAAGCCAATGCCGTGCCCGGCCGGCACCAATCAGAAATGCGCAAGCCGCGTAACCCAAGGTCACGAACGCCACGAGTAAGCTGAGTTGTCCGGTAACAGGTGACAACATGTCGTCTATGTCATTTCCGGTGAGCCGTAGTGGCAGTCTCTCCAGCCGGTTCGTATTTGCTGGCACAGCGGGTGAGCACCTGGTTCGCTTCCAGGATGTCGGCGTTGCCAATCCGTCCCTCCACAACGACGTCTTTGCCCTCGGCAAGAGTGTCGGGAACCGTACTGCGGCAGCGCACTTCGATCTGGGACTGTTGGCCGGCCAACCGAAACGAAGCCGACTCTCGGCGAGGCGCCACCATCAACGACCCGGCCGCCACTTGACCGCTCACGCGGACCCGGCAGCCGCGAAGCTCTTCCATCCGCCGCGCGCATTCGTCTGTCGTCACGTAGTAGCTCCAGCCCGCCGATGCGCCCAAATACGCCATGTAGCCGGTGGCTGCGGCAATGACGATCGAGCCCAGGGCCAGTCGAACGCCGGTCGACATAGTTCTTCACACCTCCACTTCGTGCACCTCGAGTCGTTCGTGGTAATCCTCTGTTGCCGATACAACAGACGACCACGAAGAGCACGAAGGACGCGAAGATTGGAACGAGAAATGGGGGCGGGCGAAAACCGAGTGACCGCCCGCGAGAAGCTAGCAAAACTCGGGCGACCGGGTCAATGGCAATGGCCCCGTTGCACCGGTTGCGTCGGTGCATGCACCTGCGATGCGTCTGGTAGACGGGAGTGCTTCCCGCAAGATACCGAAACTGCGCAGCCTACGCCGTTTCAACAGCTTCGGGCTTGGTGAGCGGCACGCCTTCGTGGAGCTTACCGGTGAGGACGTTGGTGATCAGTTTCACGGTCACCGTGAGAACCAACAGGCCGAAGGCGAATGTTCCCGCGCTGACTTTCCACTCGGTCAGACTGGGAGTGTATTCCACGATCTGGTGGAGCGTGGAGGGGATGAAGCCGGGGATGATCAGGCCCATTCCCTTTTCGATCCAGATGCCGACGATGCAGAGCACGCAAGCCGCGATGCGGACGTTCCCTCGTTCCAGAGCGGCCGGCAGGAAAAAGAGTGCCGTGCCGACGAGATTGAGCGCCACCGAGGTCCAGATCCAGGGCACCAGTCCGTAGTGGCCATGCGAGCCGAAAAACAAGTACTGGCCGGCAGCCGCGTGTTCACCCCCCGTATAGAAAATCGTGAATAACTCGCTGGCCAACATCAACAGATTGATCGACATGGAGACTCGGATGATCTGAATCAGCAATCGGACCGGCTTGGGTGACGCCGTATACCCTCCCAGCACACGAACCAGCCGCATCACGATGATGATGAACGCGGGCCCACTGACGAATGCCGAGGCAAGAAAGCGAGGGGCCAACAGCGCGGTGTTCCAGAACGGTCTCCCCCCCAGACCACAGTAGAGAAACGCCGTCACAGTGTGGATGCTGATCGCCCACAGAATCGACAGGTAGACGAATGGGACGTACCAAAGGGGATTGGGACGTCGGCCCAAGTACTGCATGTAAAGCAGATAACCGACGATATGCAGGTTGATGACCAGGTAACCGTTGAGCACAATCACGTCCCAGGTCAGCATCGAGATCGGCCAGTTGAACCGCCCGATGAACGGGATCAGGTGCCAAAACCGGTCGGGCCGCCCCAGATCGACGACCACGAACAGAGTGCTCATGACGATCGCGGCGATGGCGACCGCCTCACCGAAGATCACCACGTGGTGCATTTCTTCGTCGTGATAGAGGTAGGCGGGAATTACCATCATCACGCCGCCGGCCGCCAGACCGACACAGAATGTGAAATTGGCAATATAGAGCCCCCAACTGACCGAATCGGTCATATTGGTGGTGATCATGCCGTGCGTTACCTGAACGGCCCAGGCGTGGGCGCCCACTAAGGCGATGGCGGTCAGCGCCGTCATCCAGGCGTAGTACAACAGGGATCCGTCGGTGACCAGCCACAACGACTTCCGCAAGAAGCCGAAATAGCCGAGCAGTCCCGTGGTCTGGCTCGAACCGGATGGTGTACCGTCCATTCGGTGTTCACTCGTCAAAGAAGTAGAAGAACGACGGTTCCGTACCCAGGTGTTCCTTCAAGATCAAGACTCGCTTGTTCTCGAATAGCCAGCGGATTTCCGATTCGGGATCGAGGATGTTGCCGAAGACTCGAGCACCGGTCGGGCACGCTTCCAGGCAGGCGGGAAGGCGTCCGCGACGTGTCCGGTGCAGGCAGTAGGTGCATTTTTCCACGACGCCTTGAGGCCGAATACGATTGCTCAGGTAGCTCTGGTCGGGATTGATCTCGTCTGCCGGAACTTCCGGCTTCTGCCAGTTGAACCGGCGGGCATGGTAGGGGCAAGCCGCCTCGCAATAGCGGCAACCGATACACCAGTTGTAGTCGACGACCACAATGCCGTCGTCCTCTTTCCAGGTCGCCTGCACCGGACACGCATGGACGCACGGCGGATTGTCGCACTGCTGGCACTGAACGGGCAGGTAGAACTTGCCTTCGGCGGGCACTGCATGGGAGTAGGTGATATTGCCCTTGCCCATATCCATCGTGCCGATCGGCATCTCCAAGATGCGAATGTAGGATTCGTTGGTCTGGCGGTTGTGATTGTTCTCCCGGTGACAGGCCTCCACGCACTTGCCGTTGCCGTTGCAGAGACTCAAGTTGATGGCATAGACGAACTTGGTGCCGGGAATGGGCCGGTCATCGCGAATGGTGACCTCGGCTCCGTATTCCTCTTTCGTTTCGGCTTCCAACCGAGCGAACACCTTCTGCTTGTCTTTTGCAGATAGCTCTTGATAGTGCTGCTGCAGGAACTCTTCGGCACTGATATCTTCCGTGAGTTTCGTCAGCGGCGAGATGGCAGCGCCGAAGGCTGCCAGACCCAGCGTAGCGCAGGCTCCCTTGACCGCTGTCCGCCGAGACAGGACCGGCGATCCCGATCCTTGGGGTGGAAAACTCGGAGTCTCATTCATGGCCGGTGCCTCCGCCGAAACGCAGCCCAGGAGTGTGGTCGTCGCGAGTGGTCACCAGAAAACGTTCTTTCGGCTTGAATGTAGGGATCATCTTGGGAAAGCGGGGAACGTGCGGATCGTGGCAGTCGATGCAGTTGGCCCGTACTCGACCGCCGCGCGTCAAATCCCAATACCCATTGACGCCGCCGTGTGAATACCGGCGATAGTCGCGAGCCTGAGGCCCGTGGCACTGGCCGCACAACGTCATCACTTGCGGGTATTCCACCGCGCGACCGTCGGCAAGTCGTAGCGTGTCCGCATTGCCAGGATTGTGGCAGGAGTAGCAAACGAGCCGGCCGTGCTCGAACGGCATTCCCGCGTGAAACTCGTCCAGGTCGGATGGCTGCTGATTGGACAGGTTGGGGGGCCGCACGCTATGGCAGGTCGTGCAGGCGACTCGGCCCATTCGCCCCAACGGATCGGGCTCCGTAAGCTCAATGACGGGAGGACCCGTGGGACGGCGGATCTCGACGGGAAACCGGCGCGTCTGCTTGGCGCGTCGAATCTCTTCTACCGGATCCGCGGATCGCCCCACCGCCTTGAGCTCTGCGAGGGTCGGGCCGACCGACTGCGCGTCTTCCCGCTCTTCGTGGGCGCGACGCATGCCGACGGTGACGATCATCAGCACGGGCAGTAGCCCCATCAGCATGCAGAGACGCCACGAAACTCGGTCTGCCGTTGACATGACCATAGCGGGTTGAAGCAATCGTTGAAGCGGGTCGACACCGACATCGCGGTGAGCGGTTCCTGCCGCTCGGCCGATGCACTGCCGCCAGGGTAGCGAGTGGGCGACACAAGATCAAGAGCCGCCATGACATGCGCACTGCGACAGTCGCCAAGTCCGCTACCCCGATCGATCTTCTTCTGATACCCTCTCGTGCTGTACACTGCCGAAGCGGGAGGAGCGCCATGCCAGTGAGCGGACTGGTGTTGATTCTGAGTGAAGACGAGTCGACTCACGCGGCGACTCTGCAAGCGATTGGAGACGACCCGCGCGTCGAAGTGGGGCCGCGGCGGGGACGGCGCGTGGCGGTGGTCGTCGATACGGACTCTACGGATGAAGACAAAGTCGTCTGGCACCGCCTCCAGTCCCTGGCGGGCGTCGACCTGGTGGAGTTGACGTTTGTCGGTTTCGAACCGGCTGCGGCTCACTCCGATCCGACGCGCGCTCCGCGACCCATCAGCGACGATTCTTCTTGAGGGACGGACCAACGAGTTGGAGCCATGAGTACGGACCGACGCGATTTCCTGAAAGCGGCCGCCCTGGCCGCCGCCTCCGCCGTGGTCACCGGCACGAGCCGTTCGCATCATCTCCTTCCCATCGTGCAAGGGTCGGATGATGCTTCCGGATTGAAGTGGCAAAAGGCTCCCTGCCGATTTTGCGGTACCGGGTGCCATGTCCAAGTCGGCGTGCAAGGCGGACGCGTGGTCGCCATCGCCGGCGACCGAGCCGCCGAAGTCAACCGGGGCCTGTTGTGCGTCAAGGGATATCACGTCGGCGCCGTGCTCTACGGACAAGACCGATTGACTCGGCCACTGCTGCGCCGCACCGATGGGAGCGGTTTCGTCGAGATCTCCTGGGAGCAGGCGATCGACATGATCGCTCGGCGTATTTTGCGAGCCCCCGACCGGTTCGCCTTCTATGGCTCGGGACAATGGACCATCCCGGAAGGCTATGCCGCTCAAAAGTTCATGAAAGGTGGCCTGGGGAACAACCACATCGATCCCAATGCGCGGCTCTGTATGGCCTCGGCTGTGACGGGCTTCATCGCCACCTACGGTGTCGACGAGCCGGCCGGTTGCTACGACGACCTCGATCACTGCGACGTGCTGATTACGTGGGGCAACAACCCGGCCGAGAACCATCCCGTCCTCTTTTCTCGAGTGATCGACCGACCGGCACACGGAGTGCCACTCGACTCGAAAGGCGACCCCACGCGACCGCGACACGTACGTGTCATCGATATCAGCACGCGGCGAACGCGTACCAGTCAACTGGCGACCGATTTTCTGGAGCTCAAACCACACGGCGACGTGGCGCTGGCGCTGGGCATCATGCACCTGCTGGTTGCAGAAAACCGTTATGACACCGAGTTCGTGGAGAAACACTGTCATTTCCGAGCCTGGCAGGAAACCAACCCCACGCTGACCGGTGAGTCGATCTCTTTCGAACAGTTCAAGGCACGGCTGGAGAAATACACTCCCGAGCGGGCCGCCGCGTTGTCGGGAATCCCGGTCGCCAAGATCCGCGAGCTGGCGGACCTGTTCGCCAACCGCGACCTGCGAATCACCAGTTTGTGGTGCATGGGAATGAACCAGCACTCGATGGGAACCGCCGTCAACACGCTGGTCCACGGCTTGCACTTGCTCAGCGGCCACTTCGGCCGACCCGGCGATGCCCCCACCAGTCTCACCGGCCAACCGTCGGCTTGCGGCACGGTGCGCGAAGTCGGCACTCTGGCTCACGCGCTGCCGGGAGGGCGCCTCGTGGCCAACGCCGAACATCGGGCTCAATGCGAACAACTGTGGAATCTCCCGGCCGGACGCATCAACCCGCAACCCGGTTACCACACCACCAAGATGTTCGAACAATTCGGCTCACCCGATGGAACGATCGACACGCTGTTCGTGCAAGTCACCAATCCGGGACAGACACTCCCCAATCTTAACCACCTGCTGCCGGACCAACGAAAGACTCGCGGCAAATTCCTGATCGTAGCCGACGTTTATCCGACCGCCACTACGCGGCTGGCCGACCTGATTCTCCCGGCGGCGATGTGGGTGGAGAAGAACGGCATCTTCGGCAACTCCGAGCGCCGTACGCAACAATGGTTCAAGATGGTCGATCCGCCGGGAGATGCGCGAGACGATTGCTGGATGACCATCGCCATCGCCCGGCGACTGTACGACTTGGGGCATCCAGGCATGGTCGACAAGAACGGCAGGTTCCTGTTCCACGTCGTCGATGATCAGGGAAAAGAAGTTCCCATCTGGGAATGGGAACACTATTACGACGTCAACGTCGACCGGGCGTTGTTCGAGGAGTACCGGAAATTCACCACACTCAAGCACAAGAATCTGGCTCCCTACGACGAGTACGTAAAGGCGCGCGGACTGCGTTGGCCCGTGGTCGAACAACCGGACGGCTCCTGGAGAGAAACCCGGTTTCGTTTTACCGGTTTCGATGATCCGTTCGTCGACAAGAGCAAGACGCTCGACTTCTATCATTCCACCACCGAGGATGGCCGGGCCCAGATCTGGGTCCACGACTATCGTCCGCCGGAAGAAGTTCCGGACGACGAGTATCCGCTGTGGCTTTCGACAGGACGCGTCCTCGAACAATGGCACACGGGAACAATGACGGGCCGGATACCACAGCTCCAGCGAGCCATGCCGACGGCTTATGTCGAAGTCCATCCGAAAGATGCCGAGACGATGAACCTCCGTCAGGGAGAGAGGGTCGTACTCGAATCGCGACGAGGCAGTATCACGCTTCCGGTCTGGATCAACGCCCGAGGAAATCCGCCGCCGGGATCGGTGTTCGTCCCGTTCTTCGATGAAACCAAGTTGATCAACCGGGTGACGCTGGGCGCGATCGATCCGTTTTCCAAGCAACCCGACTACAAGAAGTGCGCAGTTCGCATCCGTCCTGTCGCCGAGAGGGAGAATCGGCCGTGAATGCGCAGCAGCGCTCGTCGCCTCACATCGTAGCCCTCCTGTTGACCGGCGTGATCGGCCTGTCGCTTGTGGGGCTGATCCGCGGCATCCGCTACGATGTGCCGCACCACGGAGAACTGGCCGAGTTCCGCCACAACACGCCTATCGAAGACGTTGCTGCTGAAGACGGAGCCATTCCCGCCACGCCCTACTGGCAAATGCGGCGGCGGGAGACCGGTCCCACGAGCCAGTGGGAATATGGTATCTCGCCCATTGAGACCATCTTCGACTACCGGCGATGCATCACCTGCCATGATCCCCACACGCTGGAAATCCGGCCCGATCAACGGGCGAAGGAACGATCTCTGAAAATACGCGCAACGCGGCGGGCCTACAACGGCGCGCCTCCGGTGATTCCGCATGCCGTCGAGCAGACCGATGATGCGGCCTGCATGGCCTGCCACGGCACCGGCGCCCGCATCGGCGAACTGGTCGCCAATCGTATCCCCCACGCCTACCTGTCTCAATGCCTGCAGTGCCACGCACCGCCGGCTCCTCTGCCGCTCACCCATCAGGCTTCTCCGCCGGCCAACCGTTTTGCCGGCTTGCCGACACCTTTCGCAGGCCCGCGCGCCTATCCGGGTGCACCACCACTGATTCCGCACTCCACCTGGATGCGTCGGGATTGCCTATCGTGCCACGGGGGCGCCGCCGGCTGGCCGGGTCTGGAAGTCACGCATCGATGGCGCACGAACTGCCTGCAGTGCCACGGCACGTCCGCCGAATTGGAACAGGCCATCACAGCAGCACATTGAAAGACTGACGGACTCCATGAACGATCCTTCCAACTGCGACCTACCCGAAGTGCGCCAGGTTGTTTGGAGTCTCGAACAAGTCGAGGCCTGCTTCTCCGATCTGGAACGGCACGCCCAGGTATATCGCGTGCAAATCCGCTGGTCGCAAGCGACTGCTGCAACGGCTCCGCAGACAACGACCTTGGCCGATGCTCTGGTCGCTCTGCGAGAACAGACGGCTACGGCGGTCCAGGTCTACTACCAATTCGACGAAAAGAAGTGGTGTGATACGCTGATGCCCACACCGGACACAATCCGGGTCGTCCGTTCGGTCTTGCCGGCCGATCACCCTTTCGATGGAGCCGGCTAATACGTGGCGTCCGCGCCGAACAACAGCATGTCGGACGTGCCGCTATCGTAGTTTTGCGAGCGGTCTTCATAGTCGAAAAACTGGTACCGGAAATAGCATCCGAATCCCGGCCGCCAGCGATAGTCGATCCCCGTCGAAAACCGGCTGGTTTCTACAACGACGTTCGATAGCGGGGGAATGTCGCCATACGGAGCCGGCGCGGTGGCAATGTTGGCGCTCCGGACGAACTCGTAGCCGCCGCTGAGTGTGATCGTCGGGGTCCAGGCATAGGTGGTACCGATGTTGACC
>Ga0256839_1005495_pt1 | contig 11685 bp, 15 predicted proteins | sample 354166metaG_FD_185968 | JGI IMG/M metagenome (GOLD analysis project Ga0256839, IMG submission 185968) | Hydrothermal vent microbial communities from Mid Atlantic Ridge, Atlantic Ocean - 354-166 | ecosystem: Environmental > Aquatic > Marine > Hydrothermal vents | place: Atlantic Ocean: Mid...
CCGTCATAGGCGGCCTGGAAGCGGCTCTTGCCCATCTGGCGGTGGCGGTAGATGTTCTCCAGCACGACGATCGAGTTGTCCACCACCATGCCGACGGCGAAGGCCAGGCCGGCCAGACTGATGACGTTCATGCTCCGGCCAAACCAGAGCATGGCCAGGAAGGTACCGATCATGCTCACCGGGATGGCCACGGCCACCACCAGCGTGCTGGTGACGCTGCGCAGGAACAGCAACAGCACGGCCACCGCCAGACCGCCGCCGATGAAGAGGCTCTGGCGGACCAGGCTGATCGAGCTTTCGATGTAGTCGGTCTCGTCGTAGACCTGGATCAACCGCAGGCCCCGCGGCGCCAGCAGCTCCCGGTTCAGGCGCTCGACGACGACGCGGAGATCCTGCATCACCCGGAGGACGTTCTCGCCGGGCTCCTTGGTGGTGGCCACGGCGATCATGGGATCGCCGAAGTAGTAGGGCTCGGCCTGCGGCTTGCGGTAGCCCAGTTCCACCCGGGCCACGTCCCGAACATAGATCGGCACGCCGTTGCGGACGGCGATGACGACGTCGGCGATCTCCTCGGGCGAAGAGTACTCGCCGACGGTGCGGACGATGTAGCGCCGCTTGCCCTCGGCGAAGTCGCCGCCGGAGTAGTTGCGGTTCTCCCGGTCCAGCGCCGCGCCGAGCTGGTTCAGGGTCAGCCCCCTGGCGGCGAGCTTCTCCAAATCGACGATCACCTGCATCTCCCGGCGGCGGCCGCCGTAGATGTTGGCCTGGGAGACGCCGGGCACGCGTTCCAGCTCGGGCTTGATGTAGTCGTCCACGAAGTCGAACAACGTCGAGATATCGCCCTCGAAAGGCTGCCGGCCGCCGGGCTGAAGGATGAACCAGGCGATGGCGTCGGCTTCGGCGGCCACGGTGTAGATGACCGGCTTCTCGGCGTCGGGCGGGTAGCTGGGCACCTGCTGCAGGCGGTTGGAGACCCGGAGCAGGGCGGCGTCGATGTCGGTGCCGATGCGGAAGGTGAGGGTGATGGAGCCGGAGCTGTCGGAGCTGGAGCTCTCCATCCGGACGACGCCTTCGAGCCCTTTGAGGTACTCTTCCTGCTCGTCGATGATCTCGCGTTCGATCTCCTGGGGGCTGGCTCCGGGCCAGAAAGTCTGGACGGTAATCTGCGGCTCCTCGACGGTGGGGGTCAACTGAACCGGGATGCGGCGTAGCGCCAGGGAGCCGAACAGCGCCAGCAGGAGCACGCCGACGGCGGTGGTGACCGGATAGCGGATCGCGTCGTGAACCAGCTTCATGGCGCGGGATACTCCACGGGCTGTCCCTGAACCTTCTGGCCGGGCCGCAGGCGTTCGTTGCCGCGGGTGATCACCTTGGTCCCCGGCGCGATGGGCCCTTTCACCTCGACCCAGTCGCCGGCGGCGGCGCCGAGTCGAACGGGTACGGGCTTGGCCGTGCCGTCGCCGTCAAGAACGTAGACCATCGTCTGCGGCCCGCGGCGCACGACGGCGTCTTTGGGAACGATGGTCACCGCCCGGGCGGAAGCGCTCCGCCGCGAGACTCCATCGAGGCGCACCTGGGCGAGCAGGCCCACGGCGAGCCCTCCGGCGGGCACGCGGATCTTGATGGGGAAGGTCCGCGCCTGATCGTCCGCCTTGGGGATCACGGCGCTGACCCGGCCCCGCACCGTCCGCCCGCCGAGGGCGTCGAAGCGGACCGAGGCGGACACCCCGGGCCGGACGGAGCCGAAGTATTGCTCCGGCAGGTCCGCCTCCACCACCAGCTCCTCGAGCGACAGCAGCTCCACCACGGCGTCGCCCACGCCGAGCCACTCGCCGACCTCGGTGTGCCGGGCGACGACGACGCCGGAGAACGGCGCCTTGATCTCGCTGCAGTCGATGTCGTAGCGGATGCGCTCGATCTGGGATTTCAGGTTCTCCACCCGCCCTTCCCAGGCGTTCAGCTCGTAGCGGGTGTCGTCGAGCTGCTGGCGGCTGAAAACGCCGGAGTCGAACAATTCCTTCGCCCGGCCGAAATTTCTCTCGGCAAGTTTCCGCCGGGCCTCGGCCTCTTTCAATTGCGCCTGGGTGGCCGCCAGCTCGATCTCCCGGCTGCGAGTCCGCAATCGGGCCAGGAGCTGGCCTTTTTCGATGCGGTCGCCGTCGCGCACCGGAAATTCCTCGACGAGACCGGAGATTTCGCTTGCCACCAGAGACGTTACGTTGCTGGTGACCGCGCCGGGAAGCGTCAGGCTCTGCCGAATCCGGTGCTGCCGCGCTTCGGTATAGCCGACGGCGGCCGGCGGCCTTTCCGAGCGGAGGGGCAGGACCAGCCCGGCGAACATCCCCATGAATCCAGCGAGACCAACAAGACCTTTCATCGTTTTCCGCACGATTCCCTTGGAGCGCGCCGGCTCCATTCTTTTCAGCTTACACCGGCGCGCAAGCTCCTCACCGGCCTGTCACCGATGGCCGGCAATTTGAATAGTAATAAGGTGGCGCGATGACTCCCTTGCGACCGCTGTGGCGGCTCCTGACCCAGGCTTCGGCGGAAGCGGACCCCGGCTTCCGGCACGAGATCGGCCGGCGCAGCCAGCGGGGCCTGCGCACGATCGGCTGGGCGCTGATCGGGGCCACCGCAGGGCTCATGGTCTCGATGCGGGCCTTCTTCCCCGGCCTCGCCACGCCTGCCGGCTCCACCGCCCTGATGTCGGCGGTGGCTGCCATCGGCGCCGCAACGCTTCTCTGGAGCCGCACCCGGAGCGCCCGAAGGCACGCCCGCGCCGGAGCGTTCCTGGTCTCGGTGGCGGTCTCGTGGTGCTCGACGGCAAGCCTGCTGCTGCGGGCCGAGTCCGAGCCGATGTTCCTCTACCTGATCAACGCCGAGGCGGCGGTGATCCTGCTCATCGTGCTGATGGCGGTTCCGTTCCGGCCCCTCGACGTACTGCTGATCGGGGGGTTGGCGGAGCTGTTCTTCTTCGCCTCGTACCGCACGATGGCAAGCCGCGGGCTACTGGCCGAGACCGGCGGCGCGGATCTCAACCTGATGTTCCTGTCGGTGCTCACCGTGCTGGCCGCCGGGGTTTCCGCGGGCCGGTATCAACAGATGTGGGAGAGCTACGAAGCGCATCGCCGGGAGCTGGAGTCCGCCGAGCGGCTCCGGGAGGCGCAGTGCCGGATGGTGGTCTCCGACATGGCCGCCTCCACGGGGCGGCTGGCCGCGGCCCTGAGCCACGAGCTGAACAATCCGCTGGGGGTGCTCAAGAGCAGCCTGGACACGATGAAGGCGCTGGTGATCGAGGGCCGCACGGCGCCGCCGGCGAAGCAGGCGGCCCTGCAGGAGACCAAAGTCCGGCTCTGCCACAACGCCCAGGAGGCGGTCGAGCGGCTGCGGAACATCGTAGCCCGGATGCAGCGGTTCACGAACCTGGACCGGGCCGAGGTGCTGCCGGTGGCGGTCAACAAGGTGCTCGCCGACGTCGCCGAGATCGTCAAGGACGCCGCCGACAAGCCGGTGCGCTTCGAAACCGACTTCCGGCCGCTGCCCGAGATCGAAGCCCGGCCGCAAGTGATGAGCGCGGCGTTCTCGGCGCTGCTGCAGAGCGCGGTGGAGGCCAGCCCGGAAAGCGAACCTATCCGGTTGAAGACCCGTTTCGAGGGGAAGCGTATCCGGATCGAGATCGAGGACCGGGGTCCCGGTATGACGCCGGAAGAGGCCGAAGCGGCGATGGAACCCGACTTCCAGGTGCGGGACGGCCGGGTGGCGGCGTGCAACTGGAGCCTGTTTGCGGCCCGCCAGATCGTCCGCCAGCACGGGGGCGAGATCTCGATCCGTACGGCTCCGGGCGAGGGGAAGACTCTACTGGTGACGCTGCCCGTCCACCGCTTGCTGGCGGGAGCGGACGCGGATCGGCCACCCGCCGAGGCGGGCGGAAAAACAGCCTGATGAAGCAATGGGGACGGCCCGTCTCCGCCAGCCGCCCCGGAAATCACGAGGCCGGGCCGCCGCCCTCTTCTTCCTCGAAGCGGCCTTCCTTCATCGCCTGGAGCCGCTCTTCCTTGCGCTTGGCGCGTTCGGCGGCGCGCTTGATCAGCTTGGCGTCCACGAGCTCGAGCAGCGCCTGCTCGGCGCCGTCGCCCTTGCGGGGCCCGATACGGACGATGCGCGTGTAGCCGCCCTCGCGCTGGCCGAAGCGGGCCCCGAGCGTGTCGAAGAGCTTCTTGACGGCCGCCGGAGTGTTGAGAAAAGCGGCCGCCTGGCGCCGGGCGTGCAGGGTGTCGCGCTTGGCCAGCGTGATCATCTTGTCCACCAACGGCCGGGCGGCCTTCGCCTTGGGCACGGTGGTGATGATGCGCTCGTGCTCGATGACGTTGGTGACCAGCGCGCGGAGCAGCGCCCGCCGGTGCGCCGGGTTCCGCTGGAGTTTGAATCCGCCCTTTCTGTGTCTCATGCTGCTTCCGATATCCCTTCCCGCGTGGTGTTACGCTCCGCCCTCCTGAGAGCCGCCGACGGGGGTGGCCTGGCCGCCTTCGAAGGTGACCGGCTGTCCCGAGGGGGTGACCAGGCGGCCCTGGGAGTCGAACTTCATGCCGAACTGCAGGCCGAGACCCGCCAGGATGTCCTTGATCTCGTTGAGCGACTTGCGGCCGAAGTTCTTGGTGCGGAGCATCTCGGCCTCGGTCTTCTGCACCAGATCGCCGATGGTCTGGATGTTGGCGTTCTTCAGGCAGTTGTAGGACCGGACGCTCAGCTCGAGCTCTTCGACGGAGCGGTTCAGAACCTCCTGAAGCTGGCTCATGGCCGCCTCGACCGGCTCGGCCTCGGGCTCCTCGAGCTCCTCGAAGTTGATGAAGATGGTCATGTGGTCGCGCAGCAGCCGGGCGGCCTGGCCGACGGCGTCCTGCGGGGAGATGGCGCCGTTGGTCCAGACTTCGAGGGTGAGCTTGTCGTACTCGGTCATCTGGCCGAGGCGCGCGTTCTCGACGGTGAAGTTGGCCTTGCGGACGGGCGAGTGGACCGAATCGATGGGGATGAAGCCCAGCGGCAGGTCCTCGTCGTAGTTGCGGTCGGCGCTGACGTAGCCGCGGCCCATCTTCAGGCGCATCTCGACGATGAGCTTGCCGCCCTCGCCGACGGTGGCGATGTGCACGTTGCGGTCGAGGACCTCGACGCCCTGGTCGGTCTGGATCTGGCCGCTGAGCACCTCGCCGGGCTCCTCGATCTCGAGGCGCGCGGTGCGGACGCCCTCGCCGGTCATCCGGAAGGGCACCTGCTTGAGGTTGAGGATCACGTCGGTGGCGTCCTCGGTGACGCCGGGGATGGGGCTGAACTCATGGGCGACGCCCTCGATCCGGACGGCGGTGATAGCGGCTCCTTCGATCGAGCTGAGCAGGATGCGGCGCAAGGCCACACCGATGGTCGTACCGAAACCCCGCTCGAACGGCTGGGCATAGAACATGCCGTACCGATCGGTGAGAGTTTCCGTGTTGGCGACGAGCCTCTTTGGCTTCTGAAAGCCTACAAACATCGCTGTCTCCTTTTCGTTACTTCGAGTAAAGCTCGACGATGAGCTGCTCGTTCAGTTGAATCTGGACCAGCTCTTCCCGCTTGGGGGAGCCGATGACGCGGCCCTTGAGCCCCTCCCGGTCCACCTCGAGCCAGCTTGGGGTGGGCTGGTGGGCGGTGGCCTCGAGCGCGGCAAGAATGGTGGGGTTCTTGCGGCTCTTCTCCTTGACCTCGATCACGTCGTTCTCCTTGACCTGGTAGGACGGAATGTTGACCTTCCGGCCGTTCACCAGGATGTGACCGTGGCGGACGAGCTGCCGCGCCTGGGCCCGGCTGGTGCCGAAGCCGAGGCGGTAGACGGTATTGTCGAGCCGGCGCTCGAGCAGGGCCAGCAGATTCTCGCCGGTGATGCCCTTCATCCGGGCGGCCTTCTCGTAGTAGCGGCGGAACTGGCGCTCGAGAACGCCGTAGATGCGGCGGGCCTTCTGCTTCTCGCGAAGCTGGAGGCCGTAGCCGATGATCCGGCGCCGGCGGTCGTGGCCGTGCTGGCCGGGCGGGAAGTTGCGGCGCTCGATGGCGCACTTCTCACTGTGGCAGCGCTCCCCCTTCAGGAAGAGCTTCATGCCTTCACGCCGGCAGAGCCGGCAAACAGGACCCGTATAACGTGCCAAGGTAAAAACCTCCTAAACCTTCAACTCTGTCCTCATCAAGTCAGGTGCAGTTTACGAATGGGCCGGCCGTCCGCGGCGGGATGGCGGCCATCCTTCCTCCTGCTTTCCTGGTCCTGCAAACCACGCCATCCCCATCACACGCGGCGCCGCTTGGGCGGGCGGCAGCCGTTGTGCGGAATCGGCGTCACGTCCTTGATCGCCCTCACGTCGAGGCCGGCGCTCGCCAGGGCCCGGATGGCCGACTCGCGGCCGGACCCCGGCCCCTTGACGCGCACCTCCACCGTACGCATCCCGCACTCGCGGGCGCGCTTGGCGGCGGTGAGGCAGGCCTGCTGGGCGGCGAAGGGAGTGCCCTTGCGGGACCCCCGGAAGCCCAGGGAGCCGGCGCTCGACCAGGCGATGACGTTGCCCTTGGGATCGGTGAAGGTGACGATGGTGTTGTTGAACGTCGCCTGGATGTGGACGATCCCCTCGGGAACGTTCTTCTTCTCCCTCTTCTTGAACGTCTTCTTCTTCTTGCCTTTAGCCGCTTTCGCCATAGTCAGGAACCTGCCTTACTTCTTACCGGCCCGCTTCTTGCCCGGCACGGTGCCGCGGCGCGGCCCCTTGCGGGTGCGGGCGTTGGTGTGGGTGCGCTGTCCGCGGACGGGAAGGCCGCGGCGGTGGCGCAGGCCCCGGTAGGAGCCCATTTCGATGAGCCGCTTGATGTTCATGGCGATCTCTTTGCGCAGATCGCCCTCCACCGCGCCCTCTTCCTCGATGATCTGGCGGATGCGGGTGGTCTCCTCCTCGGTGAGCTCGCCGATCCGCTTGTTGAAATCGACTCCCGCCCGGTACAGGATGGAACGGGCGCGGGTGCGGCCGATGCCGTAGATGTAGGTAAGGCCGATCTCCGCCCGCTTCCTGTCGGGCAGGTCAACGCCGATGATACGCGCCATAATCCTTCTTGCTCCTTATCAACCCTGCCGCTGCTTGTGCTTGGGGTTCTCACAGATCACCCGCACCACCCCGTGGCGGTGGATGACCTTGCATTTGTCGCAAATCTTCTTGACCGAAGCCCGTACTTTCATGGTCTCCATCCTTCGCCCGCCGCCCGAGCCGGGCGGCCGAGCTCACAACAATGCCACGATGCGTCCCCGCGTGGGGTCGCTCCGGGAGAGCTGCACTCTGACCCGGTCCCCTTTGCGGAGACGAACGAAATTCGTCCGGGCGGCGCCGGCGGCGTGGGCCAACACTTCCCGGCGATCCGCCAGCTCGAGGCGGTAGACGGCCCGGGGCAGGATCTCGGTCACCGTCGCCTCCAGTCCCGGCATCTGCTCTTTCCTGTCCTCCAGCATGGCCGCCGCCTGCCTCACGGTCTGGTCAAGACCCACGGGCCGGCGCTGGTGATGGCCACGCAATGCTCGAAATGCGCGGCGTAGGAGCCGTCGGCGGTGACCGCCGTCCAGCGGTCCGGCGCCAGCCGGCTGCCCGGCCTTCCGGCGTTCACCATCGGCTCGATGGCCAGCACCATGCCCTCCTTCAGCCGCGGATTCTCGTTCTTCCGCTCGACATAGTTGGGAACCTGAGGCTCCTCATGGAGCTGGGTCCCGATTCCGTGTCCGACGTACTCGCGGACGATGCTGAATCCGTTGTCGGTGACGTAGCGCTCCACCGCGCCGCAGATATCGAACAGGCGGTTTCCCGGCCGGGCCTGATCGATGGCTCTCTCGAGCGCCTCCCGGGTGACGTCCAGCAGCCGCTGAATGCGGCCGTTCACCTGGCCCACGGGCACCGTGATCGCCGAGTCCCCGTAATAGCCGTCGAGCTGGACTCCGGTGTCGATGGAGACGATGTCGCCCTTCTTCAGCACGCGCTCCCGGGAAGGCATGCCGTGGACGATCTCGTCGTTCACCGAGGTGCAGAGCACGTACGGGAACCGGCTGCCGACGGCCGGCACGTAATAGCCTTTGAAGGCCGGTTTGGCGCCGGCGTCGCGGATCATGCGCTCGGCCTCGATCTCCAGGTCCATGGTGGTCACACCCTCGGCGACCATCTCTTTCATCTTCTGGAGCACCTGGTAGACGAGCAGGCCGGCCGCCCGCATCTTTTCCAGCTCAGCCGGAGATTTCCGAACAATCATCTAGCTACTAGAGCAACCCGTTTGATCAACCAGGTCCGGCGGGAGCGCTTGTTCTCATTGTAAACCATGGCGTTGGCCTTCCGCTTGCGGGGGCGCTCCCGGCAAAAACCTCCCCCGCTAGAAGACGCTCCGGCGGCCGCGGATGCGGCCCGAGCGCGGCGTAAACCCTTCGTAGTGGCGCATGATCATCTGGGCTTCGATCTGGTTGACGAAGTCCATGGCCACACCGACGACGATCAGCAGCGAAGTGCCGCCGAAGTAGAAGCGCACCCCGAGGCCGTCGAGCAGCCACCGGGGAAAAGTATTGTCGATGAAATTCCCCACCAGAGGCAGCGCCTGAAGCCGGATGCCCGAGATCATGATCTCCGGCAGCAGGCTGAGCAGGGCCAGGTACAGGCCGCCGACCATGGTGATCCGGGTAAGGATGCGGTTCATGTACTCGGCGGTGTTGCGCCCCGGGCGGATGCCGGGGATGAAGCCGCCGTACTTGCGCATGTTGTCGGCCGCCTCGTTGGGGTTGAAGATGATCGATACATAGAAGAAACAGAAGAATATGATTCCGACGACGTAGATCAGGTAGTAGAGCGGCTCGCCTTGGCCGATGGCGTCGAGCATCCCGCGGATCCAGGGGTTGTCGCGGACCCAGGCCACCTGGCGCAGGGTCTGAGGAAAGGCGAGCAGCGATGAGGCGAAGATCACCGGGATGACGCCGCCGGCGTTGACCTTCAGCGGCAGGTGGGTCTGCTGGCCGCCCATCATCCGCCGGCCGACGACGCGCTTGGCGTACTGCACCGGGATGCGGCGCTCGCCGCGCTCGACCAGCACGATGAAGGCCACCACGGCGATCATCATGAGCAGGATGATGATCACCTGGATGATGTTCCACTGGCGGGTGACGAAGGCGTTGGTGTAGATCTCCACGGCCGCCGAGGGCAGGCCGACGACGATGCCGGCGAAGATGATGAGCGACATTCCGTTGCCGATGCCGCGGTCGGTGATCTGCTCGCCGAGCCACATGATGAAGGCGGTGCCGGTGGTCAGGGTGAGCATGGTCATGAGGATGAAGCCGATGCCCGGGTTGACCACGAAGCCGCCTTCGGAACCCTGCAGCGCGGCGGCGATGCCGAACGACTGCATCATCGAGAGGCCGATGGTGAGATAGCGCGTCCACTGGGTGATCTTGCGGCGGCCCAGTTCGCCTTCCTTTTGGAGCTTCTCGAGGGTGGGGATGACGACGGTGAGCAACTGCAGGATGATGGAGGCGGTGATGTAGGGCATGATGCCGAGAGCGAAGATGGTCATGCTCTCGAACATGCCGCCGGAGAAGAGGTTGATGAAGCCGAACAGCGTGCCCTGGTTCTGCTCGAAGAAATCCTTCAGCCGGGCCGTATTGATGCCGGGGGTGGGGATGAAGGCCCCCAGCCGGTAGATGGCGAGCATTCCCAAGGTGAACAGAACCCGGTTCCGGAGATCCGGAATCCGGAATACGTTCGCCACTGCTTCGAAGAACTTGTTCATAATCGCCCTCTAGCTGCGCGCCGCCGCGGCGGCGCCCGTCCTCAGGCCCGCGACTGGATCTTCTCGACCACGCCCCCGGCGGCCTTGATCTTTTCTTCGGCCGACTTCGAGAACAGGTGGGCCTTCACGGTGATCTTGCGGGTGAGTTCGCCGTGGCCGAGGATCTTGAGCCCGTCACCTAACTTTTTTATCACGCCCATTTCCTGGAGCCGGGCGGGGTCGAAGACGTCGCCTTCGAGCTTCTCCAGCCGGCCGACGTTGACGATGGCATACTCCTTGCGGAAGATGTTGGTGAATCCGCGTTTGGGCAGGCGGCGGTGCAGCGGCATCTGGCCGCCCTCGAAGCCCCGCATGCGGCTGTAGCCGGAGATGGAACGCTGGCCCTTGTGGCCGCGCCCGGAGGTCTTGCCCCGGCCGGAACCCATGCCGCGTCCGACCCGCTTCTTCTTGTGCTTCTGCCCGGCAGGCGGATGAAGTTCACTCAGGTTCATGTCGTCTCCCTCTGTCGGATTCCTCTCTCGGCCGCCTACTCCACGATCGCCAGCAGATGCGGCACCTTGGCCACCATTCCCCGGAAGGCCGGCGTATCGGGCCGCTCGACGATCTGGTTGATCCGCCGCAGCCCGAGGGCGCGGACGATCTCCTTGTGCTTCCGGGGCGTCCCGATGGTGCTGCGCACCAGTCGAATCTTGATCTTGCCTTCGGCCATCGACCTGTTCTCCTCGAAGAACTATCCGAGCCGCTGGGGCTCGATGCCGCGAAGCTGAGCCACGGTCTCGGGGTCCCGCAACTGGTCCAGGGCGTCGAAGGTGGCCCGGACGACGTTGTGGGGGTTGTTGGTGCCGATGCACTTGGTCACCACGTTGGGGATCCCCGCCGCCTCCATCACCGCGCGGACGGTGCCCCCGGCGATCACGCCGGTGCCCTCGGGGGCCGGCTTCAGCAGCACCTCGCCGGAGCCGAAGCGGCCCAGGACGGCGTGCTTGATGGTCTTGTTGACGACGTTGACGCGCCGCAGGTTCTTCTTGGCCGCCTCGATGCCTTTCTTGATGGCCGAGGGCACCTCCTTGGCCTTGCCCTTGGCGAAGCCGACGATGTGCTGCTCGGGATCGCCGATCACCACCAGAGCGGTGAAGCTCAAGTTCTTGCCGCCCTTCACCACTTTGGTGACGCGGTTGATCGAGACGACCTGCTCCTTCAGGTTCAGCGACTGAGGGTCGATCCGGTCGAAATTCGTTAGATCCGTCATCGGACTAGAACTCCAATCCTGCTTCGCGGGCCGCTTCGGCCAGGGCCTTGACGCGGCCGTGGTAGCGATAGCCGCCGCGGTCGAACACCACCTTGGTGATGCCCTTCTCCCTGGCCCGTTCGGCCACGAGCTTGCCGATCACCCTGGCGGCGGCGACGTTGCCGCCGTAAGTGACCGGCGCGTTCTTCTCGACCGACGAAGCAGAGACCAGCGTGCGGCCCGCCTGGTCGTCGATGAGTTGCGCGTAGATATGCTTCAGGCTGCGGTAGACCGACAGCCGCGGCCTCTCCGGCGTGCCGCTGATCTTCTTGCGGATGCGCAAGTGGATGCGCCGGCGGTGCTCGTTCCTGGGCTGTTTGCGAATCATGGCGATCACTTACCTCCCGCTCCGGCCTTGCCGACCTTCTTGCGCAGCTTCTCGCCGGTGTAGCGGACCCCCTTGTTCTTGTAAGGGTCCGGAGGCCGCAGGCCCCGGATGATGGCCGCCACCTGTCCGACCTGCTGCTTGTCGTGGCCGCTGACGACGATGTGGGTCTGCTTCTCGACCTTCAGTTCGACGCCCTCGGGAATCAGCATCTCGATGGGATGCGAGTAGCCGAGCCAGAAGGTGGCGATGCGGCCTT
>Ga0256839_1005496_pt1 | contig 11683 bp, 8 predicted proteins | sample 354166metaG_FD_185968 | JGI IMG/M metagenome (GOLD analysis project Ga0256839, IMG submission 185968) | Hydrothermal vent microbial communities from Mid Atlantic Ridge, Atlantic Ocean - 354-166 | ecosystem: Environmental > Aquatic > Marine > Hydrothermal vents | place: Atlantic Ocean: Mid...
CGCTCGTACAGCAGCTTCACCAGCCGAAACTTCCAGAGGCTCCGCTCCTCAACGTCCCGGCTCGTCTTCGCCCGCAGATGCGCCATCACCACCAGGGCAAACACATTGTCGCTCGCTTCCAATTCCGACCACCGCGGTAGGCGTCAGTTACAACCCTTGCAAAGGCCCATAAAGAAAAGCTCAGCCGCCGGGAGCCTCATGATATTCCGCCGGCATCATGCGTCTCCGCCTTTCGAGCGTAGCACAGCCGCAGGTCACGGCGTCGATTCCAGGGCGTTGAGTCGATCCGGGATGCCCTGTTTTTTCGCCTTCCTGCTCCACGGCAAGGCCTCGACCGTCTCGCGGATCAATGCAGCCGCCTCCCGGCGCAATACGGGGTCAGTCCATTCCTGGGCGGCGCGCAGCAGGTCCATGCGCTCAGAGGCAGTCCGGCTGTTGGCCGTCAGCGCACCTTTTGCCCGCTCTTCCGCAAAAACCTTGCGCAGGGCCTCGATCTGCCGCTGTTCGGGAGAGAGTCTCCGCAAGGCCGCCTCCGCTGCGGCCTGTTCCCGCTTTCGGACGGCGGCCTCGTCCTGGCGCATGGCCCCGTAACCGACGGCGGTCTTGGCGCCGAAGCCGAGCCAGTCGAAGGCATGCAGGAAAGCCTGTTCGAGCAACTGTTTCCAGCGGTCGCCTGCGGTCAATTCCGGCGACCAGCGTTTCAGGAGCGGCAGATCGCAAACAACGTGAAAGGTGAAGCCGGAACCGGGCGGCACGGTGAGAAAGCAGATAGGGTTGGGCTGGCCCGATTCGTGGGGGCTTGCGCCTTTCTGGTAATAATGGCTCTGGTGGGCGGTCATCACTTCCACCAGCAGGCGGTCGCCCCGGATCTGCGGGATCACGTCCCAAAACGCCAGGGCGCCGCGCCGGGCCTCGTTGATGTCCTCGCTGCCGAACAGGACCTGAATGGCCGCTTCAGACCAGCCGTGTGCTTTCCCCCAATCGCCGGTGACCAGTTCCCGGGCCGCCTGACGCAGCACCCCCTTGACCCCGCTGCCGGGGAGATACGGCAGGCCGTAGGGCCAGAGGAAGGCGAAACCGTTTTCCAAGGGGTGCTCGTTGCCGAGGCCGGTAGTGAAGGGGGCGACGGCCTGGGCATCGAGGACGAACAAACCACCCTCGCGGGCCTGGACAGCGGCCATGGCACGCTGGCGTTGCAGCAGCGCGCTCATGCGGGCACGATCCGCATCGGACAACTCCGCGAACTGCCGCCAGGCGCTGCGGGCGGCGAAGTCGTTTTTGTCCCACAGGCCGGGTAGCGGGCGGCGCTCACGTCGCCGCAAGCGGGCGATGGTCTCGTCCATGCCGAGCGTCTGCAGCAGCTCCGCCACTTCCTGGCCTTCGGGGCTCTTGACCTTGGCACGCTTGTTGACCTCCTTTTCCTGATCGGCGCGATCGGTCCAGATCGCCAGATACATGCCGAACCGCAAGCCCGGCGAGGCCTCGCGGAAGTCCTGTCCCAGGTATCGGGGTACGGCGGCGACGGGCATGTTAGTCCCCTCCCTTGTCGACGGCCGGGGCCATCTGCCGCAGCCATTTGAGCCAGGCGAAGGCCTCGCTGGTGATGGCCTGGAATTCGCAGGCGTCGGCCTGCAACAGATGCTGCATGAAGCCTTCGAAGGGCTTCGGCGTGCCGTGGGTCCGGTGCAGCCAGTCGCGCAGGTGCGCGCCGAGGGTTTCGTGGCGCCCACCCTTGCCGTGGAGGAAGGCCATCACCTGCATCAGGCCGGAATTCATGATGAGCGCCGGCAGTCCCTTGGCGTCGTTGACGTAGTCCTTGCCGTGCTTACGAATGCCTTCCTGGGCCTTTTCCCAGGCGTGGGCGGCGCGTTGCTGCTCCAGGGTCTGTTTCATCGCCTCACCCTCCCTGTACCCGGGCCACCACCAGACCGCGGCCGGTGGTGGCGTCGCCGCCGATCTGGAGCAGTTTCCCGTCGATCACGTTCCTGATCTTGAGCATCGCCTCCCCGGCATCCAGGTCGTCCTGGCCGCTGCGCGTGGGACTGGCCAGCAGCGGGGCGATGAGCAGGGATTCCGGCGGCAGGTTCTCGGTGTAGAACAGGCCCGTACTGGCTGCCGTACCGGTTTCTGGGTCGATGCGCACATGGGGTTCCACCAGGGTGGCGTTCTCGGCGAAGTAACCGAAATCGGTGTCGGCGAGGATGACCAGGTCGCTGCCCAGTTTGTCGCGGAAGTAGGCGTAGCCTTCGTCATCGGGGAGGGCCCTGTCCGCCAGGTCCTGGCCGATGGCGGCGACGGCGTCGTCCCGGTCGGCTTCGTACTCGAAGGCCTCCAGGTACAGCTTGCCGCCTTTGGACAGCAGCGCGTCGTTGGCCAGGCGGCAGCGTCCTTCCGCCACTTGGGGAACCTGCCACCCACACCGGTTGCCGGTGAGCTGCAACAGGCGCCGGGCGCGGGCCAGGGCCTGGGCACAGGTGGCATAGACGTAACCGCCGCGCAGGCTGCGCACCGGAAAGGCGACCAGTTGGGCGTCGCCGAAGCTGACCGCGCCGGCGTGCAGTTGGCTGCTGCCCGCTTCCGGGCCGAACAGGCGCTCGATGAGGCTTTTGTCGCCGCCGAGCGCCTCGAAGGAATGCCGCACCGCCCCCTTGATGCCGGAGCCGGCAAAACAGGGATAATGGGTGTGGCGCTCGCGCTGGATGGGGTTGTCGATAACGCCGGTGGCCGTCCCCGCCCCCATGTGCACGGGGCTGACGGCGTACAGGAAAACGGCGGCCTGCTTTTCGAACATGATCTGCTCCTTGATCAGTAGATGGCGAAGGTGAAACGGTTGAAGCCCTCGGCGCGGCGCTGGGCATCGTAACCAGATTCCGGCCACAGGCCACGGGCGGCAAGCCTGCGGAGAGCCTCGGGCGTGGCCTGGAGCGCCTCGATCCAGTACACGCTGCCGGCGGGCGCGGCGCGCCAGGCATCCTTGGGCCGCCGGCGGGCCAGGTCCCAGCCGGAAATGGTTTCGGCACGGGGCACGGCGGCGGCCACGATGCGCCCGCGCACTTCCCCGAGGGCGAAGGCGCTGTCCCCGGCCATGCCGGGCAGGCACCAGCCTTCGGGGAAGAGCCCGGGGCTGGTGAGCACAATGCGGCAACGCCCGGCTTTGCAGAGGGCTTCGTAGTCGGGTTCCGGCACGGTGTAATGCAGCGCCCGCAGCGCTGCTGCGCGGCCGTCGCCGCCGAAGCGCAGGGTGCCGGTTTCGGGGGGCGCAGCGCCTTCGATGAGGGCAAGGAAACCGACGCCGGGGTTCAGGGTAACCGCCTGCACGGTGAACAGCCTGCCGTCGTCGGCGCGGCGCTGAAGGCTATCCAGCCCGATGCCGACACGGGGATCGATTTTCCACAGCTTGTCGCTAGAGACGACCTGTTCTTCCGTAGGCAGCCCGCCGGCCAGATAGCGCACCCAACCGGCCTGGGTAAGCCAGAGGCCGGACTGGGGCTTGGCCTGGCGGTCGGCGGCCAGCACCGGCCACCGTTCCAGCGGCTGCGAGCCGAGGATGCCGGTCGCCGGAGCGACGGGCCGCAGGCGCTTGAGGGTAACGCCGCCCGCCCCTTTCAGCGCCACCAGGTCGGCGGGCAGGGGGTGCAGGGTTTCCACCTTGGCGCCCGCCTGACGGGCGAGGTAGAAGCCGGTGACGGTGAAGGGACCGGGCGCATCCAGGGTACCCAGGGTGGGATGAGATACCTCGCCGTTTTGGAACGCATCGAAGTCCACGCCCTCTTCCACCATCATCTGCGAACGGAGGGCGCCGGCGGCCACCGAGGGCCAGGGCGGCACCAGGGATTCGCCGTAGCTGCCGGGATCGCCGAACAGCTTGTTGCCGCGCAGAAAGAGCACGTCCAAGGGTTCGAGAAAACGGCAGGCGGTCATGCGGCGTCCTCCTCGACGGTTTGCACGTTGGGATTGCGGGTCTCGCGGGCGAGAAACTCGGTCACGGCAAGGAAGTTCTCGATCCAGGCGAGGCGATCTTCCTTTTCCGCGTGCACTATGGCGACTTGTACCAGGGAATCAGCCAGCTTTGGCAGGTCATAGTAATCGCGGGTGGTTTTGCGGCTGTACTGGCGCGCCAACTGGTAGGCCAGCAGTTCGGCCACCATTTTCCCGTCGCCCTCGGGCGGCGGCAGGTCGCGCAACCACTGGACGCTGTTGTACACGGCGCGGCGTGACACGCTCGGCTCGGCGAGAAAGTCGCGCAGCTTCAGCAGCAAGCGTAGGGGCTCGCCCCAGCGGGCCGTGAGCCGCAGCGCCCCGCCGGAGCGCTTGACGATGCTGATGGAGAAGGCGTCGCGCCCGCCCTCGTCCTTGGCACGGCGCTCGGCGGCGCGCAACTCGCGCAGCACCGCCCCCAGCGGCGCCTGGTGGTGCGCTACCACGGCGCCGCAACTGGCAGTGGCCTTCTCCCCCATCACCCGCAGCAGGCGGCCCTGGTAGAGCACGAAGCCGCTGCCCTGGCGCTGGAAACCGAGATCGAAATCATCCAGACCGATCCGAGCCGGATCGGTACCCGAATAGGCGGCACGCAGCGCCCCCATGGCCGGCAGCAGATCACACACCAGGAACATGGCCATCAGATCGTCGCCCCCGGCATAGAGCACGCGGCCGTGGAAATGGATCTCGGCCACCGCTGGGGCCAGGGTCAGGGCAAAGTGGTTCAGGGCTTCGGAGATGGCCATGTGGCGCGAGGGGCTGGGGGCGCGCAACGCCTTGGCATAGGCGGCGAAATTCGAATCTTCCTTGAAGGATTGCAGCGCGTGGCGGATCTGCGGATGAAAGCTGTCCTCGTGCGGCAGGGTCATTTCGGCGTCGGCCGAGAGCCAGGCGCCCATGCGGTCGCCGTCCATCAGCAGCAGGCCGTAATAGGCCTCGGGCCGGTGGCCCAGCCAGTCCTGCAGCAGGCGGTCGGCTTCGCGCCGGCGGGCCTCGTCCTCTTCTTCGCGCACCGCCTCCAGCCAGCCGGGTAATTTGCGCAGCAATGCCTCGTCGGGATGACCGTGCAGGGCGCGGGCCAGTTTGCGCGGCAGCGCCACCCGGCCGCCACCGACCACCGCCTCGCTCAGTTTCTGCGGCAGCCTGGCTTTGTTCTGCAGCACCCCCGCCAGGGAGGTGGCGATGGCCATCGTATGGGTGCTGACTACGAAGCGCTTGAAGTCCCGCTCCACCAGATCGCCCAACTCCTCGACGAACAGGGTGGGCCAGAGGCGCTTGAGAGCGTTGAGGGCCGAGAGGTGTTCGCCTTTCTTCGCCCAGGCGGGGCGCGCTTTGGCCACCCGGCTCCAGAGGGTGTCGGCGCGCTGGCCCGGCGGCAGGGTCAGTTGCCCGCGGTCATGGGTGAGCCATTCCGCCTCGCCGCTGAGCGAGTCGCGCCAGCCTTCCTGCCGCGTCTGGACGAAGGGGCGCACGGTCTTGGCGGAAGCCAGCGCCCGTTCCAGCAGTTCGTGCAACGCCGGATAGAGCGCGCCGGGGTTGGGGCGCCAGAACCAGCCCGCTTCCAGCGTCAGGCCGCCGGAGAGCAATTGCCAGACCTGGCTGCCGAGATAACCGGGCGGGTCCGATTCGAAGAAGGGGCGCATGGCTTCGGCCAAGCGGGTCGTGCCCGCCGCGACCTTGCCGTCGCTGTCGGCGTCCACCAAGGACCAGGGCACGCTGACCCAGTACACCTCGGGGAAACCGGCCAGTTGTTCTTCGATCTGCGCGTAGCCCGGCAGCGCGGGGTCATCGTCGATCCCGGCGGTCTCCAGCAAGCGACGGTAGGCAGTTTCAGCCTTGCTTCGCACCCAGCCGCGCACGGTTTCGATGATCTGGTCGGCAATCTCCCGCGCCTGCGCCGCCGGGACGATGGCGGTGAAACGGTTGGGTAGGGCGGCGACGAACAGGGGATTGGCGTCGCTGCTGGACTTCGTCCAGGGGCAGTGCGCGAACAGCCCTTTCTCCAACCCCATCTGTTCGCGCAGCCACAGATCCACCTGGGGCACGCCGCGCAGGCGCGGGAAGAGGATGGCCTCCGGGCCGAGGCGCTCGCAGACCACCCGCATCGCCTCCCAGCTCATGCGCGAGAGGAGATGCGAGCCGGCCCACAGGTCGGAGGTGGAACGGGCAGCGGCGATGAAATCCTGCACCGGCCCGAGGCTGACCGCCAGCAGCGCCGGGCCGCCGGCGTCGGCGGCGAAGCAGCCCGCCAGGGCAGCAGTCAGGTCCAGGTGGTCGTGGATGCTGTGGTCCGGCACCCGGGTGTCGGCGGGCAGTTGCGCCCACAGGCTTTTGATTTCCGGTGCGTCGATCTCCGGCCCGAAACGCCAGAAGGCGAGCGCGGTCCTCTGCAGGTCGGGCCGCCCTGCTGCATCCCGGTGGATCAAGCGGCGCAGATGCGCCAGCGCCTGGGACTGGACCTGTTCCGGGGACACGTCGGCCAGGGTTTTGAGGTTGAACGCCACCCCGGTCAACGGGTGGATGATCACCGGCTGCTGCTCGAAGCGCACCTGCTGCCAGGCCGGATAACGCCCGTCCGCGCTGCGGTTGGGAAAGGCAGCGCGGTCGGCGGCCGAAGCCCAATGGTCGGCCTGCTTGACCGCGCTTCGAATGCTGTACGGTAGGTCATACAGGCCCAGCTCCCTGCGCAGGATCTGCGGTGTGCCGCCTTCGTGACCCTCGCGGGTGCGCATCAGGATCAGCGGCTTCTCGATGGGGTCGTGCAGGCGGGCGGCCAGCCGGGCCTGGCAAAGTGTGTCTTTTTCCATGGTATCGATCACTTTTGGCTTCGTTCCAGGTCGGATTGGCCATCGAGGAAGTCGTGCACTTGCCGCCAAACCCGCTCGATGGCGTTACGGTCGGGGTGGAACTGCTGCGGCGGCAGGCAGGGGACGTGGAAGATCACGCCGCGCAGCTTGCTGCGTTCATCCTGGCGTGCCTTGAAACGCAAGCTGTTGGGGAGACGACTACCCAACTTCATTCGTCTCGCTTCTTTGTCCCAAGGAGTCACGTTATGCTTAGTCACCGGGTAGGCGAGCCAGTGGCGCTCTTCGGGGCGGTGTGCATGCCTACCGCTGTGAAACCGGAACTGCGTGCGCAGGCCGATCTTGAGCTCGGCCAGCCGCCGCATCAGGGACTGCCAGTCGTCGAAGGGCTCGGTCCGCCAGATGAGGGCGCCCCGGTCATCACGGCCGATAGCGTGGGGCCAATCGCGGTCGAGACAATCCCGCCAGGCCCGCAGCGGCGGACGGGCATCGCCCCCCACCCCTTCCAACGCCAGCGAGCCCCAGCCGTTGCGCGCGCGCCCGCCCAGGGTGCCATAGGCGTCCATCAGCACCAGCGCCCGCTCCAGCAGCGCGGCCGATTCTTCTTCGGGCAAGGCGAGGCGCAGCTCGGCGATCTCCCCGGCCTGGATGGCGGCGTTGGCCTTCAGTCTCGTCCTCCTGCTTTGCCTGTCATGGAGCAACGGACCATAACCCAGATAAAGACCCGCATCCACCGGCTTTGGCACCTCCGGGTGGCTGACCGAAGCCAGCTTCTCCCAGGCATTCAGTCGTCCCATATCCCACCGATCCAGCCGCAGCCGCACCCGGCTTTTGCTTCCGCTGCCGTCGGCGGCACTGCCGAACAGCGCCCCCTCCGCCGCACGCATGGCGTCGATAGCATCGCAATAGCCGTTCGCCTCGGCCCAGGCGACCCGCCACCATTCCCGCAGAAGGTGCTTGAATGGCGGGGTGCGCCACTGGCCGTCCTGTTCGGCGTTCCCGAGAAAAGCCGGCGTCAGGAAGGTGACACGGCAGTGCTGCGTTTTCATCATGGCGCGATTCCGTGGTGATCTTCGCGAGGAAGTGTAGTACCTTTTGCCGATGGCGGGGACTCCGGCAAGCCTGCCGCCGGGATCAACGTGAAAGATGGGTGGCGAGTAGCGCAGCATCCATGCCACATGCGTCACGCTTGTACGGCCCACCGGAATGAAGGGGCTTGGTATAAACTGTAGTATCGAACCAACGAGCGGCATTGGAGAGAGCACCATGGCCGAAGCGGCACGGCGGCAGGCCCGTTACGAAGACCTGTTCGATCTGCCGGAACATCTGGTGGGCGAGATCATTCACGGGGCGCTGCACACCCACCCGCGCCCGGCGCCCAAACATGCCCGGGCCTACTCAGCATTGGGCCACCACATTGGCGGTCCTTTCGACTTCGACAGTGGCGGCCCCGGTGGCTGGTGGATCCTGGACGAACCGGAACTGCATTTGGGCGCGGACATCCTGGTGCCGGACCTGGCCGGCTGGCGCCGGGAACGGATGCCGGCGCTGCCGGAAACCGCCTGGTTCGAGCTGGCGCCGGACTGGGTCTGCGAGATTCTGTCGCCTTCCACGGCGCGCCTGGACCGGGCGGTGAAAATGCCCCTGTATGCCCGGCGGCGCGTCGGCCACCTGTGGCTGGTGGATCCGGATCTCCAGACCCTGGAAGTCTACGCCCTCGACCCCGATCATGGGGAGCCGTGCTGGCGCCTGCTCGCCACCCTGGAAAGCGACGCCCCGGTGCGCCAACCCCCGTTCGACGCCATCGAGTTTCCCCTGGGCGCGCTGTGGGGGTAGTCACGTTCGCCTGGCCCGACTAGGGAATGGACCATGTCATCCTTCCCGCAGCGCCGCCTCCCGGCTTCCACAATGCGCGTCCGCTCGGCGATCGCCAAGGTGGAAGTCGCCCGCAGCTATGCTGCGTGGCTGAAACGGAGCTTTTTGTTCCGCCTGTCCTGGCTCGGCGCCGTTCTCCTGCTGCTATGGCTCCGTTGATCGGGTGCCGGCGTTACAGGCGTGGCCCGGTCAGTTCCCGCCGTTTTCCCGGTAAGCTTCACGCTCGGCGCGGTATTCCTCTATGGTGAGCTGGCGCAGCAGCGACTGGTGGCCGTCGCGGTTGAAGACGTAACCCACCGCGGCCACGTAAGGCTCGATGACGTGGATCTTCTGTAATGGGGTGACGATGAGGAGCTGGAGACCGAGGCGGCGGAACAGCTCCAGACCGTAGCGGGCCGACTCGTCGGAACCGCGGCCGAAGGCCTCGTCGATGACCACCAGGCGGAAGGAACGGGCGCGGTGGGGGGCGGCGGCGAGGCCGAACTGGTAGGCCAGGCTGGCGGCGAGCACGGTGTAGGCCAGCTTTTCCTTTTGTCCCCCGGACTTGCCGCCGGAGTCGGCGTAGTGCTCGTGCTCGGTGTCGTCCTCGCGCCACCGCTCGGAGGCGGAGAACAGGAACCAGTTGCGCACGTCGGTGACCTTGGCGGTCCAGCGCCGGTCCAGTTCGGTGCTGCCTTCGCGGCCGCGGAAGCGTTCGATCAGCGCTTTGACCTTGAGGAAGCGGGCTTCGGCCTCGGCGGGATCGTCGGAGGCGGTCAGGGCTCCCTCGGTGCACAGACGCAGTTCGTGACGGAAGTCGCGGATGTCGGAATCGAGGTTGTCCTGGGCTTCGAGGCGGATGTAACGCCCCGAGTTGTAGTCGATGCCGTGGAGGGCCTGGTTGATGGCGTCGATGCGCTCGCGGATGGCCTGACGCTCCTTGTGGAGCTGGGCCTGGAAGTTGGCGATCTCCCGCAGGGTGTTTTCGTTGAGCAGGGCGCGGAAGCGGGCCTCGAAGCGGGGCAGGTCGTCGCGCTCCAGGGCCAAGAGCTGCGCGCGGTAGTCGCCGGCGGCGGCCGGATCGGCGTCCACCTCCTGGGTGTCGGCGGGATAGGCGTGACGGTAGTCGTTCATGGTGCGGACGATGCGCTCGCGCAGACGGCCGATCTGCTTGTCGAGAGCGTCGATGCGGGCACCAAGCCACTTGCGAAAGTCCCGCTCCCGCGCCTCGCAGGTCTCCAGGATCAGACGCGCGCCCCCTAGGGCCTCGGCCTGCCACTGGGCCAGGTTGGCCAAATCCGCCTCGATGCCGGCGGAACGGGTGGCGAGCAGGGCCTCGCAGGCTTCCCGCTCCGCCTGGCGCTGGGCGATCTGGTCCTTCAGGACACTCAGTTCACCGATCAGGGTTTCCCGCCGTTCTTCCACCTGGCCCAGAGTCTCTTCCAGTTCGTCCAGTTGCCCCTGCAGGGTGCGGAGCAGGTCGGAGGCGGCTTCCAGTTCCTGACGCTGGCGCTCCAGCTCGGCGATCTCCAGGGCCAGGGGCTGCCAGTCGAGGAGTTGGAAGTCACGGTATTCGGCCAGGCGCAGCAGGTTGTCGCGGCGCCGTTCCAAATCCTTCAGTTCCCGCTCCAGAGCGGCGATGGTATCGGCGTGGCGCTGCATCCGCACCTCCAGGTCCGTCCGTTCCCGTTCCAGGGCGGCGATCTTGGCGGCGTTACTCCAGCCGAGGACGTAGTGGCGGCGGTCGTCGATGCGGTGACGGTCGTCCTTCTCGTGGCGGTCGCCGCCGCTCTTGACCTGGCCGCTCGAGGTGACGGCCCGTTTGGCACGGCGAAAGTCTTCGATGGTATCGCAACAGGCGTAGTCGAAGCGCTGGGCCAGCTCCTGCTCCAGCCAGGCATAGAAGGCCGAGTCGGGTTTGATTTCCAGTTTGTCCACCAGGCTGCCGGGCTGCAGGGAGGGGCGCGGCCTGGGCGCCTCCTGGCGCACCCGGTAATAGACCAGCCGCCCGCCCAGGTGGACCCGGTCCACCCAGGCACTGACGGCGGCATAGTGCCGGTCGGGCACCAGCAGGGACAAACCGAACTGGTGCAGCAGGCGTTCGATGGCTCCCTCCCAGGCCCGCTCGTCCTCGCGCACCTGGATCAGTTCGCCGGCGAAGGGCAGTTCCTCCTCGGCCAATTCCAGCGCCTGGCACAGGGCCTGGCGCAGCCGCTGCATCCTGTCCGGGATGTTGGAAGGTCGGCGTTTGAGGGAGTCGATCTCCTGCACCAGTTCGCCATGCGCGTCGTGGAGCTGGCGAAAGGCAACGCTGGCCTCGGTGTGGCGGTTCTGCAACTCGGCCCGGCGGCTTTCCAGGGTCTCCAGTTCCAGCGCCAGGGCTTTGCGGTTGGCGACGAAGGTGTCGGCGTCGAGCTTGCCGGGCAGGCCGACAGCGGCAGCCAATTCAGCGTAGCTTTCGGCCTGCCTGCGGCGTTGCCGACACTCCCGTTCCTTGAGTTCGATGTCGCGCTTGAGGCGCTCCAGGCGGTCGCCGCCGTGCTCGGCGATGGCCTGACGCAGCTCGTCGCGGCGGGCCTGAAGCCAGCGGCGCTCCTCATCGAGGCGCTGGCGCGCCAGCCGTTTTTTCTCTCGCTCGGCGGCCAGTTTCTCCAGGCGCTTGTCGAGCAGATCCCGTTTGATGGCGGCGAAGTGGACTTCCAGGGCCTCGCGGGCCCGGCGCAGCCGGGCCACCTCGGCTTCGAGGGTCTGATAGCGGTCGCAGTCGGCCACCAGAGGGCGGAGGCGGTCGATCTGGTCCTTGGCCTTCAGGATGGCCTGGTGGGCGCGGGTCAGGTCGTCGAAATGGCCGATGAGGGCCTGGAGGCGGCGCTCCACCGGGAAAGGCTCGAGCATGTGGCGGCGGACGAAATCGGTGAGATTGCCCACCGACTTCATCGACACGGTCTGATGAAACAGCTCCAGGGCCTGTTCCGAGGGGATGCCGAGGCGGCGGCGGAAGGCGGCGGCATAGGGTGGAAAGCTGTCGAACACCTCGGCGCCGAGCT
>Ga0256839_1005497_pt1 | contig 11683 bp, 13 predicted proteins | sample 354166metaG_FD_185968 | JGI IMG/M metagenome (GOLD analysis project Ga0256839, IMG submission 185968) | Hydrothermal vent microbial communities from Mid Atlantic Ridge, Atlantic Ocean - 354-166 | ecosystem: Environmental > Aquatic > Marine > Hydrothermal vents | place: Atlantic Ocean: Mid...
GCACTAACGAGCATTGGTAATAGTGTAGCTGCCGCCACTAATGTAATCATTACTTTTTTCTTCATTTTAAATCCTAAGTTGATGGTCAATTGTGTTAACGCCCTGCTTAAGAGCAGATAATAAATAGTTGATTAAAATGTGTAGCAAAGCAGAATGCAGTCAACTATCAGCATTAAAGTAATGCTTTCCTGTCTAAATTAAATGGTATTGTTTCTGCTATAACTATATTGCTCAGCGAGGAAAATATTATTATACAAACAATTTTCTTCATGATCTAGCTAATTATAAGTTATTTACGAACTATATAGACACTATCTAAGAATTTTAGTTCAATTAAATTATCTTCATAAAGTCTGCCCCTAGTAGAGCCTTTTTCTTTATTTTTTGATTTTAACGGGGCGCTTCCAACCTTCAATCGTTTTTTGCTGGCTCTTTGTGAGAGTTAGTGCTGACTCTGGGGCATCTTTACGCAAGGTCGTGCCTGCACCAATTGTTGCCCCCTTTTCTACTGTTATCGGTGCCACTAATTGGCTATCTGATCCAATAAACACATCGTCACCAATTGTTGTTCGATGTTTATATGCACCATCATAGTTACAAGTAATGGTACCAGCACCGATATTTACATTGCTACCCATATCAGTATCACCGATATAACTGAGGTGGTTTACTTTTGAACCTTGTCCAATATTTGCATTTTTAGTTTCGACAAAATTACCAATTTTTGCCTTATCTGCCAGCATTGTGCCGGGTCTTAGCCTGGCAAAAGGACCAATATTAACATTGGCTCCCACATCACTAGAATCTATCATGCTATTCGCTAAAATAACTGTTCCTTCACCAATTGTTGAGTCTTTAATAATGCAGTTCGCACCGATTTCAACATTGCTTCCAATGGTGACATTACCTTCTATAATTACATTTACATCAATTACAATATCCGTGCCTGTGTTGAGTGTGCCGCGAATATCTATTCTTGCTGGATCGGCAAGTGTGACACCTTTTGCCATCAACTCATTTGCTTGTGATCGCTGATAATGACGTTCTAATTCTGCTAATTGTTGCCGTGTATTGACGCCCGCTACTTCGGCATTATCATCACAACAAACTGTATTAATTTCTAAGCCATCTTCAACAGCTAATGCCACCATATCGGTCAGATAATACTCACCTTGTGCATTATTATTGTTTAATTTAGTTAGGGATTGAGTTAACCATGTTACAGGTAATACCATAATACCACTGTTAACTTCTTGGATCGCTAAGGTCGATTGATCAGCATCTTTCTGCTCTGTAATACATATAACCTTTCCATTGTCATTACGTACAATACGTCCATAGCCTGTTGGATCATCCATATTAGTCGTTAAAATTCGCAAGCTATTCTTATCACCGCATGTTAGCAAAGCCTTTAATGTTGCTGCTTGTGTTAATGGCACATCACCGTATAACACCAGAACTTGGTCGGTGTCTGCAAATACTTGTTCAGCCTGCATCACAGCATGTCCTGTTCCCAGCTGTTCATATTGCATAACTGATTTAATCACATTGGCTTCTAATAAAGGCAGAACATGATCTACACCATTACCACACACTACAGCCATATTTTTCGGTGAAAGTGTTTGCGCTGTAGCAATGACATGCTCGAGTAGCGTTGTCCCTGCTAATTTATGCATTATTTTTGGAATAGTTGACTTCATTCTGCTGCCTTTACCGGCTGCGAGGATTACTATACTGAGTGACATCTTGTGTAGGCTTCCAATATTAGAGTTTAAAAAGATCTCGGGGATGACAGCGTATTATTAACCAATGATAACGGGTATACCCCCATTCTAACAAATTCTAGGCAAAAAAAAGGCCGTCATTAAGACAGCCTTTTAATTTCTAATGACACATATCTATCTAGTGGCTACTTGTTGTTTTTCTCAAACGTTCGATGCTACGAAGTTGCGCCATCGCTTCTGCCATTTTAGCTCGAGCTTTTGCCATATCCATCTTCGCATCTGCATCTTTAAGAGCACGCTCAGCATCAGCCTTAGCTTCTAACGCGGCAGCTTCATCAACATCTTCAGCACGCATTGCAGTATCTGCCAGCACGGTAACAATATGAGGTTGAACCTCTAACATACCACCTGAAACATAAAACTGCTCTTCTTTACCGTTGATCAATACGCGAACTTCACCCGCCTTTAAACTTGTAAGTAAAGGGGTATGGCGGGGATAAATACCCAACTCACCCATTTTTGCAGAAGCAAATACTGCCTCACACGCACCCGAAAATATTTCTTTTTCAGCACTTACAATATCAACATGTATGGTCATCGCCATTGTTTATCTCCTGAAAACTTAAAGAGTTTTCGCTTTTTCTACTGCTTCTTCAATCACACCAACCATGTAGAATGCTTGTTCTGGTAATGCATCGTAGTCGCCATTTAAGATACCTTTAAAGCCAGCTAATGTATCTTTTAATGCCACGTATTTACCAGGGCTACCAGTGAATACTTCAGCAACGAAGAACGGTTGCGATAAGAAACGTTGGATCTTACGAGCACGTGATACAGTCAATTTATCTTCTTCAGATAATTCATCCATACCCAAGATAGCAATAATATCTTTCAATTCTTTATAGCGCTGTAATGTACCTTGAACACCTCGAGCAATATCATAATGCTCGTTACCGACCACTAGAGGGTCTAATTGACGGCTTGTAGAATCCAATGGGTCAATCGCAGGATAGATACCTAACTCAGCAATTTGACGAGACAATACAACGGTTGCATCCAAGTGAGCAAAGGTCGTTGCTGGAGAAGGATCAGTCAAGTCATCGGCAGGTACATATACCGCTTGAATAGATGTGATTGAACCAATCTTAGTAGAAGTAATTCGCTCTTGTAAGGCACCCATTTCTTCAGCCAATGTTGGTTGATAACCTACCGCTGAAGGCATACGTCCTAATAGTGCAGATACTTCTGTTCCTGCTAATGTGTAACGGTAGATATTATCAACGAAGAATAATACATCACGACCTTCATCACGGAAATTTTCAGCCATTGTAAGCCCCGTTAAAGCAACACGTAAACGGTTACCTGGTGGCTCATTCATTTGACCGTAAACCAGTGATACCTTATCGATTACGTTAGAGTCTGTCATTTCGTGATAGAAATCATTACCTTCACGAGTACGCTCACCTACACCTGCAAATACCGAGAAACCATCATGCTCAGTTGCAATGTTACGGATAAGCTCCATCATGTTTACAGTTTTACCTACACCGGCACCACCAAACAATCCGACTTTACCCCCTTTCGCAAATGGGCAAACCAAATCGATTACTTTAATACCAGACTCAAGTAACTCTGTACTCATTGACAGTTCATCGAAGCTCGGCGCTTTACGGTGAATTGACATTTTCGTCTTTTCACCAATAGGTCCTTTTTCATCAATAGGATTACCTAGCACATCCATAATACGACCGAGTGTTTCTTGACCTACCGGTACTTTAATCGCTTCACCTGTGTTTGAAACTGCCGCATCACGTTTAAGTCCGTCAGTTACACCCATTGCAATCGCACGAACAACACCATCACCTAGTTGTTGTTGTACTTCTAGCGTAAGACCAGCTTCATCAACTAGTAACGCGTCATATACTTTGGGTAGGCTATCGCGTGGAAATTCCACATCAACAACAGCACCGATAATTTGTACAATCTTTCCAGAGCTCATCTTAATCCTCTTTCTATACGTTTGGGGTTTAACCCGTTATTTTCTTTATACCGCAGCTGCACCGGCAACAATTTCAGATATTTCTTGTGTAATCGCCGCTTGGCGAGCTTTGTTGTAAACCAATTGCAGTTCATCAATAAGATCACCCGCATTATCAGATGCACTTTTCATAGCCACCATTCGAGATGCCTGTTCACAAGCAATATTTTCAACAACACCTTGATACACTAAAGACTCAATAAATCGAACCAACAAATCATCTAGTACATCTTTTGCATCTGGCTCATAAATATAGTCCCAGTGATGAGACAGCTCTTCACTTGGCTCTTCGGCCTTAGCAGGAAGCAATTTAACCGTCTTGTTTTCTTGAGTCATAGTATTAACAAACTCATTATAAACAAGATACAAACTATCAATTTTGCCTTCTTCATAGGCATCAAGCATCACTTTTACCGCACCAATCAACTCGTGCGGGTGCGGTGCATCACCTAATTGAACTGCTTGGCCAGTATGATTAACCGGTAAACGACTGAAAAAACCTGAGGCTTTTTGACCGATCGTACATACATCGATGTCTAAACCTTTATCAATTTTTGCAGAAATTTCAGTTAATGCTGTTTTAAATAAATTATTATTCAAGCCACCACATAATCCACGATCAGATGATACAATAATGTAGCCAACGCGTTTTTCTTCTGCACGTTCCTGTAAATAAACATGTTTATATTCAGGATGAGCATACGCCAAATGCTTGATTACATTGTGAATCTTATCTGAATAAGGTCGCGTTGCCGCCATGCGCTCTTGAGCTTTACGCATTTTACTCGCAGCAACCATCTCCATCGCACGCGTAATTTTCTGCGTGTTTTTGATGCTTGCTATCTGAGTCCGTATCTCTTTGCCGCTAGCCATTGCTTACGCTCCGATTACCAACTACCAGTTGTTTTGAAACTTTCAATTGCAGATTTCATCGCATCTGCAATATCTTTATCAAAACCACCTGACTGATTAATTTTATCCATCAAATCAGCTTGATTTGAATTCATATAAGATAATAGCGAAGCTTCAAAAGAACCTACTTTCTCAACCTCAACATCATCAATAAAGCCTTCATTGGCTGCAAATAATGAAACCGACATTTCAGCAATTGATAATGGCTGATATTGTGGCTGTTTCATTAACTCTGTTACACGTTGACCACGTTGAATTTGGTTACGTGTTGCTTCATCTAAGTCAGAAGCAAATTGAGCAAATGCTGCCAATTCACGATATTGAGCCAAATCAAGACGTGTACCACCACCTAATTTCTTAACGATCTTAGTTTGTGCCGCACCACCTACACGTGATACCGACAAACCCGCATTAATCGCAGGACGAATACCTGAGTTAAATAAATCTGTTTCTAAGAAAATCTGACCATCAGTAATTGAGATTACGTTAGTGGGTACAAATGCAGATACGTCACCCGCTTGTGTTTCAATAATAGGCAATGCAGTTAAAGAACCTGTTTGACCTTTCACTTTACCGTCAGTCATTTTTTCTACATAGTCAGCACTAACACGTGATGCACGTTCTAATAAACGAGAGTGGATGTAGAAAACATCACCTGGATACGCTTCACGACCTGGTGGACGACGTAGCAATAATGATACTTGACGATAAGCCCACGCTTGTTTAGTCAAATCATCATAAATGATTAATGCATCTTCACCTTTATCACGGTAATACTCACCCATTGTACAACCTGAGTAAGGAGCGATAAATTGTAATGCGGCAGCATCAGATGCAGAAGCAGCAACAATTGTTGTGTATTCTAGCGCACCATGTTCTTCTAATTTACGCACAACATTAGCAATGGAAGAGGCTTTTTGACCAATCGCAACGTAGACACACTTAACGCCTGTACCTTTTTGGTTGATAATAGTATCAACAGCAATCGCCGTTTTACCCGTTTGTCTATCACCGATAATTAACTCACGCTGACCACGACCCACTGGAATCATCGCGTCAACTGATTTCAGACCTGTTTGTAAAGGCTGATCAACTGATTGACGAGAAATAACACCTGGAGCAACCTTCTCAATAGGTGAAGATTCTGTTGTAACAATATCACCTTTACCATCAATAGGTTGACCTAATGCGTCTACTACACGTCCTAAAAGGCCTTCACCAACTGGCACTTCTAAAATACGGCCGGTACATTTAACGCTATCACCTTCGGTAATATGTGTATATGGACCTAACACTACGGCACCGACAGAGTCACGCTCTAAGTTTAACGCCATACCAAATGTATTACCTGGGAACTCAAGCATTTCCCCAGCCATTACATCAGCTAAACCATGAACACGAATAATACCATCCGTAATTCCAACTACCGTACCTTCTGTGCGCGCTTCAGTTGCCCCGTCAAAGCTTTCAATTTGCTTTTTGATCAGGTCACTGATTTCTGCTGAATTCAGTTGCATCTTTGTTTCCTCTATAACAAGCTATTAGCCAATGGCATTAGCTAGTCTGTTCAATTTCCCCAAGGCAGATCCATCAATGATAAGATCTCCTGCTCGAATAATCGCACCGCCTAACAAGCTTTTATCAACACTTGTATTCAAGGTGACATCTCGGCCTAGACGTTTTTTCAACGCAGCTGAAATATCCTTTTCTTGTTTTACGGTGAGTTTTAATGCTGATGTCACATCTGCCGTTATCATTTGTTCAGCTTCTTCACGTAACTCTTCAAAAATTACAGCAATATCAGCTAATAATTGCAGGCGATTGTTCTTTGCCAATACGGCTAAAAAGTTGGGTGCATCTTTAGTCATTAATTTACCAGACACATTAGCTAACAGGTCTATCACCTGCTCATCGCTTACTGCCGGACTACTAATAATAGACTGCACTTCTGGCTGTGCTACACATTGTGCCAACACTTCCAACAACTCAGACCATGCTTTCAATTCGCCTTTTTCATTAGCAATACTGAAAACAGCATGTGCATAAGGTCGGGCGATAGTAATTGCTTCAGCCATTCTATAGCCCCCCTAGATCCGGCTTACCAATTCTTCAAGCAAATCAGTATGTGATTTTTTATCAATCTCACGACCAAGTATTTTTTCAGCGCCAGCTAGAGCGATACTTCCTACTTGTGCACGTAGTTCATCTTTCGCTTTATTTGCTTCTTGCTCAATCTCTGCTTTAGCAGAAGTCAAGATTCGCTCACCTTCAATACGTGCTGCATCTTTCGATTCGTCAACAATTTCATTGCCACGACGTTGAGCTTGCGAAATAATCTCATTCGCTTGATCTTTCGCTTCATGAATGACTTGTTGAGCACGCTTCTCAGCTAACTCTTGCTCATGTCTGCCACGTTCTGCCGCTGCAAGACCGTCCGCGATTTTCTTCGTACGTTCTTCCAAAGCAGCCATAATAGGTGGCCAGACGTACTTCATGCAGAATGCTACAAAAACCGCAAAGGCAATTAGCTGGCCTATCAAGGTTGCATTGATATTCATGCCTGTACCTCTTGTTTATCACTATTGGGAGTTATGTTAATAATCTTAACCCGCTACCGCGAACAATACATACATTGCCAAACCAACAGCGATCATTGGTACCGCGTCAACTAGACCAGCAACCAAAAAGAACTGTGTCCGCAACATTGGCACTAATTCAGGTTGGCGAGCAGCAGCTTCTAAGAAGCGACCACCTAACAGACCTACACCAATAGCCGCACCCAAAGCACCTAGACCAATCATTAGTGCACCAGCAATATAAACTAAACCCATATCCATTTTTTTCTCCTATCAAATGTCTTTTATAGACTAAAAAATAAAATTACAACTCAATCAAACTTAAACTTAATGTTCCTGATGTGCCATATCAATATATACCGTGGTCAGCACCATAAAGATAAATGCCTGCAAAGTAATAATTAGAATATGAAAAATCGCCCAGCCAATCTGTAGCAGACCAGCAAAAGAACCCAGAACTAGACCGGCACCATACATGGTGGCAATCAAAATAAATACCATTTCACCTGCATACATGTTACCGAACAACCGTAATGCCAACGAAAATGGTTTTGCAATTAGAGTAACTGTTTCCAGCACAAAGTTGATAGGCATTGCCCATTTACCAAAAGGCTGCAAAGTCAGCTCACCAACAAACCCACCAACGCCTTTAATTTTAAAGCTATAATAAAGCATAAGTAAGAAAACAAACAGCGCCATACCTAGCGTAGCATTCGGGTCGGTCGTTGGAACAATTTTGAAGAACACATCGTGAGGATCAACACCAAACGCTGCCGAAGCACCATGAGCTATCGCTAAAGGAACAATGTCGACGGGGATCAAGTCCATCAAGTTCATTAGGAAAACCCAGACAAAGATGGTTAATGCTAATGGTGCAACAAGATTGTTTTTACCACCACTGAACGAACCTCGAACAGAGTCATCTATAAACTCAATAATCCACTCAACGAAGTTTTGTGCGCCAGTCGGGACACCTGTTGAAATCTTCTTGGCAACACTGTGGAAAAGCCACATCATCAAACCACCAAGCAGGAGAGACATAAACATCGTATCGACATTTATAGCCCAAAAACCCATTTGCGCAGCTTCATCAGATGACATCGCAAACCCCCATTCACCTGTAGGAGTCCACACGCCCAATTCTAATTCTTCATACTTCTGACCAAAGGTCAGATTTTGAAGGTGATGCTTAATATATTCTGAGGAAGTAAGTGTTTCACTAGCCATATTGTCGTTAAGCCTGATTCTTGATTCCAAATAATAAAGCCAATTGCGTTACAGCAAATCCAGTCATCAATGGCAGTGGTAAAAACTTGAACACTGCAAATCCTACTGCAAACATCACGATGGTCAACATCCATCTGTGAGCAACACAACTATAGGCTTTCCGTAAATTCTTTGCTGCATCTGATTTTGCTTGCTCTACCGAGCCAATCAAATGCCACCTTTGCAACAAAGTATTTGCAACCGCAATAATACCGCCATATAAACAGGCTATTGCCGCTGTATTCCCTTGCCACCAAAGGCTGATTAAAACTATTCCTACCAGAACTAAAACCTGCATCTTCAAAAGATGATTAATCGGTTGAATTATTAATCGGCGGTCATTTTTCACTGGATTTTCTATTTCTGCTTATGCAAAAAGCGACAAGTATACTGATCACATGACTACTCGGTCAATATAGATTTATTAATTATTATCATAAGAACAATTTATGCTACTCAAATGTTACATATTTAATTTCAATTATAACGTTTTATCTCAACACTAAACCCTCTAGTACCAAAGTACTATAGACACAAACCCAGTCAACCGAGTAGGCTCACTCGTATCATATATTAAAGTCTCTACCCCCCCAATATTGGGGGTTATAAAGTCACTATTTTATATGGTTTAATGTGTTTGCAATTTTGCATTTTTGCCAACCTTGGTGTGAACCAAGTAGCGGAAAGCCACAGGTCTTTAACTTTAATGAAGATGGCTGGGTTGCATTTTTCGAAGAAGGAAAATGTTATGAAAAAATTTATATTTTTATTGTCGACATTACTCTTATCTGCTCAAGCACACGCTGCGCTCGTTAGTGTCACCGGTGCGGGAGAAATTATTGCCGCTGTGAGTGTACAAGAAGACAGCCCCACTAATACCAAACAACAAGGCTTTAATGAACAACAAGGGGTTTTATTAGCTGGCGCAGTTAATGTTGATGGTGGCACAGTGGCTGCGGGCACTCGTGTTGACAGTCATCTTATCTTTTTAAACTCTCAAGGCAACACACTTATTGATACTCAAGCATCATGGATCTTTGATGGCTTAATTGTCGGTGTAATGTCAGACAGAAATGGAACATTAATGACGGCTTCAGATAGTTTATTTGCTGCGTTTACTGACTATTTTACAATCGGTGACTCTGCACCTTTCGGTGCTCAAGGCTTAGAAGGTGCAGATGCCTATACTGTGAGTGGCAATACCTTAGATCTCCGTATGTTAGTCACAGAACCTGGTGATTGGATCCGCGTTTTAACTGTTTCAGAAGTGCCTGTCCCGGCGGCATTATTCTTATTTGCGCCAGCCTTATTAGGTTTCTTAGGTTTACGTCGTAAAGTTGCAAGCATTACTACTTAAAACGCTGTAACCTTAAAAAAACAGAAAAAGCCATGATGAAAACCACCATGGCTTTTTTTATTTCTATACTTCGCGCTACTCCCTCATATTTACCCAGTCAGACTGACCATAAGTTTAGCGACTATTATGAAGGTCCCCGATTAAAACTCTCGGGGATGACAGATTATATATCTAAGCTAGCTGAGTCGTTGAACAATTTCTTTTAAATCGGCCACATCAGAATAGTCAATAACCAACTTACCTTTACCACTTGCTGAATGTTTTAAAACAAATCGATCACCTAACTTGGCATTAATTGATTTTTCAATATCTGCCAATTCATCGATAAGTGCATTAGATGGGCGAGGTTTTTCTTTTTTTGGTTTAGATAGTCGTCTTATTAATTGTTCTGTTTCTCTAACTGATAAGCCTTTTTCAACTATCTCGCTCGCTGCTTTTGATTGAGCCTCGCCATCTAATGCCAATAAAGCACGTGCATGCCCCATTTCAAGATCGCCGTTTTCTAATAAGCGTTTGACATCTTCATTCAGGTTACGCAAACGTAATAAGTTTGAAACGGCCGCGCGTGAACGTCCTACCGCTTCTGCGGCTTCTTGATGAGTTAAATTAAACTCTTCACGCAGACGATGTAAGGCATTGGCTTCTTCCATCGGGTTTAAATTTTCGCGCTGAATATTTTCGATTAATGCCATGGCGATAGCACTACGATCAGACACTTCGCGTACTATTGCAGGAATCGTATCCAAGCCTGCTAATTTAGATGCCCGCCAACGGCGTTCACCGGCAATAATCTCATAGTGACCACCGTCAATAGAACGTACCACAATCGGCTGCACTAAGCCTTGAGAACGAATTGAATCTGCTAATTCTTCTAGTGAATCTTCAGCCATATCAATACGTGGCTGATATTTACCGGGCTGAATCATATCCAGTGGAAAATATTGCAGGCTCTCATCGAGATTATCATCTTCATGTTGTACATCTGCCAATAACGCATCTAAACCACGCCCTAGGCCTCTTTTTTTACTAACCATCTATTTTTCCTTATACCAAACAAATCCCAGCTAAACGCTTGCCAGAATGATGGATTCATTTATTCTCTCGGCGAGTAAATTCACTTGCCAGTGCCATATGAGCAAGTGAACCGCGCGATGAACGGTCATATTTTACTACAGGTATCCCATGACTAGGAGCTTCAGCTAAGCGCACATTCCTTGGGATCATAGTATGGAAGACTTTATTGCCAAAATGGGTAATCAATTGGCGCGAAACCTGATTTGCCAAATTATTACGTGTATCAAACATGGTACGAACCAGCCCCGTTATCTCTAAACTTGGGTTGGCACGTTGCTTGATACGCTCAACTGTTTTTAATAATGATGATAAGCCTTCTAAAGCATAATATTCACATTGGATTGGAATAATCACCCCTTTCGATGCGACCAAAGCATTGACGGTCAGCATACTTAATGATGGCGGACAATCAATTAAAATATAATCATAACGGTCACGTGTTGATTCTAGTGCAACACGTAAACGGTGCTCGCGCAATTTAACATCTATAAGTTGCACTTCTGCTGCTGTTAAATCAGCATTAGTAGGCATAACGTCAAAGTTTAGATCTTCAGGTGTGACTATTGCATCCGCCGCCGTTGATGTCGTCATAATAACATCATAACTACTGGTTCCGAGTGCTTCTTTATCGACCCCACACCCCGTTGTTGCATTACCTTGAGGATCAAGATCGATTAATAGTACTTTTTTACCATTCTCCGCCAGCGAAGCTGCTAAATTGACGGTGGTAGTTGTC
>Ga0256839_1005498_pt1 | contig 11682 bp, 11 predicted proteins | sample 354166metaG_FD_185968 | JGI IMG/M metagenome (GOLD analysis project Ga0256839, IMG submission 185968) | Hydrothermal vent microbial communities from Mid Atlantic Ridge, Atlantic Ocean - 354-166 | ecosystem: Environmental > Aquatic > Marine > Hydrothermal vents | place: Atlantic Ocean: Mid...
TAGATGAAGTGACTTAATTTTTGCGGTAATTACTGGAGACCTGATTAATTGCCGCGATTGTCCAGCGTGAATTGGCGTGGCATATGGCGGCAGCCAAAGCATCGGCGGCGTCTTCTTGAATATTTTCTTTGTGATTTAATAATAATTGCACCATGTATTGCACTTGGGTTTTGGCGGCTGAGCCTTTACCAACTACCGATTGTTTTATCGCTTTGGGTGCGTATTCGTAAACGGGCAAATCCATCGCAACCGCTGCACATATTGCGGCGCCTCGTGCTTGTCCTAACTTCAAAGCAGATCCAGCATTTTTTGCCATAAAAACGGTTTCTATTGAAATTTCATCGGGTCTGTATTTGTGAATTAACGTTGTTATATCGGTAAAAATCACCTTTAAACGTTCAGGAAATTCTCCACTACCGCAGTTAATAGGCTGGAAATGCACTAACACAGTATTGCGTCCGTCAGTATCAATAATGCCAATACCCGTGGTTCGGGAGCCTGGATCTATGCCTAAAATTCGGGTGTTGTTGTTCATGCCCTCATTATGCCAAAATAGCCTTAATAATACAAAATCTTGACGTATTTAACATTTTTCTACACTCAATCCTTTAAACTATTACTTTTACAAGCAAAAATTATTATGAAAAACATTCTACTCTTTTTAATTATAAGTCTTATTTCAAACAACGCTTGCAGTGCATTGCCTGCTAACTTGCAAAGACAGTTGCTCTTTTCGGCAAATCAACCCATTGCGGTTCGTCATGCAGGCGATGGATCTGGTCGTTTATTTATTGTTGAACAAACAGGAACGATAAAAATTTGGGATGGAACAAGCCTATTGGCAACTAATTTTATTGACATTAGTGCAAAAGTAGCCAGCGGTGGTGAGCGTGGATTATTGGGTTTGGACTTCGATCCCAATTACAGTACAAATGGATATTTCTATGTTTACTATACAAAGAATGGTGCAAACTTTGGTGATACCATTATTGAACGCTACAGTGTAACTTCTAACGCTAACATTGCAGATTTTACCAGTGGGCAAGTGATTATGAGGATACCCCAAACAGCTTCAAATCATAATGGCGGAGACATTCACTTTGGTCCAGATGGTTATTTATATATAGGCATGGGGGATGGCGGTGGTGCTGGCGATTTACCAAACAATGCCCAAAATTTAGCTTTATTACTAGGAAAAATGTTACGTATTGATGTTTCTGAAGAAGTTGTTAACCCTGATATTGTTTACCAAGACTCCTTCGAAAGTCCTTCAACTGTTAATACTTGTGGTCTGGATTCTGTTGCGGGCTCTTATCGCATTCCAAACGACAATCCTTTTATTAACGATGCTTCAGCCTGTGCTGAAATTTGGTCTTACGGCTTAAGAAACCCTTACCGCTGGAGTTTTGACAAACAAACTGGTGATTTAATTATGGGTGATGTGGGTCAGAATTTATACGAAGAAGTTAATTTCCAACCAGCCTCAAGTACGGGTGGAGAAAACTACGGGTGGCGTTGCCGTGAAGGTGCACATGATTTTGATACAAGCTTGTGTACTGGCAATGAAGTCTTTACTGAACCTGTTATCGATTTACCACAAGCTTCAAATAACGGTTGTTCTGTAATGGGTGGTTACGTTTATCGAGGCTCTGCTATACCTGCCATACAAGGCTTGTATGTTTTTTCTGATTATTGCGGCGGTGAAATAAACTTTGCTACGCCTACTGGTTCTACGTGGTCTTTCGAAATGTTGGAAGATGTTAATTTTGGCACACGTGGATTTGGTGAAGATGAAGCCGGTGAAATTTACCATATTTTTAATAATGAAATTTACAAGTTCATCTTAAATTAAAGAATCCAATTTGGATTTTATAGGGCAGGCTTAGAACTGCCCTTTTTTATGCCCGCTCATTGTGTTAAAATTTATGACTTATTTTTTTTGAGAAAAACCATGTTTAAAGTTTTAGTCTTACTCTTATCATTTAACGACCTTCACGCCCAAGAACTCTTTGAAGACGATTTCTTGAAAATAGTTGCCACGCTTCGCGATAAGGCTTTAACCGATTCCAGTGCTTATGACATTACCGAATCACTGACAACCGAAGTCGGTCCTCGCTTAGGTGGAAGCACAGGTGATGCGCTCGCAGTTAAATGGGCAGTGACAAATTTACTAAATTCAACAATAATTATCCCGTCAATATAGAATTGAAAGTTCAATGGGGTGATATGGACGCCTTCAACCATGTCAATAATGTCATGTATTTTCGTTATTTTGAATCCGCCCGTTTAGCTTATTTTGAACGCATTGGGGTTATGGATAAAAGCAACAAGAACTCAATAGCTCCAATCTTGGCAGAAACCAGTTGCCGTTATCGCCTGCCTTTAAATTATCCTGATGTCATCTTAGTCGGGGCACGAGTTATTGAAGTTCATTCCCATGGCTTTTTAATGGAATACGCCATTTATAGTCACACTCATAAGTGTATTTCTTCTATTGGTACGGGAAGGATTGTAATGTTAGATTATAAGACTCACGAAAAAGTTGCCGTAAGCAAAAGAACTCTCAATCTCATCAAAGAACTATCTCCTTTCTTTTAGACCTTAGACTAGCCCGAGTAATAATGAAGGTTCTACTAAGCACCTCTCTGAATAATGGGGTACAGTTCTATCGGATTTAGTCGATGTTTTTTTTGACTGAGATAAATCCCACTTACCAACAAATGGGGCGTTCAATGATGTTTTTTTAACGCAGAGATAAGGAATTTATGAAGCACTAGAAATCTAAAATTGAAGTGACTTCCGTTAGCCGCTCTTACCACACAGCATTACGACTGTGGCTGCTCCCTTCCGGGCCTGACCAGGTCCGCCGCTAGCTGTTGATAAGTGACCAACGAAAGTCGATGTGCATTATCTATTATGTTTTGTTATTTCTCAAGCACTATTTTCTTTAAAAGTGGAATTGTTACCTGCTTTTTTTTCACTAAGGTGGTTTGATCAAGTTTTCGTAATAGCGAACTTAAGTAAGCCATATTCATGGCACAATTGTTTTTGAGATAATTCTCTATTTTGCTGTCTATTTTTATGCCTTTATTTTTTGCCTGTTGTTTAAACACCTTTAATGAGTCTTCTCGATTGAGCGTTTTTAGTTCATGTGTTCTGCCTGCTTGAAGACGAGAACGCAAGTCGGGCAATTGCCATTGCGGGCTTTTGTTGGATAGCTGACCTGAGAGTATGACTTTTTTTCCTGCTTGTTTTATTTCATTTATCCAAAAAAACAAGGCTTCTTCACGTGCTTTATTTTGTGCAATATTTTCAATATTATCCAGACAAAAGAGATCAAACATGCCGATTAATTGCACATTTTGTCGCTTATCAAGCTCACTTGGCTTGATAACAACGGCAGTTTTGCCTGTCACCAACAGTTGTGTAACATATGCCTGAAGTAAGTGTGTTTTGCCAGAACCGGCTTCTCCCCACAAGTAAAAAAGTAATTCATCGGAATGAATAAAGCTTTTTAAACTTTCAAGTAACACTGCATTTTGACCTTGAATAAAATCGATGAAAGTTTTGGTTTGTGTGTTTTTAAAATCCAGTGGTAGTTGTTGTTCAGTCACTTTTTGGCTCTTTTTTTGTTTTGACTTTCGTCTTCTTTTTGGAATCCGAATTTGTCAGACTGTATTCTTCACCATCGTCATACATTTTGCTTTGAATGTAGTTTTGATGAGCAAAACGCAATAACACCATCACCACTGCGGCAATTGGTAAACCCAGCAAAATGCCAACAAAGCCAAAGAGTTGCCCGCCAGCTAAAACCGCAAATATAACAGCAACGGGATGCAAGCCTATTTTATCCCCGACAAGCCACGGGGTTAATACCATGCCTTCTAATAACTGACCGATACCAAAGACTATAAGAACATAAATCACGTAAGTTGGGTCTCCAAATTGCACAAATGCGGTTATGACTCCAACCACCATGCCTGTAATGGCACCCAAATAAGGGATGAAAGAAACAATTCCCGCTCCCATACCGATTAACAGTGACAAATCCAGTCCTATTATCATTAATCCAATAGAATAAATAATTCCTAATGCCAACATCACTGAAAACTGACCGCGAAGAAAAGCACTTAAAACATTGTTTGATTCAGTTACTAATTTATTGATTGTGGGGTAAACAGGTCGTGGTATCAGTTCTCCAACTCGTGCTGTTAATATATCCCAATCCCGAAGCAGATAAAATGTCACTACGGGTATTAAAATAATATTCATCATCCAATTAACCACGACCATACTGCTTTTAGACAGTGAGGCAACTATGCTTTTTGCAATGCCACCAGCCTCATTCCAGTGTGCTTTAAACAAGTCGGTAAGTTCTGAAAAACTGAACATATCCGTTTGTAAACCAAACTTTTCACGCAACCATGGCGTGACATTATCACTGAGGTATTGAAAATAATTGGGTAAATTAGTAATGAGGTTGGATATTTGATGCTCTAGTGTCGGAATTAAAACTAACAAGACTAAAAAAACAATAATCGTCATAATGATAAAAACAATAACTACCGAAAGGGTTCGCGAGAGTTTCCAACTTTCTAATTTATCTGCAAACGGGTCAAATAGGTAGGCTATAAGTGCACTTATGGCAAAAGGGGTTAATATAGGTGAAAGCAGATAAATAAATATTCCTAACAATAGAAAAACGGCTAAAAAATACCAACGATTTGAATCTGTAAACATCTAATTATTCTCCTTTTCTTTGATTTTGTAAAAAAACTTTTCTGTGCATAAAGAACAAATATACATAATGCATACCACTACTAACAGTGAAGAAAGTCACTAAATAGATTAATCCATTAAGAAAACCTTCACTAAATTGATATAGCGAATAATGAGCTAGCATAACCACAATTAATAAAATTTGCACCACGGTATTGGTTTTGCTTAATAAACTGGGTTGGGCTTTTTCCATTTTATCAATGGCAAAATGATAGAAAGTTGTCCCCGTTACAATAATAACATCACGAGCCAGAACGATTATTAACAACCAATTTGGAATAATGTTTTGCACCGCAAACACCAAAAAGCAACACAACATCATAAACTTATCTGCTAAGGGATCCAAAATCCCGCCTAACCACCCTTCCCAGCCATAACGTTTAGCTAAAAAACCATCAAGCAAATCGGAAAAACCTGCACCCATAGCAATATAAAAAGCCACTTCGTAATTTTTTTCTAACATAAACCACACTAAGGGAATCATCGCAAAAATTCGAGCGAAGGTTATGGCATTTGGAATGTGTTTAAACCAAGTCATCAGTGATTAAATGAAAAAACCAATTGATTTATAGAACCTTGTTCAATAGGTAACAGTACTTTATCTCGATTGAGCATGGCTAAAAATGAATCAGTCGTCACAGTTAAATCGCTAGTCAACACTAACTGATTGGCAGTGGCTGAAACAATTGTCGAGTTATCAATAACAGACAAACGTTTTAAATAGTCTTCTAAGAACATGACATCATCGTAGTTTGATAAGCTATTAATCACTATCTGAACAGAGTGTCTTTGTATGTTGGCATTATCAATTTTATACTGCTGTGCATACCGCTGGCTTAAATTTTCAAATACCGAATACATTAACGATGCCATGTCACTGTTCATGTCTTGAAAATGACTCACTGCAAACTCTTGACCACTGTAAACATATCCCGAACGAACTTTCACCCTGTCCGCCTTATGTTCAATAGATAATAACAAGTTATGATTGACAAAATAACGACCTTGGGCTTGTTTTTGTGCTTCAAAAGATAAAGATTTTATGGATTGTGGCGAAACATTTATGCTATCCACTTCATCCATTTTAGGAAAAACAAGGTTTAAGCCCATGACATCAGCCCAATGCTTTACCCAGTACATGATGCCCTCGTTATCATAAGCATAGATCAGCTCAGGTTGACTTGCTTCATTGTTTTCAACAAGCCAAGTCATAATTTTTTCTCGATTTTTAGGTAAAACTGAAAAATGAGCATCTGCTATAATCTTATCTATAAACTTTTTTTGCATGACCGCATAAAACCAATATTTATACGGGCTATTATCAGATAAATAGTTGTGACCAATTTGCTCCACATAGGAACGTTTTAAACCCGATTGAATATTTGCCTCCAGAAATACTGGATTATTTAAAACATCAGATATTGTCTCTCCAGTATTGTTTACAATTATTTGAGCAAAGACTTGTTTCAACTTTAACGGATCATTAAGATTAGTATCCTCAACCAGTATGGCACTTTTTGCTCGATCAAAAGAAACGGCATTAACGCAAAAGACGGTAAACAACATCCCAATTAGTGTAATTTTAGCAAACAAAACAATCCTCATAATTTTAGTTGTATCAATTGCCATTATCCCTAATTATATCTAATAAATAAAGTTATAAGATAAAACAGCTTATATTTAGTAATTTGTTTAGACTCGTACAATCAGTTGAGTTAAAATACCCACCCAGCCGATAATCACTCATACAAACTATATTATGCACGAATCCACCTTAGATTCTGTTCTTTTTGCTGGACAAAAAAAAGCAATACTCGCTCTTGAAGATGGCACTATATTTTCGGGAATTTCCATTGGTTTTAACGACAATAGCGTTGGTGAAATTGTCTTCAATACTGCCATGACGGGTTACCAAGAGATATTAACCGATCCTTCTTATGCCGAACAAATCGTTACTTTAACTTATGTACATATTGGCAATACGGGTTGCAATACCGCTGATGTTGAATCTGGAAAACTGCATATTAAAGGACTGGTCATTAGGAATTTACCCAAGTTAGCCAGCTCTTGGCGCAATCAAATAATCCTTGATAAATACCTTGAGAACAATAAAATTGTTGCCATTGCCAATATCGACACACGAGAATTAACCCAAATTTTACGTAAAAAAGGGGCGATGAAAGCCTGTATCATGACAAAAGACATTGATGAGCAAAAAGCGGTTGAACTCGCTAAAGGTTTTGCAGGTTTGGAAAATAAAGATTTAGCCATCGAAGTTACTTGCAAAGAAACCTACCAATGGATGCAAGGTGGAGAATTTGATTTAGCCACAAACGACTTTAATGAAACACCAACAAACAATTATAAAGTGGTGTGCTACGATTTTGGCGTTAAGCACAATATTTTACGGATTATGGCGGATTTAGGATGTGCGATAACCGTTGTTCCAGCCGATACATCAGCAGATGAGGTGTTAGCCATGAAACCTGATGGCGTGTTTTTGTCCAATGGTCCAGGCGACCCTGCGGCTTGTGATTATGCAATTAATGCGACACAACAATTATTAAAATCGGGCATTCCCCTATTCGGCATTTGTTTAGGTCATCAAATTCTTGCACTTGCCAGTGGAGCAAAAACCATGAAAATGAAATTCGGGCACCATGGTGCCAATCATCCCGTACAAGATTTAGCCACAACTGAGGTGATGATAACCTCACAAAATCATGGTTTTGCTGTGGATGAAAGTGTTATTCCTGAAAACTTACAAATAACACACAAATCCTTATTTGACGATTCGGTGCAAGGCATTAAACGCCGTGATTGTTTTGCCTATAGTTTTCAAGGGCATCCTGAGGCAAGTCCAGGCCCGCACGATGCCAAAAAATTATTTCTGCCCTTTATAAAAGCCATGCAGGAGAATAATAATGCCTAAACGCAGTGATATAAAAAGCATCTTGGTGTTAGGAGCAGGACCTATTGTTATTGGTCAAGCCTGCGAATTTGATTATTCTGGCTCGCAAGCGTGCAAAGCCTTAATGAATGAAGGCTACAAAGTTATTTTGGTTAATTCCAATCCTGCCACTATCATGACCGACCCTGAAACAGCCGACAAAATATTTATCGAACCAATAAACTGGCAAACCGTTGCTAAAATTATCGAACAAGAACGCCCCGATGCCTTATTACCGACAATGGGTGGGCAAACCGCATTAAATTGCTCTCTTGATTTAGTTTCACATGGAGTTTTGGAGAAATTTGGTGTGGAAATGATTGGTGCTACGCGTGAAGCGATTGATATGGCTGAAGACCGTGAGTTATTCAAAAAAGCCATGACCGAAATTGGTCTTGGCACGCCTTTGAGTTTTCTTGTGCATGATATTGAAGGTGCTCGAAAAGCACAAAAACAAATCGGCTATCCCGTTATTATTCGCCCTTCCTTTACCATGGGCGGCAGCGGTGGTGGCATTGCTTACAATTTAGAGGAATTTGAAACCATCACCGCCAATGGCTTGAAATTATCACCAACCACCGAAGTGTTATTAGAAGAATCTTTATTGGGCTGGAAAGAGTTTGAAATGGAAGTGGTGCGGGACAAAAAAGACAACTGCATTATCGTCTGTTCGATTGAAAATCTCGACCCTATGGGCGTGCATACTGGTGATTCCATCACGGTTGCTCCATCCCAGACATTAACTGACAAGGAATACCAAATTTTGCGTGATGCTTCTTTGGCGGTTTTACGTAAAATTGGCGTGGATACGGGTGGTTCTAACGTACAGTTTTCTATCAATCCAGAAAATGGGCGAGTGATTGTGATAGAAATGAACCCACGGGTTTCACGTTCATCGGCTCTTGCCTCTAAAGCCACTGGTTTTCCGATTGCCAAAGTAGCAGCTAAATTGGCAGTTGGCTACACACTTGATGAACTACAGAACGAAATAACAGGCGGTGTTACACCAGCTTCCTTTGAGCCTAGCATTGATTATGTGGTCACCAAAATACCACGTTTTGCTTTTGAAAAGTTTGCCAACGCCGATAATCACCTCACCACACAGATGAAATCCGTTGGCGAAGTGATGGCGATTGGTCGCACTTTTGCTGAATCCTTACAAAAAGCCCTGCGTGGCTTGGAAACGGGCTTAAATGGACTCAATTCATTAGTCAATCAAACAGATTTAGACAAAGGCTTTGATTTAAATGCCGAATTGCGTGAGCCAACCCAAGACCGCTTGCTCTATGTTGCCGATGCTTTTCGTTTGGGTTATAGCGTCGATAAATTGTTTGCCATCAGTAAAATTGACCCGTGGTTTTTAGCTGAAATTAAACACCTTATTGATGTTGAACAAGCCATTAAACAAAGCAATGATATTGATGCTAGGCAAATGCTGGCGATTAAACAACTGGGGTTTTCCGATAGTCGCATTGCAGAACTCATGGGTACAAGCGAAAAGAAACTCACGCAACTTCGCCATGATTTTAACATTCGCCCCGTTTACAAGCGAGTGGACTCCTGTGCGGCAGAGTTTGATGCCACTACCGACTATTTTTATTCAACTTACGAACAAAACTGCGAAGCCCGACCAACTAACAACAAAAAAATCTTGATTTTAGGCGGTGGTCCCAACCGCATTGGGCAAGGCATTGAGTTTGATTATTGTTGTGTACATGCAGCATTAGCACTTAAAGAAGATGGTTTTGAGACGATTATGGTCAATTGCAACCCCGAAACCGTTTCCACCGATTACGACACGGCAAATCGTTTGTATTTTGAACCTCTAACCCATGAAGACGTGCTAGAAATCGTCAACATCGAAAAACCGCATGGCGTGATTGTGCAATACGGTGGGCAAACGCCGTTAAATTTAGCCAATGGTTTAAAAGCGGCTGGTGTGCCGATTATTGGTTCGCAACCTGAATGCATTGATAGGGCAGAAGACCGTGAGTTATTCAAAGCCATGTTGGATAAATTAGACCTTAAACAACCGCCTAATCGCATTGCTAAAAATGTTGAAGAAGCGGTCGAATTGGCGAATCAAGTCGGCTATCCTTTGGTGGTTCGCCCTTCTTTTGTGCTCGGTGGTCGAGCGATGGAAATAGTGCATAACGATAACGAACTCAATCGCTACATGAAAGAAGCGGTTAAAATATCCAATGATTCCCCTATTCTTTTGGACAGATTTTTAGACCATGCGATTGAAGTCGATGTGGATATTATCTGCGACGGGCAAGATGTTTTCATCGGCGGCATTATGGAACATATCGAACAAGCAGGTGTGCATTCGGGCGATTCTTCTTGTTGTATTCCACCCTTTTCCTTATCCGATGAGGTGCAAAAGGAATTGGGCAGACAATCGGGTTTAATGGCAAAAGAACTGGGGGTGATTGGTTTAATGAACACCCAATTTGCTATCCAAGGTGATGATATTTATATTTTGGAAGTTAATCCAAGAGCCTCTCGTACCGTTCCTTTTGTTTCTAAAGCAAGCGGTTTACCATTAGCAAAAATTGCCGCTCGCTGCATGGCTGGTATCAGTTTAAAACAACAAAAGGTTAAGCAACGATTAAAACTCAACCATTATTCCATCAAAGAACCCGTATTCCCTTTTCTTAAATTTCCCGGTGTTGATCCAATACTTGGCCCAGAAATGCGTTCCACTGGTGAAGTCATGGGCATTGGTAAAGAATTTGGTGCCGCTGTTGCCCGTGCCAAACAAGCCAGCGATACCGCAATGCCCTTACAAGGCACGGCTTTTATTTCCGTGCGAGAAGCTGATAAACAACAAGTTATACCACTTGCTAAAAAACTTCAAGACATGGGTTTTGATTTAGTTGCTACAGACGGAACTTGCCAATTATTACGTAAAAACGGCTTATATTGCGAAAGAGTGAATAAAGTTTTGGAAGGTAGACCGCATATTGTTGACAAAATCAAGTCAAAAGAAATAGAATTTATCATCAACACAACCGAAGGCTCAGGAGCCATATCGGATTCATACTCTATACGTCGCGAAGCTCTGCAACAAAATATAAATTATTCCACCACTATCTACGGTGCTGCAGCAACCATAGAAGCGTATAAGTATTTAAATAAACAAGAAATATATTCACTTGATGAACTACACGATTTAAGTGAATAACTACAGGACACGAGGGTAAATATGGCATTAGCTCCATTAACTGCAACAGGTGCAGAACGATTAAAAAAAGAATTAAAAAGACTTAAAACAGTTGAAAGACCGCGCATTATTGAAGCCGTAGCTGAAGCACGTGCACACGGCGATTTAAAAGAAAATGCCGAATACCATGCGGCTCGTGAAGAACACGGCATGAATGAAGCTCGCATCAAATACTTAGAAGGCACAATCTCAAATGCTCAAATCATTGACATTCATAGTCTAAATGTTGGTGATAAAGTGGTATTTGGTGCTACTGTTACTCTCGAAGACGATGATGAAAATGAAGTAACTTATCAAATTGTTGGTGATGTCGAAGCTGATATTGATCAAGGACAGATTTCAATTTCCTCTCCTATTGCCCGAGCATTAATTGGCAAAGAATTGGATGATGAAGTTGAAGTGCAAACACCAGGCGGCACAAAAACTTATTACATCACAGATGTTAAATACATCTAATCCAAATTATTCGGGCATTAAATAATACGCTGTCATAATTGCCACTTGGGATTCATCTTGGTTAATATTTGCATTGGTAAAATTTTGAGTATTTGTTTTGCTCCACACCTGTTGTGTGGATGCGGTATTATTGGCGTACTGTGATTCTCTAAATTTCCCAAATCGGGCATCTGCAATTCCATCAACCGAATTGTCCAACAATCGAGCTAAATCTGGTGTAATGCCCTTAATAACCATGACATTTTTATTGCGTATCATGTAAGTGCCTGCT
>Ga0256839_1005499_pt1 | contig 11678 bp, 11 predicted proteins | sample 354166metaG_FD_185968 | JGI IMG/M metagenome (GOLD analysis project Ga0256839, IMG submission 185968) | Hydrothermal vent microbial communities from Mid Atlantic Ridge, Atlantic Ocean - 354-166 | ecosystem: Environmental > Aquatic > Marine > Hydrothermal vents | place: Atlantic Ocean: Mid...
GCGCAAATCATTTTCATCGTTCTTTTTCGATCGCCAGCTGGATAAAGCCATAATCACGAGAACGACGGCTGTCGCGACATAACTGGACAGGATATATATATCATTTGAATGTAATATTTGTTGCATGAATTCTTCCATCATCCCTGCCCCCCGCCCAATTGGATTCGAATCGCGCGTATCCGCCGCCGCAAAATCAGGCTTTGGATACGCCAGATAAGGGCCGTGATGAAAAACATGTTAAAGGCCCCGATCATCAATATCAAGGCCGTGAGCATGTCGCCGCCAATGGTTGGCCCGTCAAGTCGCATGAGGGTGGCGGGCTGATGCAATGTATTCCACCAATCCACGGAAAATTTGATAATGACCACATTTATGATGCCGACCATCGCCACGATCGCCGCGATTTTGGCGGCCTTGGCCTGATCCTCGATGGTTTCCCAAACGGCCATATACCCCAGATAAATGAAAAACAGAACGAGCATGGATGTCAGGCGCGCATCCCAGATCCAATATGTCCCCCACATGGGTTTCCCCCACAGGCTGCCGGTCAGCAGGGCCAGCGCGGTAAAGCCTGCCCCTAATGGCGCCGTGGCCCGCGCGGCCTGATCTGCCAGAGGATGTTTCCAGATAAATCCCACGGCGCTGGCCACGGCAATGATGCCATAACCAAATTGCGCCATATAGGCCGCCGGGACATGGATATATATGATCCGGTATGTATTGCCCATTTGATAATCTTCCGGGGCCAGAAAAAAGGCATAATAAAGCCCGGATGCAAAGAGAATGATTGTCAGCCCCATAAACCAGGGCAGAGTAATTTTACTTAACCGCATGAAACGGGCTGGATTGGCAAACTTATGCATTAAAATGGTCTATAGCTATGTGAATATTTTATCAAGTTAAATAGGGTATTTTTCATCGTGTTTTAGGGGTGTTTTGCCGCAAATAAATTGATGCTCATCAAAAAGCAGCCTTTAATGCAATTTTTGGTTGTCTATGGCGTTGTTTATGGCGTCTTCAGGAGCGTAACATGAAAAAATTGAAAAGACCGGTAAAGCTTGCCGTGGGATGGCTGTTTTTCCTGATCGGCTTGATAATGGCCCCTTTGCCGTTGCCTTTGGGGCAGCTGATTGCCTTGATTGGCCTGAGTCTTCTGGTCTCGGAAAGCTATGTGATTCGCATGTTTGCCCGCAAGCTACGGCGCAACTTCCCATTTGCAAGCCACATGATGGATCGGGTGAAGCCCTATATGCCCGGTTTTTTAAAGTCGACGATCGAGGATACAGACCCCAAACACTTACGCCCCGCCGTTTAAATAAAGAGTATGATATACAATATTATTCAAGGCCTGCCCTGATGGCTGCTGCTGCGGCCCAAGGGGCGATGGCGGCGCTGAACAGGCTGAATCCGCTGAGCAACATAAGATGTTCCATGGCGGGATAGCCCCCAATGGCGGCCTTCACAGCGAGCGATCCGAAAATCAGCACCGGAATATAGAGCGGCAATATGAGCAGGGACAATAATATGCCGCCCCGCCGCAGGGTCACGGTTACAGAGGCCCCGATACCGCCGATAAAACTTAACGCCGGCGTGCCCAGCAGCATGGTCAGAATAAGCGGCAGAAATCCCGTTTCCGGTAAATTCATCATGATGCCCAAAATTGGCGTGATGACAATTAAAGGCAGGGAGGTGGTCAACCAATGGGCGATGCATTTGGCCATGACCACAAGCTCCAGCGGCACCGGGCTTAAAATAAATTGATCCAGTGAGCCATCTTCATAATCGGTCTGAAACATCCGGTCCAATGATAAAAGACAGGACAGGAGGGCTGCCACCCAGATAACGCCAACAGAAATTCTTTCCAGAATATTCTGCTCCGGCCCAATGGCAAAGGGAAACATGATCACCACCATGACGAAAAAACCCATAACCATGGTTGTCGCGCTGCCGTGCCGCATGGACAGGCGTAAATCCCGGGCAATGATTGACAGGGCGAGCTTTAACATAACAAGCTCTCCTCTTGATCATCTTTGGAACGAGAGGCTTTGGCATAAGAAAAATCAGACATATTTAACAGGGTGCTTTTATCCGCATCAATGCCGAGCTGAATATGGGTTGCCGCCAATATACTGCCGCCGCGCATTAAATGATCATTCATCAGGCCCGAAAGCAATTCAACGCCGATAACATCCAGCCCGACGGTGGGCTCGTCCAGCAACCAGATGCGCCCCGGATGACATAATACCCGCGTCAGCGCCGCTCTTCGTGCCTGCCCGGAGGAGAGATAACAAACCGGCAGGTCAAGGCAATGATCCACACCGATTTTTTCGGCTTCTGTCCTAATGTCCCCTTCGTGATGTTCCATATTGGCCCAAAATTTCAAATTTTCGGCCACGGTCATTTCCGGCTTCAATCCATTCTTATGGGCCAGATAACAGATGTTTCGGCTGATCCAGTCTTTATCGCCTAAAATATTGTGATCAGGATCCTTGGGGGAACCATAGAATATTTCGCCATTTTGTGCCGGCAAAAGGCCAGCAATTATTTTCATCAGGCTGGATTTGCCCGAGCCATTGGCCCCGTTAAGGATAAGCGCGCGCCCCGGCGGCACGTCAAAGGAAAGGTCACAGAAGATGACTTTGTCCCCTCTGATACAGGTAAGATTCTGGCCGCGCAAGATTTCGGTCACTAAATGATCCATTCATAACTTTTCAAAAGCTATAACATTTAGCGCCGGACTTATAAAGTGTCATAATGAAAAGTACCTGCTTCTGGTGGACCATAAGTCAAACAGGTCGCCAGAAGCAGGTTTTCCGGATTTTAGGGGTGAGGGTAGGGGTATAAATCCGGAAAATTTTATTAGTTGCTATAGCTTAATAGTTATTTGGTGACAGGCGTCCGGCCCAGACCAATAAAATGGTTGCGAGGCTGAATATGGCGGTTCCGATGATAATTTTTCCGACATTTCCCGTCCAGCTTGCGACCGTTTCGGCATCGCCTAACCCCGTGGTTGCGAAAATTAGAAATACACTGATCATCAGAAATGACAGGATAATTTTCGACCATGGAAACTTTGGGGAAATCTTATGGGGAAATCCTTTGGTGGTTATACTGGCCTGATATTTCATGGTTTGGCTCCTTCATTCCTTTATTCTATAGTCGGAATATAGGCGGCCAATAAGGTCTCAATTTGGCGTAATCAAGGTCATTTTCAGGCAAAACAAGGCAATAGTGCCATAATTAACCAGCTTAGCCAAATAGCTCTATTTCGTCCAATGTATCTTCAGCACTGTCCTCAGAGTCTTGAGATTCCAGATAGACATTCAGCATGCGGATTAAATCTTCATCATCTTCAAATTGGACGTTAATGACATCATCTTGCATGTCCCGGACAGTAAAATGAATTTTGGAGCCTGCCGTACCGGTAGAAATATTACCTTTTCTGACGCTGTCGTCCATGAAATTGCCAGCCATGAAATTCGCAGGTAAGGGATTGTCGAGCATCTTGACCCTCATGCCGCCCATGGAGTAATCCAGAAACTGAATCTGAATATCCCCTTCAATGTCGTCCAGCGTGATGAGGGCGGTTTTTGTTGAGCTGTGGCGTTCCGTACCGCGCCGTTCATTCTCGTCCAGAGCGCATTGGACAATGTCCATCATATGGCTGCGAATGGATAATACCTGACGGGCCAACTCTTCTGAAATGAGATTAATTTCTTCTACAATTAACGTATTATTATTGGCTTCCTGAGAAATATCACGCGCGCCTTCGGTAACGGTTTGAACGCTTGTGCGGGCCTCGGTAGAACTTGTGGTTATTTCTCTGGTGGCTTCTCCCTGCCGGGTGACTTCGGTGCTGATGACATCGGATGAGCTTTGTACGTTATCAATGCTCTTTTTGATTTTGTCGATATCCAGAACGGCGGCGCCAACCTTGGTTTGAATGCCTTTAATATGTTGGGTAATGCCCTCAACAGACTGGGTTGTCTGATTGGCAAGATTTTTGACTTCTGCCGCGACAACCGCGAATCCTTTTCCCGCTTCACCGGCCCGCGCGGCCTCGATTGTGGCATTCAGCGCGAGCATATTGGTCTGGCGGGCAATATTATTGATCAGACCGATAATCTCTTCAATACCCTGCGCGGCATCTTCGAGCCCCGAGATGGTATTCTGGGTATCGTTGCTGATGCTGACGGCTTCCTGGGTTAACGCGGTTGTTTGTTCCATCTGGCTGGTGATTTCTGCAACCGTATCACTGAGCCCGGCGGCGAATTGCTGGACATGGGTTGTATTTTCCAATGCCATTGCCGCGCCCTCTGCGACGGTGCCGGATTTATCCCCGACAGTTTGGGCTGACCTTGTAAGCTGGGCCGCAATATCCGTGGCTTTTTCTGTCTGAATTGTAATATTTTTAATATTATTCTGCAGTTCAATATCAATGGAATCAGCCATTTTGAACAGGCTGGTTTTGGTTTGTCCGGCGAATTCTTTCAGGAAGGTTACCTCTTCTTCGACATGTCGCTGGGTTTCCTGTGCGAGGCCGGCCTGCAGGGACATTTTGCGGACTTGCTTCTTTAGTTCGGCTATTTCCGTTTTATCGCTATCGGTCGGCAGCAGTATTTCTTCATGATTGACGCCTTTTTTTGGCGAGATGTTTTTAAGCAATTGATAGCAAAATAAAAAACTGCTCGCGAAAAGAATGCCGCTTACAACCAGCCCAAGCATGCTCATGCCTGACAGGGCTGCGGCGCTATAAAATAGATTTAATGTCATGAGAAACATATTTGCGCCTATGATTCCGAATAAAATCCATAAGCTTTTCTTGTTGGAGATAGTCCGGGGTTTATTTAATAACAGACTGAATGATGATAAATTCATTGGATTTCCCAAATATGTGACAGGATTATTTTTGCATCTTTAGGCTTCATAGCCAAGACAATATAATACCATAGGTGTATATGGTATAAATAACCTTTATTAATAAATCCTTATATTGATTAATTTAATCATGAAACCAAACGTGACAGGATGTTGCAGGGGCGGATTTCTCGGCTTCTCATTCTTAAGATGGGGGCATCCTCAGTTTAAAGTTACAGTATATGGCATGTTTTCACTTGAGAAATGGGCCGTTATAGTGCAGAAAGCAGCTAGAATATTTCACGATTAATTTTCAAAGGAGAAACCCCGTGGCAACTGTTGGTCAAGACACATTAGGCACCCGCCGGACGCTCGACGTTAATGGCACTGAATATGACTATTATTCCCTTAAAAAAGCCGCAGAAAAACTGGGGGACATATCCCGCCTGCCCTTCACTTTGAAAGTATTATTAGAGAATTTATTGCGCTATGAAGATGGCGTGACGGTTTCAACAGATGATGTGCAAGCCCTTGTGGACTGGCAGAAAAATCTTGGTGCGGTTACCCGTGAAATTCAATATCGTCCGGCCCGGGTATTGATGCAGGATTTCACCGGCGTTCCCGCTGTTGTTGATCTGGCGGCCATGCGCGATGCCATGAAGGCCATGGGCGGCAATCCTCAAAAAATTAATCCGCTCAGCCCCGTTGATCTGGTTATTGACCATTCTGTTATGGTGGATGTGGCCGGATCCGCCACGGCAATGCAGCAAAATGTTGATCTGGAAATGGCCCGCAATGCAGAGCGGTATCAATTTCTAAAATGGGGACAGGGCAGTTTTGATAATTTCTCAGCCGTCCCGCCCGGCATGGGTATCTGCCATCAGGTTAATCTTGAATATATCGCCAAAACGGTTTGGACCGCCGAAGTGGATGGCCGGACAGTGGCCTATCCTGATACCTGCGTTGGCACTGATTCTCATACGACGATGATTAATGGCCTTGCGGTTCTTGGTTGGGGCGTTGGTGGCATTGAGGCCGAGGCGGCGATGCTTGGCCAGCCCGTTTCCATGCTGATCCCCGAAGTGGTTGGCTTTAAGTTAACCGGTAAATTGCAGGAAGGCATCACCGCGACAGATTTGGTCTTGCGGGTTGTGGAAATGCTGCGTGACCTTGGTGTGGTCGGCAAGTTTGTCGAATTTTATGGCAGCGCCCTTGCCGAACTGACTCTGGCCGATCAGGCCACCATTGCCAATATGGCCCCGGAATATGGCGCGACCTGCGGTTTCTTCCCGGTTTCTGTTCAGACGTTGGAGTTTCTGCGCCTGACGGGCCGAACGGAAGAAAATATTGCCCTTGTGGAATCCTATGCCAGGGAACAGGGCATGTGGCTTGATGAAAATTCGCCGGAGCCGGTTTATACCAAAACACTGGAACTTGATATTTCCACCATTGAGCCAAATCTTTCCGGCCCAAAACGCCCGCAAGACCGTGTGGCGTTAAAGGTTGCGGCCAGCGCCTTTGACACTGTCCTGACGGATTTTGGCAAATTGGCCGAGAAAGCCACAATATTTGATGTTGAAGGAACGGATCACGGCATTCGCCACGGTGATGTGGTGATCGCGGCCATCACATCCTGTACCAATACCTCAAACCCGGGCGTTATGATGGCGGCGGGTCTTTTGGCCAAGAAAGCCAATGAGCTGGGCCTGACGAAAAAACCATGGGTTAAGGCTTCGCTGGCTCCCGGGTCTCAGGTGGTGACGGAATATCTGGAAAAAGCCGGCTTGCAAGATCATCTTGACGCCCTTGGCTTTAATCTGGTGGGTTATGGCTGCACGACCTGTATCGGAAATTCCGGCCCTCTGGCCCCGCCAATCTCTGCGGCTATAAACAGCAATGATCTGGTTTGTACATCAGTTTTATCCGGTAACCGGAATTTTGAAGGGCGCATATCTCAGGATATTAAAGCCAATTATCTGGCCTCTCCGCCGCTTGTGGTGGCTTATGCCATTGCCGGCTCCTTAACCATTGATGTGACCACAGAACCTCTGGGTCAGGACAGGCAGGGCAATGATGTTTATTTGAAAGATGTCTGGCCGAGCAACAGGGAAATTTCCGAAGCCATCGCGGCCTCTTTAAACCGTGAGATGTTCATTGACCGCTATAAAGATGTTTTTGCGGGCACCGATGAATGGCAAGCCATCAAAGTCGCCGAGGGGGAAACCTATGCCTGGGATGCCAAATCTACCTATATTCAGCATCCGCCTTATTTTCAGGGTATGAGCAAAACCCGCGAAGGCGGCTTTGCCAATATTGAAGGGGCGTCATTATTGGCCCTGCTTGGCGATAGTATCACCACAGACCATATTTCACCGGCGGGCGCCATCAAGGCCGACAGCCCGGCAGGTCAATATCTGAAAGACAACGGCATTGACCGAAAAGATTTCAACAGCTATGGCTCGCGGCGCGGCAACCATGAAGTGATGATGCGCGGCACCTTTGCCAATATCCGCCTGCGTAACCTGATGGCGCCGGGGACAGAGGGCGGATGGACAACGCATTATCCTTCTGGTGATGTGATCAGCATTTATGATGCGGCCATGCGATATGCGGACGCGGGACGGCCACTGGTTGTTGTGGGTGGCAAGGAATATGGCACAGGGTCGAGCCGTGACTGGGCCGCGAAGGGGACAAATCTTCTGGGTGTCAAAGCTGTTCTTGTGGAAAGTTTTGAACGTATTCATCGCTCCAACCTTGTGGGTATGGGCGTCCTGCCATTGCAATTCAAGGACGGTGATACGCGGGATACGCTGGGCTTGACGGGCACGGAAACTTTTGACATCACGGGTATTGCGGACGGTATTCTGCCGCGCCAGGATGTGGCTGTGAAGGTGACATATGCCGATGGTTCAACCAAGGAAATCACCGCGCTTTGCCGCATTGATACCGCAAATGAAGTCGAATATTATGCCAATGGCGGCATTCTGCATTATGTGTTGAGGAATTTGGCGGCTGAATAAGTCAGCCCTGAATGAATCACCAGAAAAGCCGGGTCTTATGACCCGGCTTTTTGCGGGATGTCTTTGCTGCCCTGCCTGCGGTTGGTTCCCGGATGCATGGCCTCATTTTTTTTCAAGTCATCACGGTGAGGGACGTCGCCCTCTCTAACGCCGATCAAAATCCGGAAAGCCTCGGCATTGGCCGCCACCACGATGGCCAATATCATGAATGTCAAAAAGCCGGCCAGTGATTCGATGATTATGGTTGAAACAATGTAATTGATCGACAGCTTCTCGGACATAATATCCAGAAACCAGGTTAATATATAACTATATATGCTCAAGGGTAAGAAGGCGCGAAGCGTTACCCACCAAAGGGTCACCGTATATCCGCGCGTGCGTTTCCATACATCCTGTATGCGCAATGACGCGCGCCCCAGCGCAAAGCCCGCGGCATAGAGCGATAATCGAATGAGTATAGGCGAAAAAACCAGCATGATGATAAGGGTGCTTTTAAACGCCAGCTCCTGAATAAAAGCTTCAGAGAGCGGCACGCCCTGTCCATGAAAATAAACCATCATACTGAAGGAAAGTATCAGGGTCGGAACAAGAAGAACCAATGAAACCACCAGAATTCTTAACAGGGCGCGGCTGACACGTTTAAAGGATAAAGGACTATTGCTGAAACCCTTTTTTATCAGCAGGCGATAGCTGGCGTAATCTGAACCGAGCAGAAATTGCCGATACCAGACAATAGCAAAGGCGGCCGTGATAACATTTAGAAAATAAACACTGTTGATATGGATGTCATGCTCAACGAGAAGTATTTGTTTGGTGACCATGACCAACACCCACAGAATGAGCGGGCCATAAATCAGACGAAAAAAATGGGGCATGTGATCTGCGAGAAAACGGTAGCTTTCTGTGATCGACGACCCGACGGTAAATTTTTGCTCACTCACAAAACATACTTTCTCTGAGGTATTCCATAGATTAAACAGTGCCTTAATCTGTTATCATAATATTATTTCGATCAGGATATGCCCAATAGGCCAGCATAACAAATCCAGCATAACAAATATTGTCAAAAAGTCACTATAGTGTGATTGGTATTTGATCCGGCTTTACGGTATCTTAAAGCCATGAACATTGTTTTACGTATGAATAGAGTTTTATCTTTTATTTTCATTTCCATGCTGCTGGCGGCGGCGATCGCTTGCCTGCCTGCAAGGTCGGCTTCTGCAAAGGACGTGGTGGAACCCCTGATAGTCGTTGAGCTTTTTACGTCTCAGGGCTGTAGCTCCTGCCCTCCTGCCGATGAAATTCTGGCCGAATTAAGTCAGCAAAAAAATATTCTTGCGCTCAGTTATTCTGTTGATTACTGGAATTATTTAGGCTGGAAAGATACGCTCGCGCAGCCGGACTGTACTCTGCGCCAGAGGAAATACAATAAATCACTGGGGCTTGGCGGGGTATATACGCCGCAAATGGTTGTGCAAGGCCGCCGTGATGTGATCGGATCACGGGCGGATCTGGTTGCTAAATTTATTGATCAAGCCAAAATTACTTTACAGGAAATCTCTGCGCCTGAAATTATATTTATGCGGCGCGGTGATATGATGTTTCTGAATATCCGCGCCAGCGCGTTACGGAATAACGCGCCCGCGACCATCTGGGTTATCGGCTATGATTTTAAGAAAATAGTGCCCATTAAAAAAGGCGAACTGGCCGGTCAGGTCAGGACATATCACAATGTCGTACAATCCATCAAACGCCTTGGCAGCTGGATGGGGGAGGAAACCAGACTCAGCTTGTCACCAGAAGATTTAGGCAGCGGAAAATATGATGCCTATGCCGTTCTCCTGCAAGCACAGGAAACCGGCCCCATCATTACCGCCGCCAAATTAAAATGATTGTATACTTGACAAATTCAACATAATTTAACGCCTGTAGGTTGCGGGAGGCTATGCGTGAACTGGTAGGATTGTCGAGGCCTATGAGGCGTATGTCGGTGGTCTGGGAAAGAATAAAAATCGTAATAAGGCGTGCAAAAGCCACCACTTAAAACGTTATCTTTCAGAACTTGATATTAGGTATAACAACAAAGCCATTAATGATATGGAACGAGCTGTTAATGCTTTATCTGCTATTGTTGGCAAAAGGTTGCTTTACCGGGACTCATCTCTGGTGTAGAATCTGCAGAGGAGGTACGGTGCATGACAGATCTATTGAGGTACACATTTAAAATTGATGACTTTACGCCCGAAAGCATGCCTTTTGGACGGTTGGTTGAGTATTATGCCGAGATAAAGAAAATGTTTGGCGTAGCAGAAAATATGCACCTTGTCGGAATATTTGAGAGCAGTCATGGGAGCGAATTTGCAATTGATAGAAATCATGAAACCGTCTTGCAAGAACGGATAATTGCAATTAAAGCTGGGACAGCACCAAAACTCGTAACCCGTGCGTATAACACAATCAATCACATGTTGAAGGAAGATGGAACAAGCGGTGGTCTTTTTGATGGTAGTAATCAAAATATCATCCAATTTCCGGGTAAATCCTCCAAGGATGTGACGGAAATTAGAATTAGAGACGCGGCTACTTTTACTGGGGAACTCTATTATATTGCGGGCACAAAGGACGATGCAAAGATACGCATCAGCACTGATGCTTATGGCGTTGTATTCTGCTCCACTACAAGGGACATTGCAAAGGCATTGCGCGATTTCTTATTTGAAGACGTGAAGGTTAGTGGCCGCGGTACGTGGACGCGCCATCAAGGCGGTATGTGGGATATTGACGATTTTGCGATCACAGACTTTGCACCGGTACAAAAAGAAAATTTGAGGTCTGCTGTAAACAAACTACGCGAGTTAGACGTTGAATGGCCTGACGACCCTCTTGGCAAAATACGAGATATTGAAGGAAACGGCAGGGAAGTCCATTGATAGTCGCGCTTGATAATACTTTTTTATCTTTAATATTGAATCCTCTAACCATGCCTACGCCTAATCCGGATACAGGCAAACCAATTGATTATTGCCAGCAACGGATTGAGGCTTTAATTGACATGCATAGCAAACGAGGGGACGTAGTTCTTATCCCAACACCGTGTTTTTCTGAATTGCTAACGGCGGTTCCTGATATGGGAAAGGCTATCGTTGAGATTAACCAATCTATAGCTTTTAGCTTAGCATCATTCGATGCAAGATGCGCGATTGATCTAGCTGATGAAGTGAGGAAGGCTATTAAGAAGGGCGATAAAAAATCTGGTGTAAGAGCTGGTTGGCAAGAGATCAAATTTGATCGGCAAATAGCAGTAATTGCAAAAGTTGGCGGCGCAGAAGTGTTCTACACAGACGACAGAAATCAATCACAATTCGCCACTCAACTTGGGATGACGGTTAAGCATACATGGGATCTTGATCTTCCTCCTGAATATGCGCAGATGGAATTAATTGATGATACAAAAGGCCCCAAAAAACCAGTTTAATCACTTCAAAGAATCGGCCCGTGATCTTGAGTATGATGAAAAGGCATTTTCATCATACTCAAGTGATTAATAAAGTGATTAATAAAGCCAGAGCCAAAGAAAGAAAAGCCCGCTGATTGAGTATGGCCTTTGTTTGTAAGCCAATACAATTATCTAAATTAAAATAAGGTGACCCTTAAGTTAAGCTGTTTGTCATGATCGTCGATAGCCGTCCGGCAAAGGCGACGGGGTCTTCGGGCATTTCGCCTTCCATGATCCGGGCCTGATCGAGCAGCAGATTGGCGGCATCTTTCAAGGCATCTATTGACCCGTCTTTTGTGGATGCG
>Ga0256839_1005500_pt1 | contig 11677 bp, 9 predicted proteins | sample 354166metaG_FD_185968 | JGI IMG/M metagenome (GOLD analysis project Ga0256839, IMG submission 185968) | Hydrothermal vent microbial communities from Mid Atlantic Ridge, Atlantic Ocean - 354-166 | ecosystem: Environmental > Aquatic > Marine > Hydrothermal vents | place: Atlantic Ocean: Mid...
TGCTGGTGGCAATGATAATAATCTGCTTGTGATTCTAAATGACAATGAAATGTCGATTGCGCCCAATGTAGGTGCTATGTCATCCTATTTGGCACGGATTATCACGGATAAGAATTACACCCATGCTAAAGAAACAGCCAAGAAAATACTCAATAAAGTGCCTGCGGTCTTTGATGTTGCCAAACGCTTGGAAGAACATGTCAAAGGCATGATTACACCGGGCACATTGTTTGAAGAGCTGGGTTTTCGATATATTGGCCCGATTGATGGGCATGATTTTGATACGCTGCTGCCCACCTTGGAAAACTGCAAAGATTTGAAAGGTCCTGTGCTTTTGCATGTGTTGACCAAAAAAGGGTTGGGTTATGAGCCCGCCGAAGAAGACCCTGAAACATGGCATGGCTTGGGTCCTTATTGTTTGAAATCAGGTGCGCCGATTCAAAATGCGGATGCACCCAAAACATATACTCAAGCCTTTGGTGATACGCTGATAGATTTAGCGAAAGAAGATGCATCCATTGTTGCCATCACTGCAGCCATGCCAGGTGGCACTGGGTTATCCAAGTTTGCCAACATATTTCCTGAGCGCTGTATTGATGTGGGCATTGCCGAGCAACATGCGCTGACCTTTGCAGGTGGGCTTGCTTGCGCGGGTATGAAGCCTGTGGTTGCCATTTATTCCACCTTTTTGCAACGCGCTTATGATCAAATCATCCATGACATTTGTATTCAAAACTTGCCCGTGGTGATGTGTTTGGACAGGGCAGGCATTGTGGGTGCGGATGGGGCAACGCATACGGGTATGTTTGATATTGCTTATCTTAGATGTTTGCCCAACATGACGATGATGTGCCCCAAAGATGAAGTCGAGCTTGCGCATATGCTTAAAACAGCATTGGAAGCCATAGATGGGCCTGTGGCAATTCGTTATCCACGAGGCTCAGGATTAGGCTTGGAGGCTGAGACCCCAACATCATTGCCCGTGGGCAAGGCAGAGTTGGTTAAAGAAGGTAAAGATGGGTTGATTGTATCCGTAGGCACGCGTTTTTCTGATGCGAAAGCCGCCGTGCAAATCTTAAAAGATGAAGATAAACAAGATTTTGCATTGCTTAACCTCAGGTTTGTCAAGCCTTTGGATATAGATGCTGTTGTCCAAGCTTTGCCTAAGGGTAAACCTTTGGTTGTGGTGGAAGAAGGTGTGGCTGAAGGTGGCATTGGCGAAAAAATTGCGGTTGAAGCTTTGCAATCAGGGTGGCATGGTGCATTTGTGCATATTGCGATGCCTGATGTGTTTCCAGAGCATGGTACGCAAGCTGAAATATTGCGTGATTTAAAGTTGGATAGAGATGGTATCATTGAACAAATAAGGAGTGTGTTATGAAAAAGATAGTGGGAATGCTGCTACTGATGCTGTTTGCAGCATGTAGCCAAGAGCAAGAACCAATGCAACATAAGCCAGAGCATCGTGATATGCCCGCGCATGTTGGGGGGCAGCAATCAGCAGTGAAGCCTGTGCCGAAAGCAACAGCACAAGATAAAGTGCAGCAAACGGCAACAGTCCATACTACGGCGATGGATACAAGTGCTGCTGTAGAAGCCAAGGCTTCTAAGCCTGCCCCGGTTGCGAATCAAACCGCAGAGAGCAAGGCAGCAAGTATGCCTCAGAAAGCTGTTGTGGAGGCGCAGCCCAAGGAAGTTGCGCAAGCAGAAGCAGCTAAAACAGCAGAGGTTGTGCCTGCTTTGCCTGCTGGGCAGCAAAAAGTTGTAGCGCCACTGGTGCAAGGCAAAGGTCCGATTAAAAGTACGCCTGATCCTGCGCCTAGCAATATCATGTTTAAGTCAGAGCCAGGCATGGATATAGCCAAAGCCAATGCGCTTACAAAAAGGTGTAAGGCTTGTCATGCTACCGATAAAGAAAAATCTGGACCATCATGGAAAAAAATACAGGCGGCTTATGGCTCTGCGGATGCTTTGGCGGCGGTGTTTGCCAGTGGTTTTGCGGTGGAAGATAGAAAACTGGTTGCTATGGATGCGAAGTTTAAGAAAACAGCTAAAACCATGACAGTGCAATATAAAAGCCAGATTAAGAAGCAGGTGGAAAAAGGTAAGTTGACTTACCATGAAATGGCGCAAGCTATTTTTGCCAAGTGATGATCACTGATGATGGTGCATAAGTGTTTAAGCGAAAGTTTATCATTTATGCACATATGATATTGGCAGCCATGGTGCTGCCTTTATTATTGATGTATTGCATCAGTGGCATTCTTTATACATTTGACATCAAGGGGCATATTCAAAAGAAGAAGTTTGATATTGTGTTGGAACAACCGATAAGTTTGGCGTTGGATACATTTGCAAGTGTGACCAAACAATACTTGCTTGCGCATCAGTTGCCCATTCCTGATGGAGATATGACTCTCAAAAAGAGAAAGTCATCCTACTTGTTTCGCTGGGGGAGCTTGAAATACACGGTTAGCGTTAAAACTACAAAAAACCCAAATATCCTCAACATGACTGTACGCGAGCGAAGCCTTTTAACACAAGTGATGCGCATCCATCGCGCAGATGCAGGAACAATGCTCAAAATGATACCATCTATACTGGTTGCAGGCGTGCTGTTGGTGTTATTGAGTGGCATGTATATGGCGTTGACCATACCGAAGTATCGTCGTCCTGTATGGTATAGCATGGGTTTGAGTACAGCATTTATCCTTATTTTGTTTATGACCTTGTGATAGCAGTCACATAAGCTGCTATTTCAAAAGACATTATCCCGCCTATGAATATACTGAGTGGTCTTTGGAAATAAATGAAGATCAAGAAAAATACATTGGTTTATTTGTTGGTGTTTGTTGCGTTTTTGGCGATACCACTGGCATTGGTGACTTATAAACTTACCGTGCTGAATTATAAAATGTCAGATCTCATTCCTGCGGTTAGTTACAATATTGACATCAACATGACTGTGGACGGGCATGGTGATGATATTGAAATTAGAACATTTCTTCCCAAGTCGGATACAAGACAAAAAATCACTGAAGAAACCCATATTTCTGGTGGTTTTGAGTTTGATGTGCGTTCTGATCATTTGAATCGCTTGGCAATATGGCGCGCAGCAGCAGTGCAGGGGAAACAAAGCATTCGCTATTCTTTTGTTGTGCAGGCGCAATCGGTGCGTTTTGAGATTCCTGATGATTTAAGGGTAGCAAAGTCTTATCCAGAAAGCCTGAATGTTTATTTGCAAAGTGAGCCCGGTGTACCTGTTCATGACCCTCTTATCCATGAAGCTATTGATAAGGTGTTGCCTAGCCGAGACTTGCCTGTGTTGGAGATATTGACACGCATCCACCGCTATTTACAGGATGAATTAAAAAACAAGAACTTTTCTGGTTATACTGATGCTTTAACTGCATACAAATTGGGCGAAGCCAGTTGTAATGGTAAAGGTCGATTGTTTGTGGCTATGGCGCGAACATTAAACATACCTGCACGCTCAGTGAGCGGGCTAATTATGAAGGCTGGTGATAAGCGGGTTAGCCATCAATGGGTTGAAATATATATCAATGGTTATTGGGTTCCTTTTGATACCATCAACGATCATTTCGCCAAGCTTCCAGCTAATTTTTTAACCCTTTATTATGGTGATAAGGTATTGTTTCACCATAGCAGTAATGTCAATTTCAAGTATATGTTTAGCATGAGCAAGAAGCTTGTTGCCAAAGCATCGCTGCGTGAAAACCTGGATGACTCCATACTTAACATTGCAAATGTTTATCAAGCATTTGAGGATATTGGTATTTCACAAAACTTGCTCAAAATTATTTTGATGATTCCTATTGGCGCTTTGGTGACAGTTATATTTCGCAATGTCATCGGCCTTGAAACCTTTGGTACATTCTTACCTGCGCTGATTGCATCGGCAGCAAGAGATACAGGTTTACTTTGGGGCTCTGTTGGTTTTGTGCTGGTGATTGTGCTCACGGCACTGATACGGCGAGCTATGGATGGGCTGCAATTATTGCACTCGCCCAAGATGGCAATTTTATTAACTGTTGTGGTGATGATTATTTTTGCTGCCACGGTGATAAGCACCAACTTCGGCTTAACCCAACTTGCCCATGTCTCATTATTCCCGATTGCAATTTTAGCCATTACCGCTGAGCGGTTTGCCATTTTTGAGCAAGAGCATGGCTTGCTCAAAGCTTCGAAAGTGACTGTGGCAACCTTGGTTGTGGTTGCTGCGGCTTATACCGTGATGGAGTCGCAATTTTTACAAAGTATGTTTTTGGCATTTCCTGAGCTTTTATTTGTATTGATTGCGCTCAACCTTTGGCTTGGTCGCTGGATTGGTATGCGTGTCACTGAGTTCTTTAGATTCCGTAAGGTGATTTGGCAAGAGGCAAAAGCATGATGGGGTTGGCGTGGCTTAAGCAAGGTAAACGCTTTGTTGACGCAAGCAGGAAGGTGTTGGGTATGAATCAGCGCAACTTGGAATATGTTTATCCCAATAATGCGCGAAGTGATTTCCCTATTGCGGATAACAAGCTGCTTACCAAGCAGATATTAAGCAAGGCTGGGGTATCTGTGCCTGAGACATACATCAGTTATTCAAGCTTTTTTGAAATGCGCCATCTTGAGCAGGATTTGGCTGCTTATGACAGCTTTGTCATCAAACCTGCGCAAGGCAGCGGTGGTGGTGGTATTCTTGTGATGAGCTCTAAATATAAAGGTGGCTGGAAAACATTGGGGGGTACGCCTTATACATTAGAAGATATTAGAAAGCATATCGCAGATATTATTTTTGGTGTGTACTCTTTTGGCTTGAGTGATATCGCCATTATTGAAGCAAAAATTGAGCAACATGAGGCGCTTAATCAGCTTAGCCCTTTTGGTTTGACTGATGTACGAATGATTGTGTGCCAACATCAACCTGTGTTGTCGATGTTGCGTGTGCCAACCCAAGACTCAGATGGCAAGGCCAACTTGCATCAAGGGGCATTGGGTGTGGGCATTGATATTCAAAGTGGTGAAGCAACTTATGCTACGCATTTTGGTGAGGCCATTACGAAGCACCCTGACACTGGTGTGAGCTTGCAGGGCTTTGCCCTTCCTTTTTGGCAAGATATTGTCGAGATGAGTATCAAGACGGCGATGTCTGTTCCTTTGAAGTATTTGGGTGTTGACTTGGTGGTTAGCAAAGATAAACCCATGGTTTTAGAAATCAATGTGCGCCCAGGTATCGAAATTCAAAATGCCAATATGATAGGTATGCGTAAAATATTAAAAGCTCAAGCAACAGGTGCAAAATAATGGCTCGTTCATTGTGGCAAGAAAGCTTTATCCCTGTGATGATTATATTTTTGGTAATTTTTGTCGGGCTACTTTATGTGCAATACCAAGTACACCTTGAAGTAGAGCAAGAGATTGTGATTAAGATTCCAAGCCAGTCGGCGCACATGAGGGATGTTGAAGAGCAAGCCAGCAGTATGGAAGATAGCTTGGATATTGCATCGGCTATACAATCATCATACGCTGATATATTACTATTGATAGACCAAAAAGCATGGGAGCAGGCGGAGCAGGCGCTACAAACAGCGTTGGCTAAAAACGAAACATCTGAGGTATGGTTGCTTTTGGGCATTGTGGCGATGCAGCAGGGCAAGTATAAGCAAGCGATTGCTCGGTTTAATCAGGCAGAAAAGGTGTTGCCGCAAGCATCGAGTATTTATTTTTATCGCGGTGTGACTTATGCCAAGCAAGGCGATGTTGAAAAAGCAAAAGCTGACTATTCCAAACAAATTGAGCTTGTTCCTTTTCACTTTGAAGCACATTTTAATCTGGGGGTATTGCAATACAAACAAGGCCAGTTTGAAGAAGCTGGGCGCACCTTTAAGCAAGCAGTGCAGCTAGCTGGCGGTAAGCGCAAAGCAAAAGCATATTATAATCTTGGTAAAGCTTATGTTCAGCTAGGAGAGGCTACCCAAGCCAGCCAGGCTTTTTATAAAGCCATTCGTTTATATCCTGATTATATAGCACCACGCTTTGCCTTGGCGCGGTTGTATGTGGAAGCGGGTGATTTTGCACAAGCTTTTGAGCAATATCGCTTGGTGTTGCGCCTTGTGCCTGATTATGCCCCAGCATATTTTAGAATGGCAAAGGCATATTCTGTGCAAAAAGACCATAAACATGCAATTGCAATGTATCAAAAAGCTATTCAGTTTGACCCTGCCTACCAAAAAGCGCGTTATAACCTTGGCTTGCAACTGATGAAGAAGCGGGATTGGGATGCAGCAGAGGCACAGTTTTTGTGGATTTTAGAGCAAGATCCCAAACATGCCGCAAGTTATTTCAACTTAGCGCGCATCGCCAAGAAAAGAGGCAAGCTTGAACAAGCACGACAACTTTATCAAAAAGCACTGGACTTAAGGCAGGGAGACTACCCAGAAGCACTGGTGAATATGGGCAGGATTTTTGCCAAACAGGGTAAAAATGAGGAGGCGATGCAAGCCTATCAAGCTGCAATTCGCCTACGCCCAGAATATAGCAAAGCTTGGTATAGAATTGGCTTGGTTTGGCTGGCTGAAAATAAGCTGGAAGAAGCAATAGAAGCTTTGCAAAAGGCAGTAGCATTCAAGCCTGACTATGCTTTGGCATGGAAAGGGTTGGGTAAGGCTTACACGCAATCTAAGCAGTGGGACAAGGCTGTTGAGGCATATCGACAATCCTTGCAGATAAACCCTAATAGTAAGGCAACGCAGCTTGCTCTTGCTGGTTTATATGTGCAGAAAAAGCAATGGAAGCAAGCCGAATCATTGTATCTAGCAGTTACGCAGGCTCACCCTACATGGGTTGTGGCATGGCAAAAGTTGGGTGCATTGTATATGCAGTTGGGTCAGCTAAAGAAAGCAGAAGAGGCATTACAGCAAGCAATGGATCATGATGAGAACCATATCGAGTCGCGTATATTGATGGCTAAGCTTTTGCAGCAGCAAAACCGACATAAGGAGGCGGCTCAAATCCTGCAAGCTATTGTTGAGCAAGAGCCTGCAAATGTTGAGCTGCGTTTACAGTATGCGCAAAGCCTTGCGGCAATAGGTGATAAAGCTTTAGCTATTCAAGAGTTGGATAAAGGTTTGAGGCTAGACCCTCAAAATAAAGCGCTTTTACAAGCCAAGAAAGCATTACAATAGGAGTGTATATGATACATGCAAGAATGAGTAAGCTTATCGTGAGCAGTATGTTTGTGGCACCATTGTTATTATCTGGTACGGCAGCTACCGCATATGCTGAACAAGCAGATATTTTTGCAGATGTGGGGATAGGTTATCATAGCAACGCATATCATGCGCCAAGTGCCCCCTATATTGATTTGGCAAAAAATGCTGCGCCGACCGTTGTGCCTAATGTGCAAGGTGGTTTGTTTGTGCCGATGAAGCTTGGTGTTAAATATCAAGTATCGGATGATATACAATTGCGTTACAAGTTTGACAGCCAGTTTTATGTGGATAGTGCCCTTCAGGCAGCAGACACTTATAACCACATGGTGAAGTTGCTCAAAGATATGGAGTTGGGCAACGATATACAGCTTCAAGTTGGAGGCTTGTTTGGTATTCATAAAAAGCTGTATGTTGATCGTGATACAGGTACAGAAAAGTTATCCAATGCAGGTATCAATGTATCTAATCGTTATACTTATCAAGATATTGGCGTGTTTGCTGAGCTAAGCAAGGAAATATCAGGGATGAAGTTGATCGGTAAGGGTAAATATGCGTCATTGAATTATGATGATCCGGTTGTGATTTCATCACTTGATCATACCCTGTTTCAGTTGGGTGGTTTTGCGCAGTTTAAAATCATGGATGATAAAGCAAAAGTGACTGTGGGTTATGAGTACAAGACACGCTCTTATAGCAACCGCCGCTCACGTGACCTTACTGCTCGATTGGGGACCAACCCCTTCTTAAACTACACATATGGTACTTTTTCGGGAAAATTAGCCTATAAAGTAGGCTACGCGACGCGTCTATTTGTCGATGGTGAAGTAATTACCCGAGCTGATGACTTTGTAGGTTATAATGATTATACCAAAACAAAAGTGAAGCTGCGCGTACTGCATAAATTGGATCATGATACATCTGTGCGTGCCAAGTTTGCGTATAGCAACACGAATTATGACCGGGCATTTGCGTTTGAGAACCCAGCAGCACCCAAGAAAACATCAAGCACTACAACCTTGTCACTTAAGGGTCAATATCATTGGCAAGGCTTGGGTGATCCTATGCTTTGGGCTGGTGTCACATATCAAAATGTAGATACCAATGATTTGCGCTATAAATACAAATATACTGAAGTTGCAGTAGGTGGCGACTGGAAGTTTTAAGCTTTATCTTTCAATAAAAAGTGGCACAAGCCCTAATGAGCATTGCTTGTTAGGGCTTTCTTTGTAGGTTTCGGCTTATGAAATGTGCAAAAGAAAACGCTCAATTGGTGGTAGAAAAAGTCATTTTAGCAGATTACAGGGCTTCTTAAGCTGATGGAAGACAAAGAAATTCGCCCTGTTCACGCCATCAAAAGGCGAGGTATTTATATCTTACCAAGCATGTTTACTTTGCTTGGTCTTCTTTGTGGTTTTTTCTCTTTGGTGAGTTCGATTCAGGGTAGTTATGAGAATGCGGCTTGGGGCATTGTTGCCGCGGCAGTGTTTGACATGCTTGATGGTCGCGTGGCGCGCTTATTGAACGCGGAAACAGCATTTGGAGCCGAGCTTGATTCTCTGGCTGATATGATGTCGTTTGGTGTTGCGCCTGCGGTGCTGATTTATCTTTGGGCACTAACACCTTATGATAAGTTGGGCTGGTTGGTAGCTTTTTTAATTGTTGCTGGTTCTGCACTTCGTCTTGCAAGGTTTAATGTGCAGCTTGCGAGTCAGGACAAGCGTTATTTTCAAGGGTTGCCCACACCTGCATTGGCTTTGCTTATTGCCTCGGGCGCATTATTTCACGCATCCTTTGATGTTGAGCCAACAAGCTTTGTTTGGTTGGTGTTGAGTGTTGCTCTGGCATGGCTTTTGGTAAGCAATGTTAGGTTTTTGTCGGGCAAAGATATTGACTTAAAGCAAAAGCGTTCATTTGCGGTATTGGTTGCATTGGTGGCAATTGTGGTTGTATTGGTGCTTGATCCGCATCGTATGTTGTTTTTTGTGTTTTTAGCATATTGTTTACATGGTCCATTCTTAAGTGTATGGAAGGGGCAGCAAAATGCGCGGTTACGCTTAAAAAAGAGATTGGCGCGTGCTAAGGCAAAGCAATCTTCGGAAAATGGCATTGACAACCACAATTAAAACAACGCATACTCTGCCACATGGATATTTTTAAGCTGCACCTGCCCTTGTTAAGCGACACATACTTGCTATGCTGTTTTGGCTCGTGCGTGGACTAAATAAGAAAGCTTTTATTTAGTACTTGAAGTTTCGAGCCACGGTTACCCCCCCGTGGCTCTTTTTGTTTGTGGTTGGTGTTTTAAGGAGAAATAACATGTCTGACCGTTTGTATATTTTTGATACTACGCTACGCGATGGTGAGCAATCGCCGGGTTGTTCAATGAATATTGAAGAAAAATTACGCATTGCGCATGCGCTTGCGGCGTTGGGTGTGGATGTGATTGAAGCAGGATTTCCTGTAGCTTCTCCTGATGATTTTACAGCGGTCAATCGCATTGCGGCAGAGGTTCCTCATGCGATGATTGCAGGTCTTGCCCGCGCGCACCCCAAAGATATTGATGGTGTGGCTGAAGCGATTAAACCCGCGGGCGATAGAGCTCGTATTCATACCTTTATTGCCACTAGCCCTATTCACATGGAAGCCAAGCTTCGGATGAGCCCTGATGAAGTGGTCGAGCGAGCTGTGGCTGCGGTCCAACAAGCACGCAATTTGGTGGCGAATGTAGAGTTCTCAGCCGAAGATGCTGGTCGTTCGGATGATGATTTTTTATGCCGTATTGTGGAACAAGTGATTGATGCAGGTGCATCAGTCATCAATATTCCAGATACTGTAGGGTATATGACGCCTGATGAATTTGGTCGCAAGATTAAATTATTGCGTGAGCGAGTTCCTAACGCAGACAAAGCGATTTTTTCCGTTCACTGCCATAATGATTTGGGTTTGGCAGTTGCCAACTCATTGGCTGCGGTTGAAAATGGTGCAAGGCAAGTGGAATGCACCATCAATGGCTTAGGAGAGCGGGCAGGTAATGCGGCATTGGAAGAAATCGTGATGATTTTGAAAACCCGTGCTGATCGGTATGCCATTGATACAGGTATTGATACCACCAAAATTGTGCCAACATCCAAGCTGGTCTCACAAATCACAGGTATGTCAGTTCAAGCCAATAAGGCCATTGTGGGGGCTAATGCTTTTGCTCATGAGTCCGGCATTCATCAGGATGGTGTGCTAAAGCATAAAAAGACTTATGAAATCATGACCCCTGAATCGGTGGGTTGGCGCACCAATCGCATGGTGTTGGGCAAGCATTCAGGTAGGGCGGCATTGAAAGCACGGTATGCCCAGTTGGGTGTTGCGCTTGATGATGAGCAGTTGATTGCTGTGTTTGAGCGTTTCAAAGCATTGGCAGATAAGAAAAAAGATATATTTGATGAAGATTTGCAAGCGATTTTGAATGAAGATGCGGAAATCAATACCGAGCATGTTAAGCTTGTAGGTTTGCATGTAGCATCAGGGACACAAGATACCCCAGTTGCGGCTGTCACCTTGGATATTGATGGTCAAATCTTTGAGGCTACGGCTAAAGGGGATGGACCTGTGGATGCTGCTTTTAAGGCGATTAAATCTTTAGTGGAGCCCAATGGTCAATTGTTGTTGTATTCAGTGAATGCAATTACAGAAGGTACAGATGCGCAAGGCGAGGTGACAGTGCGCTTGCAAGATGGTGAACGCATTGTGAACGCACAAGGTTCGGACACGGATATTGTGGTGGCATCGGCAAAAGCCTTGATTGCAGCATTAAATAAGCTGCCCAACATGCATGCTAGGGAAGTTCATGCTCAGTATTCAGGGGTTTAATTTTATGATTTTATTGAACCGCAGAGTTACGCGAAGTTACGCAAAGTTTTATAAGGTAAGTTTATTTTCCTCTGCGAACCTCTGTGATCTCTGTGGTTCAAAATATGGTCAGATTCATGCCGTATAAAATTATTGCCTATACTGATGGTGCATGTTTGGGCAACCCTGGTCCTGGTGGTTGGGGTGTTTTGCTGACTTATGGTGAGCATGAAAAAGAGCTATGCGGTGGTGAGAAGCATACAACAAATCAGCGTATGGAGTTGCAAGCCGCGATTGAAGCCCTTAAAGCTTTGAAAAAGCCAAGTACCATCACGGTTGTCACTGATTCCAAGTATGTACTGAACGGGATTACCGATTGGATATATGGCTGGAAAAAGAAGGGCTGGAAAAATAGTAAAAAAGAACCTGTTGCCAATCGTGAATTATGGGAAGCTTTGGATGCCTTGAATCAAATCCATGATGTGGATTGGCAGTGGATAAAAGGGCATTCGGGAGATGAAGGCAATGAAAGAGCGGATGAGTTGGCAAGGCAAGGTATTCCGAAGTAAATATTGAACCGCAGATAAACACAGATACAGATGTATAAAAAGAATGCGTCA
>Ga0256839_1005501_pt1 | contig 11677 bp, 12 predicted proteins | sample 354166metaG_FD_185968 | JGI IMG/M metagenome (GOLD analysis project Ga0256839, IMG submission 185968) | Hydrothermal vent microbial communities from Mid Atlantic Ridge, Atlantic Ocean - 354-166 | ecosystem: Environmental > Aquatic > Marine > Hydrothermal vents | place: Atlantic Ocean: Mid...
AGCCCTTTGTTGATTCGGGCTAAAATCAGAGAGTTGTACAGCAGTGGTGATGCTGCATTTGAAGATGCCATGGCAAGCATGGATGCAACAGGTGAATTTGAAGCTATTGCGGATGAAGATGAAAATGAAAACGCCTCAGCAGATATCGATTCCCTTAAAAAAGGCGCGGAAGGTTCGCCGATTATCAAGCTGGTTAATGGTATTATTATTAAAGCTATGCAGCTAGGTAGCTCAGATATTCATATCGAGGCAGGTGAGCGCCACAGTGTTGTGCGTTTGCGGATTGATGGGCGTTTGCGTGCCGTGATGAAGTTTCCAGCTAAGGCGCATCCTATGCTTGTTTCTCGTATCAAGATTATGTCCAAGCTAGATATATCCAATGCACGCACGCCACAAGATGGTCGCACCAAGGTCAAGTTTAGTGGCAAAGCTTTTGATATGCGTGTATCAACACTTCCTGCCATGCATGGTGAAAAGGTGGTAATGCGGATTTTGGATAAGTCTGGCTTATCTCTTTCTCTGGATGTGCTAGCATTTGAAAAGCTTGCTGATAAACGAATACGAGAATGTATTGCAAGACCTACAGGGGCAGTATTAGTTACAGGACCTACAGGATCTGGTAAAACGACAACACTATACTCATTTTTACATCACATTAATGATGAAGAAACCAATATTGTTACCGTTGAAGACCCTGTTGAATTTCAAATTAAAGGCTTGAACCAAGTGCAGGTGAATGCCAAGGCAGGTATGACTTTTGCTGCGGCACTTCGCTCTATTCTTCGTCAAGACCCTGATGTGGTGATGGTGGGCGAAATCCGGGATGAAGAAACAGCACATATTGCGCTTCATGCGGCACAAACAGGGCACTTGGTGATGTCCACATTGCATACCAATGATGCACCCTCAACCGTGAGTCGTTTGGTAGAGATGGGGACAGATGCGGTCGCGCTTTCCTCTTGTTTGAATATTATTGTGGCGCAAAGGTTGGCACGGCGTTTGTGTGCGAAGTGCAAGAAAAAAGTGAAGCCTGCGCCTGACATGGTCGCTTTATATGAAATACCAGAAGGTGTGGAGGTTTATGAACCTGTAGGCTGTGAAGCTTGCTTGAATATTGGCTATAAAGGGCGTTGTGGTGTGCATGAGGTGCTTTATGTGAATGATAGGGTGCGCGAAGCCATTGCCAGTGAGGCATCGGATCAAGAACTGATGCAAATTTGCCGTGAAGAAGGGATGTACACGCTCTTTGAAGATGGTATGAATAAAGTTTTGGCGGGTATTACCAGCATTAAGGAAGTGCAGCGTCTGGCAACTGCGCCAGAAGACTTTACTTTTAGAGACAGGATTGCTGAAGATGGTACATTAATGTCTTTGGGTCAAGCGTCTGCCGCGAGAAATAAAGTTCAAGTGAAATCTACAGAAAGTGAGCAACGCAATACAATTCTTGTTATTGATGATTCCAAGAGTATTCGTAGTTTGGTGCGCTTTATACTACAGGCTGAGAAGCATGATGTGATTGAAGCAGATGATGGGCGAAAAGGTTTGAGTTTGCTTAAACAAGCTAAAGATAAAATTGCTTTGGTTATTGTTGATTACGAAATGCCCAACATGGATGGTCCTACATTTATCCATGAGATAAGGCGGCAAAGTAAGTATGATGATGTTCCTGTTGTGATGCTAACTTCGCGGCGTGATGAGGAAGATGAAGTTCTAGGGCTAGACTCAGGCGCAGATGACTATATCCTTAAGCCCGTGGAGCCGATGAAGCTGCAAGCACGGGTGCGGAAAATATTAAGTATGTACAGTCGTATTCGTATTGCTGCTCAGCGTTAAAGGGAGAGGGGGCTATGGCAGGCTTGGATATTCAAGCAATTCAAGATGCAAAAGATGCAATCAGTGAAGAAAAAAGTCCTCATATGGATTTTATGCGTGTTTCTTTGAATGGCACTACTTTTTTGGTGTCTGTGGATGCGGTGTCTGGCGTGGTTCGCCCTACTGCCATTACACCTGTACCTATGGCTCCTGATCATCTGCTGGGTGTGAGTAATATTCGAGGACAAATCTTTTGCATTGTTGATGCTGGCAAAGTATTAAAGTTGGCACAACCTATGCAGGAAAAAACACCGCTTACGCGTTTTTTATTGTTGCGTCACGACAGGGTTCACCTAGCTTTGTGGGTAGAGTCTGTGGCAGAGTTGTATAGTATTCCTGCTTCAGAAGTGCCTGATAGCCCAATAATAGATAAGTTTACTCAAGGTGAAATCAAAGTCGGTCATGAGACATTAAAGGTATTGCGTGTATCAGCATTGTTTGATTAACCACAGAGAAGTTACAGCGATAAGTTTGGAGAGTACGATATGAGCGAAGATATGAAACCTGATGAAAAATTAACAGAGCAAGCCAAGGCTGATGTGACAGATGAAGAAAAGGTTGCATTTAACCTGCAAGGTTTTGCACACAGGAAAAGAAACCTCATGCTGATTTTCTTTACTGTGTTGTTGCTTGCTGTTGGTTATGCTTCATACCAATCATTGCAAGATGTGGAAGCTTTGGGCGAGTTGTATAGCGAGCAAACCAAGTTGGAAAAGTTTCGTGCTTCATTACCCAACATCATTTTGCCACTGAACAATTACATTATGGTAAAAAATGAAAATGATATCAGCAAGGTTAAACAAGCCAGCCAAACTTTCCGTCAACTGTATAATGAAGTTTCAGCTTTTACCAGTTTGACCGAAGAAGACGCGCAGGAATTGAAAAAGGTTGAAGAGTTAATGGTGGAGGTGCGTACCCTTGCTGAAGATATTACCAGCGAAAAAATACCTTTTGAACAAGCTGGAAGTTTGACCATTGTTGCGCAAAGCCTTATTTTCGTGGCTCAAGATAAGCTCAATACGATTGCGGAGCACCTGAATGCTTCGATATCCCAAGCCAAAGCGGATAAAACACAGAAGCTGACAAACCTTTTACTTTTTAATGCGCTAATCATTATGGCAACCCTATTTTTGGTTTATATTTTTGATAAAAGGTTTATGGAAAATGTGACCACATATATTACACGCCAGGCAGAACATGTGTCAGAGTCATCAGAAAATATTTTAACCTTTGTGGACAGGCAGACTGATGCTGCCATCACCCAGGCGAATACAATTGTTGGGGTAACTGAAGAGTTAAATGAGATGGCTTTGGCTGCAGCGAAAATTGCGGATACTGCAACCAGTGTTGATAAAATTGCACAAGCAACATCAAGCGCGGCAACGGAAGGAGGTTCGGCAGTACAAGAGGCCATTGGTCATATGAATCTTATCCGTGAAGAAGTGATGATGATTGCTGAAAAAGTGTCGGATGCGGGGCGTAAAGCAGAACAAATTCTTGAGTCAGTTGATTCTATTCAGGAAATCGCAGAGGAAACCCATTTGTTGGCGCTTAACGCATCAATTGAGTCTGCGGCCGCAGGTGAATTTGGTAAGCGGTTTGCTGTTGTTGCCAGTGAGGTTCGCAGGCTTTCTGAGCGAGCAAGGGAGTTTACAGAAGAGATTCAAGTGGTTGTGAACGATGTGCATGATTCAACCAAAGAATCGATTGAAGTGACACAACAAGGTTTGGAGAGTGTGGCCAAGGGTGTGCAAATTGCTCAGAAGGCTGGTGAAGCACTGGGTAAAATGGAAAGCATGTCTGTGCGTACAAGTAAGGCTGTACGAACCATTGCTTTAGCAACAAAACGACAAAGTGACTCCTCGGAAGAGTTTACAGAAACCATGCAAGCCATTGCAAACTTAATTCAAGACTCAGCAGAGCAAATGAAGGATTCTAAGGCTGCAGCAGAACAACTGAATGATGTTGCTGAAAAACTTAGAAAATTTGTTGTTTAATATACTGTAGTCAATACAATGTCAGGGTTTGATTTATCCAACTTTATTGCGTCATTTTTTGATGAGGCTCGTGAACGCCTAAGCTCAATTAATCAGGCTCTGGTTGCTTTTGAAGCAGGTACACTTGATGAGGCGGGTTTGGTTTCACTTCGCCGTGACGCGCATACCATTAAAGGTTCGGCTTTGATGCTGGGTGTAAATGATGTTGGTGGTGTTGCTCATGTTTTTGAAGACTTGGTTGATCTGCTTATTCAGTCAGAAGAGTTACGAACACCACAAGCGATACAGTTTATGTATGATTTGCATGACTTGTTGGATGCGCGTCTTGCCGATCCAGAAGGCAAGGAACTGCTTGATGAAAAGAACATTCGTGCAAAATATGAAGCATTATTACCCACGCTGAAATCTGAAAGTATTGAGCATGGTGTTCAGGATCAGCAAGAAAAAGATCCCGTGGAGGCTTTAAGTAAGGAGGTTGACGCTTTAACTTCCAGTACTGTGTCAGATCAGCCGATTATGATTGGTGCTGAAGAAGCCCAAGAGCGTAAGGCAAGAATTGCAGCAGATCGCAGATTAAAAGAAGAAGCAGCCAATGTGAGCGAACCTGAGCAAGCGTCTCAAGCATCAGCCTCTGATTCAGATGCAGTCACTGAGGAAGTGGATACAACCGCAACAACAGCGACATTTAGACCTGCTATTCAAGGTGGTGGTCAGGCTGGTCTGGGGCGGCGCAAAAGTTCGGGTCGATTTTTGCGAGTTGATGCTGAGCGTATGGAGTCGTTATCCAGTCAAGTCGTAGAAATCAGCACTGAGCAAAGCCGAAGCAAAAAAATAGAAACTGATTTGCAAGCTGCAAGGGTTGATTTACGAACACTGCGTCGAGAGTGGCAAAAAGTTCGTTACTTGCTTGAAACGCAAGGGCATGAAAAAGAAGCATCCTCGATTGATGATTTAATGGATGTGCAGATGCGCCACTTGCAGAGAATGACAGAAGAAATGCGTTATCAAACTGAACGAAACAGTCTCATTCTTAAAGAACTGCGTGATCAGGTTTTGGGCTTGATGGTTCGTCCTTTAGATACTGTATTTTCAACTTTCCCTCGTGCTGTACGAGACATTGCGAATAAAGTGGGTAAACAAGTTCGTTTGGTTGTGGATGGAAGCCGGGTGGAAATGGACCAGAATGTTATTGAAGCATTGGTAGAGCCTTTGGTACACCTGCTCAACAATGCGGTAGCGCATGGCATTGAAGATAAGCAAGGGCGTATTCAGGCAGGAAAGCCAGAGCAAGGGCAAGTCAGTATTATTGCGAAACAGAGCGGCAGTGAAGTGGTTATTGAAGTGATTGATGATGGTAAGGGGATTGACACTGAAGTCATCAAGCGTGTTGCCGTTGAACGAGGTGTGACGACACAAGATGAGATTAACCTGATGGATTCAGGTGAAATTATGGAGCTTATCTTTAGACCTGGTTTTTCAACACTTGATGAAGTAGATACCCTTGCAGGGCGTGGCATTGGTATGAATGTGGTACAAGATGCTATTCGCCGTTTGACGGGAACGATTCGTGTTTTCACAGAGGTTGGGAAAGGTACACGCTTTGTCATTTCTGTGCCCATTAGCGTTGCGGTGCAGGATGCTTTAATGTTTAGAATTGGTGGGCAGAAATACGGCATGTTGACACATATGATTGAACAAGCCATTCCCTTGAACGATTACCATGTGCAGCAAGGTCGTGCGGGCAAGCAATTTGCTTGGTATAATAAGGAGCAAGTGCCATTGGTGGACTTGCGGCGGATGTTGAGTTCACACCCAGAACAACTTGCCAAAGAGCCTTTTGTTATTATAGCTGAACATATTGAAGGCTTTGTTGGTATTGTTGTTGATGAACTGCTTGGTGAAGGTGAAATCATGGTTCGTGATTTGGATCCTTATATCAAACGATATTTGCCGCAGGGTTTGATGGGTAATACGATTAGTGAAGATGGTAGTGTGGTTTTGCTTCTTGAGCCCTATGGTATCAAGGAAATGGGTCGTACGGCACCAGATCAAAACCTTGAAGTCAGCCTTGAAGATCATGAAAAATTACATTTCAATATTTTGTTGGTGGACGACTCGTTGATTGCCCGTGAGGTTGAGAAAAATATTTTTGAGCAACTTGGTTTTGTTGTGGATACTGCAATAGACGGCATGGATGGTTTGGAAAAACTTCAGGCTGGACAATATGATATGCTGGTCACCGACCTTGAAATGCCACGCTTGGATGGTTTTGCTTTAGTGCGCCAGATCCGCAATCAATCCGAGTATGAAAATATTCCTGTTATTGTGATTTCAACGCGGGAAAGCGCTGAAGATAGGCTGCGCGCTTTGGAAGCAGGTGCTGATTCATACATGGTTAAGCAAAACCTTGAGGGACAACACATTATTTCTACAGTTAAAGCCTTGGTTGGTTCAGAGATGATTAAGGCGCGGGGCGTTGAGCAGAAATCAGAAAATAAAAAGTAACAATGCGATTCAATAAAGTTCCAGATTATCATATGCATACACCGCGTTGTAACCATGCAACGGGTAGCATTGTTGAATACGCGCAAGCTGCGATTGAGGCAGGCTTAACAGAAATAGGCATGTCTGATCACTCACCTATGCCTAATGGTTTTGATGCGGCATGGCGTATGGACGAATCTGAACTTGATTCATTTATTGAGGAAATAGAGGCAGCTCAAGTGCAGTTTGAAGGTGTATTAACCATCAAGGCTGCTTTGGAAGTTGACTATTATGTGGGTGCTGAAGATTATATTCAATATTTGGCTGAGTATTATGACTGGGATTACTTGATGGGCTCAGTTCATTTTATTGGAGATTGGGGGTTTGACAACCCTGATGAGGTTTCCCGCTTTGAAGCTTGTGATATTGAGCAAGTCTATTGTGACTATTTCAGGTTGGTTGAGCAATCGGCTTCTTGTGGTCTGTTTGATATTATTGGGCATCCAGACTTAATTAAAAAGTTTGGCTACCGTGCCCCCCAAGATTCAAGCCTCGTGTTGGAGGCTGAAAATGCTATGCTTAAGGCAGTAAAAGCTGCCAATGTCGCATTGGAAATAAGTTCAGCGGGGTTGCGCAAGCCTGTTCAAGAAGTGTATCCACACCCGAGCCTAGTGCAACGGGCGGTCAATCTTGGTATTCCTTTTGCTTATGGTTCGGATGCGCATAGCCCAGCTGAAGTGGGACATGCCATGGATATTTGTCTGGATATGCTTCAACACTTTGGTGTGACAGAAGTGTCGCAGTTTTACAAGCGGCAGCGAGTGATGTTTGACTTTATAGAACCAACATGAAAAAAGTTCTGATAACGGGAGCATCAGGAGGTTTTGGTACTGAGTTTGCCATTCAACTGGAAAAAAAAGGTTATGCGCTACTCTTGCATGGACGAGACAAAGCCCGTTTGCAACTGACTTTGGATGCACTTCAGCACCCTGAACGACATCGTTTTATGTTGGCAGATTTATCTTCACGCAAGGAAACAGAAGACTTGATTGATAGCCTTGCTGGCTCTGACCTGTATGGTTTGGTGAATAATGCGGGGTTTGGGGTGTGGGGGAGCTTTGCTGCTAAAGAAAGTGTGGCTCAAGCAGATGTGATTCGTGTTGATTTGCTCGCGCCCGTGATGCTGGCTCATGCCGTGTTACCCTGTTTGATTCGCAATAAGGGGTTTATGATTAATGTGTCTTCTTTGGCGGCAGAAACACCGCTGCCTTATTTGGCAACCTATGCCGCAGTAAAAGCAGGTATGACCGCTTGGAGTGAAGCAGTTCGCTTGGAGTATCAAGGAGAAGTCAAAGTGGTTACCCTTGCACCAGGCCCATCGCCCACAGGTTTTCGAGGTGTTTCAGGTGCGCCCAAAGGTAAAGGTAATATGTTTAGTACCACAGCAAGGAAAATTGTGGCATCGAGCTTGGAAACACTGGATGCAGGTGGAGGCTATTGTGTGCCAGGTTGGCGGCATAAGCTATTGTGGAGTATTCAAAAAATAACACCACGATTTATTTCGCTCGCTTTGATGGCACGCTATCTGAAAAAATAATATGGCATTTCAAGCTCCTTTCACATGGCAAATGAGGTTGTCCAAGCGCGCCAGGCGCGTGCGAATGACCATTGATATGCAGGGCAAGGTGGTGCTTGTCTGGCCGCATGACTTGTCGCAACGGCATGTTACTCAAGTTTTGCAAGAGCATACGCCTTGGGTGGTCAAAAACTTACAAGCAATGTCTGAAAAGGTGCGACCGCATGTTCAACCACCAACACACATCACACTTGCCGCACTTGCGCAGTCTTTTTCTGTACACTATCAAGTGAGCTTAGAGCCTTGTAAGCTTGTTGAGCATGACCATACGCTTACCATCTCGGGGGATGTTGCAGACATTGAAGCCGTTCGGCAAAGGTTAAACATTTGGCTTAAAAAGAAGGGGCACCAATATCTTAAGCCATGGTTAGCACAAGTTGCAACTGAAATGGGGGTAGCCTATCATGATGTTTCTATTCGTTTGCAGAAAACGCGATGGGGAAGCTGCTCTGCGAAAAAGAGAATAAGCTTGAACGCTGCTTTGTTGTTTTTGCCTGATTTCTTGGTACGGCATGTGTTTGTCCATGAGTTAACTCATCTAAAGCACCTCAATCACTCATCGCACTTTTGGCAAGATGTGGCATTATTTGAGCCAGACTTTCAAAAACATGGGCGACTACTCAAACAATATGCTAAAGATGTGCCGCTATGGCTTACGCAGCCATTTGATGTTGGGTTTGATAAAGTCGTAAGGGAGGATGTTTCGTGAAAAGAGATGGTTTTCGTCATTATAGTGTTGCCGATATTGTGATTGGTCATATTGATAAAGCACTGAATAATATTTTCTGCCCACAAACAGCATTTCGCAAATATCCCGCTGCTGATGTCGATGATGATGAATTAAGCTCTGAACAAAAGAAAAAAGCCGCAGGCTTGATGCGGGTCAATCATGCGGGTGAAATGGCAGCTCAAGCTTTGTATCATGGGCAAGCATTGGTTGCAAGGGATAAAACACTCAAAGACAAGTTGCAGCATGCCTCTGATGAAGAAGTTGACCATTTGAACTGGTGTAGAAGACGGCTGGAAGAGTTGGGTGAACAACCATCCAAGCTTGATCCATTTTGGTATGCGGGATCATTTATGATTGGTATAGCAGCAGGTGCTGCTGGTGATAGATGGAACTTGGGTTTTTTAGCGGAAACTGAATATCAAGTGGTACGCCATTTGGAAGGACATTTACAGCGTTTACCTGAAAAAGATAAGCGAAGCCGTGCTATTGTTGAGCAAATGAAAATAGATGAGCTTGGTCATGCGCATCTGGCAGAAGAGTTGGGGGCTGCCAAGCTGCCTGAAGCGATCAAAAAGGGAATGAGGCTGACCTCTAAGGTCATGACTAATGTGTCTGATAAAATCTAGGCATGGGGCAAGATACTAATTTTGATGATTTGAGTGAACACTTCAAAAAGCGTATTTATGGTAGCCATAAAGGTATGATTCGTCTTGCTGTATTGGAGCGAGACTTAAAGGCACAAGTAGCAAGTTATATGCAAGGTGGCCTAAGTGTTCTGGATATTGGTGCGGGTTTTGCCCAAATAGGATTAAAGCTTGCAACACTTGGGCATGATGTGTGTATCAATGATATATCAGAAAACATGCTGGCGGTTGCCAAGCAACATGCGCAAGAACAAGGCTTGTTTGACCATGTTACTTGGCACCATGGGGCGTTTCAAAGCTTATCACCCAAACCATATGATCTTGTGTTGTGTCACGCCGTGCTGGAGTGGCTGGATAAACCTGAGGTGCTTTTGGACGCATTGTCTCAATTTACACATCAAGATAGTATTGTTTCTTTGATGTTTTATAATAAAGATGCACTTGTGTTGCATAACTTGATTCGTGGCAACTTCAAGAAAGTAGAGTATCAAGATTTTGCTGGCATGAAAGGTGGCTTAACACCACCCAATCCAATTTCACCCGACTGGGTTGAAGCTACACTTCATGATTTGGGTTTTGTTGTGGGCTATAAAAGTGGTGTTCGAGTGTTTAGTGATTATGTGGGTATCAAGCGTGGAGGGAATGCTTGTCAAGATGCGGTGTTGGCTATGGAGCTTCGGTATTCCAATCAACAGCCTTACCTGGCTATAGGCCGGTATATTCATTTTATTTGCTACAAGCGGTGATTTTAATATCACCTATTGCTGATATAATGAATTATAGCTATGATGCACCGCATGGAAATGATACCACAAGAACAAATACAAACTGCAAGTGAAGGTCTTAAGGCGATTGCCCATGAAGTGCGTTTGTCTGTGCTTTGCCATTTAATGAACGGGCCACTTTGTGTGCATGATTTAATTGAAAGGACAGGGTCTTCACAATCCAATTTGTCGCAGCATTTATCCAAAATGCGTATGATGGGTATATTAAATAATGAAAAAAAAGGGCAGCAGGTGTACTACAGTATTGCCAACCCTGAGTTTGAAAAGCTACTTCGCGCACTACAAGGTATTTATTGCCCTGATGTGTGTAAAAAATAAATCAAAGTAAAAAGAGAGAGGTCAATCATTGTGTCAGTAGAACGAATCATTCATATTGTGGCAGGTTTTTTTATTGTATTATCCGTTGTATTATCTGGTGCCCCATTAAGTGAGCCAACATGGTTATGGTTTACTCTTTTTGTTGGTGTGAACTTATTTCAATCAGGTATCACGCAGTGGTGTTTGATGGGGGTTATTTTGAAAAAACTAGGCTTTAAGTCTGAAGCTGCTTGTAAGAGTTGTTAAGCATGGTGTGGGTTCAAGATAATTTAGTGCTCATTATTGCATTGGCGATAGTTGCATGGGTGTTGTATGCAAGGGTGGTGAGGCCAAAAATGTTGGGCATTAAAAAGATGACGGCTGAGGAGTATGCTGGTTTTGATCAGGCACATACATTGGTTGATGTACGCTCAAGGGGTGAGTGGAATAATGGTCACCCAGCCAATGCGATTCATATTGCATTAAGTGAGTTTGAACAGAGCTTGCATCGTATTCCAAAAAATAAGCCGCTAATATTAATTTGTGCATCAGGGATGCGCTCATCCATGGCGGCAACTATTGCAGCCAAAGCGGGCTATCAAGATGTTTATAATTTTGTTGGCGGTTTTGCTAGCTGGTGTGCTGCTCAACTTCCACGGAAATAAAGGATGATTGATGTTTAAGTATATTGTATTATTGATAGTTAGTTTGGGGTTGGTTGCTTGTGATGATTCGGCAACACAACAGGTGCCTGTTGTCTCAGTTCAAGAAGCGTATCAAGCCTTAAATCAGGGGCAAGCAGGTACATCATTTTTGTTTTTGGATGTGCGAACCCCAGAGGAGTATCAAAGTGGTCATGTGCCTACGGCGAAAAATATACCCATACAAGTGTTGTCGCAGCGGTTGGCTGAAGTACCTAAAGATGTGAAGGTGTTTGTATATTGTGAGTCTGGAGTTCGCTCAACCAAGGCTGCAAAGATATTACATGATGCGGGTTATACCAATATCGTGAACATGAAAGCAAGCATGCGAGGTTGGCGCCATGCAGGCTTGAAGGTGGAGCGATAAGTCAGTTGGAGCTGCCTAATATGGCGGCTCTTTTCTCCTTTTTTGCCAGTAGAGCCAAATATAATAATATTAGATATTGCTAATCTTAATCTTCTTGTTAAGATGCCGCTTCATTAACATTTGAATGGACACTTAACTTAGGAGTTTAATGATGGAAATAAGTA
>Ga0256839_1005502_pt1 | contig 11674 bp, 7 predicted proteins | sample 354166metaG_FD_185968 | JGI IMG/M metagenome (GOLD analysis project Ga0256839, IMG submission 185968) | Hydrothermal vent microbial communities from Mid Atlantic Ridge, Atlantic Ocean - 354-166 | ecosystem: Environmental > Aquatic > Marine > Hydrothermal vents | place: Atlantic Ocean: Mid...
CCGAGGGTTAGAGGTATCACTCTCTCGTGCAAAGCGCTTGTTATTTCAACAATAGATAGAGCAACACCAAGTTGCTAACCAGTAGCGCCAGCGCGCTGGCTCGCCAGAAAGCCAGCGGGTTTCTTTTCAGCAGTGGTTGAAACTCTTTCGATTGCAGTGAGGCGTTGGGGTGCCACAGGTCGTGGGTAAATTCAGACAACAGTTGGTAGCGACGCTGCGGGTTGATCATGCACGCTTTCTCTAAAGCAGCGTCCATCCAGCGGGGAACTTTGCTGTTAATCTCATGAGCCGGGTGGTAGCTGGTTCGCTTGAGTGCGCGCTTTGAGAGCGCACCACCATAAGGAAGCTGGCCGGTCAGCATTTCATAGCTGATGGCACCCAGTGAGTAGATATCTGAGCAGTTACTACTGGGTTGGTCGATAAAATATTCTGGTGCCGCGTAGTCATAGGTACCGAGCAGTTTACCGTGCTCTATTGGGCTAGCGATCTCCTGAATACCGGCAATGCGGGTGGAGCCGAAATCGATGATTTTCACCACGCCATCTTTGTTGATCATAATATTTTCTGGCTTAAGATCTTGGTGCAGCATCTCCAGCCGATGAAAGGCGCGAACACCTGAGCAGACCTGTTCCATGATACGGCGCACATCATCCAGTGCCGGATCGGGGTTATCATTCATCCACTGGCGCAGGTTTTGCCCTTCAATAAACTCACTAATATAGTAGAGAAAGCGGCGCGGTTTTTTCGGTTCGATGATTTTCAGGACATGGTTATTGTTGATGCGCTTTCCGGCCCACTCTTCATGTAGAAATCCATCGATATACTCCGCATCATCTTCAAAGTTAACCGACGGGGTTTTGATGACAACCTGCTCTCCACTCTCCTCATCTTGCGCCAGATAGACCTGGCTGCGACTGCTGGCATGTAGCTCACGCAGCACGCGGTAACCCTCTAAAATCATGCCGTTTTCCAACGCGGGCGGGAATGGAAGTTCGGTGAGGTGTTGGTAGAACTCCTGCTGATTTTGGCAAGGTAGCGCGGTAATATCGATCACCTGACAGGTGACATTGTCATGACTGCCGTGCTCTAAGGCGCGGGTCACGAGGGTGCGCGCTGCCCGCTCGGGGTGATCACGCAGCTCGGTGAGTAGCTGTTTCAGCTCTTTGTGGCTGATAAACTCATGCACACCGTCGGTGCTGAGAAAGAAGAGATCACCCTCTTCCAGTGGCTCACTGCGATAATCAATCTCAACCCCTGAGTCAGCACCCATGGCACGACTTAAGAACGCCTTTTCGGCACCCCCCCAGGTTTGATGGTCGCGGGTAAGCTGCTCTAAATCGCCATCACGCAGTCGATAGATGCGGCTGTCACCCACATGAAACAGGTGTGCTGTGGTGGATTTAAGAACCAAACCACAAAAGGTGGTGAGCATCCCCTGCCCAGAGAGTGCGCTCTGCCCCTGCCCATACAACCAGCGATTGATCGCCCCCAGCACTTTCCGACCCGAATTTTTAGCTGTCCAGGAGTCGGCGGTGCTGTAGTAGTCATTAATAAAGCCGGTGACACAGGATTCCGCCGCCTCACGCCCATGGTCTGCACTGCTGACACCATCAGCAATCGCAATAACAATCCCTTTGTTGATCAGCTGCGTCTCTTCAGGGATGAGTATGCCGCAGGCATCTTCATTTTGCTCTTTAATGCCTTTTTCGCTGTATTGCCCGGCGTTGATAGTGAGCTGTGTCATTTGGGTTGTCATAGGCTGGCTACATCTTGTTTGGGTTGATACCTAGATCCTGCAAGTGTTCATACTTACTCTGCACAAGCACGATCACTTGCAGGATCTAGGTGATAAAAAAACGCGGCTGCCTCTTGCCGAGACAACCGCGTTTTCTGGTTATGGCGAGATCTCTATTTTACATCGATCATCTGCACCGTGCCATCGGGCAGGGTCTCTGCAATTTGTCCCGCAGGCTCTTCCAACACAAACAGTATCAGAAAAAGCACCACCGCCGACACCAAGCCAATCACCATGAAAAACATATCGTAATCAACCAGTGAGTTAACGGTGAGGAAGGTGACCGCTCCCACATTACCAAAAGCACCCGCCATACCGGCAATCTGCCCGGTCATACGGCGCTGCACCAACGGCACCATGGCATAGACGGCACCAGAACCGGCCTTAGAAAAGATACCGGCGAAAATCGTAATCGCCACCACCACCCAGACTGGCCACTCCTGGCTGACGGTGCCCAGCGTCAGAAACCCCACCGTGATACCGGCAAAGACAATAATCAGGGTCTTTTTGCGGCCAATCACATCACTGGCCCAACCACCACCGGGACGTGCCACTAGGTTAATGAAGGGGTAGATACCCGCCAGTAGTGCCGCCGTCACCTTTGGAATATCGAACCACTCCACATAGAACATCGCCAGCATGGAGACCACCGCCAGCTCAGTACCAAAGGTAACAAAATAGGCCCAGTTTAATACCGCAACCTGCTTGAATTTGTAGCGATGCAACTCAGGCACTGGCTGTTTAATGATGTGGCCATTCACATGCCATATCTTCCATACCTGAACCAGATAAATAGCCACCAACGCAGCATATATAAGGTAGGTGACTGTCTGGTCAATCATGCCCATTTGTGCGGGTGAGAGCTTCCAGGTGAGCACCGCCAGCGCCAGAAACAGTGGAATATTCATCAAAATATAGAGGATCAAGTCGCCGGTACTGGTCACCTCCATGGCACCCATTTTTTTCGGCTTGAAATAGGTGGAACCTTTCGGGGTATCACTGACAATAAAGAAGTAGATAAGACCATAAGCAATAGCGGCAATACTGGCGAAAGTCAGCGCATAGCGCCAACCATCCGCATCACCAATAGCCACCGCAATAAAGGGTAGCGTCATGGCCGCGCCAGCAGAGCCGAAGTTACCCCAACCACCATAGATGCCTTGAGCCAGGCCGGTCTGTTTCGCTGGAAACCACTCACCAATCATACGAATACCGACCACGAAACCCGCGCCGATAAAGCCCGACAGAAAGCGCAACATCGCAAGCTCTTGATAGTCGTCGGCCCAAGCGAAGGCGATGCTGATCAAGCCACCCAGCACCAGAATGCTGGTATACATGATGCGCGGCCCTAATCGATCCACCAGCATGCCCACCACGATACGAGCGGGTATGGTCATGGCCACATTCAAGATCAGCAACACCTTGGCTTGCTGGTCGGTAAGATCAAGCGCCTCTTTGATGAAGGGCATCATCGGGCCAAGCCCCAGCCAGACTACAAAGGTCATAAAAAAGGCAAACCATGTATAGTGCAGAATTCGAATATTCTCCTGCCCCAGCTTAAATATATTGAGTTTGTTCCCGGCCATTTAAGAAGTTCCTGAAAAAAGTTAAAAGATACTGACAGGTATCAAGCAATCATCATGCCATAATATAATATAGCGATAAAACAATGTGTTAAGGTAGAATGATAGCGGCACCCGCTCATCTTTGGAGCCATATTGGTGCGCTTAGTTAATGGCTGTGCTCATCACGCCCAATCATAGGATGCCCACACAACACCCGTCACCCAGCCGTATACCAGCATAAAAAGAAGGGGTATATGGTGCAAAAAAGAGGCAACGCACACCAATGGTGCAACCACCCTCCTCACCCGCCCAAAATTAAGGCGAAAAAAGCACACCACCCCATCCATAAGAGCGAGAGAAGCAAACAACAATGATAGGTCCCGGAGATTTCTGGCACACAACAAACCCCGCCCCAACGGTGGGAAGCAACCCTAAAATCGACGTTTTCATCTACAAATAGGGGGGGATTGGGGTCAAAACCATCGCTCATACCGCGCCGCCACTTCACATCCACTTCAATATCCGCATCTTTTTAATCCATTGCTCAGCACTTGGCACACTGTTTGCTCTACTTGCCCACTATATAAAGATAACCTCGAATATCGTGGAGTAGCAGATGAAAGAGAGATTGGTTCTGGTTGGCAATGGCATGGCGGGCATACGCACGCTGGAGGAGTTATTGAAAATAGCACCCGACAAATACGATATTACCGTATTTGGTGCGGAGCCTCACTGTAACTACAACCGCATCATGCTCTCCCCCGTATTGGCGGGTGAAAAGACCATTGATGACATCATTCTCAACAGCCAAGAGTGGTATGACGAAAACAACATCACCCTGCACACCGGCAAAACCGTGGTTGATATTGATCGCAGAGGGCAGAAGGTGATTGCTGACGATGGCACAACCGCATGTTATGACCGATTGCTGCTGGCGACCGGCTCCAACCCTTTCATCATCCCGGTACCGGGCCATGACAAAGAGGGCGTTATCGGCTTCCGCGATATCAAAGATGTCGACACCATGCTGGTTGCCGCCAAGCAGTATAAAAAAGCGGTCGTCATCGGCGGCGGCCTGCTGGGCCTGGAGGCCGCCAATGGGCTGGTCATTAACGGCATGGATGTCACGGTGGTTCATCTGGGTGATACCTTGATGGAGATGCAGATGGATGCTTTTTCTGGTGAGATGCTAAAAGCATCACTGGAAGAGCGCGGCTTGAAGTTCCGTATGAATTCATCCACGGTCGAGTTGACCGGCGAGCAGCGCGTTAGCGGCTTGAAGTTTGCCGATGGTGGCGAGCTGGAGGCTGATCTGGTGGTGATGGCCGCAGGCATTCGCCCCAACATCGATCTGGCCAAAAAAGTGGGCATTCACTGCGAACGCGGCATTGTCGTTAACGACACCCTGCAAACATTTGACCCCAAAATCTACTCCGTTGGCGAGTGCGTACAGCATCGTGGCGTTGCCTATGGTTTGGTTGCGCCACTGTTTGAGCAAGCCAAAGTGTGCGCCAACCACCTTGCCGGTTACGGCATCGCCATCTATGAAGGCTCGACCACCTCCACCAAGCTAAAAGTCACCGGCATTGATCTCTTCTCTGCGGGCGATTTTCATGGCGATGAGAGCAGTGAAGATGTGGTGATGAAAGATGCCTCCCGTGGCATCTACAAAAAAGTGGTACTGCGTGACAACAAAATTATCGGCGCGGTGATGTATGGCGACACCATAGATGGTGCGTGGTACTTCCAAATGTTGCGTGATGAGACCGATGTGAGCGACTTCCGCGAGCACCTGATGTTTGGCCAAGCCCACCTGGGTGATTCCGGCCACGGCGGCAGCAATGCTGCTTCGGCGCTACCGGATGACGCTGAGATCTGTGGCTGTAACGGTGTCTGTAAAGGCACCATCGTCAAGGCGATCACCGAGAAGGGGCTGTTCACCCTGGAAGAGGTCAAATCACACACCAAGGCCGCTGCCTCCTGCGGCTCCTGTACTGGCCTGGTGGAGCAGATTCTCGCTTCGACCGTGGGCGATTACTCCGAAACACCCAAAAAGAAGGCGATGTGCGGCTGTACTGAGCATAGCCATGACGAGGTGCGCGCCGCCATTCGAGATCAGAAGCTCACCTCCATTCCCGCCGTAATGAGCGCACTGGAGTGGCACACCCCCGATGGTTGCGCCAGCTGTCGCCCAGCACTTAACTACTATGTGATTGCCGCTTGGCCACAAGAGGCCAAGGATGATCCGCAATCTCGCTTCATCAACGAACGCGCCCATGCCAATATCCAGAAAGATGGCACCTACTCGGTGATTCCACGCATGTGGGGCGGCGTAACCACACCTTCTGAGCTACGCGCTATCGCCGATGTGGTGGATAAGTTCGAAATACCCTCAATGAAAGTGACCGGCGGACAGCGCATCGATCTACTGGGGGTTAAAAAAGAGGATCTTCCTGCAGTATGGGCTGATCTGAATGCAGCCGGCATGGTCTCGGGACACGGCTATGGTAAATCCCTGCGCACGGTTAAAACCTGCGTTGGCTCCGAGTGGTGCCGGTTTGGTACTCAGGACTCTACCGGCTTGGGAGTCAAAATTGAGAAGATGACCTGGGGCTCATGGACACCCCATAAATACAAAATCGCCGTCTCAGGCTGCCCCCGCAACTGCGCCGAGGCGACCATCAAAGATTTCGGTATTGTTTGTGTTGATTCGGGTTACGAGCTGCATGTCGGGGGCAATGGCGGCATCCATGTGGTGGCCACCCAGTTGCTGTGTCGTGTGAGCACCGAAGAGGAAGTGATGGAGTATTGCGGTGCCTTTATGCAGGTTTACCGCGAAGAGGCTCACTACTTAGAGCGCACTGCGCCATGGATCGAGCGCATTGGCTTGAGCTATGCCAAGCAGCGTATTGTTGAAGATGAGGCTGGCCGTAAAGCACTCTATGCGCGTTTTCTGGTATCACAAGAGGTGTTCCAGATCGATCCGTGGGCTGAGGCCGTTGAACAGGATCATATCCGCAAGGATTACATCCCGATCAAGAAGCTGGGTTAACCCGGTTTAATAACGCTCAACATTATTGAATATTGAATTCCGAGGTAGATATGAGCAATTGGATTGAGATTGGCAAGGTTGAAGAGATCCCTAAACAGGGTGCCCGTGTAGTTGAAACAGCCAAGGGTGACATCGGTATATTTCGCACCCTGGAAGGTGAGGTATTTGCGTTGCGTGACCGCTGCCCTCACAAAGAGGGCCCCCTCTCCCAAGGCATTGTGCATGGCAAACGTGTCACTTGCCCTCTGCATAACTGGAACATTGAGCTGGAGAGCGGCGAGGTGGTTGCCCCGGACGAAGGTTGTGCGGCCAGCTACCCGGTAAAAGTTGACGATGGCGTGGTTTATCTTTCGCTTGAAGCTAACCCGGACAACTCATAAATTATGCACAATCTCGCTTGCTTGTTGATTCCACAGGAAATATTTCCTCCATCGTCCGTAATCACGGATACGGCACTCTTTCAGAAATTTACCTGTAAAACCAACATTCTAGGCGATTTTTACGCAAATTTATGAAATACCCGGGCTAACCCATCATAATTTAAGAGAGCGCTTATGTTATTCGGACGCAACCAGAAAAAACCGATCACCCTGCCTGAGAAAAAGGTAGAGGAGTGGGTCTACACCACCTGTGGTTACTGCTCCACTGGTTGCGCCATTGAGGTGGGGGTAGACAGTGAAGGCCGGGGCATCACTGCCCGTGGTGTTGCCGATGCGGATGTTAACCGAGGCAAGCTCTGCATTAAGGGAATTTTTGAATACGAGCTGTTCAACACCCCAGGACGTGGCACAGCGCCGCTAATGCGCGAACGCCGTTTTGATGATTTCAAAGAGGCCAGCTGGGACGATGCGCTGGATAAAACAGCCGCCGAGTTCAAACGTATTCAAGAGAAGTATGGCCCCGACAGCGTGGCGATTGTCTCTACCGGCCAGCTCATCACCGAAGAGTTTTACACCCTGGGAAAGCTGGCTCGTGGCTGCATCGGCACCAACAACTACGACGGTAACACCACGCTCTGCATGGCCTCTGCGGTATCGGGCTATAAACGCTCTTTCGGCTCCGATGGCCCACCCGGCTGTTATGATGACTTCTCCCATACCGATTGCCTGATCGCTTTTGGCTCCAACCTACCAGAGCAACACCCGGTCATCTACTGGCGCATGCGTGAAGCGCGAGAGAAACGCAACTTCCCACTGATTGTGGTCGATCCTCGGGTCACCATGTTGGCGCAGTTTGCTGACATTCATCTGGCCATCACCCCCGGCACCGATGTGGTACTACTCAACGCCTTGGCCCATGTGATTTTAGCCGAGGGCCTGGAAGACCGTGCCTATATTGAAACCAGCACCAGTGGCTTCGCCGAGTTTGAAGCGCTGGTGGCACAATATGACCCCGTCACCGCTGCCAAGATTTGTGGCATTGATGAAGATACCATTCGCAATGTGGCACGGCTCTACGCCAAGGCCAATCAGGCCATGAGCATCTGGACAATGGGTATTAACCAGAGCACCCACGGCTCAGATGGTGTGGTCGGCATTAACAGCCTCAACCTGATCACCGGCAATATCGGCAAACCCGGCGGAACCAGCCTCTCCATCACCGGCCAGTGCAACGCCATGGGCACCCGCGAGTGGTCCTCCTGTTCCGGTTTACCCGGCTATCGGGTATTAGAAAACCCTGAGCATCGTCAAGAGGTTGCCGATTTTTGGGGGATCGACCCAGAGTTTTTCCCCAAACAACGCGGCATGGCACAAACCGATATTTTTCCAGCCATCGAGACCGGCCAAATCAAAGCCCTCTGGCTGGTTGCCACCAACCCCATGACCTCGATGCCCAATACCGCCCGTATTCGCAAAACCCTGGAACGATTAGAGTTCATGGTGGTGCAGGATGCCTATGCCGATGTGGAGAGCAATGAGTACGCCCATGTCTACCTTCCCGCTGGCCTGTGGGCCGAAAAAGAGGGGGTAATGACCAACACCGAGCGCCGAGTTAATCTGATCAAAAATGTCTGCCCGCCACCGGGCGAAGCGAAGGCTGATTTATGGATCTTCAACCAACTGGCCAAGCGTTTTGATAACGGCAAGCTCATCAACTTCCCCGAAAGCGCCTCCGATGTATTTGACGAAATGCGTGAACTCTCCAAAGGGCGGTTTCTCGACATTTCAGGCATGAGCCATGAAAAAATCGAACAGAGCCGTGGCCTCCAGTGGCCAATGGGCGAAACCGCAGAAGAGGATTCTGCCCGCCTCTATAGCGATGGCAAATTTAACCACGCCGATGGCAAAGCAAAGTTGATCCCGCTCCCCTATATTGAGAATAACGAGTGTCCAGATGATGACTACCCCTTCTGGCTGAACAGTGGCCGAGTGGTCGAACACTTTCACACCCGCACCCGTACCGGAAAAGTGGGCAACCAAAATAAATTCAGCCCAACCCCCTATATGGAAATGAACCCCGATGCCGCCCGCGAGCTGGGCATTGAGCATATGAGCTACGCCCGTCTCACCTCACGCCGGGGTGATGCGGTGGTGCTGGTACAACTAACCCAGCGAGTACCTTACAATATGGTATTTGTCCCCTTCCATTTTCACGAATGTGTCAATCGCGTCAGCCTCGGCTTGCTGGACCCCCACTCCCGACAGCCCGCATTTAAGCAGAGCGCGGTGCGCATCGAATCCGTCGAGCAACAAGCGGCCGCTGCGGTAACCAACCGAGCCGCTAGATCTTTCTAATATTCGAATTCAAAGAACTGCCCCTATCAGGATAGATACCATGTTCAAAGTAAGAAAAGATGAACCCAAATACGCCTTCATCCCTGATGTGGAGACACCCGAAAAGAACCGCTATGGAAAAGCGATCAAGCTGGTCGACGAGAGCGATCCACGCGCGGGGCAGAGCCTCAACATTAATGGCGATGAGAGCGTTGGTGACAACCCCAACCGCTACAAACAGCACGGCTTCCACTTTACCGCAGACAACTGCATCGGCTGCCACGCCTGTGAAGCGGCCTGTAGTGAAAAGAATGACCTGCCTGCACACATCAGCTTTCGCTCAGTAGGTTATGTAGAGGGTGGCAGCTACCCCGCCTACAAGCGCATGAATATTTCAATGGCGTGCAACCACTGCGATGACCCGGTCTGCCTCAAAGGGTGCCCCACCCGCGCCTACACCAAATACGCCGAATACGGTGCCGTGCTGCAAGACCCCGACACCTGCTTCGGCTGCGGCTATTGCACCTGGGTCTGCCCCTATAACGCACCGCAACTGGACCCCATAAAAGGCCAAGTCTCCAAATGCAACATGTGTGTTGATCGCCTGGAAGTGGGCCTAAAGCCCGCCTGTTCATCGGCTTGCTTGGGCGGCGCTCTCGAGTTTGGCCTGATTGAAACCATCCCCGAAAACCGCGAACAGGCCAAAACGACCATTCCCGGCTTTCCCGATACCTCAATCACCCACCCCAACATCCGCTTTCAACAGGTCAAGAGCCTACCCCGTGAAATGACCCGCCCCGACACCATGCCGATCAAATATCAGCGTGATGAACAAGGTGAAGGGGAGTACAAAACCAAGGTGCGAGAGCAGAGACGACCACGGCGCTGGAGTCTGCGCAAGCTACTCACCTCCCACGAAAATGCCCATATCGCCTTCACCCTCTGCGCACAAACCGTGATCGGCGCGTTCTTGCTACTGCTGCTGGCACCGATGATGGGAGCCTCCTCCATAGCCAATATCCACAGTGACGGCACGCTGTTGCCACTACTGGGCAGCCTGTTTATCTTAATCTCGGTTGGCATGTTCAAACTCAACATGCACCTAGGAAAACCTCACCGCTTCTATCGTGGCTTTAACAACCTTAAACACTCGCCGGTCAGCCGTGAGATTGCCGGAGTCTCCGCCTTCTTTGCAGGCTTTGCGGGCTACTGCCTCTTTTCACTGTTTGATGCCGGCTGGGCCACAGTGCTGGCAAACATGGCCGCGGCATTAGCCCTGCTGGGTGGCCTGCTCGGCTCCTATTACATGTACAAGCTCTACCGCATCCCGGCGCGCCCCTACTGGAACCACTGGCAGACCGGCACCAGCTTTGCGGGCACCAGCCTCAGCCTGGGCGCACTAGTAATTGGTCTGGTCAGTGTCATGGTGCAAGGCTTTACTGCCAGTGCAACACTGATTCAACTACTGGCACTCATCGCCCTTGCGGGCGTGCTACTGGAAGCCGTTGGCCTGATCTGCCACGCCCGCGACCTAAAGCAGAAAGGGGGCGAAGGCGAAGCCTCACACCTAGAGCAGAGCTTTGATTATGGCAACAGCTACTGGCTGCGTAACACCCTGTTACTGCTCAACAGCATCATCCTCGGCGCAATTGCCGTGGCGGGCATCGAACTCATTAGTGCTAGCATACTGCTGCTCTCAATGCTCACCGCATCCATCATTGGCCGCGCCCTCTTCTATGTATTAGTCATCCCGACCACCCTGCCGGGTGCCTTCTTCTGGCGCAACAAAGGATTCCAAGAGCACGCCAGGGAGTCCGGACTGGCCGAAATGGAACAGAGCGGCGTACTACCCCGCGCCGACTACCACGACCTGCATCTGGCTCGGGCGATTAAAGAGGTTAAAGAAGATTTGGGAATGGGCTCTAGCAAATCCAAGTAGCGACTAAAACGGGAATCATCATGTTTCATATTGTTCTATTCGAACCGGAAATCCCGCCCAACACCGGCAACATTATTCGCCTTTGCGCCAACAGCGGCACCCAGCTCCACCTGATTCACCCACTGGGGTTTGAGCTGGACGACAAACGATTGCGACGTGCCGGGCTTGATTACCATGAGTTTTCTGGCGTGCAGGAGCACCACAGCTTGCAGGCATTTCAAGATAGCGTAAAACCCACACGCCTCTTTGGCCTCTCAACAAAAGCCACACAGAGCTATCACAAAATTAACTTCATGCCAGGAGATGCACTACTCTTCGGCCCCGAAAGTCGTGGCCTACCCGATGAAGTGCGCGAACCGCTACGCCAAAAAGGAGAGCTGCTCAGAATCCCCATGGTAGAGAATAGCCGCAGCCTCAACCTCTCAAACAGCGTTGCCCTGATACTTTATGAAGCGTGGCGACAGCAAGATTTTAAGGGTGCGGTTTAAGGAAGCCCTGACTCTGCTATCGCTCGATAATGAGAGCATTAGAAACAGAGATTACGCTACAATAATTTCAAACAAAAACGTAGGAGCAAGCTTTAGCTTGCGATAAGCCAGGCATGCACCC
>Ga0256839_1005503_pt1 | contig 11672 bp, 9 predicted proteins | sample 354166metaG_FD_185968 | JGI IMG/M metagenome (GOLD analysis project Ga0256839, IMG submission 185968) | Hydrothermal vent microbial communities from Mid Atlantic Ridge, Atlantic Ocean - 354-166 | ecosystem: Environmental > Aquatic > Marine > Hydrothermal vents | place: Atlantic Ocean: Mid...
GGTGACCCGACGCTGGATACGGATGGGCTGAATGCGCTGGTGGCGCAGGCCAAGGCGGCGGGTTTACGGCGGGTTTCGGGGCGGTTTTATGTGGTTAGCTCGGCCTTGCCGTTGATTGAGGCGATTGACCCGGGCCAGCCCATTCAGGTGGGGTATAACCCCGGGATTTCGGGGCTGAACCTGAATTATAACCGCGTATATTTCGAGTGGAAGCGGCAAAGCGGGCAGTATAGCGTGACGATGGATGCGCGCTCGGAGCGGGTGCGGCCACGGGTGGAAAGCGCGACCATGAGCATCTCTAGACGGGGCGCGCCGACCTATGGCTATGAGCACAGGGGCGGGGTGGAGCGCTGGAGCGTGGCGCAGGGGGCGCTGGGCAGTGGCGGCGGGCGCTGGCTGCCGGTGCGAGACCCTGCCACTTACGGGGCCGAGGTTTTTCAGGTGTTGGCGGGGGCGCAGGGGGTTGCTTTGCCGCGGGCGGTTGCGCGGGAGCGGGTGGCGCGGGGCACGGTGATTGCGCAGCTACAAAGCGATAATTTGCAGGGCATTCAGCGCAGCATGCTGAAATATTCCACCAATATCACCGCTGAAATTCTGGGCCTGAGCGCCACGCTGGCAGCAGGGGGGCGCGCGGGCAGCCTGCGGAGCTCTGCGCAGGCTATGGGCCGCTGGGTGGCGCAACAATCGCGGCAAAGCAGGCCCAACCTGTTTAACCATTCGGGGCTAACCGGCCGCTCTCGGATTTCGGCCAAGGAAATGGCGCTATTTTTGGCCAAGCGCAAAAGCCGCAATGGGCTGGCGGGGATTTTGAAGGAGATTTGGCTGGAAAACGGGCGCGGCGACGGGGTGGAAATCTCTGGGGTGCGGGTGTTTGCCAAATCTGGCACACTGAACTTTACCCGTGGCTTGGCGGGGTATATCGAGAAGGATGGCCAGCAGCGCTATGCGTTTGCGATATTCTCGGCGGATATGGCAGCGCGGCGGGCAGCGGCCCCGAGCGAGGAGCGACCAGCTGGCGCGCGGCGCTGGCGGGGCATTGCCAAGGCGCAGGAAAAGGCGCTGGTTTATCGCTGGGCCAGTGCGCTTAGTTAAGCGCGGCTTGGCAACAGCCCTTGCGGAGCTGAAGCCCGCCATTTGTTTGCTCAATCAGCCGGAGCTGCCAGCCAAAGCTACGGTCGCTCATGCCATCAGAACACTGTGCGCGATCAAGCGTGCCGGTAAAGCGGCCTGCGGTGAAGGCAAAGCTGACGGGGGCGAAGCCATCGGCGGTGGTGGATTGCTCTATGCGCTGGAAGGTGGGCGCGGCGCTGCTTGATGCGTAATCTTTGAATTCAAGGTTGCGGTTGGTCCAGAAGGTGGCGGACCAGAACGGCTCGGTGCCTGTGCAAACCAGCTGTAGCGGCATGGCGCTATCGGGCATGGTGGGCAGCGGCGTGGGGCGCAAAAAGCGCATGGCAACCCAGCCATTGGCCTCACCTGAAATAACCAGCCCCCATGTGCCGTTTTCGCTCAGGGCAATCACCTCGACCTGCTCGTTGGGGTAAATATCTCCGATATCGGCGCTGCGGCTGCTGGGCCGGGCGCGGATATTCAGGGTGTCGTTGGTGGCAACACCTGTAACGGTATAAACCTCGGGGAGCAGCTGGGCTTGGGCCGTTAGAGCTGGGAGTAGAAGCGCCATGGCGAGAAGGAGAGATTTCATTTTAGCCTCGTTAATTTTTGGGGTTGCCCTATTGTAGGGGAAAACGGGCGAAAGGGTGAGAAAAATATGCAAAAGCCGGAATTGGTGATTTTTGATTGCGACGGGGTGCTGGTGGATAGCGAGGTGATTGGCAACACGATTATGGCCGAGAACCTGAGCGCACATGGGCTGGTGGTGTCGCTCGAAGAATGCATGGACCTATTTGTGGGAGCGACGATGGCGAACGTGAAGGTGAAGGCCGAAGGGCTGGGAGCCGCGCTGCCGGAGGACTGGGTGGCGCGGATTTACGCCGATATTTATGCGCGGCTGCGGGAGGGCTGCCCGCTGATCGAGGGGGTGGTCGAGGTGCTGGATGCGCTTGATGCGGAAGGGGTGCCTTATTGCGTGGCCAGCAATGGTAGCCGTGAGAAAATGGGCATAACGCTGGGGCAAAACGGGATATTGCAGCGCTTTGGTGACCGGGTGTACTCAGCGCAAGAGCTGGATACGGCCAAGCCAGCGCCCGCGCTTTTTTGGCATGCGGCGCAAGGGGTTAGCCCTGCGCGCTGTGTGGTGATCGAGGATAGCCTGAACGGGATCAGGGGCGCGGCGGCGGCGGGGATACGCTGCTTTGGCTATGCCCCTGAGGGCGGCGATGTGGAGGGGGCCGTGCGGTTTACCCGTATGGTAGATTTGCCCGCATTGCTAGGGCTGGGCGGCGCGGCAACAGCCTGACAGCATGCTGCTGCCCGCTCCCTGATTGAGAATCAGGTCTAGCCCCCACGCGAAGTGGCTTGCGGATTCTTCATCATCGCATCTGGCGCGGCTGAGAACACCGGTGTATTGGCCCGCCGTAAAGAGAAATTTATCATAGCTGCGGCCCTGCGCCGTGGTGAGGTGCGTGACCGGCGATATCCGGCGTTGTGTGCCTTCGGCCCCTTCATACCAGGGGCTACCTTCAACCTCATAGGTGATAAACCCATCGCGTGTGGACAGGGTGGCATCCCACGCGGGGCTGGTGCTTTGGCAGATAAGCACGCCGGGGAGGGGCGGCGCGCCGGTGCTCGGGTTTTGCCGCTCGGTGATGCGCAGAAAGCGGGCGGAAACCCAGCCTGTCGTAAAATCGAATGAGACCAGCGCCCAGCTCTCATCGGGGCTGGCTTCAAGCACGTCAATGAAGCTGTTTGCGGGGAGGGTGCCTATGATCTCTGCACGTGCATTTGGCTGGCTGCGGATATTGAGGCTATCATTTTCTGCGACCCCCACCACTTGATACAGGTAAAGCGGCACCAGCTCTGCTCGGGCAAAAACCGGCGCGGCCAAAAGGGCAAATGTGGCAAGGAGGCGGAATAGCGACATAGGTGCGATGGTAACCCTTTTGGCTTAACAGGGGGTTAGGATGGCAGCTGCATATGCCGCGCCCGTGCGCCGCGCTCTATGGCAGCCCCGTGCAGGCGGTCTATGTTTAGCTCATAGCGGATTTCGGCCATGAATTCCAGCTCGCCTTGGCGCAGGCGGCCATCGGCGGCGGCGACATCACAGGCCATGGCGTAGGCGGTCTCGTAAAGCGGCTCGGGCAGAGCCTCGCGGATGATCCCAAACAGGGCGTCTAGCCCGTCTTCTTCCTCAAACAGATCAAACACCACGTGGGCGACGCGCTTGATGCGGGTGCTATCATAGCTGGCAAAAATCGGCATATGGTCAACGATGCGGGTGATGCTCATCAGCTCTGAATTGGTGATGCTTTCGTCAGAGGCTGACTCGGCAATCATCACGGCGATGAGGGCGTCTTGGGGGGACCAAGAGGGGGGGAGGCTATCGGGCATCAGGTTTACCTTTATATGAGCGCGGCTTGTGGTTAGAATATTGACCATTGACCCGCTGCACAATAGGAAGCGGAGAATAATTTGCGCTCCGATGGGCGGGGCGCGCTTAAGGGGACTACCATGTCAGACCTTCGTGAAGCCGCAATGACCTCTAAAGCCTGGCCTTTCGAGGAGGCCAAAAAGCTGGTGAAACGGTTTGCGAAAAAGCCGCCCGCCAGTGGCTATGTGCTATTTGAAACGGGGTATGGACCAAGCGGGTTGCCCCACATTGGCACCTTTGGCGAGGTGGCGCGCACGACTATGATCCGGCGGGCGTTTGAAGCGATTTCGGACATTCCGACCAAGCTGATTTGCTTTTCGGATGATCTGGACGGGATGCGTAAAGTGCCGAAAAATGTGCCTAATCCGGCGGCTTTGGAGGCGCATTTGCAGCGGCCGCTTTCAGATGTGCCGGACCCGTTTGGGAAATACGACAGCTTTGCTGACCATAACAATGCCATGCTGCGGCGGTTTCTGGATACCTTTGGCTTTCAGTATGATTTTATTTCTTCGGCGGAGTTTTATCGCTCGGGGCGGTTTGACGAGGTTTTGCTGCGCTGTGTGGAGAAATACGACGAGATTATGGAGGTTATGCTGGGGTCTCTGCGCGAGGAGCGGCGGGCGACCTATTCGATATTTCTGCCGATCAGTGCCAAAACGGGGCGGGTTTTGTATGTGCCAATGAAATCTGTAGATGCAACCGAGGGGGCGATTACTTTTGACGATGAGGACGGCGAAGAAGTGACGATGAGCGTGACGGGTGGGCAGGTAAAGCTGCAATGGAAGCCTGACTTTGGTGCGCGCTGGGCGGCGCTGGGCGTGGATTTTGAAATGTATGGCAAGGACCATTCGACCAACACCCATATTTATGACAAAATCTGCCGGATTCTGGGCGCGCCTGCGCCTGCGCATTTTGTTTACGAGATGTTTTTGGACGGCGAAGGGCAGAAGATTTCCAAGTCTTCCGGCAACGGGGTTTCGATTGATGACTGGCTGAAATATGCCAGCGCGGAAAGCCTTTCGTATTTTATGTATCAGAAGCCGAAAACCGCTAAGAGATTGTTTTTTGATGTTATTCCCAAGGTAGTGGATGAATATCACCAGCAGCTTCGAGCCTTTCCTGAGCAGGACATGAAGGCGCGGTTGAACAACCCCGTTTGGCACATTCACCAAGGAAAACCGCCGGTGAGTGATATGGTGGTGCCCTTTAGCATGTTGCTGAATTTGGCCTCGGCTTCGAGTGCGGAAAACAGGGCGCAGATGTGGGGATTTATTAACAAATATGCCCCTGAGGCCAGTGCAGAGACGCACCCTGGATTGGATGCGGCGGCTGAACAGGCGGTGCGCTATTTTCATGACTTTGTGAAGCCAGAGAAGCAGTATAGGGCGGCGACAGAGCAGGAGCGGGCGGCACTCGCTGACCTCGCGGATAGATTGCGCGCTTGGGATGGAGAAACCGAGTTGCAGAGCCTGGTATTTGCGGTGGGAAAAGCGCATGGGTTCGAGCCGCTACGCGACTGGTTTAAGGCGATTTATGAGGTGCTACTCGGGGCCTCGCAAGGGCCACGGTTTGGCGGATTCATCGCCCTTTACGGCGTGCCAGAAACCGTGGTGCTGATTGAAAAAGCGCTCAGCGGGGCGCTGGTGACAGCAAAAAATTAGGCAAGATACTTCTGTCGGACTTTTGTATGATTTGTGGTGTGCAAATGGAGTGCAAACCCGCATGCGCTTTTTCACGCCAAATCAGGGGCAAACCCAAGGAAATGCAGCCCATTATGGCTATCGACATTACACACGTGGAATCCCTTCTACTAAACTAGTTTAGTAGAAGGGAGTAATGCGGAATTACTAATTTACAATCAATAGCTTACGGGTCATATTTGGTTCTTGCGTGCGTAGTTTTTTAACCAAAGTGTTGCGCTATCCATGGTCTCAGCGCGCGCATCGTTTACGGTTTCCATACTATTTTAAGATAATTTTTACGCAGTCGCCGAACTGCGCGATAATTTTGAATTGATGGCTGAAAGTGCGCGCGGGGCGCAGGCCGATGGGAACTTAAAAAGGGGTTTTGGATGAATAAGGCAATTACCGATGGTCTGAATTTTATGCCGCCTGCGTTTATTGACGGGCTAGCGGACTGGTCCAGCGAGGATGGCACGCCCGGCTCGGCCACATATAACGGGGCGGCCAATGCGGCGCTGGTGGCCAGCGACCCGGATTTTGGGCCGTGCCTGGAGCTGCAAAAAACCGCGACGCTGCAAAAACTGCGCTATATGGGCGACACGCCAATGCTGCCCGGCTGCTATTTGCAGGTTAAAATCAGGTTTAAGGTGCTGAGTGGGCTGTTTCCTTCTGTGCGCGTGGCGGCGTGGGCCGGGGGGCCGGGGGGCCTGCATATAACAGGGCTAAACGAGACCGGACCTGAGCTTTTGCCAGATACCTATGGCCGGATTTACGAGGTGTCTGCGATCATTGGCACCGGCGAGCGCACAGGGGTGGATATGATTTGGGGAACGGCCCCTGTTTTTGGTCATTTTGGCCTTGATTTGACGGGCGACAATGGCGCTGTAGTGCGCGTTGAATCGGTGGTCATTGAAGACAAAACCGACGTCTTTCACCGCAAGCTGATGGGCTGGGTGGATGTGCGGGATTACGGCGCAATTGGCGACGGGGTTACCAATGACCGCTTGGCCTTTTTGGCGGCGGATGCCGATGCGCAGGGCCGTGAAGTGGTAGTTTCAGAGGGGACGTATTATATCGCGTCATCGATGACGATTAACTCGCCGATACGCTTTGAAGGGCAGCTTTTAATGCCAAGCAGCGCGCGTTTGATGATTACCTCGAATTTTGAATACAAAACCTATGAGGCCGCGTTTGGCACCGAGCGCGAGGCGCTCACACGCGCCTTGGCAGCGCTGTTTAACTTTACCGACCATGACTCCCTTGACCTGGGCGGACGGCGCATTCAGCTTGATAGCCCGATTGATGTGCATGCGGCGGTGGGTAACAAAGATAATTTCGGCAACCGGAGGGTTATCCGAAACGGCCAGCTTGAGGCCACCAACTCCGCCGCTTGGGATACGGTCACGGTGACCTCCTCTGCCGGTTGGGCCAGCGGTAACCCAACGGTTTTAACCAGTGTTACCAATGTTGCCAACATAGCCGTTGGCTCTTTGGTTACAGGGAGCGGGGTGGGGCGAGAGGTGTATGTGGCCAGCACAAATGTGGGGGCGCAAACCCTTACGCTATCTCAATCCTTAATTAACCCCTCTGCAACGCAGGTATATACGTTTGATCGCTTCCAGTATCTGCTCGATTTTTCAGGGTTTTCGGGGCTTTCGCGCTTGCAGATATCCAATATCGAGTTTGCTTGCCTTGGCAAATGCTCCGGCGTTTTGCTGCCGTTTACCGGCTTTGAATGGCATATCCATACGTGTTGGTTCCTTAAGCCATTGGACCGCGGGATCACGTCTTATAACAGGGGCTGCTACGGGATTGCGATTTACAATAACGAGTTTTATTCCAATGAATACGACACTTTGGCTCAAAACCGCACAACCATTGCGTTCAATACCAATTTTAACGATATAAAGATTCGGGACAATCAATCTGTTCGGTTTAAGCATTTTGGAGTGATCGCGGGCGGCGGGCATATGATAACCGGCAACCACTTTTGGCAGGGCGACGGGGCCGCCGTTGGAGACCGCACGGCGGGGATTTTATTTACCTCGCGCAACTGCAACAGTGTGGTGACAGGTAATTATGTGGACAATTGCTTTATTGATGTCTCAAATGAGCATGCGAAACTTACCAATGTCGGGCCTTCAACTGTGCCGTTTGGCGCTATTTCTATTACCGGAAATATTTTTGTGGCCTCCGATGTGCCGGCCTGGTTTACCTTTATCCGGCTTTCGCCGTACGGCTCAGGCCATCATATTGACGGGGTATCTGTGATTGGAAACACGTTTAAGGAGATTACTAGCGCTGGCGTGATTGACCGTGTGGAAAGCGTGGTGACGTCAAACGGAAGTTTTAACCACGCGTTGAGCCAGAATATTGTGTTTCAGGGCAACTCTTATTGGGACGTGAACCAGCGCACCGAAAACCCGGCTTATGTGGATATGACACAGGTAGGGGCGGCGGTAACATGGAGCTTTTCCAACGCGGCTAAAGTGCCATTTGGAGGGCAAGTGCGCGGCGTGGAGGGGTGGTCTGCCATTGGGGCCATTCGGAATTCCGGGAATATCGCACAGTTTGAAACGCCATATTTCACGGTCACTCAGGGCGCTGCGGGAAATGTGGTGAACATTACGTGGCCAGCGGCGCGTAAGGGGCGCATCCAGATGCAGCTGCGAAGCGACTCAGCCGCATAAAATTGTGGCACCCCGCATGAGTGGGGTGCCTTTTTACCGTTGGTGCGGTATATTGGCGAAAAGGAGTCGCCATGCTGACCATTTCTAACGCTGCCAATATCCAAACCGTGATCACCACGTTTGAGGTGACCCCCGCGACATGCGAAGAATTGCTTGCGGAGTTAAGCGCGGCCTGCACGATGGTGATTTCAAAACAGCCGGGCTTTATAGCTTCGGCGCTCCACGTAAATGATGCCCGCACCCGCATTGCCAACTATTCCCAGTGGCACAGCCGCGAAGATTTTCATGCGATGCTGAGGGTGGCAGACATGCAGGACCGGAACCGCAAGATAAACCTTTTATGTAAGCATTTTGCGCCCGTTATGTATGAAGTGGCCGAGTGCGTGAGCTGATTTACTTTGATTGGTTGTGCTAATTGGTGGGCGCTTATGGCCCGGATTATTTCAGTGAAGGCGGCTGAAGTGACGATAAAGCGAGATTATTGCCGCGCAAAAAACTGATCTTTTCGCGTGGTAATAAAATTACCATTCCGCGCGCACTTTCAACTTGAATTCTATCGTGATGACGCTTACTACGCTTCGATAAATGGGGCCATAGCTCAGATGGGAGAGCGCTTGCATGGCATGCAAGAGGTCGGGGGTTCGATTCCCCCTGGCTCCACCAATTTCCTTTTTATGTGGCGTGCACCATAGTTTGTCCTTTTGTGCAGCATAATGTGTCCTTTTTTGGGCACCTACATAAAATCACGCATTGATAAAAGCCGATGGATGGTTGGGCTGACGAGCATGGCCAAGCGTGCTTTTCGCGAGCAAAACAAAATGGGAAGTGTCGCTTCCGGCCCTTAGCTTCCCTTGGTGACAATCCCAAATGCCGCGATGCAGTCCGTCATTGCAGACATTGATAGGTTGCCGCAACATTTCTTGGCAACCAAGATCGCCCGCGCGAACAAAACTGTTGCCGACAAACTCTTCTTTTCCACACGCATTTAATTGCTAGGGATGACGTGCTATCGGTTTTCTTGAAACTTGATGTCGACATGCAGAATCGCGCCAATATCGGACACAATAAAGGTGAATCCTGCCACGCCTTGAAGAATGTGCTTCTGCCCGTATCGCATCGCCCGGGTAATACGCAGGTTTATCCCTAAATTTGGAGTGTCAAAAGACTGGACGTACAGGGGCGAGTTAATATATTCCGTAGGTACAGGCGCGTATATAATATATTGTGGACGTCTATTTCCAAATGAGACCAAAAACGAGGCGGATATCTTGAACGACACTCAGCACATTTATTCAGATAAGTTTTTTGATTATATATCAGAGGGCTCCCGTATTTCTGCCAACACAGTATCTAAAATTATTGCACCTATTTTTGAGGAAAATGCCGGTGATATACTTGACGTAGGGTGCGGGCATGGTGTCTGGACTCGTGAATTTGGCAAAATCTCCGGGGTTCGCCAAGCAACGGGAATTGACGGCACCTACATTAATGTTGAAAATTTGGTGATTTCGGCGGCCGATTTTGTAGGCCATGATCTTACAACGCCCCTTGATTTAGGTCGCCGTTTTACGGTTTCCGTTTCACTCGAAGTTGGTGAACATCTGCCAAAATGCGCGGCACCAATTTTGGTTGATACGCTAGTTAAGCACGCTGATATTGTGCTGTTTTCTGCTGCAATACCGGGCCAGGGCGGAGAGTCTCATATTAACGAGCAGCCGCTTGAATATTGGCGAGCTCTGTTTGCCAAACACAATTATTTGCCGCTCGATGTTATCCGGCCGCTCCTTGATGGCAATTTGGCGGTAGAGCCGTGGTATCGCTACAACACCATGCTTTATGTCGCGAAGGATACGCTGGCGAATATTCCTGATGCGCTGTCTGGCACTCCAGTTCCCGAAGGTCAGAAATTTAGATCTTACGCATCTTTGGTTTGGAAACTACGTTGCGCGGTCCTTGGGCGGCTCCCCCGTGGGATTATTGAGATACTGGCACAGGTTAAGCATGGATGGACACGCCGAATTCGGCGGGCATCTTCATGATTAGCCAGCTAAATTTACCCCGTTTTTATCGGTTTGTGATCATTGGAAGCCTGACCGCCGGAATTTATTTTATAGGATTTAATCTATTGCGAGAGGGTGATTTTGTTTCACCTATGATAGCAGCCGCTATTGCTTACCTCATTGCGATTTTGTTTCAGTATTTCGGCCATGCATGGTTTACGTTTCGAAGACCATTTGGCAGTTCGAGGCAGATCTGGCGCTTTTTGCTGACAAACGGGTTTGGGCTGGGGTTGTCCGTGGCGCTTACCTTGCTGCTTACTTCGGTTTTTTTATCACCGGATTGGATAACAAGTGCCGTTGTGGTTGTGGTGTTACCTGTTACGAACTGGGTCATAATGCGGCTTTGGGTATTTTCCTGATGCAATGGGGGTTTGAAAAGCGCTCTGTTTTGGGTATTGCTAGTCTTGCCATTGAACCTGTCTCAACAGCAAAGTCGATACTATGACCACCACCAATACCCCCCCGCCAACACTCGCCTTTATTGTGCCCTGTTTCAACGAGGAACTTGTATTGGATAAGTTGATCAAAAGCCTAACCGCGCTTGGCATTTCACTTATCCGTGAAGGCAGAATTTCGGGTAGCGCCCAGATAGTGTTGATAGATGACGGCTCATTTGATCGCACATGGGACATTATCGAAGCAACGCCGACGCACCACAATGTTTTGGGGATAAAACTGGCGCGCAATCATGGCCACCAACCGGCCTTGTTGGCGGGGTTGATGACGGCGAAAGCCGATATTCTGGTTAGTCTGGATGCCGATTTGCAAGATGACCTTTCGGCACTGCCAAAAATGATCGAGGAGTATGCAAACGGCGCGGAGATCGTATTTGGTGTCAGAACATCCAGAGAAACTGACACTTGGTTTAAGCGGACTAGTGCCCGAGGGTATTACTTTATTATGAAGCGGATGGGCGTTGATCTTGTGCTTGATCACGCAGATTTTAGGTTAATGAGCCGCAAAGCTATCGAGACACTGCGCCAATATGGAGAGGTAAACCTGTTTTTGCGAGGTATGGTAAAAAACATCGGTTACCCCTCTGCAATTGTGGAGTATGCTCGCGCCCCCCGTATAGCGGGTGAATCCAAATACCCGATGCGAAAAATGGTGGCGCTGGCAATTGAAGGCATAACCTCTTTTTCGGTTAAACCCTTACGGTTTGTTGCTTGGGCAGGCTTCATAATTGCCCTGTTTTCATTCGGGTATGTCGGATATGCGGTTATTGCGCAGTTCATGGGCATTACAATTTCCGGCTGGGCCTCACTTATTGCCTCGATATACATGCTCGGAGGGATTCAGATGATCGCACTTGGCATTATTGGTGAGTATCTCGGTAAAGTTTACCTTGAAACCAAAAGGCGGCCGCAGTTTATTATTGAAAAAACCACCAGCAAGAACGCTGAAGAATGAATCGGAGCCTAGCTGCTGCTGCATTTGCTCTGGTATCTGCTTTGCTTTGCATACCCATTCTTGCCTACCCGCATTTGCCGCTGGTCGATATACCTAACCATATTGCACGACTTCATATTGCGGGCCCATTTGGGGGCGCGCTGGATACATATTACGACTACGCGCTAACCTTTCAAACAAACACCGCCGTAGACATCATCTGGGCCATGGGCGCGCGCCAGCTTTGGACCGCCGAGGAATTCTCGAACCTGATCATGGCATTCTACGCTGTTTCCTTGATGGC
>Ga0256839_1005504_pt1 | contig 11671 bp, 13 predicted proteins | sample 354166metaG_FD_185968 | JGI IMG/M metagenome (GOLD analysis project Ga0256839, IMG submission 185968) | Hydrothermal vent microbial communities from Mid Atlantic Ridge, Atlantic Ocean - 354-166 | ecosystem: Environmental > Aquatic > Marine > Hydrothermal vents | place: Atlantic Ocean: Mid...
GCCTGCCCCGGGATAGGTCGAAGACGTAAAACCCCTCGTGCTTTTTGTACTCGAGCTTGGCCTCCGCCTTGGCCGGATCGGCGATCAGCTCAAAGAGCTGGGCCTCGATCTCCTTGAGGTCCTTGGGAGAAAAGTTTTTGCGAAGCCGCGCAAGCAGCTCGCGGTCAAGGGCGATCCGCCGACCCAAGAGCATCCTTCACCTCCCGCGCCACTTCTCCGGGTGCGTTCTCAAAGCGCACGCACACCCCGCCCGGGGGGCAGGGGGTCCCCGGCTCCACCAGGACCACCTTCCCCCAGCGGGCGAGGCCCTGGCCGATCACCGAACCCTCCGGACCCACGAGATCGAAGAGCACCTCCTCGGGGGGCGGAACCCCGGCCCCCTTGAGCGCGCCGACCAGGGGGGCAAGATCGGGCCGCGCCCGGAGGAGCTCCTCCCAGGTCGAGGGCGCCACCCGCTCCTTGAGGCGCCCAAAGAGGGGTTCCCAGTCCTTACCCTTCACCCAAATGAAGGCAACCCCGCTTACCCACGGCGTAGACACGTTAGTCCTCTGGTACTCCTGGGGCCCGCGCTATCGGCTCCCCTCTGATCTTCACCAGCGCCTGGAAGACGCGCTTGTCAAACGCAACGAAACCGATCTCGACCGCCCTGTCTTTGTGGACGTTTCTGACCTTGGCATTCCGGCTACCCTGGAGCCCCGGGACTTCGAGCGGGCCCAGATCCGCCGCGTCCGACACTACCGCTACGGCCTCGTCTTCGGTGACGAGGCCCTTTTCTTGGGCATCTCAGACCCCGAGAAGCCAGCGGTCAAGCGGGACGACTATGCCCAGATCCGCGTCGAGCTCCACGGGCGCTACATTCGTGCACTCGGTGGGAATATCCGCGAGATCGTCGACGCGATCACGGCCCGTCTGATCGCGCTCATGGCCCGGGCTGGGCTTGAGGACCCTGACCCGGTTCGCATCGGGGTGACTCGGGTGGACCTTTACGCCGACTTTGCCTCGCCCGAGAATCCCTTCGAGCTTCCGGACCTTTACCGCTTCGTTTCCCGTGCCCGCGATCGCCAAGCCTACTTGGAGGATGCCGCCGAAGCGCCCGGCGGCGAGCGCGAAAGCGCCGCCCCGGGCGCGGGCGGCCCCCCCATGAGTAGCACGGGGGCCGCTAAGTGCACGGGTGAGGGCTTGGCGCTTCTTGCCGCGCCCTCTGCCCTCGCGGAGGCCCAGGTGCACCTTAGCGGCCCGCGTAGCACGGGGGCCGCTAAGTGCACGGGTGAGGGCTTGGCGCTTCTTGCCGCGCCCTCTGCCCTCGCGGAGGCCCAGGTGCACCTTAGCGGCCCGCGCTGGACCTCGTTCCGGTTCGGGAGTAGAAAGCTCCTGGCCCGGATCTACAGCAAGACCGCCGAGGCCCGGAAGAAGCCGGAGACGAAGGAGCTCCTTCGCGATTACGCGGTAAGTTTCGGCCTCGACCTTGAGAACACGGTCATCTGGCGCGTCGAGTTCCAGCTACGAAAAGATGTACTCACCGCTTTTCTGCACCCGGAAAAGGGTCTCTTGGATCTGCATGACTGGCCCACCTTGGTCGAGAACCTCGGCGCCCTCTGGTACTACCTGACCGAGCACTGGCTCAGCCTGCGCAAGCCGACCGCGAATCAGCAAAAGACCCGCTGGCCGGTCGATCCGCTTTGGACGGAGGTCATTCTTGCCTGGGCTCAGGTCCGCTTGCCTTTAAAGCGTGTCCGTCGGCCCCTTCGTGCTGCTGCCGAGGGCCTCCTGGCTCAGGCCGTGGGCGTGATCCTCTCGGCTGCCGCCGTGCAGGGTGTGGCGCTTGAGCGCGTCGCCTACGCCCGCAAGTACCTAGAACGCACCCTCGCCCGCCTCTTTCGCACCTCACCCCGTGCGCTCCCTGATTCCCTGGCTGGCGGCATCTTCGAGCACCGCTACGTTGAGCGCCTTGCGCTTTATCAGGGGGTGACCGCATGAGCTGGTTGCTTCGGGGCTTCCTCTGGGAGGCCGGTAAGCGTCTCTTCCGCTGGGCCTTTGGCGTGGTGGGTACCGCGCTTACAGGCGATCCGCACTATCGAAGGAGGTTAGGAAGATGAACGGAGTCTATGTAAAAGGGAACTTTGTCCGCTACACCTCTCGCACCGCCGATAATGGCAAGGTCTACCACACGGTCGAGCTGATCATCGACGACGAAAGCCCGATTCTGCGCTTAAACCTCGATCCCGAAAGCGTCCCCGACGTGATGGCGCTGAAGCCGATGGACCCGGTGACCTTCCGGGCCCGTGTCTACCTCAGGGACAACACCCCTCGCCTCGGAACCGTTCACTACGTGCGCGAGCAGGTAGGGGAGGCGAAGGCGAAATGACCCTCGCCGAGGTCCCGGTGGACCAGATCGTCGAGGTGCTCAAGGTCTTCGCCTTCGCCCTCGGGCTGCTCACCGGTGTGCTGGCCGTGGGGGACTGGTGATGTTCGAGCCGAGCACCGCTTGGGTCACCGTGGTCTCGATCGCCAGCATCCCCTACGCCTTCCTCGCGGCGTATCGCTACCTTTGGGTGCTCTTTCGGGGGCTGTGATGGACTGGCAACCCATTTGGGGAGCCTACCTCTGGGGCCTCGCGGGCGGCGTGATCCTCGCGACCCTGCGGGCCGTACTGAAGCGGCTCTAACGCGCGTCCAGGGCCGCGCGTGGAGCAAAAGGAAGGAAAGGAGGCTGATGCACATGAAGAAGTGGCTCAAGAAGTTCTCGGTCCTTGGCACCTCTTTGGTCCTTGGGGCGCTGGCCTTTGCTCAGGCCACCCCTGACGTCGACCCCACGCCCATCGTCGATAAGGTCACTACTAACATCTCGGCGATCGCGGCGGCGGGCGTCGTCGTGCTTGCGCTGTCCATTGGTTTGACTGTCGCCTTCAAGTTCGCCCGGCGCTTCCTCAAGGGGTAAGGCCATGCGAGTGCCCCGGCTACTGGTTGCCCTGGCGGTGGCCGGGGCCTTGCTCTCCCCGGCCTCTGCGCATCGGCCTATGCCTATACCTCCGCAATCGCCTTTTGTGCCTGGCATCCGTGAAGTTGTACGTGACCTTGGCGAGGCTGAAATCATTCAGCTCACCAGTGACCGGCTTACTAAGTCGGTGCGCTGGGGCCGCTACGTCCGCTACGGTGGCGCTTTAGTCATCGGTGCTTCCCTGGTGCTTACGGCGCTGGACTGGTTTTATGATGAAGCAAAAAAGGCGACAGGGACTTCGTTGGATGAGTGGTGGAACCTCGACGGTTCTACAGGCCCGCTCTACCCCCCACCAGACGACCAGGCCCTGTGTTCGTATACGTACATATGCACATCGCCAGGTACGTCCAGTGCTCCACCCGAGGACATCTATGTTGTCCGGGATCGGTGCAGCATAGCGGACGGCTATGGGAAACCGGCTTGGTGGGATGGTGCGCGGCTAGTGTATATTTCGTCACGGCTCAAGCCGGTAGATGAGTGGACGACGTTTCTCGTCTCAAATGGGTACTGTGCTGCTTCTTCGCGTCCTCCCCTCCCTGACTGGATCCAGTCCCACCCCGACGCCGCCGACGGCGTGAAGCAGGCCCTCACCGACTACATCAACGAGCAAGACGCTCAGGGCAACATCCCCCAGACCTTCGCGGAGCCTCTTCCTGGCCTCACGCTCGACCCTGCTCCCACGGGAAACCAGTGGTACGACAATCCCTTCTTTAACCCCTACGAAGACACCGACGGCGACGGCTGGCCCGACAGGTTCGAGTGGGATACCGGCGCGGACCCGTCGAACGCCGGCAGCCAGCCCCTTCCCACGGCCGACCCTGATGGCGACGGCTACGACAACGCTGCGGAACGGGACGCCGGTACAGACCCTACCGATCCAAACAGCCGCCCAGGGGTGGATCAGGACCAGGACGCTGACGGCGACGGCCTCAGGGACTCCGCGGACCCCTGCCCCAACGACCCCAACAACATGTGCCAGCCGGAAGAGGAGGAAAACCCCGACGAGATTCCCGATCCCACCGAGCCCACGCTTACCCCTGTGGATCTCCCCCTGCTCGATCCTCCCGAGCTCCCTGACCCCACCGGGCGCTTCGATCAGATCCGCACGAACTTCGAGCAGAACCTGCAAAATCTTTGGGATACCCTTCAGGACCGCTTTCCCGTGGGCATGGCCCGGTGGATCCCCGCGCCCCCTTCAGTGAGCGGTGGTTCGTGCGACATGCAGGTGAGCCTTGAGATTCCCGACCTACCCCCTGCCAACATAGACCTCTGCAACAACCCCGTGATGCAGTGGGCCGCCTCCACCGGCCGCCGCATCGTCCTTGCCTCCCTCATGGTCGGTTTCCTCTTCGCTATCGCTCGGAGGGCCAGCCATGCGTAGCTCCTGCCCCTTGTGCATCCTGGAACAAGGGCTTTCCCCCGGAAAGCCCTCAGCTCTCTCTTCCGCTTTCTGGCCGGCGGGCGCAAGGGCGCGAAGCGTCCCCGGAGCGCGGCGCGGTCCTGGGGTGGGACGGCCGGACGTCAGGAGGACCCCCGCCTCCCGGCGACGCGCCGCGCGGAGGGGATGGTTCCCGAAGGGGTTCACCCTTGCGCCCGGCGGCCTTAGGAAGAGCTTTCCTCTTTCCCTGGTCTCTTTCGCCTGGAGGTGATCCCGGTGAGTGCCCTCGCATCGTTCTTGCAAATGATCGCAAACCTGATCGCCCAGGCTGCCGGCCACGTCCTGGGCTGGTTTTCGAGCCTCTTCGGCGCCCTCTGGCAGGCACTGGGTTCCCTGGTCGGGGCGGTCCTGGGCTGGGTTCTGGACCTGCTCGTTCTGCTCGTGAACTTCGCGGTGGACCTCTTCTTCGCGCTGCTCAGCTTTCTCGCCCACCTCCTGCCCCCGGTGCCGGATCCGCCCACCTGGTACACCGACGCGCTTGCCCCCTACCTCGGGATCCTGAACACCTTCTTCCCGGTCTCCGAGGTTTTAACTGCTGCTTCAGTCTGGGCGGCAGTCTACGGCGCGATCTTCCTCTACAAGGGTGTCAAGTTCCTGCGGGGCGGGGGTTAGTCATGATCGAGGCTTACGTGGGCGTACCGGGCTCGGGCAAGAGTTACATGCTGGTCAAGCGTGGGCTTGAGGCCCTGGCCAAGGGCAGGCGCGTCTACGCCAACTTCGGCTTTATCCGGGAGAACGTCTACTACTACCTGCGTCGCCGCTTTCGCCTGTCCCATCGAGAGGCCGTTCTCCGTGCCGATAGCATCGAGGAGATCCGCGACTATAAGGGCCTCCTGAACGTTTACGAGGGCCTTCTCCTCTTCGACGAGGCCCACATGTGGTTCAACGCCCGGGAGTACCGCCTCTTTCCCACGGAGGTCCTGGGTTTTTGGTCCCAGCACCGCAAGGTGGGGGTGGACGTACTCCTGGCGACTCAGCGGTATGCCTCGGTGGACACCATGATCCGCGATCTGGTGGCTCATGTCTGGTGGGCCCGGCCTGCGCCGTTCTGGCTCAAGCTCTTTCTCTGGCCCAAGCACCGCTTTCGCCTGCCGGTGATCCGCTACACCCACATCATGGACGATTCCTTGGGCATGATGCAGAAGAAAACCGCTTCCCTCTTCGAGGGCATCGCCCGGAACGACGTGGTGGTCCTTGACCCTCTGGCCGCCGCCTGCTACGACACCCGGGCGATCTTCCCGCCTCCCATCATCGAGTTGCAGAAGGAGCTCGATCCCAAGCGCCGGGCGGCAGTCGAGGCGCTGGGGCTCGCCTGGGACGAGTCAAAGCTCGGCCGGCGCAAGACCGGCCCGGGCCCCGCTGACGGTCTCCCCTCTCTCACCCTCGCCGAGCTCGCCGACGCCTACCGCAAAGGGATTGCCCCGCACGAGCTCCTCAAACGAAAACTTCATCCGCACCCCACCCCCATCCCTGCAGTAGCCTGATGCCATGCTCGGCTACCTCCTGGCCGCCCTCGTGGTGGCCGCCGTGCTCTGGTGGTTGTGGCGTGTGCTCCGCGTCTTCTTCAGTCCTGCTGTGCGAAGTACAGATTTGTTTGTTGCTAGGCGGAGCTTTACATATACCCGCACTCGTTGCCCAGTCTGCGGTGATCTGCTTACGGGGCTGGAGATCGCTGCGATTCGGGAAGGCCGGCGTGGGTGCGAGTGGGCTGCATGTCCGTATAAAGGCCGTAGATGGTAGTTTATTCCTGGCCGTGGGCTAGGACGCCGTATCCCAGTCTGAGCCTCTGAGCTCGTCGACTAGATTGGCGCCGCAGGCCCTGCCGGTGGGGTATATGGGCCCCTGAGCCCGTGGGTAAGCGTGGCTAGGGCCGGCCCACGGCCCTCTTCCACGCCACCACCGCGAGCTTCCGCCCGATCGCCGTCATCACCAAAAGGTGCGGCTTTCCCTCTCCACGCTTCCGTTCGTAGTACGTCCGATAGCGCTCGTCTTTCATGACCGCCACCCTCGCGGCGATATAAAACGCCTGCCGTAGTGCTCCGGGACCCATTCGCGAAATGCGTGCCCTTCCCTCCTTTTCCCCCGACTGCTTTCGCATTGGCGTGAGGCCCGTGTACGCGGCGAAGGCCCGAGCACTGTCGAACCGCTCAAGGTTCCCGCCGTAAGCCACCACCGTGAGCGCTACCCGTTCCCCTATCCCCGACACCTCGGTCATCTGGTCGATCCAGTGGGCGATGGTGGGGTTTTCATACGCCACCTTCAGGGCCTCCCGGTAGAACCGTCCCGCCGTTCTCCTAAGCTCGGCTACTGTTTCCACGATGTTCCCGGCGTGCTCGGGATAGGCGAACCGAACGGCGTGAAGCCGGTTGCGGTTGGCCGCGCTCTGTCGGCTGATCCCCCTCGCATACCCCACCAGCACCCGAATCGCGCTCAGGTCTGCGTCTAAGGGTGTCCACGGCCGGAGCTGATTTCCCGCCGCTTCTGCGTAGGCCGCGATAACCCGCGCGTCAAGGTTGTCGGTCTTGTTGCGGGCCATGAGCGCCTGGGCGTACCGCCTCACCTGCAGGGGCGAGACCACGTAGACGCTCCGGCCCTCTCGCCACAAATACCGCGCCACGGGAATGTGGTAGATCCCGGTGGCCTCGATCGCGTACGGTCCCCGCGTTTCCTTGGCAATGCCAGCCCATCCCTCTGGGTTGTTCGTGAAGCGTCTGATCTCCTTGCCGTCAAAAACGTCCAGAAAGCTCTTTGACACGTCTACACCGGCAAAAGTGGGCATGCCTACACCTTAGGTGTCCCGTGGGGCTTGACAAGGTTAAGTGGGGTATCTGGTCGTGGCGGAAGACCAGGAACCGGCGGCCCGCCGCCTCCAGGGCCTGGCGGATGCGGGCGTCGGCCTGGATCCGGGCGGGCTCGTCGTGGCCGGGGCCGTCGACGAAGATCCCGAGGTCGGCCTCGCGGTAATAAAAGTCGTACCGGGCCTGGACTTCCCTGGTGGCCACGGTGTACTGGGCCTCATCGGGAAGGGGCAGTCCCCGGCGGTCGAGCTCCTTTAGGAACCTCCGCTCCAGCTCGCTTTCCGCAAACCGCAAAAGACGTTCCTTCCTCGCCCGCGGCTTCGCGCGCGCAAAGCGGAGGGTGCGCCAGGCCCGAAGGTCATCCAGAACGAGCCGGCGGTCGAGCAGGTGGTGAACCGCCTGGTTGTGGTAGCTGAGCAGGCAGCGGTAGCAGGCCTTCTCGCAAGCCTCCTCCTCCGGCTCGTGGGCGTGGAGCAGGTCGAGGGCCACCTCGACGAGCCGCTCCCAGCGGTCCCCCTCGAGCAGGGATCGGAGCGCCCCCAGGCCGCCCTCGACGCGCTCGTAGAGCACGATGCGGTAGGGAACGCCGGAAGTGCCGCCGGGCTCCAAGAAGACCCCGAGCTCGCCCTCTTCCAGCTCCAGGGTCACCAGCGCCGAGCGCCAGAGCGCCCAGGCGAGGCTCTGGTAGTAGGCCTCCTCGCGTTCCTTCGGCAGCTGCTTCGGGACGTAGAGGGCGAGCACGTCGACCTCCGCCTCGTGGTGGAGGACGAGGCCGAACACGAGGTCCTCCTCCCCCCCGCGCTGGGGGCACGTCCCCGATCTCCCCTCGTGGTGAGGGTGCTTTTTGATCTGCTCCTCGCTCAAAAGCCAGCTCCCGCAGCGCCGGCAGAGGACGAACCCCGTCCGCTCTGTGGCCCGCGCACCCAGGTTGACCGAGCGCACCAGCCCCCGGTGGTCGTAGTCGAGGCGCAGGGGCCCGGCCTCGAAGCTCTCGACCCCGGCGGAGGGCTGGTATTCCTCCACGATGGCGTAGCCCCGCCTCCGGCGCTCTTCCTCCTCGCTGGTCACCCGGCGACGGCGCCGGGCCCTCTGCCAGGGCAGGGCCAGGGCGCGGAGCCGCGGAGCCCCGGAAAGATCGGCGCCGCAGCGCGGGCAGCGGTCGGGCAGGCGCCCGGTGACGCGGTCGGGGTAGACGGGATGGCCGCATTCGGGGCATTGCGCGACGCTTTGAACCTCCTTCTCGGTGATCGCGAACCCGGTGGCGGTGACCTCGAAGGCGGTGCCGCCGTAGTAGACGAAGTTGCCGGGGGCGAACTCCCTTAGCGCGAGGAGCGGCTCCCGGGCGAGCGTCGCCACCCCTTCGCGGGTGTAGAGCTCGAGCTGCACCGCCCGGCTGCTGAAGGCGTAGTTGGGCACGAACCCTTCGCTTTCGAGCAGGTCCCGCACGGTCAGGGGATTCTCGGCCTGGGGATCTCCCTTGAGCTGGTCGAGCCTCCTTCCGAGGGCCCGGAGCTCCTCCTCCAGCTGCTGGCGCTCCCTTCGTTGCTGTACGTACTCGATCCGGCGCTTTAAGGCCTCGAACTGCTCGACGATCGCGGCGAAGGCCTTCCGCCAGTGGGAAAACGCCCGATCCAGCGTCTCGGGGAAGGCAGCGACGACGCTTGCCACGTACCCCTCGTCCAGCCAGGGAAGCTCCCTCATCTCCAGGGCGAGCGAGCGGGCGGCGGCTTTTACGATCGCGGCCTGCTCCTCGCCCAGGGCCCCGAGCAGCGCCTCTTTCACCCCGGGCCGGAGCGGCAGCTCGGGAACCTGCTCGATCTCCACCAGGTCCCGCATCGTCTCCGGGAGCTCCCAGCGCGGCGCCAGGTGTTCGAGGACCACCGCGTGGATGTGCGCCCGAATGAGCCGCTCGTTGTCGAGAAGGAACCGGGGCGGGCGGACCTCGCCTTTGATCATCTCCTCGGGGTGGCGGTAGAAGTACTGGTCGTGCGGGCCCCGCCGGTAGCCCTGCCCGGCGAAGACCTGGACCAGCGCGGGCTGGCCCCGCCGCCCCGCCCGGCCCGAGCGCTGCGCGTAGTTGGCGGGGGAGGGGGGCACGTTGCGCAGGTAGACGTTCGCCAGGCTGCCGATGTCCACCCCGAGCTCGAGCGTGGGCGTGGCCACCAGCACCGAAAGCGGGCTTTGGGGGTCGCGAAAGCGGTCCTCCAGGCGAGTGCGCTCGCGGGCCGGTACCTGGGCGGTGTGGGCCGCCGCCTGGGGAGGGAGCGCGAACCAGGGCTCGGCGTAGAGCCGCTGAAAGTATTCCGGCGGCCGTTCCCGGCGGAGCTCGAGCGCGGGAAACTCGGGGGAGCGGTCCAGGACCTCGAAGTAAAACGGCACCCGGCTCTTCGGGCAGTAGGAGAGCTCCCCCGCTTCCACCCGTCGCGCGCGAATCCTGTGCGGGTTCAAGACCCAGCCCTCGAGCTGGCGGCTCCCCCGGAGCGGCAGGCGCATCGGGACGAGCAGGCGCTCTTCTTGCAAGCGCCGAAAGACCCGGCGGAGCCAGGCGGCGGCGCGGGTCCGGTCGAGCCGGAGCGCGGCCATGACCCAGGCTTCGAAGCGGCTCGGGCGCGGGCCGCCGACGAGCGCAACCGAGCGCCCCCAGCGGGGCCGGTCCGAAGGGGCGCTTTCGAACAGGGCGGCGGGGACGCCGGGTTCGTAGAAGATCGCCTCCCCGTACCCCTCGGCCTCCAGCGGAGCGCGCACCTCGTAGTTAAACTCGTTCGCGAAGACCCGAAGCGCATGCCCCGGGCTCACCGCCTCGCGCCGCCGCGCGAGGTCCAAAAGCCCCCGCAGCGCGTCCCGGCGAACCTCCGGCGGCGGGCTTCCCGCGTCCTCCCAGAGGGAGGGGTCATCCGCGAGCGCGTCCAGGCCCTCGTAGTCGTAGCGAACGAGCCCCGCTTCCTCCAAGTTCGGGAAGTTGGGCTGCACGTTTCGGGCGGCGTCGGCGGTGGCAAAAAGTTGCAAAACGGCCCGCATCGCGTGCGCCAGGTCCGGGTTTTGCAAAAACGCGGCCCCGCTGCGCCGCCAGTAATCCAGGACCTCGCCCCCGAGCCGGGCGAGCGGCACCTCCCCTTTGGCCTCGATCGCCTTGAGCGCAGCCTGCCGGAAGCCGAGGCGGTGGGCCAGATCGGAAAAGTGCGCCGCCTGGAAGTCGGCGTCCTGGCGGTTATCGGTGAAAGCGATGACCTTGCGCTCCCCTTCCGCCACCGCGCCGAGGGTGCCGAGGAGGATCAGGTCGGTGGCGGTGGAGCGCCCCACCAGCCCGAAGGGGGTGAGCTTGGAGAACTCCGAGGGCCGGCGATCGTAGTGGATGCCGCAGTGGGGGCAAAACAGGAAGGGGGCCTGCACCTCGATGAACGCCCTCCCGTCGGGGCCTGGGACCGTTTCCGCCCGATCCGGGTCCAGGCGCAGGTTCCCCGGCACGTGCGCCCGATACTCGCGGCGCACCTCCCCCCTCGGGGTCAGCCAGTTTTCGGGCAGGGGAACCTCCCCGGGGTCGTACACCCCGGGCGTGAGGTAGACCACCCCCTCGGTCTCGCCGAACTCGGGGGCGGGGAAGAAGCGATCGCCCTCGCGGGTGGCCACGAAGAACTCGTTCTTGCACTGGCGGCAAAAGACGACGGGAAAGGCGGGGGCGTGCTCGAGCTCGGTCTCGCCTTGGCTGCTGAGCCTGGGAGGATCGTGCAGGGTGGCGGTGAGGGCCACGTTCTGGCTGTAGAACTCGTGCAGCTTGACCTGAAGCTTCCCCGCGTACTGTGCCAGGGCGAAGAAGGCGAGGAGCTCGTGCCCGGCCTCGTTGCGCGAGAGGCCCCTCGCCCGGGCGTACTCGGCCACGAGCTCGGGAAAGGGCCTCGGCCCCTCCCAGAGCGCGCGGCGCACCCAGTGGAGGGTGGGGTGGTCCTCGAGCCGGGCGGCGAGGCGGGCGGGCTCGGTCTCCCTCGCCCCGAGGAAGGCCTCGGCCAGGGCACCCACGTCGTTCGACGCCTCGGGGACCGGCGCCCGGGGCGCGCGGGGGGCGATCGCGTCCCCGGGCGGGTGCTGCGCGTGGGTCTCCCGGATGAGCTCGGTCACCGGAGCGCCGAAGAGCCGGCTGGCAAACGCGAGCGCTTCCCCCCACTCCTCCTCCGCCAGCGTGGCCGAAGTACCGATGAACTGCAGGCTTTCCTCGGTGCCGGTGTGGACCTTGAGGCGGCGGATCAAAAGGGCGGTGTCGGCGCCCTTCAACCCGCCGTAGGTGTGCAGCTCGTCGAGGACAAGGAAGCGAAGGGTCCCCCGGTGCTCCCCGGGGAAGAGGCTCAGGTCCTCGCGGCGGGTGAGGATGAGCTCGAGCATCACGTAGTTCGTGAGCAAAAGATCGGGCGGGGTCTCGCGGATCTCCGCCCGCGAGGCCAGCACG
>Ga0256839_1005505_pt1 | contig 11669 bp, 6 predicted proteins | sample 354166metaG_FD_185968 | JGI IMG/M metagenome (GOLD analysis project Ga0256839, IMG submission 185968) | Hydrothermal vent microbial communities from Mid Atlantic Ridge, Atlantic Ocean - 354-166 | ecosystem: Environmental > Aquatic > Marine > Hydrothermal vents | place: Atlantic Ocean: Mid...
TAGGAACAGCACGAAAATAAATTACGATTTTGTTTTTCATAATAGTTGACTAAGCGATTCATTTTAAGCGTGTTAACTATTTGGAAAACTGGGGAAAATCGTAATTTATTTTCTGCGCAATACTTAGATTCAAGTAATAAGTTCCTAAGCAGAGGAAAAAGATATTTATAAAAGTATCGTTTATCTCTGCTCAGGTACTTAAATGTAACGGTAGCATCAAAATTTAATTTTTGAGGCCTAATCTCTTTCCAAGTCTGTTGTTTAAAACGTTTTGAATTTGACCATTTGTAATGGTCGTGAAATCACAATTTTTATGCAAATTCCTCCTGTGAATTCATGAACCTTCCTCTCTTTTTCCTGTTCTATTTGCTCAATAGAAGCCAGAAAGCCTCATGATTAAATATCGGATTTATATTATTGCCTGTTTTGTATTATTGGCTATAGGAAGTGTCTTTAGTTTGAAAAACCTTCAGTTTAGCTTTAGTTTCGAGGATTTTTTTCCAGAAGGAGATGAAGATTTAGCTTTTTTTCAGGAATTCGTCGAAGATTTTGAGGGGGATAATAATTTTATGCTCGTCGCCTTAGTTCGGGAAGAAGGTGTTTTTGACAGCACTTTTTTGAGTAAAGCCCATGATTTTAGTTTGGCTACTCGGTCTCTGCCTCATGTTCTAGGGGTACAATCACTAACACAGTTTAGCTATCCTCTGAAAACACCGTTTACAATAACCAGCATTCCAGCCATCCATATTGACCAGCCTGATCGCTATGCTGCTGACCGAGAAAGAATTTTGCAGGATGAACGATTTGTTCATAATCTTATCAATGAAGATGCAACCGCCTTGGTTATTTACCTGAAAACAGAATCTGCGATGAGCCTTGAGCAGGCCAAAGAACATATAACAGGGCTGGAAGCATTGGTTGAAACCTATGGTTTTTTGGATGTTCATTTGATGGGAATGGCTTATTTTCAACGGGAGTTGATCAATATGCAAAAACGGGAAGTTACTTTTTCTGCAATCATGTCCAGCCTTCTGGTTTGCTTTATTTTGATGTTTATTTATCGCCGTTTCTGGGGTGTTTTTATAGCGATTACCTCCGTTGGTTTGGGCTTATTGATGTTTATGGGCTTCCTAGCGGTTACAGGACGTGAATTGAATGCACTTTCTGCTTTATACCCCGTGTTAATGATTATTGTAGGCACTTCGGATGTGATTCATATCTTATCAAAATACACGGATGAATTAAAGAAGGGTCTTTCTCAAAAAGAAGCAGTCAAATTGGCAGTTCAGGAGATAGGATTGGCTACTTTTCTTACTTCGGCAACGACAGCAGTTGGTTTTGCCACTTTACTAACATCCAAGGTAGGGCCGATCAAAGATTTTGGTATTAATGCGGCTTCTGGGGTGATGATTGCTTATGTGACCGTTTTATTGTTTGCATCAGCTTCAATGTCTTTTTTTCAAGTAGACCAGTTGATGAAACAAGGTAAAAAGCATGATTTTTGGGATAAGCTTCTAGACAAAAGCTATCAGTTTTCGTTGAAAGGAACACCCTTTATTATAGGAGGCACACTTGTTATGGTACTGATTTCGGCATGGGGTATCAGCCGTATTACGACTAATTATGATATCATTAGTAATATGCCTCGCGGGTCGCAAATTTCTGAAGATTTTACCTATTTTGAAAGAGAATTGGCTGGCTTTAGACCTGTAGATTTTGCCATTTCAACCCAAGGGGATTATAAAGCGACAGATTATAAGGTTTTGAAGGAAATTAATAAAATAGAAAACTATTTACACCAGTTTCCTTATGTAAGAGCCACCACTTCGATTACAGCTATCTACAAAACACTCAACCAAATGCACAGCAATAATCGGGTGGATGCGTATCAATTTCCTGCAACGGAAACGAAGTACAAAAAATACCATCGTTTAGCTGAAAAAATCCCGATGCTGAACCCCACAATATTAGTCAGTAAACAGGGAGATAAAGCGCGAATTACCAGTAGGATTTTAGATATTGGAGCAGACACTATTAAAGCATTTGGCGATAGAGCAGATATTTGGATTAGCCAGAATATTGACCCTTCCATCATAAAGGTAAAACGAACAGGTACGGGGCTTTTGATCGACAAAAATGCCTCTTATATTAGAAAAAGCCTGCTACAGGGGCTTGCTTTAGCCGTTTTGATTGTGGGCTTTATCATGGCATTACTTTTTCAAAGTTGGAAAATGTTGCTTATTTCTCTTGTTCCTAATTTTGTGCCTTTACTTTTTGCAGGTTCATTATTGGGTTTTCTAGGAATAGAACTCGATGCAGGAGTGAGCATTGTTTTTGCGGTTGTTTTTGGTATTGCTGTTGATGATTCTATTCATTTTTTGAGTAAATATAAAATCACTCGATACAAAGGGGCTGGCGTAGAGGAGGCCATTCAAATAACGTTCAAAGAGACTGGTAAAGCCATCGTATTGACGAGTTTGATTCTATTCTTTTGCTTTTTGGTCATGCTGTTTAGCCATCATCCACCCAGCGTAACGATTGGTCTGTTGATTAGCCTGACTTTAGTGAGTGCGGTGGTGGCAGATTTGACTTTATTGCCCTTATTGATTCGTTGGTTTTATGCGCCTTCTGACGATAAATATCAGGGGTGAAAACTTCAAATGTACAAAATAAGAGTATTCAGCACTAGTACTAGTATTAGTGCTGAATACTTTTAGTTCTATGTTAATTATCCTTCGCTCCCTGATCGATCCATGCAACTATCTGATCTACTTCGCAACTAGGAAGCGGATCCATATTTAGTGGCATTGGCACAAAATCATCCTTGCGTTGAACAGCTCCGCCTAAGCGGGCATCATCAACCTTTACTTTGACATCAGCATAATTTTCAAGTGTAAACCCGCCTGATGGATTTGATCCGCTATGGCAGCCATTAAAACAATTTTGCTCAATAATAGGCAAGATAACACCAGAAAAACTAACATCTGTTGTGTCACAAGTTGTTGGTTTGGGATCTTCTCCTTTACAGGAAGACAATAAAAGACCCGAAAACAAGAAAACGGCTAAAAGTGCTTTTAGATAAAAACGTGTATTCATAATCATATTTTTAAAGTGTAAATAATAGGATATAAGAGCTTGTTGGGAAATTTTATCACGAAATAAAATTTCCCAACAAGCTCTAAAGTAGTTTACGTTCCTAATTGTCATTTTAGATGAATGGGCATTAAAAAATACTGATTGTAATAGATTGCTGTGAAGCATGTATTGTAATCAGAAAAAATAAAAGCTAACACCTAATCATCGTGTACCCAACGTAGAGAACGACTTGTAAACGATAAAGATACAAGGTAATCTTATTCCAGTTTCCCTGCTAGTACAAAACTATGTTTTTCTGTCATTTTATCACCTTCAGGGGTGAAAATTTCTGCTAGAATAACATAAATTCCAATTCGTGCTTTTTCGCCATCATTATTATTACCATCCCAGAGGAAGCTACCTTTACCTGCCAATAATTCCAATTGGGGGTGTTCAAGTATTAAACGGCCCTGGGCATCAAAAATATAAAACTGGCCAACATAGCCTGCTTTTTCTGTATTGTATTGAAGCTCCAATACGTCTTGAAAGCCATCTTGGTCCGGAGAAAATGTCTTTTCTGGGAGATTGAAAAAATCATCTGTAGGAATAGCAATATCTTTTCTGTCCTGACTATTGACAGCTCCTGGGGTAGCATGACCTGCCGTTGATGCTGCCGAATGCCAATTGCCTTTGTCTTGCGTTGGGTTATCGGCTCTAAGGCGTTCAAGGCTCACACCATTTCGATCACTTAATAGCTGATTGTGCCAATTTTCATTATAATGCAGGGAGTCTAAAATCGACAATATTGCCCCAAGAACCAGGATGTTTCCTTCTTTATCTCCTAGAGAAGGAAGCCTGTTTTCTAAAAGCGTAGCTGGGTTTGCTATTTGATATTGAGATGATAAAACAGCTACATTTGGTGTTAACGCAACATAGCTGTCTGGTAACAATACGTAATCTGCTTCTATAACCGTACTTATTGTACCCGAAGAAATAAACTCATTGCGTAAGCGAATACCTTGTATGTTGAGTATTTTATCAGAAGGGTTGTAAAATTCTATGAAATCGACACCGCCTGTATATGGATTAAATAATATTTCATTTAAAATTAAATCTCCTTTTGCCGGGCGAACAGCCAAACCTGTAAATACACTGGAAGCACTAGTAGTTGTATTACCCAAACAGTCTTCTATCCCCACCGAAGCCGTTATTTCATAAACAATACCTTCGCTAAGGGGCTGTTCTAAAAAAAGAATAACACCTTTCTTATCAACATCCAGCATAGCATCGCCAATATTAATATCAGGATTGATACTAAAAAAAGAAGCAAAGTCGCTATTGTCTCCTAGCACATTATCAAAATGTATTACAATTTCAGTTGGGCTATTCGCAAAAGCGGTGGTTATATTGGGCGGGCTTAGGTCAATGCCATCGATAGAGTTGGCCTGGCCAGGTGTTCCTCCTAAATTAGATTCACTTCCGCGCCAGTTACCTGGGCAATTGTTAGCTAAATTAAGATCAATTAATTCCAAACTATAACCACCCGCTGCTCGTTCATTGTTCTGAAACCAATTGATATCATAGTTAACCTCAACCAGTATTGCTCCCTGGGGCGTGAGTAGACTTAAATCATCGCCTCCATTAGTTAAAGCAGGGAAAGAAGACACCGTTGCAACATCCCCAAAAGCTTGAAATGACGGCTTGTCATCAATATCACAAAGAATAACATAAGCCTGCGGCAGAAGTGTAAAATTATCGATCTCTTTGGGGCTGGAACCTGTGCTAAAACCAAGGCCACCGAGTTGAAGCACTTTATTGCTCGTATTGTACAATTCAATGTATTCCGCATTGGGTAAACCCAGAGGAGGAGTGGGGTCTGCCAAAATTTCTGTTATCAACAAGTCGCCTTCAAGGGGTGTTTCCGCCAGAAGAAAATTAAAATCAAGGGTTTGTGATCCACTATTATTATTCGATAAATCTTCAATGCCCGAAAGTGCCAGTATATAATCGGTTAAGTTGACTAGATTTTGGCTAAAACTCAATACTACATTTGCTGGGTTTCCGTTTTGAAAACTAGCGGTTTGTGGATTGCCAATACCGTTGTTTAGTGTGTAATTAGTCGTGTTTAAGGCGGTTGCAGCATCCAAAGGTTCATTAAAATACACGACTATACTGGTACTTGTTAATACTTCGATATTTTGAGCAATTGGGCCGTCATTATCCTCTACAATTGGGTCTATAAAAATATTGTCATAGAAGAAAGCCGTGTTTCGGGTGCTGGTATAATGGCAGTTTAGGCCAAAATACAAAGTATTGGCATAAGTATTATCTGTTGCTGTTCCTTGTGCATCGTAGTTTTCGCCTCCTGTATAATCCGCTTCCAATGTCCATATTCCTGTGGGCGTTCTTGATATAAATACCCCCACAGTGACAGGGTCAGCCCCTACAGCACCAACCGTTCCTGAAATGAGCAGAGTGCTGTTATTTCCATCTTGTCGATACAATTCCAGGGCATCATTACTACCCGAAATACCGCCTACTTTCAGGAAATATCCATTGAAAGAACCTCCATCCGTGACGGCCTGTTCTGTAGCAAGATAAATAGTGGTAAAGTTACCAGAAGAAGGCGAAAATTCACAGCGAATTGAAAAAGACCATTGTGTTGTTTCTGCCAGACTTGTAGGAGCAAGCGTATAGAGATAAGCATTATTACTAGAGCCAGCATCCAGGTCATTTAGCTGAAGTTCTCCACTGTTGATTGTAAATAAATCGGTATCTCCCTGCCAGTGCATTCCCAGTGTTGCATCAGAGAAGTTATCTACAAATTGTGCGCTTAGCGAAATACTTAGACAATGTAAAACAAGTATTATAAATATCTTTTTCATCTTTCAAAAGTAAGGATTATTTGGAAAAACTGCCCGCTTCTTACTTATCTTTGTATAAAATATTAAAATTTTATTAAAAATGAAAGTTGCTGTTGTGGGTGTGACTGGCCTGGTTGGTCAGGTGATGTGCCGAACATTAGAAGAAAGAAAATTTCCTGTTACTGAGCTTTTAGCGGTGGCTTCTGCCCGTTCGGTTGGTAAGCAAATTGAGTTCTGGGGACAGTCTCATACCGTTATTGGGATGGAAGCTGCTATTACGGCCAAGCCTGATATTGCTTTGTTTTCGGCAGGTGGAAATACTTCCTTGGAGTGGGCTCCTAAATTTGCGGCTGTGGGCACGACGGTTATTGATAATTCTTCAGCCTGGCGCATGGATGCAACTAAAAAACTAGTTGTCCCCGAGGTCAATGCAGCCGTATTAACAGCAGCAGACAAAATTATTGCCAATCCTAATTGTTCAACCATACAAATGGTGGTGGCGTTAACTGCCTTGCAGCAAAATTATGGTATCAAACGCCTGGTTATTTCCACTTATCAGTCATTTACTGGCACAGGCGTAAAAGCGGTCAATCAATACAATGAAGAAAGCAAGGGGAATGAATTAACTGCTGAAGATATGGCTTATCCTCATCCTATTTATGAAAACTGCCTGCCTCATTGTGATGTTTTTCTTGACAATGATTACACCAAAGAAGAAATGAAACTCGTACACGAGACGCGTAAAATACTAGGAGATGACCGCATTGCCATTACTGCTACAGCAGTTCGTGTTCCTGTTCATGGCGGTCATTCTGAAGCCATCAATGTAGAGTTGCGCAACTCTTTTGATATCAATGATGTAAAAGAAATGTTGGCCAATACGCCTGGTGTCATTATTCAGGATGATTTGGCTAATAATGTCTATCCTATGCCGCGTTTTGCAAAAAATAAAGATGAAGTCTTCATAGGCCGCATTCGACGAGATGAATCTATAGAAAATGGGCTTAATTTGTGGGTTGTCTCTGATAATTTACGAAAGGGTGCTGCTACGAATACGATTCAGATTGCGGAGTATTTGGTGGATAAGGGGCTGGTTTGAAAGGGTACAGTGGTCTAGGTGCTGTGTAAAGTTATTCTGAATAACACAATTTGAAATTCTTATTGTTGAGCTTTGGTCTATAAAAACACCACCGCCTCTTTTATCCAAATATGCTTCGTCATAAGCTCCTCCATATTCAATAATGCAATACTCCAAAATAGAAGAATCTTGCTGTTCATTGAGGTTTGATTCAGCCCCCTATTAATCAGGAGCATTACCATTCATATACCAGTAAATGACAGAATAAGCACCATTTTTATAATGCTCCATATCATCAGGGCTAAAACACTGGGCTTCCAGATAACGGGCTTGATTATCCCAGGCCTTCAGCAACCAATAATCCCTATATCCATCATTAGATGTATCATCATTAGGATTTTCAAAAGAAAACTATAGAAAAAATCTTATTCCTAAAACTTACCGTTTATCTCTGCTCAGGTACTTATCGCTATTATTTGAATGCAGGATAGAATAATTTATTCATTTTAAGTTTTTTTGTAACTACTTAGCACTATTTTTTGAAACACTTAGAAACGACTTGTTCCGTAGGATTACGGAATAGGGTTTAAAATTTCATAAAATGAAATTCTAAACAAAACTATGTGTTCTATGTGCCTATGTGTTTAGCTGCTTTATAGTTTAGCTGCTAAGTAGTTGCGTTTTTTTAAGTATTTAAATACAGCATCTTACTCAATAATCTTCGTTTCAAAATAACCACCCTTAGATTCAAGTAATAAATGCAACAGCTAGCTGTTGCATTTATTACTTGAATCTAAGCTTGAATCTAAGGTTCTATGTATCTATGTGTTTGTTTTTTTACTTCCAAGACCCCATTTGAGTTTAAATACATTTGTATGATTGAAAGGGTATTCAGTGTTCTATGTGCGATGCTCTATGTTCTTCGCACATAGAACATTGCACATTGAACAAAAACAGCACATCGCACTTAGCACATTTCAACCACCACCGCCTCATTCACCATCTGATATTGCAAATTTAGTACAGAGGCATTAATAAACTGCGTTCCATTTTTTCCAATCCGCCCATAAGCCTCATGAATATGGCCAAAGAGGTGAAATTGCGGCTTTATCGCTAGTACTTTATCAAGCAAATCTTTACATCCAACCGCTTCTCCGCTCATCGTTCTATCCAATATATCCAGAGGAGGGCCGTGTGTGATCAGGAAATCCGTGTCAGTAGGTATTAAATCCCAGTGCTTTTTGATATCAACACCACGTTGTCGATTAAAAGCCCAGTTGTGAAACCAGGGTTGAATTGGTGAACCCCATATTTTTAAGCCTTCTATTTCTATACCACTATCATTTAAATAGATCAGATTATCAGGAATGAGGTCTTCGATTACTTGTTTGGGGGTGTTTTCAAAATAAAAATCATGGTTGCCAGCAATAAAAATTTTATATTTATAATCTAATTGGCTATACCATCGTAAAAAACGATCCACCTCTGATTTGTGGCCACGGCTACTGACATCACCCGCATGAATAATCATATCTCCTTTGGGTAAAGAAAGCTGGTCATGTTGACCGTGGGTATCTGATATGGTTATGATTTTCATTTGTTTACTGCTTTATAAAAGCCAGTGTTTTGACAAAATCAGCAGTCTTAAGTTGTAAAAAATAATGCCCCTTAGGTAGCTCTTTTATAAAGAAAGGATATTGAAAAGAACTAGAGAAAAGTGGAATGTTTTTTTGTTTCAACACCCTGCCTTCTACATCTAAAATGGAAGCGGTTATGTCAGAAAAAGAACTTTCGCTATTGACATATAAAAAGAAGAAATCTTCCGTTGGGTTAGGGCCAATATGCCAGTGGATATCCTCGCTTTCTGCTGTCGTTGCATCTGTGGTCGACTCATAATTCACACAAACCTGTTCTGCCCAAACCTGTAAATCATCATCATCCCTGGCCTTGGCCTGATAGCAAAAAGAACCAAATCCAGGTATTTCATAAATCAACTCATAGGGGGCAACAGAATCAACCAAGAACAGTTCTCCCGCAACAAAAAAGCTAACAAAATCAATTGATCCATCGGGGTCTAATGCATCGACAATAATTGTATCAAAAATAGGAGTACCGTCTCCAAAATACATCGTCCCGTCGATCGGATGGGTGATATTAACGTAGGGCAATGAATTGGCTAAAAAAGAAATATTATCTAGATAAATATTATTCCCCTGATCGCCGATCGTTTCAAATTCAAGCAAGACCTGTTGCCCTTCCCACTCCCCTAAGTCAATTACTTCATTGCGCCATTCAAGGCAGTTTTGTGGTGTAAAATCAGGTCGAAATTCATTGACTGTAGCTAAAACACGGCCTCCTTTATTAAAAACATTAAAAATCTCACCATTTTCATCAACTAAATTCACACGCAACTCATCAAAATAATCCTCACTTCTAAGCGCATAAGCGATGTCAAAAGTCAGTCCTGCATAAGCAACTGAACTTAAATCTAAAGCAGTGCGTAAATAAGTTCTATTAAGATCATTAGACGAAATACGGTGGTCTATTTTCAAACAATTTTGGTGACAGTTAATGTCTTCATAGACTTCCCAGTTGATTGCACCTTCCATTTCCCATATTGGAGAAATCCCAGAATCAAAATGTTCAATAAATGGAGCGAAAGCTGTTTTTACCGTAACAGCATTTTCAAGCAAAAGAGTGTCTTTTCCCAGCGGATTATTAGCAATAAGCTGAACGGGATATATACCTGGCTCCGCATAGCGAACAAAAACATCTTTTGTACTGGCAAAAGCAGGTTCGCCACCAGGGAATGACCATTCTAAGGAAGTTGTACCGTTTTGAGTGTCGCTGGTGTATTGAACAGTCATTTCGGGGGCGAGTATGGTTGCTGTTTGTAACATCCTGGCTTCAGGAATGGCCTCAAAAGATTTTATTTTAAAAGGATAATAAGCCACTGGAGCAGGTAATGGTCGTACTTGTTTTTTACCATTATTAGCATAAGCAGCAATGTAATATTGTACCTCGTTTCCTGTGTTTTGCCTAGGGATATTCGTTTGCCAATGATCTAAATTTTCTGTATCTCTTTCCATCAAAATAGAATCATAGAGTAATTCTCCCGCCAGTCGGTAATGCAAATAAACCGACTCGATACCGCTAATATGCTGTACATAAGCATCAACGGGGTAGCTTTGTTGATTTTCATAAGCATCCCTAAGTCGGGGGTGAGTAATTCTCAGCGGCTCTTGAACTCCTATCAGTTTTGTAATGCAATGCAATGCACCCAGCCTGTCTATAATACTATTGCAGTCAATACCTACAACATTATAACCAGGCAGATAATCCCGATAAATGCGCAATGCTGTAGAGTCATAGGTTTCTTCATAAATAGGCACTAGGAATGTTTTATTGATAAAAATACCGTTGGTATAAGTACGGTAATCGCCCTGTGGCGGGTAAAGGCCATTTTGTGGTGGCATTTGTTGCCTAATAATATGATAAGGATTACCGAAAGGAGTACGGAAATGTTGTCGGATATAATCGAGATTGGCTTCAATTTGAGGCCCGTCAGCAGTGCCTTCTGGATACCAGCCCACTGCGAGTGTTTCTTCATCCAATGTGCGAATATGCATATCCAAATGATGGATAGTATCATAAGGAAGACGGTGAATAAATCGATAATCATTGATACCAAAAAAACGCTTGGCATAGTCTTTAATTTCAATACCCGTTTTGCCAGAATTTTCTCTTAATGTCAAATCACTGGAATAAGCAGTACCCATACCATCTCGAAGAAAATTGCCTCCTGTATGAACCCATTGAAACGGGTTTTCATCTGCATTGTAAATGGGAATACCTAATTCCGCAGCTATTTGGTAAGGAACAATGTCATCATCAGTTCGCCAAAGGCGATTATAAAGAAAATCAGAAAATGCCAATGTCCCCACATCATTATGATAGATTGTCCATGGCCCATAATCCCGCATCCATATAGAATTGGTGTTTTCAGTTATATAGGTAATATTTTCTCTGTCTTCGGAAGTAATACCAGCAATAATGAGGTCATTATTGACAGATAATGGATCGCCAGTCAATATATATACACGGCATTCTTTAGCAGCATGGCGAACAATTTCGGTTAATATTGACTCCTGTGTTGTTTTCCATGAAATAACTAACGCGCTTACCTCCTCCCATTCGGCCATTGTTCGTACTGCTACTGGAGGAGGAATTGCGATAAATGTTTTTTCTCGATCTGGGGTGCTGGGTATTATTTTTTGAGCGACCAGAAGGGAGGCTGATAGCATAAAAAATAAAAAAAATGTTGTTAAAAAATACTGGTTCTTCATAAGTAAAGCTATTGAGGCAATAGGCATTTGAAGATATGGCATCAGTAAATTTAACACTTTTTTTTGAATGCTCTAAATTTGATGATTTTTTTAACAGATTTGTAAAATCATCTTCATCGCTGAAATAATTTAAGAGAAAGAGGTAACTACTTAGTAGCTGAACGAAAACGCGCTCTTAATATTTACAACACACTATTTAGTGCCTGAACGAAAACTCTACAAAATTAAAAATGTTTGTTTTTGCGATATTTTCATTTTTCTCAACTCGCTGATGCTCAGGCATCACCGAATTTCCAAAAAGTAAAA
>Ga0256839_1005506_pt1 | contig 11666 bp, 12 predicted proteins | sample 354166metaG_FD_185968 | JGI IMG/M metagenome (GOLD analysis project Ga0256839, IMG submission 185968) | Hydrothermal vent microbial communities from Mid Atlantic Ridge, Atlantic Ocean - 354-166 | ecosystem: Environmental > Aquatic > Marine > Hydrothermal vents | place: Atlantic Ocean: Mid...
TCCTCGGGTCCCGGTGATCTTTCTCACCGCCGATGAGGACCCCTTTTTGCTCCACGAGGCCATTCGGTGCGGGGGCGATGATCTGCTGATCAAGCCCTGCCCGCCGCTGGTGCTGGATGCCAAGATCCATGCCGTTCAGCGCAGTGCCGGTATGGCCCGCCAGCTCGCTTGCTACCGCCGCGAGATGGATCGAGAGTTGCGTCTGGCCGAGCGGGTGATGAACGTCTCCCTCTCCGCCAACGATCCGGATTTCCCAGGCCTGCAATGGAAGAAACGACCCGCCGGCCGTTTCAGTGGCGATGCGGTGTTCTATCGTCGTACCAGGGAGGTGGGCTATCTGCTGGTGGCCGACTTCACCGGCCACGGCCTGCCAGCGGCCTTGGGGACCCTCATCGCTGGGGACGTGTTCCATGACCTCAGCGAGGTGGTCTGTCCCGGTGATCTCCTGTTGCGGGCCCTGAACCAACGTCTTTATCAGCACCTGCCCACCGAGTTCTTTTGCGCGGCCTGCTTGGTGATGATCGGCCCCGGGGAGGTGCAGATCTGGAATCGAGGGCTGCCCGATGTGTGGTGGGGTGTGCCGGCGGAGCCCCCCAGGCTCGTCGAGTCCGAGTTCCTGCCCCTGGGGGTGGTCTCCGAGGGCTATGACGATCACTGCCAACGCTTCCCTCTGCTACCGGAGGCCCGCCTGCTCATTGCCACCGATGGGATCAGCGAGGCCAGCTCACCTGCTGGGGAAGCCTTCGGCAGCGATGTGTTATCAGGCTGGTTCGCCGCAGCGCAGCCGCTGGAGCGGATCCTGGCCGATCTGGACAACCATTTGGAGGGCCAACCCCCTCAAGATGACGTCACCTTGGTGCTGTGGGAGGCCGGATCCTGGAACAGGTGACAGCTTTAATCGTTGTTTAACTTGCGTTCAACTATCGTTACGAAGCCGGAACGGGCCGGTGCCATAACAACGATAGAACGATCCGTGAGGAGGGAAGACGACGATGAAAGACAATGTCTGGCGGCTGGTCGGGGGCGGGTTGTTGCTGTTGATGCTGGCCTTGCCTGTCTGGGCCAATGGCGGTTCCCAGGCGGTGGGCGAGGTAAAGGCGGTGGACTCCGTCAAGCGGATCCTCACCATCAGCCACGGTCCTATCCCCGGGCTCAATATGTCGGCGATGACCATGGATTTCTATGTGGCCGATCCGGCCATGCTCTCCGAGGTCCAGCCGGGCGACAAGATCCGTTTCGAGGTGGAGACCGATCGCCGTGGCCGCTATGTGATCGTGGATCTGGAATTGGAATGAGGCCGGGGGTGACCAAGTCGTGAATCGAGGGCCAGGGTTCCCGGCCCTTTTTCGTTTCAGTACATCATCTGCAGATAGAGCTGGGCGCTGTAGTCGGTCTTCATTTGGGCATCGCCATTGAGATCTTGGTAGACCGGCTTACTCAATTCCACGCCCAGGGTGAAAGGGCCGCCCACCGCCACATCCGCCGCCAGGGTCAGATCGGCCCGGCTGCCGCCGTAGTTGCGGGTGTAGGCGGTGGGGCTGGTCTTCATGGTCTTCGGCCCCATGGTCATCTGGGTGAGGATCTGGGGGTCGCGGCCCTCGATGTCCCCCCAACGCAGATAACGCCCCTTCAGCCAGACGTTGAAGCGGCCCAGGGGATGGTGGATCCAGGCCGCCGCTCGTGCGGCATCGCCCAGGGTGTAACCCGCGTCGTTCTCCCCGAGGCGGCGGGTGTAGCGGAGTTGGGTCCCGTAACGCCAGTGGTAGGAGCCGCCCAGATAGGTGAGGGCCGGGGTGAGGTCCACGGTGCCCGACCCCAGTTGCATGGCGTAGGTGTAAAGCCCCCGAAATCCTGGACAGTATTTCGCACAAAATTCACGCTGCCTCCGCCACGGGAGCATGGGTGACGAGACCCTGAAGAAGATTGCCCAGGAGTTGGTGCAATCCGTCCGACGCAGCGTCACCGTCGATTGGACACAGCGGGAAAACGCCCGCGCCAAGATTCGTGTCATGGTCAAGCGGATTCTGCGGCGGTTTGGCTATCCGCCGGACAAGCAGGAACGGGCAACTGAGCTGGTTCTGGAGCAGGCCGAGGTGTTGTGTCGTGCCTGGGTGGCCTGTTGAGGTCCGGCTGGTCAACCCCTGACGGGCGTGCTAGGTTTTAGCATTCGCTAATACACCAAGGAGGAGCGCCATGTCTGCCTATGGATTTTCTGTGAAGGTCCCGGGAGGGTTCGACGAGGTGGTGGAGAAGACCATCGCCGCCCTGGGCGAGGAGGGGTTCGGCGTGCTCACCGACATCGACGTCGCCGCCACGTTGAAAAAGAAACTGGGGGTGGAGCGGCGCCCTTACCGCATCCTCGGCGCCTGCAATCCCCCCTTGGCCAATCAGGCCATCGAGGCCGAGCCGGACATCGGCCTGTTGCTGCCCTGCAACGTGGTGGTACGGGAGGAAGACGATGGCAGCGTCACCGTGCTGTTCATGGACCCGGAAGCGGTGTTGGGGCTGGTGGGGCGCGAGGAGGTGAAGACCCTCGGCCATCAGGTGAAAGAGAAGCTGGAGCGCGTGCGCCAAACCCTGGCTGGCTGAACGAGGAGATCAAGTTCCCCTGGGGCGCGGTCGATGTCACATCCACCGCGCCCTTCGTTTTCGGGCGCCGATCAACGTAAGGATGAAACGACATGGAGCATCAGGACGCCATCGATCCTGCCACCCTGGCGATGTTGGAGGAACTGCTGGGGGACGACTTCAGAGACTTGGTGGAGACCTTTTTGCGCGATGCGCCGCAGCGGCTGGCGGAATTGCAGCGCGCGGTGGAGGCGGGGGGGGCGCCCGAGGTGTTGGAGCGGCCCGCCCATACCCTGAAAGGGGCGGCGGCCAACCTGGGGGCCGAAGGACTCACCCGCTGCTGCGCCGAATTGGTGGAGGCCTGCCGTGCCGGGCAGGTGAGCGACCCCGCCGCTCAAGTGGCGGCCATCGCTCAGGAGCTGGAACGGGTGGAAGCGGCGCTGGGGCGTTGTTTGGAATAGTACGCAGGGGAGATGGCGCTCCCTAGGGGAATCGAACCCCTGTTTCCGCCGTGAGAGGGCGGCGTCCTGGACCTCTAGACGAAGGGAGCAAAGCGACCTCAAAGAGGTCAGAAGAATAAGTTACAATTATACAACGAAATTTTTTCGGAAAAGAACCTGCCTTGACCACGGACGCCCCGGCCATCGACAACGGACGCGAGCCGCGCATCGTGCCCCGCGCGGAACACAACATCTCCCGCAGTCTCATCAGCCAGAACGCGGTCAAGGTGCTCTATCGGCTGCACAAGGCCGGTTATCGCGCCTGCCTGGTGGGCGGTGGCGTGCGTGATCTGCTCCTGGGGCGCGAACCCAAGGATTTCGATGTCGCCACCGACGCCCGCCCCGAGGAGGTGCGCGCCCTGTTTCGCAATGCCCGCCTCATCGGCCGCCGTTTCCGTCTGGTGCACGTTCATTTCCATGGCGAGATCATCGAGGTGGCCACCTTCCGCGGACGCCCCCAGGCCGGGCGCGAAGGGGAGCTGGAGATGGAGAACGGCATGATCCTGCGGGACAACGTCTACGGCACCCTGGAGGAGGATGCCTGGCGTCGGGATTTCACCGTCAATGCCCTCTACTACGACATCGCCGATTTCTCCGTCATCGACTACACCGGCGGCCTGGATGATCTGGAGGCGGGTCGGTTGCGCCTCATCGGTGATCCCGAGGCCCGTTACCGGGAGGATCCGGTGCGCATGCTGCGGGCGGTGCGTTTCGCCGCCAAGCTGGGTTTCCGCATCGAGCCGAGCACCGAGGCCCCTTTGTTCACGCTGGGGCACCTGCTGGAGTCGGTGCCGCCGGCGCGGCTCTATGAAGAAGTCCTCAAGCTGTTCCTCACCGGCCATGGGGTGGCCAGCTTCGAGTTGCTGCGCCACTACGGCCTGTTCGCCCATTTGTTCCCGGCCACCGAAGAGGTGCTGGCCCATGAGGAGCAGGGCTTCCCGCTCACCTTCCTCACCCAGGTGTTGGAGAACACCGATCAGCGCCTGCGCGAAGACAAGCCGGTCACCCCCATCTTCCTGTTCGCCGCCTTGTTGTGGGAGCCGGTGCGTCGCCTGGCCGCCGAGCGCGAGGCCGCCGGTACCAGTCCGGTCCAGGCCCTGATGGATGCCGGCCAGGCGGTGGTGGAGAGGGCGGTGCGCCACGTGGCCATCCCCCGGCGCATCAGCCTGCCCATGCGCGACATCTGGATCCTCCAGGATCGCCTCATGCGGCGTCAGCCCAGCCGGCTCAATCGCCTGCTGGCCCATCCTCGTTTCCGCGCCGCCTACGACTTCTTCCTCATCCGCGCCCGTGCCGGTGAGGTGGACGAGGCGCTGGCCCAGTGGTGGACCCACTTCGAGGCCGGCGACGAAGAGACGCGTGAGGCCATGCGGGCCGAGTTGCGTGCCACAGGGGGGGGAGAGCGTCGTCGGCGCCGCCGTCGCCGCCGGTCGCGCAAGCACAACGAGTCCCCCACCGGCGAGCCGCCACGGAGCGCGTGATGGGGCAGATCGTCTATATCGGCCTGGGGAGCAATCTCGGCGACCCGGCGGCCCAATTGCAACGGGCATTGGAGCAGTTGGCACGATTGCCCGGCAGCCGGCTCCAAGGTCGTTCCCGCTTCTACCGCAGCCGGCCCTTGCAGGCCCCGGGCGTCCCCGAGGATCAGCCCGACTACCTCAATGCCGTGGCCCGCGTGGAGACTGATCTCTCTCCCCTGATGCTGCTGGATGCCCTTCAGGCCATCGAGGCCGAGCAGGGGCGGGTGCGCGACGGCCGCCGCTGGGCGCCCCGTCCCTTGGATCTGGATCTGCTCCTCTACGGCGCCGAGGTCATCCAGCATCCCCGGCTCACCGTCCCCCATCCCGGGATCGCCCAGCGGGACTTCGTGCTCCACCCCCTGGCCGAGCTGGCCCCCGAGCTGGAGATCCCAGGACTGGGGCCGCTGGAGGCGTTGTTGGCCCGCTGCCCCGTTCGTGGCTTGCAGCGCGTGGAGGTATCGAGGTGAATCCCCCCCTGGGTGACAAACGATTCATCGCAGTGGAGGGACCCATCGGGGTGGGCAAGACCACCCTGGCCCGTCGCCTGTGCGAGGCCTTCGGGGCCGAGGCGCTGTTGGAGCGCGCCGAAGAAAACCCCTTTCTGGAGCGTTTTTATCGCCAGCCCCGGCAGCACGCCCTGGCCACCCAGCTCTATTTTCTCTTTCAGCGCAGCCGCCAGTTGGCCGAGCTGCGCCAAGCCGACCTGTTCCAGCCGTTCACGGTGGCCGATTTCCTGTTGGAGAAGGACCGCTTGTTCGCCCGTCTCAACCTCGATGACGACGAATTTCATCTCTATCAACAGGCCTATGCCGCCCTGGCCCCCCAGGCCCCTTCGCCCGACCTGGTGATCTACCTCCAGGCGCCGGTGGCGGTGTTGCGCGCCCGTATCCAGGCCCGGGGCATCCCCTACGAGCAACAGATGGAGGAAGGCTATCTGGCCCGGGTGGCCGAGGCTTACACTCAGTTGTTCTTTCATTACCAAGGCAGCCCCTTGCTCATCGTCAACGTCGAGGCGGTGGATCTGGTCAACGACGACGAGGCTTTCGCCCTGCTGGTGGACGAGGTGCGCCGGGTCGGCCCCGGGCGCCATTATTTCAATCCCCTGCCCACGGAGAACTGAGCCATGGAGCGCCGCCTGACTCTCACCGATCTGCGCGCCCTCAAGGAACGGGGGGAGCCCATCGTCGCCCTCACCGCCTACGATGCCGCCTTCGCCCGTCTCCTCGATCGCGCCGGGGTGGAGATCCTGCTGGTGGGCGACTCCCTGGGCATGGTGATCCAGGGGCGGGAGACCACCCTGGGAGTGACCGTGGATGACATGGTCTATCACAGCCGTTGTGTGGTGGCGGGCAGTCGACGGGCCCTGGTGATGGCCGATCTCCCCTTCCTCAGTTGTGCCACCCCGGAACGGGCGGTGGACAGCGCCGGGCGTTTGATGCAGCAGAGCGGGGTGCAGATGGTGAAGCTGGAGGCCGGCCCCGATGCCGAGGCGGTGGTGGAACGTCTGGCGGGGCAGGGCATCCCCGTGTGTGCCCACCTGGGCCTGTTGCCGCAGACGGTGCACAAGCTGGGGGGGTACCGGTTGCAAGGGCGGGAGCCCGAGGTCGCCGAGGCCATCCTTCGCCGGGCGCAGGCCCTGGAGGCGGCCGGGGCCGACATGGTGTTGGTGGAGTGCGTCCCCGCCGCCCTGGCGGCCCGCCTCAGCGAGGCGCTGACGGTGCCGGTGATCGGCATCGGTGCCGGGGCCGAATGTGATGGCCAGGTGTTGGTGCTCCACGACCTGTTGGGCGTCACCCCCGGCCCTCGCTTCAGCCGTGATTTCCTCGCCGGCCGCGGCAGCATCACCGAGGCGATATCGGCCTACGTGGCCGAGGTCAAGGCGCGTCGCTTCCCCGGTCCCCCGGAGACCCTGGCATGAGCCTGCGCCAAGTGCGCGAAGTGGAGGAACTGGAGGCGGCCCTCTCCCCTTGGTGGGAGGGGGGCATTGCCTTCGTGCCCACCATGGGCAATCTCCACGCCGGTCATCTGGCCTTGGTGGCCCGCGCCCGGGAGCTGGCGCCCCGGGTGGTGGTGAGCATTTTCGTCAATCCGCTGCAATTCGGCCCCGGCGAGGACTACCAACGCTATCCCCGCACCCTGGAGGCCGATCGCGCCAAGCTGGCCGAGGCCGGGGTCGATCTGTTGTTCGCCCCACCGGTGGAGGTGATGTATCCCCGCCCTCTGGAGGAGATCAGCCGCATCCATGTCCCCCGCCTCAGCGAGATCCTCTGTGGCGCCCACCGGCCCGGCCATTTCGACGGCGTGGCCACCGTGGTGGCGCGGCTGTTCAATCTGGTGCGCCCGGCCCATGCGGTGTTCGGCGAGAAGGACTACCAGCAACTGCTGATCATCCGCCGCATGGTGGCCGATCTGGCCATCCCGGTGACCATCCACGGGGTGCCCACGGTGCGCGAGGCCGACGGGCTGGCCATGAGCTCGCGCAACCAATACCTCGACCCCGAAGAGCGTGCCCGCGCCCCCGTCCTCTACCGCACCTTGAAACATACCACCGAGGCCTTGCGCGCCGGTCGTCGTGATTACCCCGAGCTGGAACGGGAGGCCACACAGGCCCTGTTGCAGGCCGGTTTCCGGGCAGTGGATTACTTCGCCATCCTCGATGCCGAAGACCTCACCCCGCCCCGCCCAGGCCGTCCGTTGGCGGTGCTGGCCGCCGCCCACTTGGGGAAGGCCCGTCTCATCGACAACCTGTGGGTTGCCCCAACTCAAAACCTTTGATCTCTTCGGGTAATATGAGGAGTGGCAGAAAAGCCACTTCGTGTGGCTTGGCCCCATGGGTCCTGCCGATGGAACCGTGTGCCGTCCTCGGACCAGAGGAGAAACCCCATGAAAACGATACCTTGTCTCAAGACCCTATGGGTGACGGGTTTGAGTGTGTGGCTCGTCGCCTGTGACGGCGGCACCCCTGGAGAAGGAGCGGTGTCGCAAGACGATATTCCCGGTTGGGGCTTCGTCTACGAAGCCGCCAGCGCCTCGCCCAGCCAGGCCCCCCGGCAGCGTGACGTCCGTCCTGCCGCGGCGGAGAGTACCACCGGGGCGGTCTACGCCTTCCGCTGGCAAGACGATCCTGTCACCCTGCAAACCGTGCTCTCTGATGTGGAAGGGTTCAAGGGCGGTAGCGCGGTATTGGAGTGGGAGGCCGTCCAGGGTGAGTTCCGCGCCGAGTACCGTGGTAGCCTGGCCCTGGTCAAGCGTAGTGGGGAGCGCTGGCAGGTCCAGCTTTTCGATGGTAGCGGTGAGACGCCCAAAGTACGCCGCGTCAGTGATTTCGCCGCCGATGAGGTATGTTTCTGGCCGAGCCAGGAGGACGGTGCTCTCACCATCCAGACCGCCGGCCCGGATGGCCAGTGTGGTGGACTGAACGACGACAATGAGTATTTCATCGTCCATGTGGCGATGTCCGAGACCCGGTCCGCCATCGCAGGCAAAGTGGTGGCCTCGGTGGTGGCGGTATCCCAGGACGTCAGTGCCATGGGGGTGAGCGACAGTGGCTCGGTGGTACGTCGTTACCTGACCTTGGAAGAGTTCACGCCCACCGGCGGTTATAGGCTTTACAGCCGTGATGCCCAGATGGATGTCCGTCGGGAAGAGCCTTTGTTGGAAGGGATCGCCAAGGCCACGGCTCTCGTTTACAGCCCGTGGGACGGTACGGCGCTGATCCAGGTGAAATCACCCGACAGCACGGTACAGGGGGTGTATTGGTACGACGTGGTGGCCGACACCCTCACCAAGACCCCCTTGCCTTACGCGGTGGAGTATGAGTTTGCCAAGACCTCCTCGGGAGTCAAACAGACCGATACGGGAGAACGGGTGTTTTTCGTGGCCGAGTCCAGTGACGATGGGCTCGACTTGTGGGAGCTGCCCACCACCCCACAGGAGGGGGTGAGCCTTACCGCCCCTTGGAGTCCGCAATACACCGATGAGGCTGGCGATGTTTATGGGGTGGATCAGTTGTGGCACCCCGGCTTGGTCACCCCCGACTCCCCCGAGGTGTTTGCCAAGCTGCGCCATTTTGGGAACAGCCATCAGCAAGGGGTGGCCGCCATCAATCTGCTGAGCTCCGCGGTGACCTTGAACATCATGGCGGACTTGGTGGAGATATGTGGACTGAAGGCGGTGGCGGAACAATTCAAATCTTCCGCCTATATCCTGGCCAACCTGTCCATGTATCTGCTGCTCAACAACAAGTTGGAAAAATTGGGAGAGGGAGAGGCCGGGCGCCAGTGCGCTGGTGGGCAAATACCGTCTTTGGCCTTGGTGCCGCGACCACTCGTGAGTCTTGGAGTGTTCGCCGCGCTCTCCAATCCGACACCCAACGGCGGTTATCGCCATGAAGTGGCCTATTGGGGGCAGAACGGTGAGAAGCGGACGTTGTTTGACATCGTCTCCTCGATGACCAATTTCTATGCCTCGGTGTATATGTTCGGGGCCATGGGATACGCCTTCTTGGACGGTGCCGGCGGGATGAGCGGGGCGCACAAGGTGGTGCAACGCTCCGATGGATCCTTCGAGACCGCCAAGATCCCCCAGCAACATGGGGGGGAGCAATTTCCCTTTTGATCAGTCCTTTTCGCTGAGGGCGCCCCGTTCCCGGGGCGCCCCTGGCTTCGCTGCCGGATTGAAGCCCCGGCCCTCAGCGGGCATAATATCCCGCCTGTTTTTTCCTGGAGAGCGTTCATGCAACTGACCTTGCTCAAGGCCAAGCTGCATCATGCCCGGGTGACGCACTCGGAGCTGGAGTACGAGGGCTCCTGCGCCATCGACGGTCGGCTGCTGGATGCCGCCGGGATCCTGGAGTACGAGCAGATCCACATCTACAACCTGGACAACGGCGAGCGCTTCGTCACCTACGCCATCCGCGCCCAGGAGGGATCAGGGATCATCTCGGTGAACGGGGCGGCGGCCCACAAGGCCGCGCCGGGGCATCGGGTGATCATCTGCGCCTACGCGGTGCTCGATCGCGCCGAGCTGGCCGAGTTTCACCCCAATCTGATCTATCTGGACGAACAGAACCGCATCAAGCGCCGCAGCCGGCGGATCCCCATCCAGGCGGCGTGAGCGTTGCCGTTTCCCGTGTGGACGGCGCCCTTCGGGGCGCCGTTTGCGTTTGTGCCGCTGATCCGTGTCTCAGCCGGTGTTGCGCATCCCGGTGGCAATGGCGTTGATGGAGCGCAGCAGCGGATCCAGCCAGCGGCGCCGGTGGGCCTCATCGTCTTCCTTGCGGTAGCGCTCCAGCAGGATGAGCTGGATGTGGTTCAGCGGGTCCAGATAGGGATTGCGGCGCAGCAGGGAGAGGGCCAGGCCGGGGTTTTCCTCCAGCAACATCTGGGCATCGGCGACGTTGAGCACTTGGGTGAGGGTGCGTTCGTATTCCTCGCGGATGAGGCCGTAGATCTCCAGGGCGGTGGTCTTGTCCTCGCACAGGGCGGCGTATTCCTGGGCGATCTGCATGTCGGCCTTGAACAGGGCCATCTGGGCGTTGGAGAGCAGGCTGCGGAAGAACGGCCACTCTTGATACATGTTCTGCAGCTTGGCCAGGCGGGCGGGGTCGTTGTTGCGCCATTCCTCCAGGGCACTGCCGATGCCGTACCAGGCGGGGAGGGTGTGGCGCGACTGGGCCCAGCCAAAGACCCAGGCGATGGCCCGCACCGAGGCCTTGGAGCGGTCGGTCTTCTTGCGGTGGGAGGGGCGCGAGCCGATGTTGAGCAGGGCGATCTCGTTCACCGGGGTGGCTTCGTAGAAGTAGTCGAGGAAGCCGGGGGTCTGCTCGGTGAGTTCGCGGTAGCGGCGTTCGCCGATGCGGGCCAGTTGGTCCATGACGCCGAGGTAGTCGCGGCGGTCTTCCGGCGGGGTCTCCACTAGGCAGCGGCTGGCCTTCATCAGGCCGGTGGCGCCCATGGTGAGTTCGTAGACCGCGGTTTCCACGTTGGCGTATTTGAAGGAGAGCACCTCGCCTTGTTCGGTGAATTTGATCTGGCCGTGCACGGTGCCGGCCGGTTGGGCGAGGATGGAGTCGTGGGTGGGGCCGCCGCCACGGCCCACGGTGCCGCCACGGCCATGGAACAGCCGCAGGCGGATGCCCCGCTCGCTGGTGAGGGCGGTGAGCTGTTTCTGGGCCTGGTAGAGGCTCCAGGCGGAGGCGAGGATGCCGCCGTCCTTGCAGGAGTCGGAGTAGCCCAGCATCACTTCCTGGAAGTTGCCGGAGGCGCCCAGCATCCGCTGGTAGACCGGGTTGTCCAGCAGCTTGGTCATCACCGGTTCGATGTGCTCCAGGTCTTCGATGGTCTCGAACAGGGGAGCGATGCGGATGTGGCAGAAGTCGCGGCCGCCCTTGCGGCCCACCAGGCCGGCGAGGCGGGCGAGGAACATCACTTCCATGACGTGGCTGGCGGTGTGGGTCATGGAGATGACGTAGCTGCCGAAGGCCTGCGGACTGATCTCCCGGCGCATGTGGCGGATGATCTCGAAGACGTCCAGGGTCTCTCGGGCCTTGGCGGAGAGGCATTCGCGGTCCACGGAGAGGGGCTCGGGGGCGTCGATGAGGGTGGCCAGGTGCTCCAGGCGGGTCTCCTCGTCCAACTTGGCGTACTCGGGTTGGTCGGGATGCTGGGCGAGGATTTCGGCCACGGTGTCGCTGTGGACGGTGGATTCCTGGCGGATGTCCAGTTTGAGCAGGTAGAAGCCGAAGGTCTCCACCAGGCGGATGAGGTCGCGCAGGGCGCCGTCGGCGATGTTGCCGTCACCGTGGCTATGCAGCGAGGCGTGGATCAGCCGCAGATCGTCGAGGAATTCCTCTTCCGAGGGGTAGGCGGCGGGGTGGGGGGCGACGTTCTTGCCCGCCAGGCGGTTCTTGACCGCCACCAGGTTGCGTTCCAGCCGGAAGCGCATGATGAACAGTTTGCGGCGGTAGGGTTCGTGGCGGAAGCGGTCGGGCTTTTCGGCGAAGACCTCGGGGGCGAAGCGCTCGTCCCGTTCCAGACTGGTCATGAGTTCGGCCGAGGGGGTGCACAGGCGGTCGGAG
>Ga0256839_1005507_pt1 | contig 11665 bp, 9 predicted proteins | sample 354166metaG_FD_185968 | JGI IMG/M metagenome (GOLD analysis project Ga0256839, IMG submission 185968) | Hydrothermal vent microbial communities from Mid Atlantic Ridge, Atlantic Ocean - 354-166 | ecosystem: Environmental > Aquatic > Marine > Hydrothermal vents | place: Atlantic Ocean: Mid...
TATTACGGTAAAGAGCAACGTGAAGTTGCCAAAAATGAATTCACTATCGTAAAAAACTACTTGGCAGAATCTATTAAAGAAAATGCACACTTAAAACTAAAGCTTAAAGTTTCTGAAGACCAAGTTAGTATTCTTAGCCATAACGATAACCCCATTGTGCACGGAGTTGATTTTGATGCGTACCAAATTTTTGAAGAAACCGTTAAAGAAGCTCAAATGAGAAAATATTTAAACTAAAAGCTTCATAACGCTGTTAATGCGTAAAAATATAGTAAGTCGACGTTGCACAAAAAATCCCTGCTAGCAGGGATTTTTTGTGGATGAATTGTTTGTAAAATAAAGCTTACTTCATTTTAAACTCAGGAAGCTTCTTCTCAGCTAGGTTTTTCTTCATCGTGACATAATCGGGCATGCCGTTTTTATAAGGAGGATATGCTTCACCTTCAATTAAAGGGAGTAAGTACTCCCTACAAGCATCGGTAATTCCAAAGCCATCTTCGCTAATATATTCCATCGGCATCATTTTTTCGACATTGGCAATGTCAACTAAGTCACCCGAGCCAATTTCCCATTTATAGGGGTTGTTAGAGGTACGGATAACCGCAGGCATCACTGAATTTTTACCCGCAACTGCCATTTCAACAGCTGCCTCGCCTAATGCATAGGCTTGCTCAACATCTGATTTTGAAGCTAAATGACGTGCCGCACGCTGTAAGTAATCAGCAACCGCCCAGTGGAACTTATAGCCTAACGCGTCTTTAATTAGGTTGGCAACAACGGGGGCTGCACCGCCTAATTGCGCATGACCAAAGTCATCTCGTGTGCCTTGCTCGGCTAAGAAACGACCATCTGGCCACGCTGTACCTTCTGATACCACAATCGTACAATAACCGTGGCTCTTAACTTTAGAATCGATCAAGGCTATAAATTTTTCTTGATCAAATTTAATTTCTGGGAAGAGAATAACCACGGGAATATCATTATCTTCATCAGCAGCCAATGCGCCTGCTGCGGCAATCCATCCCGCGTGACGACCCATAACCTCAAGCACAAATATTTTAGTCGAGGTTGCTGCCATTGATGCCACATCAAAACTAGCCTCACGCGTAGATACGGCAATGTACTTTGCAACAGAACCAAAACCTGGGCAGTTATCTGTTACGGGTAGATCATTATCAACGGTTTTAGGTACATGAATCGCTTGAATGGGATAACCCATTTTCTCTGAAAGTTGTGAAACTTTAAGACAAGTATCGGCAGAATCCCCTCCACCATTGTAGAAAAAATAACCAATATCGTGTGCTTTAAAAACCTCGATGAGGCGGTCATATTCCTCTTTATTATCTTCTAAACTTTTCATTTTATAGCGACAAGAACCAAATGCGCCCGATGGTGTGTGCATTAACCCTGCAATATCGTCATCCGATTCTTGGCTGGTATCAATCAGATTTTCCATTAGAGCACCAATAATACCGTTTTGACCGGCATAGACGGTACCGATTTTATCGCTGTGCTTTTTGGCTGTTTGGATAACACCACAAGCCGATGCGTTAATAACAGCAGTAACACCTCCTGACTGTGCATAAAATGCATTTTTTACTGACATACTTTTTTCTCCTTTGGTTAGCGGTTGTACATAGTTTACTTTTTTAAAAATTAAATACTTGATATTAATCAATATCTTTGAGAATACGCTTTTTTTTGTTTAATTAAAGAAAAATTTTATCTATGCTCTATAGAATTACCCTTTCTAAATTATTAGTGACTCTTATTAATGTTAACCACAAACGCCCCCACCCGCTTAAAAGTTATGTTTGCGGGTCTCTGTAGTCTTATATTAACGATGGGAGTTGCTCGTTTCTCATATACACCGTTACTTCCTGTGATGATGGATGAAACATTCTTGAGCGATGCCAGTGGCGGCTGGCTCGCGACGATTAATTATATGGGTTATATGTGCGGTGCTTTAGTAGCTGCTTTTATTAGTGATTTAAAGCTTAAAGATACTCTATATAGAGCAGGTTTGATTATCGCCGTTGTTAGTACGATAGGTATGACGCTGGCAGAAAATTATACCGTTTGGGTTATCATGCGTTTTGTGGCAGGGTTAAGTAGTGCAGCAGGGTTATTGCTAGGATCAGGGTTGATTTTAAATTGGATGATACGCCAGGGACACCCCGCAGAACTAGGCCTACATTTTGGCGGCGTAGGTGTCGGTATTGCGGTCAGCGCGGCTATCGCAATGAGCATGTCGAGTAGCTTTGATTGGTCTCAACAATGGCTGGCTTTTTCACTCGTTGGGGCTCTTCTTGTTATTCCCGCTTGGTATTGGTTACCAAAGCCTAACACGTCAAATCTAACACATACAGGCATGAAATTAAGCGATCAAGCCCCACGAAGAAGCTGGATGTTTTTGTTATATGCCGCATACTTCTGTGCTGGAGTGGGTTATGTAATTACAGCAACGTTTTTAGTGACGATAGTAGACAAGCAAGTAGGTTTGCAAGCTTCTTTAAATGACTCTTTACTAGGAAATGGAAATTTCATTTGGCTGGTGGTAGGTCTGGCGGCCACTCCTGCCTGTATCATTTGGGATAAGGTTGCCCGAAAAATAGGTGAGTTAAAAGCATTATTTATTGCTTATGGAATCAATATCATTGGCATAATAATCCCCACAATGGATTCCAGTTTATACATCTTAATAGTTAGCGGGGTACTCTTTGGGCTTACATTTATTGGTATCGTAAGCTTAATGTTAACGATGGTCGGCCGCTTCTTTCCATCAAAGCCTGCCAAACCAATGGGTAAGTTAACGCTAAGTTACGGTGTTGCCCAAATTACGGCTCCGGCGATGGCAGGTATGGTTGCAGAAGCTACGGGAAGTTACACTACGCCTTTATACGTAGCGGGATTTATAATGTTACTAGGAATGGTGTTTTTAACAATATTACAGTTTCATAAAAAGTATTAAGAAAGATTTACTCAACAAATGTTTGCTGAGCCAAAGGCTAAAGAAAATTTTAAGCAAAAAAAAGCGGACCGAAGTCCGCTAAAATGTTGCGAGGAGTCATGAATAAACAATCCGCTAGTATTGTTCATCACAAGGTTTGGCGATAATCCCCTAGATCAAGCCCAACTAACCCCTTACGAAGACTCAGTAGGAAGAACTTTAAAAAGGGTTCATTTTTATTTCATAAATGCTTTTCTTATTATAAGTATTTCTTTTATTATCTATTTTGAACTTTATTACATGATTTCACTACCAAACTTATGAATGCACAATTAAACGACACTGAATCTGTCAAAATAAGCAAAGCCGAAAGAGATACACTTCTTTTAAAGCAAATTGCTGATGGCGATAAAGATGCGTTTAAAAAATTGTATATAAGTTATCAGCCGCGCCTAATAAAGTTTTGCAGCCGTATTTTACAAAACGATGTCGCACTAGCCGCTGATATGGCTGATGAGGCACTTATTGCTGTTTGGAATTCTGCTGGAAGTTTTTCAGGTAAATCACAACCTTCCACATGGATTCACTCAATTGCACGATTCCGTTTAATCGCGTATTTAAGAAAGAGTAAAGAGGTTTTATTAGAGGATGATTCTGCAGCATTAGCATTGATTGATGAATCTGCCTTACCAGAAGAAGAGATACATACAACTGAAACGAATGATGAGTTATTTGAAAGTATTAGCAAGCTAAGCGATAAACATCGTGAAGTCATTGAACTGGTATATTTTAAAGAGCTATCTGTTAAGGAAGTCGCAAAGGTACTGAGTATTTCAGAAAATACCGTTAAAACGCGTATGTTTTACGCGAGAAACAAGCTCAAGAGCATACTTTCAAGTAACGGGTTTTAAGAAAATACTAGATAAATATAATGAAAAATACAAATAAAAATCAAGTTTTAACTAAAGCAACCGAGCTTTTACCTTGGTATGCCATAGGCAAGCTATCGCCTGATGACGTTAGTTTTATGGATCAAGCAGTAGCATCATACCCTGAATTAAAAAGCCAACTTAACATCGAACTATCAACAATTGAGTTTGTTAAAAAGAACCCTGACCTTTTAAATGCTACAGCATTAGAGTCCCCAGAAGATCGAGTAAATCAGATTTTAAATTTACTTGAAGAGTCAAGCTATGAGCTACTGGAATCAAAAGTAAATATTCAGAAGAAAAATCAAAGCCAAAGTTTACTAAAGAAAGTTTTTGGTAGATTATTTCCTAATGCAGCTTCATTTGGGGCTTATCAGTATGCAGGTATTGCCTTGGTCATTTTTTCACTTGTAGTCATTGTGAAGAACACTTTTAACGATACACCGGTGGTTATTCAAGAAAGTGTTTTTTACCCTGCTGCAAAACAAAATACAACATTAAAAAATAAAACCAACCAAACTGTATTATTACTGGGTGTTAATGGTAAACTTGATTCCCCCAAGTTATTGAAGCTACTAGAAAAAGTAGATGCAGAGATTAACGCTGTTCCAGAAAAAGATGGAATGTACAGAGTCACTCTTGGCAAAAAGCTAAACTCAATAACTATAAATGCTCTGCTAGATGAGCTTAGAGCTGAAAAGGAGTTGGTGTGGTTTGCAGGTGAATCTAACTAAAATAAAATTTCTCGGTTATATATTATTATCACTAAGCGTAGTTGCTTTGGTGGGGGCTGAGGAGAATGGCTTTAGTCCACTTGATGAAGACTGTTACGTTTTCAATATAGATCCTTCCTGTCGTCCAAAACCAAAGATAATTAAACCTAAATCTGTTAAAAAAGTAATTGTACGCAGTAATTTTAATAAAGATGAAATAGTTTTATTGTATTCCGCTGAGAATGATAGTGATGTTCAACGTGTTGCTGAACAATACGGCTTAAAAACCATTGAGAAGGTTAACTTGGCCTCCATTAAAACAGGCATGCTACTCGCAAATACAGGGGGTAAGAACCCATTAAAGCTGAGTAAGCGTATTAATAAAGTTGAAAAAAATATCGAAGCAACCACAAATAACACCTTTGGTTTAGCCTCCTTAAGTTTATTGCCCGCATCAAAAAATGGCGTAAACTATTCGATGAATGCAACTGGCGTAGATAGCGTTCATCAAACAACTAAAGGGCAAGGCGTTAAAATATGTATGGTGGATACACCGATAGATATTTATCACTCCTCCTTTGCAAATGCCCGTATTGATACCTTAGACTTTACTGACTATACGCCTGACACCGCTGCCAGTTTATTACATGGAACATTAGTCGCAGGTGTTATTATTAGCCAAAATAATCATATTGGCATTGCCCCCAATGCGCATTTACTGTCTGTCGGCGCATTTGGCTATTCTAAAAAAGCTCCCCATCGACTCCAAGGGTCGTCCTCAGATATTGCAAAAGCAGTCAACAGCTGTATTCAGTATAAAGCCGACATTATTAACCTCAGTTTTACTGGTGGACGTGATTCTTTACTTGAAAAAGTGGTTAAAAAAGCAATCGAAAAAGGTATCGTTGTTGTTGCAGCAGCAGGAAATGGCGGTTATTGGGGGAGCACTATTTACCCTGCATTAATTCCTGGGGTGCTTACGGCAACTGCAACGGATAAAAATAGAAAGCTGTACGAATTAGCCAATAGAGGTTCATTTGTTGATATTGCCGCCCCAGGGGTAGATATTTTAACTCTTGCTCCAGGTGATAAATATGAGCTGGCCTCTGGAACATCAATATCAACGGCTCATGTGACGGGTATTGTTGCTCTATTATTATCTCAGCAGCGAGCAGAGCCAATTTCTAAAACAATATCCGAAAGCGCCTTAGATTTGGGTAAGCCGGGTCGAGATCAAGAGTTTGGCGATGGCTTAATTAGTGCTAGCCGGGCCTTAACGATTCTAAAAAGAGGCCGTGCCCGATCTTCTGTTGGGCATTAATAGCATGAGCTTGTTGTTACCTTTTGAAACGGTATTAACGGCTTCAAAGCCTGAATACACCGTTATATGGCTACATGGTTTAGGTGCAGATGGGCATGACTTTGTATCCTTGGTGCCAGAGTTACAATTACCCGATAAGCTGAAAATAAAATTTATTTTCCCACATGCGCCGGTTAGGGCAGTTACCTTAAACAATGGCATGCAAATGCGTGCTTGGTATGATTTGCTATCGTTAGATCGTGGAAAAACAGCTGATGAGGCTGATATTTTAAAAACAGTGTCTCAAATTAGCGAACTCATTGATCAGGAGATAAAAAGTGGTACGGCAGCCAATAAAATAATTCTTGCTGGGTTTTCACAAGGTGGGGTTATTGCGTTGCATAGTGGATTACGCTATCCGAAAAGACTGGCAGGCATTATGGCGTTATCAACCTATTTACCCTTTGAAGAAAATACTTTTAAACAAATGAATAGCGCTCAAAAAGGCTTAGATATTTTTGCCGCACATGGCACACACGACCCGGTCATCCCCATTTTAAGTTGGCAAGATTATGTGCCTAAGCTAAAAGCACAGGGTTTTGCACTTGATGCGCATGAATACCCTATGGAACATTCTTTGTGTTTAGAAGAAATTAAGGCAATTTCTAACTGGATTCAAAAGGTCTTTACAAAATAATCGCAAAGGTGAGGCATAACTTACTTCAATGCATCAAAAAAACGTTCCGTACGAAAACGCCAGTTCCATATAGACCAACTTTGCTTAGTAATTACAGACATGAGTGTTCGTGTGGCATGGCCACGAATTTCTGAACGGGGAACCATGCCGTAATAGCGTGAATCAGCACTATTGTCACGGTTATCACCCATTAGAAAATAATGATCTTTAGGGATTGTTATTTTTTCAAAGTTTTGTAGTGGGTTAAAACTCTCTGGCTTAACTTGTACGACATGTGACTTTGAGTGACTTAATGTCTCTATTGCGTAAACCCCTCCCGTCTCTTTATCAATATCACGCTTTGGCTCTAAAGAATTATCATTTATTTTTTCATATTTTGCCGCCTCATCATTGATGAAAAGGCGGTTATTTTTAACTTCAACCGTATCACCCGGCAATGCTACAAGGCGTTTGATAAGCCGTTTATTGGCGGCTGCTGAAGTAAAAACTACAATATCACCACGTTTAGGCTCACCTAAACGTGCAACAGATATGCTGGTAAAAGGTATTTGTAAGTCATACGCTAGTTTATTTTCCCAAACTACGTCACCTTCAAGAATGGTTGGTTTCATTGATCCTGTGGGTACAGGATGCCAATCTGCAATCGCTCCTCTAAAAACAAATAGGAAGATTATGAAAATAAGAAAGCCTTTATTTTCTTTTAGTAAGGTTGTGAATTTTTTCATTCTTTATGTTCCAAATAGCGCGTGTTTAGAGCTCATTGTTGAAATAACGTTTTAAAAAGGTATCAAAATCTAGAGTATCATCCGCTTCTAATTGTGCTTGTTGTTTGAGTGATTCTAACGCCATCAGTTCCATTTCATTATTAATTTTTGGGTCAAGCTCACGAGCTAAAAAATAATCTCGGTGTTCCTCAGACTTCCTTTTGGCAAATTGGTAATAACTGCCGTCACGATTCATGATATCACTTAATACTTTTGCTGAGGGGGTTTTGTCAGGGAATAGTAATAATTCGCGTTGGCTTTCTAAGGCATTGATATAACAGGTTTCGCTGTGAACGCTGTTGAGTATTTTAGCAACACCCAGCATTTCATCAAATAACTCATTTGCCCAACTTGTGAGCTTTATAGAGTCTCCAGTTTGTTTTAGTTTCAAGTTTGGCTTGCGGCCTTGGTGTGCTACTAAGCTCTGATTATAATCAATTTCTTTAGCTTCTTCAGATGTGATCTCGGGGCTATCTTGCAATAAACAAAACAGCATAAAGAGCTCAAGAAAATAAAGTTGCTTATGGGTGAGGCCTGCGGGATGAAAGGCATTAATATCCACCGAGCGTAGTTCAACATATTGAATGCCGCGTTGTTCTAATGCATCGGTTGGTTTTTCAAAACCATTAAGGATTTGCTTGGGTCGGACGCTACTGTAGTACTCATTTTCAATCTGTAGAATATTTGTATTAAGTTGTAGGTACTTGTCTCCATCTTTTAGACCGATTTTTTGGTACTTTTCATTCGGCGTGTTAATCGCACATCGTAAACTAGAAATATACTGCTCTAAGGAGTTGTAGTTAGCTTTTATACCAAGCTCATCTTCTTTCCGGTTTGTATAGCCAATATCCCCCATTCTAAGAGAGGTTCCAAACGGCTCATAGCAGGTAAACTCGTTAAAAACTTTCATGGTTTCTGGTTTCGCCATGCCCGAAATAAAAGACTTACAAATAGCTGGCGAGGTACCAAATAAATAAGGAATTATCCAGCCATAACGCTGAATATTGCGGGTCATTCCCATATAGCGTTCATTAATAAAATCTTGCGGATCTTTATCTTGCTGGTTTTCAATCTCTTGAAAGGCGGGCCAAAATTCTATTGCTACGGAATAGTTAAAATGAACGCCTGCGATGACTTGCATCATTTTACCATAACGTTCTGCTAACCCTTGCCGATATACAGATTTCATCTTACCCGCATTACTAGAGCCATAATCTGCAATGGTAATATCAGCCTCACCTCGAATCACACAGGGCATACTCGTTGTCCATAGTAATTCATTATCAAGGTGCTGATAGACAAAAGTTTCTACATCGAGTAAAAAATCTAATGATTTGTGAGCACGTTCGCACGGTGGTGTTATGAGTTCCAGTAAGGATTCAGAATAATCTGTAGTAATCCAAGCATTCTTTAATGCTGAGCCAAGAGCATTTGGGTGAGGTTCTTGCGATATGTGACCTTCACGATTAACACGTAAGCTTTCTTTTTCTAACCCTGTTAAAGAATTTTTTAATAATGAGGAAAAGCCTTTTTCAGAAATATTTTTTAAACGATTTGTGAGTGTTTGGTACACGTTACCTACTTTTTAATGACCAATTATGCAGCTCAAAATAGCCTTAATTGACTAACAAGGCAAGTACCAACACTCAGAAACTTGGATGTTGCACAAGTCTTTGATTTTATGGCGTATCCAAAAATGCCCGCTTACACTAAAGTGTTATTGAGTGCGGTAGCGCTTACTAAATCTACGGGTGAAGCTAAGATTTTTTGAATAGTCTGCGTAGACTAAAATGTGAAACCAAAATACTTGTTCTATTTCGTTTTTCTAAGTGTGATTTTGTTTTCTAGAAAAGCAAACTACTAATAATTCTAACTATTTGTTTTCAAGGTTAAAAGTGGTTTTTATGAGCCCTATTTAGAATGACCATTGATCACTAACAGCTAGTTATTTCAGCTTAAATAGGTTATTTTTTGATCAATATAGAATATTGTAACACTCAAGGTTATTAATAAAATAATAAAAATAAAGGGTTAAATGTGGACAATAAAAGTGTAGCGCTTGCTGTATGTATTGCTTTGGCGGGCCCTAAAATAGCTGCAGCTGAAATATTTACAGGTATCGCTGCAATGAACTTGGGCGATATTAATTCAGGTTCTTTTTTGGATGAATATTTTAGTGGTTCAATTCCTATTCTTTATACTTCTGCTAAAGAAGCGCTGGCTTTTAAGGCACGCTTAGCGCCTACTGCTGTTTTTGATGACTTAGGCGTAGAAAAAATACCAATTCTTAAAAGCTTACAATTCAGCGTTAAGATTCGTAATAATAAACCTTATGTTGCAATTAAATCTACAAAGGCTATTGATCTTCCCTTTTTAAGCTTTGTTGTTGAAGTATATAGTCCCGAAGGTAGCATTTATCAAGACTATACGGTGTTATTAGATCCTCGCCACTTGTCTATCAAAAATATGTTTACTAATGTCAAGGCAAGCAATGAGACTAAACCACGATCAGGTGTAGATACAGTAGTCGTTACACCATTAAATACCGTTAAAATAAGTAGACCAAAGAAGCTTCGGGTTAAAGCGGGTGATACACTTTCAAGTATTGCTAGTACTGTAAAGCTTGATAAAATATCCAATAAAAACATGTCGCTAGCAATATTTTTAACAAACCCTCAGGCGTTCTCTGGGAATAACGCAAATAAGTTGAAAAAAGGAGTGACCTTAAAAATACCTACTTCTGATGATGTAAAAGAACTCATTCTAAGAAAGCCCCAGACTGCTAAACACATAAAGCAGACAAAAAAAGTGATGATTCAAGAGCCGTCACTTAGCAATAAAACAGACGTTAAAGTAACGGCAACTGTGAGAAATCAAGATTCTGAAACAATAAATTATAAAGTGAAAGGAGGCGATACGTTATCAGCTATAGCTAGAACATATGCTTCAAAAGCGACATCTACTTCGACCTTGATGACACTCATTCATAGTGCGAATCCTCATGCATTTGCCAATAATCAAGTTAATCTGTTAAAGAAGGGGGCTACTTTAAAAATACCATTAGGCAATTCTTTTAAATTAGAAGCTAAAGAAAAAGGGTCATTAACAACTAATTCAGATCAATTAGAAACTACCATTAACCAATCTCTAAATAGCTTAGAGAAACGATTACGCGAAATTCGTAAAACACTTAAAGCAACTAAGGCGGAGCTCTTTGATTTAAAACTGACCTTACAGAATAAAGATATTCTGCTTGAAAGGCAGTCAAAAGATATCCGAATACTCAAGGAAAAATTACAAAACTCTCACCAAGCTCGCCTCATAAATGATGAAAAAGCTGCTTTGACAGAAGCAAACCAGCGAAAAGTTGTTGAAAACATTAGTTCAGTTAATAAAATGTCAACCTCGGAAGCTGTGACTTATTCTGGGTTAGCATTCCTTATCGGTCTTGTATTACTGCGTGTAGGAAGACAAAAGTATGCTGAGAAAATAGTATCCTCAGATGACTATGTGTCCACTGTAAATGTTGACACCAAGCTAGGATTACAGGAACTAGACTTTACAAAAACCCTAACGGAAGCCGCAAAAGCTAGTGATAATAAGATTACAGATCTTTCAATACAAGAAGCAGAGCGTCTTGTAGAAGAACTTGTGGAGGAATTAGACCACCCAGAAAACACACTTCAGGATGATCAATCCATAATTAGTAGTGGGATAATAGACGAGAAAGTTGATAGTTCATTGGACTCATGGGTAATGGAATCTGAAAAGCCTCACGTTGAAAACGAAACAATAGATTTAAAAGCAGACATTATTAATAATTTAGAAAAGACTATAGAAGAAAGAATTCAACCTGAAGGTTTCGTGGTAAACGAACCCTTTAAACAAAAGCAAGCAAAGCACGAGGCTTTAGAAATTGATTTAGAAAGGCATCTCCAATCAATTAATGACCAGATCGTTGCAAATAAAATGAAGATCTAGTTTAGGTTTAAAGAGCTCTCTGAATAAGTCAGGAGAACCGTATCAAGCCGTTAACTTTTAGCCTGAAGTAGTTATTTTGACCAATGCACCTCTAGGCCTAGCTTATCGGCTAAGCGCTGCCCTTCCTCTTCACCTAGCACCATCATCGCAGTTGCATACGCATCAGCTCTCATAGTTGAGTTATGTAATACCGTCACTGACATAGCGGGTTGTGTTTTTGGTTGCGCAGTTCTTGGGTCTAAAATATGAGAATAACGAACATTATCTTTTATAAAGTAGTTTAAATAATTACCCGATGTCGCTACAGCTATATCGCTTAAGAGGAGTTTTT
>Ga0256839_1005508_pt1 | contig 11665 bp, 12 predicted proteins | sample 354166metaG_FD_185968 | JGI IMG/M metagenome (GOLD analysis project Ga0256839, IMG submission 185968) | Hydrothermal vent microbial communities from Mid Atlantic Ridge, Atlantic Ocean - 354-166 | ecosystem: Environmental > Aquatic > Marine > Hydrothermal vents | place: Atlantic Ocean: Mid...
GGCGCGCAGGCCGTAGAAATCCGGGTGGTAGGTTCCCGCCCAGGCGCCGAGTTTGCCCAGGTTGAACCGCGCGTTCTTGGTGAGCAGCGGGTCGAAGGTCCAGGTGACTAGGTCGTAACCGCGTTCCAGCGCCCAGCGGCGCTGGAAACGTTTCAGCGCCAGCGCCACCCCCTTGCCCTGCCAGTCGGGGCGCACGCCCATCTGGTGCGAGTGGTGCCAGACGCGGCCGTCCTGGAAGGCCGGGAAGCCCCAGACGAAGCCCACGGCCTCGTCCCCCGCCCAGGCCAGGGCGACGAGGCCGCCCGAGTGCTGGCTTGCCACCAGCGCCGAGTGCGGCGCGATCTCGCGCTCGCTGAACTTCCAGGCGGCGATCTGAAGGTCCTCGGTGAGCATCAGCTCTTCGGTGCCCCGGGCTTCGCGCACTTCGATCATGAACCTACGTTACCCGCTCGGCGGCGGGATTGGAAAGAACCCCTCCAGCACGCCATAATGAGGGCATGAGCGAGCTGGGCCGCTGGCTGGTGGCCGTGGGGCTCTTGATCGCCTTCGCCGGGTTGCTGCTTTGGTGGTGGCCGGCCCTCTTCGGCTGGTTCGGCCATCTGCCGGGCGACCTGCGCTTTGAGCGTGACGGGGTGCGGGTCTTCGTTCCCGTCACCTCCATGCTGCTCGTCAGTCTGCTGCTCACCCTGGGGCTCAACCTGGCGCTGTGGCTGCTCGCCGCCCTTTCGCGCTAGCGTGTACACTGGGCACCGTGAACGCCCACCTGCGCGGGCTTCTTGCGCTCACCTTCGTTACGCTGATCTGGGGCTCGACCTTCGTGGTGGTCAAGGGGGCGCTCGAGCAGTTTCCGCCCAGCCTGCTCATGCTGCTCCGCTTCTTGGTGGGCGCGGCCTTCTTTCTGCACTATTGGAAGCGGGCCCGCGGCGCCTGGGGTCCGGGCCTGGACCTGGCCTTCTGGGCCTTTCTGGGTTACGCCACCCAGACGATCGGTCTGCTCTACACCACCGCCGGGCGCAGCGCCTTCATCACCGCGCTGAGCGTGGTGCTCGTGCCGGTTCTCGCGGGCCTCGCGGGCCGGCGCGTGCCCGTCTGGGTCTGGCTCGGGGCCCTGGCCAGCTTCGTCGGGGTGGGCCTGCTCGCCTACGACGGCAGCCCGCCGAACGCGGGCGACCTCTGGACGCTGGCCACCGCCGTGACCTACGCGGTTTACATTTTGCGGCTGGAGCTGCACACCCGCACGCACGACGCCTTCGTGCTCAGCCTCACCCAGCTCGTGGGGCTCGCCCTCTTCGTGGGCGCCTGGGCCTGGGTGAGCGGCGACCTGGTGGCGCTGGCGGGGCTTGCGGTCCCCTGGGGGGCGGTGCTCTACCTGGGGGTGGCCGCTACCGCGCTTACGACCTGGCTGATGGCCGTGGGCCAGCGCAGCGTGAGCGCACCCGAGGCGGCGGTGATCTACTCGATGGAGCCCGTCTGGGCGGCGACCTTTGCCTACTTCGTGCTGGGCGAGGTGCTCGGCCTCCGGGGGTTGGTCGGGGGCGCGCTGGTGGTGCTGGCCGTCGCGGGGGTGCAGTGGAGCGCGGCGGCCGCGGAACGCGGCCGCGCCTCCGGGTAGGATGGGACCATGCGCAAGCTGGTGCTCGTGCCCACGCCGATCGGCCACCTGGCCGACGTGACGTTGCGGGCGCTCGAGGTGCTGAGGCAGGTCGAGGTGGTGGCCTGCGAGGACACCCGGCGTACGGCCAAGCTGCTGCGGCATTACGGCATCGCCACGCCGCTGGTGCGGGTCGACCAGCACACGCCGGACCGCGCCGAGCGCCTGCTCGAGGAGCACGCCTACGTGGCCTACGCCTCCGACGCCGGCACGCCCGGCATCAGCGACCCGGGGGCCGAGCTGGTGGCGCGGGCGCTCGCCAAGGGCTTCCGCGTCGAGGTGCTGCCGGGGCCCACGGCCTTCGTGCCCGCGCTCGTGGCCTCGGGGCTGCCCACGGCGCGGTTCGTCTTCGAGGGGTTCCTGCCGACCGGCCGCGCCCGCAGGCGGCGGCTCGAGGCCCTGACGCACGAGGAGCGCACCGTGGTGCTCTACGAGGCCCCGCACCGGCTGGCACGGACGCTCGACGACCTGATCGCGATCTACGGACCCGACCACCCGGTCGCGCTGGCGCGCGAGCTGTCCAAGAAGCACGAGGAGGTCTGGCGGGGCACGCTTGCGGCGGCGCGCGCCCGCTTCGAGCGGCCCCGGGGTGAGTTCGTCATCGTGCTGGGGCCGCGTGAAGTTCCGGAGGAACGGCCCGACGCCGCAGCGCTGGCCGCGGAGCTGGGCGAGGCCGGGCTTTCCGGACGCGCCCTGGCGGAAGCGCTCGAGGCCCGGGGCGTGCCCCGCAACGAGGCCCGCCGCTGGGCGTACCGAAAGGAGAAGGCATGAAACGCATTGGGGTCTTCACCAGTGGGGGCGACGCCCCCGGCATGAACGCCGCCCTGCGGGCGGTGGTGCGCTGGGCGGCGGCGAACGAGGTCGAGGTAGTGGGCATCCGCCGCGGTTACGCGGGCATGATCGAAGGCGAGTTCGTGCCGCTTGCCCCCCGCGACGTAGCCAACATCATCCAGCGCGGCGGCACGATCTTGCGCACCGCGCGCAGCAAGGCGTTCCTGGAGCCCGAGGGGCGCGCCGAGGCGGCGCGCCGGCTGGCCGAGGCGAAGATCGACGGGTTGGTGGCCATCGGCGGCGACGGCACCTTCCGCGGGGCCATCAAGATGACCCAGGAACACCGCATCCCCATCGTGGGGGTGCCGGGGACGATCGACAACGACCTCTACGGCACCGACTTCACCATCGGCTTCGACACCGCGGTCAACACCGCGTTGGACGCCATCGACCGCATCCGCGACACCGCCGCCAGCCACGAACGCGTCTTCTTCATCGAGGTGATGGGCCGGCACGCCGGCTTCATCGCCCTCGACGTCGGGCTCGCCGGCGGAGCCGAGGTGATCGCGCTCCCGGAGATCCCCACCGGGCCCGAGGAGATCGCCGAGCAGATCCGGCTCTCCGAGGCCAAGGGCAAGCACTCCTCGATCATCGTCGTGGCCGAGGGGGCCTACCCCGGCGGCGCCGACACGCTGATGAAGGCCGCGCAGCAGATCCACCCCTTCGAGGGGCGGGTGACCGTGCTGGGCCACATCCAGCGCGGGGGTTCGCCGACCGCGCGCGACCGGGTGCTGGCCAGCCGCTTGGGGGCGGCGGCCGCCGAGACGCTGGTTTCGGGCAGCAGCGGGGTCATGCTCGGGGAGGTCGAGGGCGAGATCGCACTCACGCCGCTGGCCGAGGCGGTGGAACGGCGCAAGCCGATCGACCGCAGCGTCTACGACCTGGCGACGGTGCTGGCCGAGTAGCGGTTAGCGCGAGGGTTCGGGGCCGAAAAAGACCTTGCGCGCCACGGGGTTCTGCCAGACGACGGCGAAGAGCTTGGGCGCGAAGGGGCTCGAGGCCACCGCGTCCTGGATGATGGGCGGGGCCGAGAGCGCCGGGTAGCGGATCGCGCCGGTGGCCGGGCTGTACTCCGAGGGCAGCCCCACCCAGAGCACGAGCGCCAGGAAGACGCCCCAGACGAAGCCTGCGAGGCCACCCAGGATGGGGTCGAGCTTGAAGGGAAAGCTTACCGGCAGCAGCCCGCTTATGAAAGCGGCGGCCAGCCCGCTGCCGAGGCCGAGCAGGAGCAGCCAGGAGGGGCCGGGCACGTAGTCGAGGCCCAGCCAGTAGAGCGCCGCGGCGATCGGCAGGGCCAGCAGGAAGCCGCCCCCGCGCCGCACGCCCATCGCGGTGGCCAGCGCGGCGGTGGTGATCGCCAGGACGTCGAGCCAGCTGAGCATTGGCCTCAGTATACGTCGCACCCGCGAGGGCGCGGGTTCAGCCGCGCCCGTATCCGCGGAAGAAGCGCCGCAGGGCCTGGGTGCCGAACTCCAGCGCTTCCACCGGAATGCGTTCGTCGGCGGCGTGGATGAGGCGCGAAAAGTTCAGGTCGGGCGGCAGTTTCATGGGGGCGAAGCCGTAGGTCTGGATGCCCAGGCGCGCGAAGTGGCGGCCGTCGGTAACCCCGGAGAGCAGCAGCGGCACCGCGCGCGCCCCGGGATCGGCCTCCTCCAAGGTGCGCTTGAGCAGCGGGTAGAGGGTCCAGTCCACCTTATCCGGGCCCGGGTCGTGGCGCACCACCCGAGCCTCGAAAGGGACCGGGATGATCTGCTCGAGCTCGGCGATGAGGTCGTCGGGCTTGAACCCGGGCAGCAACCGGCCGTCGAGCTGGAGGCGCACCTCGGCGGGCACCACGTTGACCTTGTCGCCGCCCGTGACGATGGTGGCGTTCACGGTGTTGTGGAAGAGCGGCTGGAAGAGCCGGCCGCCCTCGCCCAGCGCTTCGAGGACCCGGTCGGTGAGCGCGGGCTTGAGTGCGGCCAGCACCCCGGCGCGCGCTGCGCCGCTTAGCCCGGCGGCGATCTCGCGGAACATACGCTCGGTGACGGGCGTGACGTGCACGGGCGTGAGCTTCTTGTCGAGCGCCACCAGCGCCCGCCCCAGCTTGGCCATGGCGCCTCCCTTGTGGATGAGCGAGCCGTGGCCGGCGGGGCCGCTGAAGGTAAGCTCGAGCCAGCTGACCTGCTTCTCGGCCACCATCACCGGGTAGAAACGCCGGCCGGCGATCTCGAGGCTGAAGCCGCCGAACTCGCCCAGGGCGTGGCGGACGCCCTCGAACCGTTCGGGGTGACGGTCCACCAGCCAGCCCGCGCCGTAGTCGCCCCCGGCCTCCTCGTCGCTCAGCAGCACCAGCACCACGTCGCCGGCGAGCTCTCCCGCGGCGTGCGCCTCCACCAGCGAGGCCAGGTACATGGCCACCGCCCCCTTCATGTCGAGCGCGCCACGCCCCCAGACGCAGCCGTCCCTCTCCACGCCCTCGAACGGCGGCACGCTCCAGTCCTGCCCCTCGGTGGTCACCACGTCGAGGTGGCCGTAGACGAGGATCGGAGGCGCTTCGCCGCGTCCGCGCAGGCGCGCCACCAGGTTGGGCCGCTCGGGGTCGCGGGCGAGCAGCTCGGAGGGGATCCCGTGCCCTTCGAGCCAGCCCTGCACCCAGCGCATGGCCTCGGCCTCGCGGCCGGGGGGGTTGGTGGTGTCGAATCGGATCAGTTGCTGCAAGAGCTGTACGACGTTCGTACCTTCCATTCGCTTCTCCTTGGGTTTTACTATAAAGCCCATGAAGAGCGTACAAGTCGGGGGCGTGCGGGTCTGGCTGCTTGACTCGGTGACCCAGGGCGGCGCCGAACAGACCGGTGCGGTGGTGGTGACGGGCTCCCACGGCGGCCTCAGCGCGGCGCATTACGCCGCGGCGTACCGCCCCCGACTGGTGGTCTTCAACGACGCCGGGGTCGGCAAGGAAGCGGCGGGGGTGGCGGGTCTGACCCGGCTCGAGCACGTAGGGATCGCGGCCGTGGCGGTCGCTGCCGCCAGCGCCCGCATCGGCGAGGCGGCCGACACCTGGGCGAGCGGCGTGATCAGCCACGTCAACGCCCCGGCGGCGGCGCTGGGCTTCCGGGTCGGGGTGCGGCTCTGCGAGGCCGTGGCGGCGTTCGCGGAGCGGGGGGGAGGGTAGCGCCCCAGAGGGCGGCAAGGTCGGAGCCGGGGCGACGAAAGGGAGGGGGTGCGCCCGGGCGGCGAGTGCGGCGTCTGCGGAAGTCCTGAACCGCCTCCGGGCCAGGCGCGGCCAAACGGGCTCGCCGCCTCGAGCCGCGCGGTCCGGTCAAGGACCTCCGCCGCCTCCCGTAGAATGCGGTCGTGCACGTCTTCGTTCTGAAAGGCGACTTCGAGCTGCTCGACGCCTACGTTCCCCGGCTCTTCGAGCTGGGCGCGCGCGGCCTCGAGGAGAAACCCGGCGAGGTCTGGGCCTACTTTCCCGAGCGGCTGGAGCTGCCGTTGCCCGGCCGCTGGCGGGAGCTCCCCGACGAGGACTGGCTCGAGGCCTGGAAACGCGGCCTGAAGCCGGTGGTGGCCGGCCCCTTCGTGGTGCTGGCCCCCTGGCACGATTGGACGGGCCCCGAGCGCCGCATCGTGCTCGAGCCCGGCATGGCCTTCGGGACCGGCCACCACGCCACCACGCGGATGGCGCTCGAAGCCCTGGCCGGCGAGAACCCCGCCGGCAAACGGGTGCTCGACGTGGGCACGGGTTCGGGCATCCTGGCGATCGCCGCTGCCTTGCTGGGGGCCGAGGCCCTGGGCGTGGACACCGACGCCAGCGTCGTCCCGGTGGCCCGGGAGAATTCCCGGCGCAACGGCGTCGCCCCCGAGTTTCGGGTGGGCAGCGTGGAGGCGGCCGAGCCGCCCTACGACGTGATCGTGGCCAACCTCTACGCCGAGCTGCACGCCGAGCTGGCCCCCAACTACGCCCGGCTGCTGGCGCCCGGAGGACGGGCGCACCTGACGGGTGTCCTGACCGAGCGCGCCCCGCGGGTGCGCCAGGCGCTCGCCGGGACGGGCCTGCGTTCCGTGGGCGAACGCCGCGAGGGGGAGTGGGCACTCCTCAGCTTCGAGCGATGAGGAAGCCGCGCGTCTTCGTGCCCCGCCTGGCCCCGGAGATCGTGCTCACCGGCCGGGAGGCGCACCACTTGTTGCACGTGCTGCGCGTGCGGCCGGGGCGCGAGGTGGTCGTCTTCGACGGCGCCGGCCTCGAGGCCGAGGCCCGGGTGACCCACGCCGGCGCGGGCGCGGTGCGGCTGGCCGCGGGCGAGCCCCGAGAGGTGCGGCGCGAGCCGCCGCTCGCGCCGGTGCTCTACGTGGCCCTGCTCAAAGGCGACAAGCTCGCCGACGTGGTGCGCGCGGGAAGCGAGCTGGGGGTGGTCCGTTTCGTCCCGCTCGTCACCGAGCGCAGCGTGCCGCGGGAGATGGGCCGGGCCAAGCTGGAGCGGCTGCGCCGCATTGCGGTCGAGGCCGCCAAGCAGTCGGGCCGTTCGCGGCTGCCCGAGGTGGCCCCGCCGCGGGCGCTCGCGGCGTTGGAGCCGGTGGACTTTGGTCTCGTCGCGCACCCCACAGCGGCGCGGACGCTGGCCGAGGTGGCCTGGCCCGAGGCCGGAGAGGCCGCGCTCGCCAGCGGGCCCGAGGGCGGCTTCACCGAGGCCGAGGCGGCGCAGCTGGCCGGCCTGGGGTTCGCGCCCGTCTACCTGGGTCCGCGCATCCTGCGGGCCGAGACCGCGCCGCTGGTGCTGGCCGCGGCCGCGGCCGCGCTGCGGGGACTTTAACCCGCTTCGCATCCGCGCGCGTTAGCGTGGGGGGAGATGCGAAGGGCGTGGGTGCTTTTCTTGCTGGTGTTGCTGGCGGGTTGCCGCTACACCTTCTGGCCGCTGATTCCCCCCGAGGCGCCCTTTCCCGAGCGGGTTTCGGTCACGGGCAGGCTCGAGCCCGCGGGCGGAACCGCGCGCGCCGTGATCGTGGTGCGCCGCTGGCCGGAGCCGAACTACCTCGAGCTGCGCTGGTACGCGGACGAGGAGTTGGTCGAGGAGCGCTCGCTGTGGGTGGAGACGGTCGGCGAGCTGGAGGTGCGTTTTCCTGCCGAGGCGGGGCGCTTCCACCGCCTGCTCGTCGTGGTCGCGGGCCGGCCCGTGCTGCAGCTCGACCTGGGCGAACCTACCCTACCCCCGCCGCCCGCAGCGCCCAGCCCAGCACCAGGGGAAGGGTCAAAAAACTGATCAGCGTCGAGAGCACCACCACCCGTGCGGTGCGCGGGGCGTCGCCGCCGAGTTCGGCGGCCATCAGGTAGGTGTTCACCGCCGCCGGCATGCCGCTGATGAGCACGAGCACCACCAGGTCCGCGCCCCCGAGCCCCAGCGCGCGGCCGATCCAGAAGGCGACCACCGGTCCGCCGAGCACCCGCAACAGGCTGGCCAGCAGGTCGTAGGCCCCCACCTGGATGCGCGACTCGGCGATCTGCATGCCCAGCGCCAGCAGCAGCATGGGAATCGCGCCCTGGGCGAGCATGTGCACGCCCCCGCCCAGGTTGGCGGGCAACTGGAGGTTCGCGGCGCCCGCGGCGAGGCCAAGCACCACGGCCCAGATGAGCGGCAGGCGCAGGGTCATGGCCAGCTGCTCGCGCAGGCTGCCGCCGTGGAAGAGGGCCGGCCCGAAGCCGAAGAGCAGCACCGTGGCCACGACGAAGACGATCGTCGCGCGCTCGAGCCCCACCTCGCCCAGCGCGAAGAGGGCGACGGAGAGGCCCATGTTGCCGGTGTTGGGAAAGGCCGTGGTGGCGGTCAGGCTCGCCCGAACCGCCGCGGGCAGGCCGAAGAGTCGCCCCACCCCCCAGCCCGCGAGGGCGAAGGCCGCCGAGGCGAGGGCGAAGGCCAGGGCCAGCCGCAGCGCCCCGGCCGGGTCGGCGGTGTTGCGCCAGAGCTGGTCGAAGACCAGGAAAGGGACGAGGACGAAGAGCGTGAGCCGCGTCAGCGGCCCGCGGTCGAGGCGCAGGGTGCGCGCGGCCAGGAAGCCGGTGGCCACCATCAGCGCCACCGGGGCCACCGCGCCGAGCAGCACGCCCGCGCCCCCCACGGTCAGGCCTCGAAGAGGATGGGGATCAGGATCGGGTCGCGGCCGGTTGCCTTGCGGATGAACTTCTTGGCCGGGTAGTAGACGTCGTCGCGGATCTGCTCGAGCGGCTTCTTCTCGCGCAAGCCCCGCTCGATGGCCTCGAGCGCCACCCGGCGGATCTCGGCGTGCAGCCGCTGCCCCGCCTTGACGAAGCCGCGGCTCACCACCTCGACGACCGGTTGCTCGGAGACCAGTGCGGTCAGGATCACGATGCCGTCGGCCGCCATGTCCTGGCGCTCGGCGAGGATGTCGTCGGTGATGTCGCCCACCCCGAGGCCGTCCACGTAGAGGGCCCCGGCCTTGACCCGGCCCGTCTTCTTCAGGTCGCCCTCGGTCAGCACCAGCACGTCGCCGTTCTCGGGCACGATCGTCTTGACCGGAGGCTTGGGCATCTTCTCGACCAGCCACTTGAAGTTGGTCTGGTGGCGGACCTCCCCGTGCCAGGGAACGAAGAACTTGGGCTGGACCAGGTTGTAGAGGAAGCGCAGCTCCTCGCGGCTGGCGTGGCCCGAGGCGTGCACCTTGTAGGCGGGCGGGTAGAGCACGTTGGCCCCCAGCTCGTAGAGCTTGTTGATCACCCGGTTCACCGCCTCCTCGTTGCCGGGGATGGGGCTCGAGCTGAGGATCACGGTGTCGCCCTCGCCCACGCTCAGCTTGGCGTGGCGGCCGAAGGCGAGACGGCTCAGCACCGCCATGGGCTGCCCCTGGGAGCCGGTGGCCAGCACCAGCACCTCGCGGTCGGGGATGTCCTTGATCTCGTCGGTGGTGTAGAGGCGGTCCTTCACCTCCAGGTAGCCCAGCTCGAGCGCGATCTTGGCGAACTTGAGCATGCTGCGGCCTTCCATGGCCACCTTGCGCCCGTGCCGCTCGGCGGCGCGGATCACCGACTGCACCCGGTGGATGTGCGAGGCGAAGGTGGTCACGAAGACGCGGCCCTCCGCCGCCCCGATCGCGGCGTCGAGCGCCACGGCCACCTCGGCCTCGCTCGGGGTGATCCCTGGCCGTTCGGCGTTGGTGGAGTCGGCGATCAGGAGCAGCACCCCTTCGGCGCCGGCCTGGGCCACCTTGGCCAGGTGGCTCACCTTGCCGTCCACCGGCGTGGGGTCGAGCTTGAAGTCGCCGGTGTGGACGACGTTGCCCACCGGGGTGCGGATGATCAGCCCCGAGTTGTCGGGGATCGAGTGGGTCATGCGGAAGAGGTCGACGGTGAAGTGGCGCCCGATCTTCAGCGTTTCGTCGGGGCTGACGACGTTGAGGTCGAACTCGCCCGGTTTGAGCCCGAACTCCTCGAGCTTGCCGCGCAGGAGGCCCAGGGTCAGCTTGGCCCCGTAGAGCGGGATCTTGGGCAGCTGCGGCAGCAGGAAGGGCATCCCGCCGATGTGGTCTTCGTGGCCGTGGGTGAGGACCCAGCCCTTGATCCGCCCCGCGTTCTCGACCAGGTAGTCGATGCGGGGGATCAGGATGTCCACCCCGGGCATGTGCTCCTCGGGGAAGGCGAGGCCGCCGTCGACGACGAGGATCTCGTCCTCGTAGCGGAAAGCGGTGATGTTCTTGCCGATCTCGCCCATCCCCCCCAGGGGGACGATCTCGAGCTTACCGATGGAAAGGGGACGCCCCGACTTGCGGCTGCGCGAACGGCGCCGGCCGGGCTTGCGGGTGGGTTTGGATGGTTCGTTCATTTGTTCTCCTAACGCGGCCGGGCCGCCCGATGGGCGGCCGACCGCAGTGCGCTGGGGCTAGCGGCGGCGGGGTCCGCCCGAGCGGGGCGGGCGCCGCGGCGGGATCTTGCCTTCGAGCTCGGGGCGCACCAGGTCGACGCGGCCCTTCTCGTCGATGCGGTTCACCTTGACGGTGATCTTGTCGCCCACCTTGAGGTGGTCCTCCACCTTGTCGACGCGCTCCTCGGCGATCTGGCTGATGTGCAAGAGCCCCTCGGTGCCGGGGAAGAGCTGGATGAAGGCGCCGAAGTTGGTGGTGCGCACCACCACGCCCTCGTAGACCTCGCCCACCTTGGCCTCGCGGGTGAGGTTCTCGATGCGCGCCTTGGCCTCCTCGGCGGCGCCGCCCTCGGCCGAGTAGATGCGCACGGTGCCGTCTTCCTCGATGTCGATCGAGACGCCCAGCTCCTCCAGGGCGCGGATGTTCTTGCCGCCGGGGCCGATGACCGCGCCGATCTTGTCCACCGGGATCTTGAGCGCCAGGATGCGGGGCGCGAAGGGCTTGAGCTCCTTGCGCGGCTCGGGCAGGACCCGTTCCATCTGGTCGAGGATCTTAAGCCGCGCCTCCCGCGCCTGCTCCAGGGCGCGGCGCATCACCGCGGCGTCGAGCCCCTGCACCTTGATGTCCATCTGCAACGCGGTCACGCCGTCGCGGGTGCCCGTCACCTTGAAGTCCATGTCGCCCAGGGCGTCCTCCATGCCGAGGATGTCGGTGAGCACCACCGGCTCGCCCTCCTCGGGTTTGACCAGGCCCATGGCGATGCCGGCCACCGGCTTCTTGACGGGCACGCCCGCGTCCATCAGCGCCAGGCAGCCGGCGCAGACGGTGGCCATCGAGCTGGAGCCGTTGGACTCGAGCACGTCGCCGACCACGCGGATGGTGTAGGGGAAGGCGTCCTTCTCGGGCAGCATCGGCTTGAGCGCCCGTTTCGCGAGGTTGCCGTGGCCCACCTCGCGGCGCGAGACGCCGCGCAGGCGCTTGACCTCGCCGGTCGAGTAGGGCGGGAAGTTGTAGTGGACCAGGAAGTCCTCCGACTCGTCCAGGCCTAGGTCGTCGATGATCTGCTCGTCGCGGCCGGTCCCCAGGGTGACCGTGCCCAGCACCTGGGTTTCGCCGCGGGTGAAGATCGCCGAGCCGTGCGAGCGCGGCAGCACGTCCACCTCGATCCAGATGGGGCGGATCTCGGCGGGGCTACGGCCGTCGGCGCGCTTCTTCTCCTCGACGATCATGCGGCGCAGCTCGCGCTTGGTCACGTCGCCGAAGGCCTGCTTGTACAGCGCGCGGCGGGCTTCGGCGTCCTCGTCTTCTTCCGGGGCGATTTCGGCGACGAGG
>Ga0256839_1005509_pt1 | contig 11664 bp, 11 predicted proteins | sample 354166metaG_FD_185968 | JGI IMG/M metagenome (GOLD analysis project Ga0256839, IMG submission 185968) | Hydrothermal vent microbial communities from Mid Atlantic Ridge, Atlantic Ocean - 354-166 | ecosystem: Environmental > Aquatic > Marine > Hydrothermal vents | place: Atlantic Ocean: Mid...
GGGATTCCGGTCAGTCATGCGCTCGCGGTGGTTTGATCAGCGACTCGGCCGGAATCCCCAGGCCTTCGTGCAACCGCCAGATCATCTTCAATGTCAGTGAACGCTTGTGATTCAATATCTCATAAACACGATTACTTTTGCCGATCATCGGCTCCAGGTCTTTTACGGTTAAGCCCTTGCGCTCCATTTCGAACTTGATCGCTTCAACAGGATCAGGCAAGTCCATGGGAAAATGTTTGGCTTCATAAGCCTCAATCAGCGTGACCATGACATCCAGTTTTTCGCCTCCTGGCATATCCGGTTCTGCCATCATCAGACTTTCAATTTTCTGTAATGCGGCACGGTAGTCGGCATCGGTTTTAATCGGTTTAATCTCCATCGGTAATTCTCCACCACTTAAATGGTTTGCACATCAATCTGGTCGTACTGTCTATGGGTGCCAATAAAGCGGATGTACACCACCCTGTAGGCATAGTTGATCCACACGACAAGTCGATACTTGCTCCCCGCGATATTAAACACCACACGGCCATCTTGAAGGATGCTGGTATTTCTGAAATCCTGTTTGACTTCGGCAGGTGAATGCCAATCGGCATGCAGGGTGTGTCGATACCAAGCCAATGTTGACTCCTTGGCATCCTGATATCCCGGGTTCTCTTCCCAGAAAGCTTTCAGCGTCGATAGTGCGATGATTCTCATGTATTCGACATGATAGTCCCAAAATGGGACTGCTGCAGCAGGGTTGTGGAAAAATGTGATCTTTTCAAGATATTTCTGAACATGGTATTTTGCATGGCATTACGATTTGGCAGGAAATTAAGCCATTGAATAAAAAGGATAAAAATGGCTTATTGATAATAGAGTGGGAGTGACAGGGGTCCATAATTCATTGATAATAAATGGATAAGTTCTCCCCTTTGATGATGTAATCTACACCATCAAAGGTATTTTTCATGGTGTTTTTGGCCAGACTATAGATGACCGTTTTACGAACCCCAGAGTGTGGACGGGGGCGCGGCTCACCGTTTGTTATCCTGATGCAGTACATCAGGATCCCTTGATGTTTTGCAGGAAATCTACCAACTCATGCACTTTTGTAGTTGGATTATCCGTGTGGTTAGCCTCTGCGGCTTGTAATGCACGTATCGCATTATTCTTGGCGAAATCCAGTTGCCCAAGGAGTGCCGAGAAGATGTCGATGCTTCCTTTTGTGTACCCCGCCATGTAGCCCTTTAGCTCGGTGAGTACCTGATTGCAGGCGTTGTTTCCTGGCAAGGAATCGTAGGGGCGTGTGGTGTAGTTGAAGTGCAGCAGCAGCCAGTACTCGAAACAAGGGACAGAGGTGATGGCGACGTAAACATTTTTTGGGGTTGCGCTGCGAATCGTGTCCAGGCCTTGCTGGTAATGCGCATGGGTATCTTTGTCGAAGACGCAAAACACGTTGTCGAATGCGTCACCCGCGTCTTTTTCTTCCCGGTAGCGCTGTTTGGCATGTCGGATAATGCTGAGCGGGTCGGATCCGCAATCTCCACAGATTTCTATATTGGCGCTGTTGAGTCCGTAATGGTCTTTCAGTTCGTTGAAGTAATGTGGCTCGGTTTTTTCACCTTCGCAGACGATTAGCACCTTGGCATAGGGTGCCCGCAGTCCCTTGCGGCGGGCTAGATCGCGCGCCTGTCTTGCCTTGCGTTTATGGAATAGATTATCTGTGCCCATCAGGCTCTTTTCCTCAGTGGTCTGACATAGGGCAGCGCGCCATAACGCCCCGAGAGATAGGCCAGTTCCAGGTTCTCGCGGCCTTTGCGTGGACTGAAATCCGTCAGCGGGTAGAGTGTTGTGGCCTGATCTTCTCCTTTTTCACAGAACCAGATCTGGTCTCTCCGAAACTCATCCTGATTAAGGATGGAGGTTTCATGAGTTGTAAAGACCAACTGCGCATTTTTAGGATTGGTTTCGCTGTTGTGAAACAATCGCACCAAAAATTGCACCAGTCGGGGATGCAGGTTATCGTGTAGTTCGTCGATAAAAAGCACGTAGCCATTGGCTAATGTGTCGATCCAGGGACCTGCAAAGGCAAACAGCTTCCGGGTGCCGTCAGATTCATCCTCGAAATCAAAGGTTACCTTGTCGCCTTCCTCGCTTTTGTGAACAGTCTTGATGTCAACGAGCTTTTTGTCCTTCAGTTCGTCAGCAAACATTTTCTTGACATGTGTTGGCATGTCATTCGGCAATGCCTTGATGTCAAAGGGTTCTGTTTCAACGACGATATCTTCGATATTCAGGTCGGCCGCGCGGAGAAAATCCATCACTTGGGCTTTCTCGCTCTTTTCACATAAGGACGCACTGAAGCCTGGACTCCATCCGGAAATATTGGTCATGTGCAAGGTGTCATTGAACCAGTCATAAACGGGTTGTAGTTGTTCGCTATTGAGCTGCACGGCAGTTGACAGGAACAATGCGTTGTCACGCGTAGATTTCTGCCAGAGTTGTTTCTCGCCGGTAAGGTTGTTACCCAGTTTCCAGTCGTAACTCTGCTTTTGCTCATCCCAGACGCGCCCAAGCCAGCGCTGTGGCTGGCCCTTGGGGTAGGCAAGTAGCCATTCCTCGTAAATCCGACTCTCTGTCGCAGAGAAACCGTACTGATAGCGCACCTTGTCGATGATAAAAATCACCTCGAATTCACTGGGTGCATGGCGTGTGGTCTTGTTCAGGCGGAACGGGGTGACCGGTAGTTTGTCACCACGTTGCAGGTTCGTTGCTGATTCCAGAATGATTTCTTTCATGGTTTGCAGCGCAAGCAGAAAGTTGGATTTGCCACTAGCGTTCGGGCCATAAATCGCTGCGGAGCGTAGCAACTCGAATTTATTGGCGGCTACCGTCGTAAATGTGTTGCTTTCAACTAGCTCGTCGCCTTTGGCCTTGGTCAGGCTGAGTGTTTGATGATCGCGTAGCGAGCGAAAATTGGCTGTGCTGAATTCGATTAGCATTGCCGACCTCTTTTAGTGTGATAAATGGCAAATAATGTCAAAAATAGCACTAAAAATATCGACAGTCCATATATTATGTGGAAAACCGGCAAAAATCGCCAAATATTGGCATCAAATATGACTTTTGGTTGGTTTGGTGCTGTCATAGCGTGTCACTTGGCGGAACGGCCCTTGAAAGCAGGTCACTCAGGTCATAGTTGATGCTGGCCACCCCGAAGTCGGATTCCTGAAACGGTAAGAGGTGTAAAGCTCTGACGAAAGATTTTAAGAACACCATTCAGGCACGTGCCCAACGGGATCCCGCGTTTCGCAAGACCCTGCTACAATAAGGGGGCGAATGCCTGCTCGCCGGCGATGTCGATACCAGCAAGGCGGTGCTATGCGATTATATCAACACGAAGATAGGATTCTCGGTGACCTCAGATAATGGTGGATCCAGCGTGCGAGATGTTGTGGTCATGGAAGACCGACCGCACGTCGTAGCCGAAGTAGTCGTGCAGAACGCCCGGAACTTGGGAGTCGTCGATTCCCTCAATGCATTCGAAGTTGTCGTCGCGATAGATTTCCAGCCGGTCTCCGCGGAGGAACAGGAACCGGGTTCCTCTAACCAGTGAGAAGCGGAGGCTGTTGCTAAATGGGTACACGATCCCGGAGCTAAAGCGTCTTTCTATGTCGGCTCTGATCTTGGACTCCGGCCTGCCACGCACATCGATCTCGAGTTGAAGGCTCTCCCGCCCTTTCTTCTCGTGAATCACAGACACCCGTCCGTCCGCGATCTCGGTTCTGAAACCCATTCCGAAGCAGCAGAACGATGTCTCACGGTCGGCTGGGTATAGTTTGAGTGATGGCCAGCCGTTGCCGACGTCGGCGAAGAATAGCTGATTCCCGATACGAACACGAGCCAGCCGGTGGATTTCCCGTCCATCGATGAAGCCGGAGTGCAGCGAGATGTCGAACCCCGCTCTGATGCCTGCGGTCACGAAGCTCAGCGTCTTGTCGGAGCAGGTTCCGCCCGGTACGACGGAATTGATCCGGGGGCCGTAGATGAGGTGGAGGTTGTGGAACGGCTCAGTCTGGAAGTGCTCGAGCATGAGCGCTTCGACTGCCAGCACCGATTGGGCTGTCCAGTTTGCACCGCTCATCGGTGGCTCTCCCCACGGCGGTCGATGGCGGGGTCGAAGACGGGATACGCGTGGAAGTACGGTTCTGAGCTTTCGTAGAAGAAGGTTTCCTCCCACACCTGTCGCAGCTCATCACGTTCACTCCTCCCATTGCGTCGAAGGTATCGAACGACTTCGTCCCGGATGCCACTCCCCACGTCGAACGAGGTCTTCCGGCGGTGGAGAATCTCGGGTGGAAGCACTCCCTCGAAACCACGCCTCAACGCCACCTTGTTCTCGCCCCCGTCATAGAACTCGCGGTACCCGAGGCCATCGCTGATGGCGCGCATCGACCGATCTAGGAACGGACACCGAGGCTCGACACTGTGCGCCATGCAGCTCATGTCGAGGCGGCGGAGCTCCGTGAACTGCATGTCGTCGATGAGTTGCTCCCGAATTTCGAGCCATGGATCCTGCTCGCGGAACGAGTGGTAGCCACCGAAAAGTTCGTCGGCACCTTCCCCCGTCAGGACGACCTTGATGCCGGCGTCATGCGCCGCTTGGGCGAGCAGGTAGGTGGCGAGGCCGTTGCTCACGATGGACGGGTTGAAGCTTTCTGTCGCATGGACGACGGCGCGGATGAGCGCAGGGAGGTTCGCCGGTTGTGGGAGTGAAAGCGTCCGCACATCGACAAGTCCGAGGGCAGCGACCACTGCATCGACAGCTTGGCGATCCTCCGAGACGCCCAGGGTGAAGTAGGTGACGTCGTCGCGGAGACGCGACGCGAAGGCAGCGACGAGTGAGCTATCCAAACCACCGCTCAGAAACACGCCCACGGGCCGCTCTGGGCCAGGCATCCGCTTCCGCACGGCATGCTCAAAGGTGCTTGCCAGATCCTGGTCAGGGGCAGCCAGGCGGTGAGCAGCAAGCTGAACGACTTCTCCGGTGTCTAGGTCGACCTTGGAAACCCCGCGCGGCAGGAGCTTGAACCATGTGCACTCGTCGAGCACCTTCAACTCGCTAGTGATGAAAACCTCAGTCGATGATTGCCCTACGAACAGTGGCTTCTTCCCCATGTGATCGCGGAGGCACAACGCTTCTCGTGCGCAGGGCTGAAGCACGACTGCCGAGTAGAAACCATCAAGCTCGTCGATGGCACGTGAGCCATTACGGGCCAGGAGCGGAAGGACAACGTCTGTGTCGCACTCGGAGGATGGCAGGCCGTACGTGCGCCTCAGCTCTCGGTGGTTGTAAATCTCGCCATTGATAGCACCGACCATACCAGCGTGCAGGTGCGGTTGGCGTCCGACAATGCTGTCACCGTTGATGGCCAGTCGGGCGAACCCCAGAGCTACGTCGTCGTTAAACCATGTGCCCTGGTCGTCCGGCCCCCGGTGGCGCAGCCGGTTCAGGCATTCGGGTAGCCTGGACGCCGCATCGGGGCCGGAGAGTAGAATGATGCCACACATGCCAAGCCCCTCAGTTCGAATTCTGTTTACTTTCAGCGCTTAGGCTAAGCTCTGTCCGGACTTGCATCAGGAGGTGGCCGAGTCGGTTCTTGCCGCTGCCGTCCCCGCCATCACCCCAGTAGGTGTCGTTCTGCGTATGCTCGACCAGCAGACGTTCGGCGGAGCGTAGCAGCAGCTCCGTCAGATCGGGATGCTGGCTGAACTTTGCTCGCAGTCCTTCAAGCATCACCGCCTCCTTTATGGTCGGCCAGTCCTGATGCCGGTGCTCCTCCGTGAGCGCGGTCGCGCGGATTTTGGATAACATTGGCGTATGGCAGCAGCGAATGGTTTCCTCGTGCGGTGTATCTGCGAACTTCTGCGCCTGGTAGAAGTGCTCGACCGTCGGCCACATGCGACCACGGATGAAAACCGCGTGTCGTGAGAAGTTGGATAGCTCTCCCCAAGGTTGGTCGGAGTGGTAGAAGTGAATTGCACCATTCAGATGACCATTGACCTCAAGCGGTAGCTGGTGTCCGAGCTTGGCGTTTTTTGACTTTAGATATTCAGCGTTCTCCGGTCTGATGATGGGGTGAGTGTTCACCACCGTGACACACACACCGTGTTGCTGCAGGTAGCGAACTTTGCGCGGGTTGTTGGAGATCAGGCGCACGCTCGAGGTGCCGAGATGACGCAGCAGGCGCACGGCGGCGTCATAACTTCTCATGTCCTGCTCCAGCCCGAGGTCATCAAATGCCTCCACAGTGTCGAGACCATTTTGCTGCATCCTGTGGATCGCTTGGATTTTGTGAGAGAGACCTTGCCCGCGGCCTTCCTGATGAAGATGCACGAGCAAGCCTCGACCTTCCGTAGCGATCAGCTTCATTGCTTCCTGCAACTGGTCTGCGCAGTCGCAATCGAGCGCACCGAACACCTCAGAGGCGAGGCAGGATGAGTGCACGCGGAGGAGCGGTTCGGGTCCTTGGTCTTCCAGGGCACCGAAGGAAACGATGCGGGCGCTCTCGTCGCCGGAGTCGTACATTCGGAACTCACCCATCGGAGTGGGGAGGGCGCACCAGCTCTCGAGTATGTTTTGGATGTTCATTCCTGGAATTCTCCTGTCATGGCCGCTCCGGATGTCCATAGCTGGGCCTGAATGAAGTTGATGTTGACGGTTGTGAGCGCGTAGTCGTCAGCGACAGCCCGCAACGAGCTCAGGAAACCTCTGATATTGCCCCTGTCGTGGGTTCTGACACCAGAGCGTAGGCGATCGAAGCCATCTGGTGTGAACCACTGGTCGAGGTAACCGACCAGATCCAGCAATTCCTCGGAACGCACTAAACTTTGGGTCGCCTGTCTGAGCCCAGCGATACGGTGAAAGCTCTGTTCGAGCATGTGCCACCGGCGAGTCAAGTGAAGGTCGGCGAGGCGACAGACCTCATCCAACTCTTTGGTCGAGAAGTCCAGCTCGTGGTGAGGCCGTGTGCGCAGGAACTCCGTCAACCCGGCGTAGAGTGTCGAACCGATGATTTCGCCCTGCACCTTCTCGAGGTTGAGGCTTGGAGTCGTGTTCACCCTGCCAATGTGGTGAACCGGAAAAGCTACCGCTTTGATGGTCATGCGACGGTAGTGACGATTGACGATCGCCCAAACCATGTCGGAGCGCCTCGCCTCGCGGCCTCGGACGGCGGTGATGGTGTTAGGCGTCTCGCTCAGCGCGCGGTGGTTCAGGATGAAGGTGCAGCCACCCCGGTTCACGGAGTCTTTTGCCGATACCAGCGGGTCGGAGTACTGCGTTGCGATAACCGGGCGCGTGAGCGGATTCCCGTTCAGGAGGCCGACCGCGCCGTTCAGCAGACGGGAGTAGGTTTCTCTCACGGTTTCACCAGGAACAGCAGGCTCCAGCCAGTGCGGCATCTCCAGGTGTCCTGTGTGCTTACGGGAGAGGTCGTAGTAGTAGTCGGGATATCGCGTGCGTAGGAGTGCGTTCTCGGCTGTTCGGTCGGGCAGAACCATGTCGTCAGGGAGGCTCCGCAGCCAGTGGAGATTGTGCAGTAGATCCACGAGTTGGACCCTGAGTCCGTTGAGAGGCGGGTTGGGTGACGCGCCTTCGTAGGCTCCGATGAGCGCGTCGACCCCCTGCTCGCGGAACGCGGGAAGCCACCGAAGATAGGCATGAGCTCGCGCATCCACCCGCATGTCGTCGTCCAGAACCCAGCCGAACGATCCGGTGTCGGCGGCCAGCACCGAGCCAAGATACCGCTGCAGCATCGTCCGGGCCATGGCGATCCCTACCTGCCCTTGAGGCCGATTGCGAAGGGCAGAGCCAAATCCACCTGCGGCCGCGTCGAGGCCTTGTCGAGCCTCATCGATGATGGCGACATCCAGACCTACATCTCGAGCCCCTTGAAGCACGGCGCTGGTTTCACCTGGTGGGCTGCCATTGTCCAGGACGAGCACCGCAAGCTTCTCAATTGCCGCGCTCGCCGCTAGTGACACGAGCCCATCCAGGAGGGGCTTGAGCATCGAGGGGTCAGATGTGATGACTCCCACGTAGAGCCGCAGCGGAGGGTGAGCGGATACTTTACTGAAGGTATCTGGTACAGCGTGCTGGTGCTCAAGCCGATTTGACGCTGCGTCCAACTGCGCTCGGAAATCCGAGTAGCCGGCCATTTCCGGTAACCGTATGTCGGTCAGCACTTGCCGCATGAGTGACTTTAGGTTTGGATGTGCTGCGTGCCTGTACGTGAGGAAGGCTCTGCGCGCCATGTGCTCGAAGCCGAGGGCGCTCCACGGCCGGATGTCCGACCCGTAATCGATCAGTTTCACGCCTGTTTGTGTGACTATGAGGTTCTTTGGATGAACATTGTTGCAGATGACGTTCACGTCGCGGCAGCCATTGAGGAGGGAAATCAGGTCAGCCTTCTGGCCCCCTTTGTAGGGACAGCTCGCCTCATAGTCGTAGGTGAGCACGGCCCACGACTTGCCTTCCACCACATTTTGAATCGCGTAGAGCCCCGGTGTATGAGCCCAGCGGCCGACCTGCCCTTTAAGGAATTCCATCTGGGACTGGGGCATCCTGGTCTTCCAGTAGTCGATACATTTGTAGACGGTGCTCTCGTCGGTGAAGACGACCGCCTCGGAGCCCCAGCCCAACAGCCGAATGTGATCGAGTGAGAAGCGACGCCGAACCCGGTGCGCAGCGGTGGCCACGCGCTCGCGCTGGATCCACCGGTCAAGTGCACTGATTGCCGCGGGGTCGGAATGCGGAGTCATGAGCTGCTCGTTGTCTACTCGTGATGCTCTTAGCCAACGAAGAATATCCATCGCCTGCGTCCTGCGCGGGGGCAGTTCGTTACATACGGTTCTCTCTGCGAACCAGACCTCAGTTCCTATCCGAGTCGCTGCAACCCTGGCGCAGTACACGCGCAGTAACTCGTGGCTTGATTCGGCCGCGGTTCGATCCGAGTTCAGGGTAATGCGAGGAAGCAACTTGCTTATAAGGTTGTCGTTCTGAAGTTCGAGTGAAAACCTGAAGCAACCGGCTCCAGCGTTGCGGAGTAGTGTGGCTGTCTCGTTGATGAGGTCTTGCTCGCCGCATCGGCGGCCGCGCTCGAGCAAGACGAGGTCGAGTCCCACCAAGGTGTCGTCCCGCCAACCGGCAAGCTCACGTAATACTTTGAGCAGACCCTTGGGGCGGTCGTTGTCAGCGATCAGGCCCAGGATTAATGCCTTTCTGGGCGTGTCAGCACGCGGCAGAAATGATTCTCCGTCGCCGAGTGGACGCCAATCGAAGAGGGATGCTGTGCGATCTGAGAACGCCTGTCGCTGGGCGTTAGTCATGCGCCCGACATACTTGCGCCAAAACGCGGCCAAGCCATCGACCTTGTCCTGCGAGCCTCGGGAGCTAAGCCGTGAGCGCCCCGCCTCTGCAAAGTGATCGACTAGGGCAGTGGGAAGCCGACCGTAGCGAACTCCACCCACATCAGCGATGCGGATGCACAGGTCTCGGTCGGTCGTGCTGCGGAGCGCCTCGTCGAATCCGCCTGCCGCCAGCAGGAGGGATAGCCGCACGAAGAGATTGGAGCCCTGGATCCCGGGGTTGCCTGTCAGAAAGTCCGCAGCGTGCAACTCATCAGGCGCTTTGCAGAGTAACGGCTGCCCGTCAACCGACTCGAACCGCCGCAGATCGGTTGCCACCATATCGAGCTGCTGGTCACGACTCATGGTGATACAACTGTCGAGGTACTCGGGGAGCCAACAATCGTCGTCGTCCAGGACTGCGACGAACACGCGGCTGGGGTCATCAACCTCGCCTACAAGAAAATCCAGGGCAGTGTTCCATGCACCGCTTGCACCTTCTGTACGTTCGTTTTCAAGGTATCTGACCTCACAGTCACGCAGTGCCTGTGACCCAACAAGGCTGGCGTTGGCAGGTCTGGCTTCATGAACTGAGTCATCGACAACGAGGAGGAAGTCGGGGGATCGTGTCTGTGCCTTAACTGATGGGAGCGATCGTTTCTCTAGCATGCACAAGCGGTTGCTCGTCGCGATGACGACCGCGATCTGTTGTGGTGGTTCTACGGTGCTCATAGTTCTCCTTGGACAAAGGCGTATCACCGCAGAGCGTTGCGGCCCCCATCGTAACTTCGGAGATTGAGTGAGCTTTCGGTTTGGCAATCAGAAATCGTGTCCACGGTCTCTGTTTGCACACCAATGCTCTTTCTCTTGGATAGACAGGGCTCAGTATTTCATGCACGATAGCTGGGTGGCCGTGTTCCGTCAATCACTAGTGATACAACAGGAGTTCAAAGTTCATCTGGAGCAAGGTCGATATACAGGGATGGGAATAGAATCCGTAATCACTATGAAAAAGCTCCTCCTTATTTGGTGTTAGTTGCACTAATGTATCGCCACAAGGTTTCTCTTGCCGGTCTAATCTGCTGATTCTTTCACTTGTAGATCGATTGATTTGCATGCTTAGTACGACACCGGCTATTTACAGGGTTTCGCAATTTCAACCGGATAATAAAATTTCACGAAATCGATTTCGATCCGCGGCTTATTGCAGAGACCCTGTACCCACTCGTTGTAACAAGTGACGGAATAGCCGCTACGCCCCTGTTGATTTTGCCAGCGACGGGCATAAATACCGGTACGGCCACGAAAAAGCCCTCTGAATATCGCGATTTTTTGTTCTGGGGTGAGAGTGTTCGAGACACGGGGGCAGTTCGGATGCTTGCAGTTCTTCCCTGAGTGCGAGAAGCTGTTGTTTTTCCCGTTCAAGTTCACCCAATCTCGTATCGATGGCAGAGGTGTCATGAAACTTTTTACCACTGGGATACTGATCAGGCATGCGCTCGCGGTGGTTTGATCAATGACTCAGCAGGAATACCCAGGCCTTCGTGTAGCCGCCAGATCATTTTCAACGTCAAAGATCGCTTGTGATTCAGTATCTTGTAAACGCGATTACTTTGCCGATCATCGGCTCCAGATCTTTTACGGTAAGGCCCTTGCGTTCCATTTCGAACTTGATCGCCTCAACAGGATTAGGCAAGCCCATCGGGAAGTGCCTAGCTTCATAAGCCTTAATTAAGAGTAGTCATGATATCCAGTTTTTCACCTTCTGGAGTATCAGGCCCTGCCATCATCAGGCTTTCAACTTCCTTTAATGCCGCGCGGTAGTCGGCATCAGTTTTAATCGGTTTGATGTCCATCGTTAATCCTCTGGCAGTTAAATGGTTTGCACGTCAATCTTGTCGTACTGCGTATGGGTGCCGATAAAACGGGTGTACACCACCCTGTAAGCGTAGTTGATCCATACGACTAGTCGGTACTTGTTCCCCGCAATATTGAACACCACTCGGCCATCTTTAAGGATGCTGGCATTCCTGAAGTCCTGCTTTACCTGTGCAGGTAAACTCCAGTCGGCATGCAAGGTATAACGGTGCCAGGCCAATGTTGGCTCCTTGGCATCCTGATATTCCGGATTCTCTTCCCAGAAGGCTTTCAGCGTCGACAGTGCGATGATTCTCATGTATTCAATAGGCTAGTCCCAAAATGGGACTTTGGCGGCAATTTTTTGGTCATACGCAGATTTGGCTAACATCATCACCTGTATATCCTCTTGAA
>Ga0256839_1005510_pt1 | contig 11661 bp, 6 predicted proteins | sample 354166metaG_FD_185968 | JGI IMG/M metagenome (GOLD analysis project Ga0256839, IMG submission 185968) | Hydrothermal vent microbial communities from Mid Atlantic Ridge, Atlantic Ocean - 354-166 | ecosystem: Environmental > Aquatic > Marine > Hydrothermal vents | place: Atlantic Ocean: Mid...
TGTCATTCACCCCATCCAGCATAACGTACTCGATGGTCACCTTACGCCGGGTATCGCCGCTGATATAATGGGCGCAGGCATCCAGCACCTCGCGCAACGGATATTTTTTATTCAACGGCACCAGCACATCGCGCAACTCATCCGTCGGTGCGTGCAAAGACAAGGCCAGCGCAACATCACTCACCTCCTTCAAGCGCGCCAATGCAGGCACCACTCCGGAAGTACTCACCGTCACCCGGCGCTTTGACAACCCATAGGCAAAATCATCCACCAACAGCTCAATGGTTTTGACCGTATTGTCAAAATTCAGCAGCGGTTCGCCCATGCCCATGAAAACCACATTGGAAATAATGCGCTCGTTTTTACCATTGGCCAGGGGATTCCAGCCCAACGCCTTATTGGCCACCCACACCTGACCAATAATTTCCGCCACACTCAGATTACGATTAAAACCCTGCTGCCCTGTGGAACAAAAAGAACACTCCAGTACACAGCCCACCTGGGAAGAAATACATAACGTGCCGCGATTTTTTTCCGGAATAAAAACCGTCTCGACAGAATTACCGTTGTCCAGCTTCAATAACCACTTGTGTGTGCCATCCGCAGAAGCCTGGTCCAGTAACACTTCCGGTGTACGAATTTCAGCCACTTCGTCAAGCCGGGTGCGCAAAGCCTTGCTCAGGTTCGTCATCGCATCAAAGCGATCCACACCGTACTGATGCAACCATTGAATCACCTGCTTGGCACGGAAAGGCTTCTCCCCCATTTCGGCGAAGAAGCCTTCCATGTCCGCGCGTGACAAATTCAGCAGATTGGTCTTTATCGGCATCAGGCTGGCTCGCTACGTCTCAGGCCACACACACTTAACGTGTGCGCGGACAAATCTCATCATCCGAAAAGAAATAAGCAATTTCTTCAGCGGCGGTTTCCGGTGCATCAGAACCGTGTACCGCATTTTCATCAATGGAATCGGCAAAATCAGCACGAATGGTCCCTGCATCGGCTTCTTTAGGATTGGTCGCCCCCATTACTTCACGGTTTTTCAGAATAGCGCCCTCGCCTTCCAGCACCTGCACCATCACTGGGCCGGAAATCATAAACGACACCAGATCCTTAAAAAATGGACGCTCTTTATGCACTGCGTAAAATCCCTCGGCCTGTTCACGACTCAGGTGCAGCATTTTCGAGGCAATAATTTTCAGGCCGGCTTTTTCAAAACGCGCATAAATGTCGCCGATGTGATTTTTGGCAACGGCGTCAGGTTTAACGATGGAAAAGGTTCTTTCTATGGACATGCTTGGTTTACTCCAATTTATTCTCAAAATAAAGGCCGGAAAATGGGCCTAAGGTGTGCAAACCGCTGATTATACGCGAAATGCGGGCGGAAACCCTACATCCTCGCGTAATGCAGACAAAAATTAAATGTAAACCAGGATTTATCAACTACGCTCCGGGTACCACTTACCCACAGGGAGATTTTAATGAACGTTAATGACCGCTTTTCCCCCGGACAAACCACACTGAGCCTGACCTTGCTGATATTGGGCATACTGGCAGTGCAAACGGTCCAGGCCAACCCGGCCTTTGCCCGTCAATACAGCATGAGCTGCATCGCCTGTCATGCCGCCTTCCCAAAACTCAACAGCTTTGGTGAACAGTTTCTGGCAGATAATATCCGCCTGCCCAACTGGCGTGAACAGATCGGCGTGGAAACCGGTGATGATCAATTGATGCTGCCGAAATTCCCACAGCTGGCATTTCGTGCCCAGGCCTACGCACAAGTCCGCGAATCTGAAGCACAAGACCCTAGCGGAGCCACTACCGCCGACCCTGCCTCCGACTTTCAAGCACCCTATCTCATCAAACTACTGGCGGGCTCCCCCCTATCGGAACACATTAGCTACTATTTTTACGCCATCTTCGCCGAAAAAGGGGGCAATGGCGAAACCATCGTGGAAGATGCCTGGATCACCCATGACGATTTATTCGGCAGTGGCGTCGGCATGATGTTGGGACAATTCCAGGTTTCCGACCTGATGTTCCCGCGTGAAATCCGGCTCACAGTACAAGATTACATCCCCTACCGCATGGCAGGCATTACTTATGAACGCGGTATAAGCTTCGACACCGATGTCGGCCCCTTCTCGCTGGCCCTGGGCATCGTCAACGGCAATGGCATCGAAGCCAATGCCAAAATCAACAGCCCCGGATTTGGCCGTCCGGACCGCGCCTTCGACAATGACAGTGCAAAAAGTGTGTTTGGTCGCATTGGCGGCGAGCTAGGCCCGGTGAGTATAGGCCTGTTTGGTCTTGACGGCGAGCAACGGGATGTAACCGATACACGCAATACCGACAAACACATTCTTGGAGTGGATTTCTCCGGCAATCACAACGACCGGATTTTCTGGTTTGTGCAACTGCTGCAAAACCGTTGGGATGATTTTCTGGTACAGGGACAAACCGCAGAATGGAGTGGCGGTTTTGCGGGCGTGGACTACATCCACAACGACCGCTGGGCCTATTCCCTGTTATACAGTTATGCCGATGCCAACGACTTAGCCAATAGTGGCACCGTTTACGAGGGCATTGACCTCAATACCTTTACCGCCACCGCGTCGTACTATTTCATGCGCAACATCAAAGGTGTCATCGAGGTGAACATAGACTTGCAAGACAAAGATAACAATCCCGGCGACGGTATCGGCCACGATACTAAAGAAGGCTATTTCCTGCTGGGGTTTGATACGGCATTTTAACGACCCCCAAAAAACACAAATCACCCGTTATGCCGGGGTACAGCCGGTGTAACGGGGGTACCCGCTGTGAAACAGCTGTTGAATTTGAAAGGTGGGATGTTTACTCTTCCCACTCCCGATGACCAACACCTTCAAGAGCGTTTCAACAAGTGCCAAGGCCGCAGACTGAGCAGAATGTAAGTTATTTCGATATCGGCCTGTTGCCCTCCGGACATCTGCGCGGTTTTTCACCAGCAACGGCTGATAATGATACAACAGATAATAAGGGACAAACCGCCACCATCGAGCAGGCCTTTTCACGCAGTGTCGGCGAAGGACTGTTTGCACTCGCCACCCTAAAAAACCATGCAGGTCTCTCCCCGTCGTTACAATACTGGCGCAATTTTACCCGCCAATACTTAAGTGAACGCTGCCTGCAAACCCCGGTGGAAGCACACCGGCCTGACCCCATCGAGCCCTTCACCGATGGTGAAACCGGCCCTCTCCTGCTCAGTGCCCCGCCCATGCGTGGAGCCGAATATCTCTCCGCCGAGGTGCTACAGGATCTTCGTGACACACTGGACAACTGGGTCTGTGAACAGATTCAGACATTCGGTGGGCTTGGCGCTTTTCTTGATAAAAATGCACCACACTGGCATCAGGTAGGCCGCGTCTGCTTTCATCTGGCGGAAAACAAAAATGACCCGGACTATCCCTTCGCGTTCATGGCAACTTATGCACAGGAGCTGTCGGCACAGGGTCGCGTTCGTCATCAACCCCTCAGCCGCGCCTTGCAGGAATATGCGGGAACCAAAAATAAAAAGGCATTGATCCGCCTGTTGTCGCCCGTGCAGCTCGCCGCCGAATCCAGCCCTGTAATCAAAGAGCTGGTTGATACGGGTGATCTTTATCATCCACTGGCCTGGACTCCCGCCGAAGCGTACCCGTTTCTTAAGGATGCGGCGCTGTACGAGCAATGCGGCGTAGTGGTGCGTTTGCCGGACTGGTGGAAAAAACGCAGTCGGCCCCGTATCGGCATCACCATTGGTGAGAGTAAAAAGAAAAATTTCAACGCGGATTCACTGCTGGATTTCAAACTTCACATCGCCCTGGGCGATGAATCACTCAGCAAGGCCGAACTGAAAAAACTGCTGACCGCAGAAAATGGACTGACATTTATCAGAGGCCAGTGGGTTGAGGTGGATCAGGAGAAACTGAACGAGGTGCTGGCTCACTGGCAAAAGGTGGAAGCAGAGGCAGACACGGGTGGCCTCACCTTTGCGGAAGGCATGCGCCTGCTGGCGGGTGCGCCTGCCGACCTGAGCCACGACAAGATAGAAGAAAGCCGTGAATGGTCCTTTGTCCAGCCCGGCAAATGGCTCTCTTCACAACTGGAAGATTTGCGTTCACCCGCGCAAATGAAGGCAGCCAATCCGGGCAAGGCACTCAAAGCATCACTCCGCCCCTATCAACAGGAAGGCGTAAACTGGCTGCGGTTACTCTCCCGACTTGGTTTGGGAGCCTGTCTGGCCGATGACATGGGGCTGGGGAAAACCATGCAGATTATCGCGTTACTGCTGGTCGAGAAAAAACGCCTCAGTGAGCGCCCCGCCCTGCTGGTACTGCCCGCCTCTCTGCTGGCCAACTGGCAAACTGAGCTGGCACGTTTTGCACCTTCGCTACGCTGCCTGTTTTTGCACAGCTCCCAATTCAACAAAACATTCAATAAAAAAACACTGGCGGCCATGGCCGATGATCCCGCCGCCCTGCACAATATCGATCTCGTTTTGACCACCTATGGCACACTGATGCGCCAGGAATGGCTGCAACAACACCGCTGGCAATTACTGGTGCTGGATGAGGCCCAGGCCATCAAAAACCCGGCCTCCCGTCAAACCAAAGCCGTCAAAAAAATCAGGGCCGAGGCACGCATTGCGCTGACCGGCACGCCTATAGAAAATCGTCTCTCGGATCTCTGGTCACTGTTCGATTTTCTCAACCCCGGCCTGCTGGGATCGGCCAAGCGTTTCACGGGATTCGTGAAATCACTCGCCAACCGCGAACACGACCAATATGCACCACTGCGCAACCTGGTCAGCCCCTACATTTTGCGCCGGATGAAAACAGACCGCGCCATTATCAGTGACCTGCCGGAAAAAACTGAACTTTCCGCTTATTGCGGCCTTAGCAAAATTCAGGCCGCACATTACCAGCGCGCCGTCACCGAGCTGGCAAATGCCATCGAAAAGCTGGAAGGTATGAAACGACGCGGTCTGATTCTTTCCAGCCTGATGCGTTTCAAACAAATTTGTAACCACCCGTCGCAACTGCTGGGCGATGGCGAATATAATCCCAAACAGAGCGGAAAATTTCAGCGCCTGGCTGCGCTTTGTGAAGAAATCGCCTCACGCCAGGAGAAGCTGCTGGTATTTACCCAGTTCCGTGAAATGACCGCACCACTGGCCGATTTTCTGGCACAACAATTTGGCCAGCCAGGTCTGATTCTGCACGGCGGCACCCCGGTCAAACAACGGCAAAAACGGGTTGAGCGTTTTCAGGACGAGGCCGGCCCCCCGTTTTTTGTACTCTCGCTCAAAGCGGGCGGAACCGGCCTTAACCTGACACAGGCCTCGCACGTCATCCACTTTGACCGCTGGTGGAACCCCGCTGTCGAAAACCAGGCCACGGATCGCGCCTTTCGTATCGGCCAAAAAAGAAATGTACTGGTCCACAAGTTCGTCTGTCAGGGAACCATAGAAGAAAAAATTGATGAACTGATTAATGAAAAAACAGCCCTCGCCACGGATATTCTGGAAGGCAGTGCCGAGACACTGCTAACCGAAATGAACAACGAGGCACTGATGGATCTGGTTTCACTCGACATTGAGAAAACGCAGGTTTGATCAAATGAAAAAAGGAGAAAAATAAATGGCTTATGGCGGTTATGGCAGATGGCCCAAATATGTACCCGTGGCACAGCGGCGCGCCAAGGCCGAAAAAGAAATGCAAAAGTTAAGCAAAAAGGGGCTGAAAACTGAACCCATAAAAACCGAAGGACGCAAGATCGCGCACACATTCTGGGGTAAGGCATGGTGTGATCATCTGGAACAATTCAGCGATTACGAAAACCGCCTGCCACGCGGGCGCACCTATGTCCGTAATGGCTCGGTATGTCATCTCGCCATATCAAAAGGCCGTATCGAAGCCATCGTCAGCGGATCAGAGCTCTACAACATCACCATTGATATCACCCCGCTACCGGCAAAGAAATGGAAAAAAGTGCGTGAGCAATGCGCCGGACAAATCGGCTCCATACTGGAACTGTTGCAGGGACAATTATCGGATAACGTGATGAAAATCATCACTGACCCGAAGGGCGGACTCTTTCCTCAGCCGCGCGAAATAAAACTCGACTGCGACTGCCCGGACTGGGCCGATATGTGCAAACATATAGCCGCCGTCCTTTATGGTGTGGGTACCAGGCTGGACCACCAGCCTGAACTGATTTTTCTGCTGCGCAATGTCGATCAGGAAGCCTTGATCACTGCGGAACTGGATATTACATCAGCAACAGCCGGAAAAGGAAAACGGCGACTGGCAACAGCAGACCTTTCCAGCCTGTTTGATGTCGAGATGGACGAACCCGTCAAACCACGCCGTAAAAAACAGGCAGTAAAGAAAAAAACAATTAAACATAAAAGGGTGAAAATAAAAATGAAGAAAAAAGCAATCAAAAAGAAAGGTACCATCAAGAAAAAACGGGCATTCACGCCCACAGCAGCAGCCGTCCGTCGCCTGCGCAAACAGTTTGAAATGAACAGCTCGCAATTTGCCACGTTAGTCGGCGTAAGCTCACCAACAGTCAGTAACTGGGAAAATAGCAGCGGCAAACTCACGCTTCGCCAACGCACGCTGGAAGCACTGACGCAGGTGGCCCGACTGACACCACAGCAGGCCAGAAGAAAACTGAAGCGGAATTGATGCCATACTGCATAAATGTGAATCCGTATGGTGCCTTTACTTTATTGAAAACACCGTCAGACTAAGCCGTGTAGAGTGGAATAAGCGCAGCGGTTCCACCAAACGGGACAGGGACATCAAGGTTTGATCAGTGGGCACAGAGGCTATTTGTTGTTTCTTATCGCCCATTGGTGGAACCGCTGCGCTTGTTCCACCCTACCGCTTTACTCTGCATTGAAGAGAGCAGAACAAAAAGCCGGTAAGACTCCAGCTTCACCCTCTTTCCGGGTAGAGCTTGGCTCTGACGGCTATACCCCCCTCTGTTTTTCAGCCATTATCACAGGGGGAGTCCTGACAGTGCCACTCTTGAGAGTTTTGTTATCGCTTTCACCTAAAATCCGCAGTTGAACGGCCTGTAGCGTGCGTTGAATGTTGTGGCTGGCAAGGCGCGATGAAGAGCAATAGCCCGCTATGGCGACGATGAGCAACGCGACCAGATGCAAAAGGCAACGTGCTATACAAGTCGTAGCGACTCACTCAACCCGTGAATACGCCAAAACCACTCAACAGGCTATTGATCAAAATGTGAATACACCCTCGAAGCGGTCAACGGCGGAATTTAGGTTTAATCCTCATTTTAAATTGGAAGACATACGACCAGGATTGGTCTATGTTGCAGCGAGAACACTACCCATACCCCACAGCGTCTAAAACGGGCTGAGGATTATGGTAATCAGGTATTTATAGGAAAGCATTCTTGAATTGCATTATTCCTGGTCTATAGTTCGTTTTTCGATATGCACCCAAACGACTCAACATCCTGATACAGGACAAAAGTCAACCACTCCGCATACGAAATAATTACGCATTTTTTATAAAAAACGATATCGATGCATAGTGCATGTATCGTATTACCTGCCGGATATAGCATATAAAACGTCATACCAAAAACAGGGAAATTCACGGATGAAAAACATAATACTGATAGGATTTATCATTTTTATGAGTGGATGTGCAAGAATTCCCACCATGCCCACCAGCAACAATATTACATGGCTCGAACAGGGCTGGACGGAACAGGAACGACAGAAATTTCACCACACCAGTCAGGGGACCATGACTTTACCTATCCCATACGAATGGTTTGCGGCACTTGAACAGCCCGGTTTCAAACTATTTGGCACCAAAGGACTGATTATTGAAAACGGGTATCTCTCCCGTCTGGGTTTTATTACTGGTGAAGTGACACCTTATAATCAGGCGGGTTTACCGGTTGGCTTTTCTATTGACTATAATGTAACCAATCCTGCCATTTCAAAAACCACCTTTAATGCCATTGGTTTAACTTGCGCAGCCTGTCATACCGGCCAGATGAGAGTCAATAATACATCAGTGCGTTATGACGGCGGACCTGCCATGACCAACCTGACTGAGTTCATCGGTGTTCTCGCCGTTGCGTTAATCGAAACCTATGTGGATGAGGCTAAATTTTTACGTTTTTCCCAGCGTATTCTTGGCGTTACAAACACCAAAATTAATCGAAAAAACCTTCGGAAATCATTGAGACATACACTTAAAAACCAGTTACAGAGCATTGTCAAACCGGCGGAATTACAGCTGGCCGGTTTACGCGATAAAGCCCGAAAAAATATCAAAGAGCACCCTTTTAGAAACCGTATAAAAATAATCCGGGATATCATTAAAGACAGAAAAAAATCCACCGCTGAAGGCTTTACCCGACTGGATGCACTAAACCGGATTGGTAATACTGTATTTGGTTCAGACACCGGTAATTTAAAAAACATTGTCAAAACCGATGCACCCGTTAATTATCCCTATCTCTGGAACACATCGTGGTTCCTCTGGGTTCAGTACGACGCTTCCATTATGGGTCCGATGATCCGTAACGCAGGTGAGGCACTGGGTGTGGCAGCCTATGTAACACTCGACCAGAATTCCCCCAATAATTTTGACTCATCGGTAAAACTGGATAACTTATTCTGGATGGAATCGTTACTGGGTGGTACCACGCCACCCACAAAAAACAAGAAATTCTATGGCCTGCAACCCCCTCAATGGCGTGAAGATATTTTTGGTAAAATAAACCGGAAAAAACATGCTCAGGGGGCCAGACTATATGCCCAACTTTGTCAGGGATGTCATTTACCTCCCATGGACAGCGAAAAGTTCTGGTCTGATACCTATTGGACAAAACCGGATGAAAGAAACCTGAGCTATCTTGACCTTCCCATTGTCGATATTAATTACATTGGCACCGACCCGCAGGAAGCGCTGGTTTTAATAAACCGAAAAGTGGATACAACCAATATCGGATTAAACACTCGTGTTTATCTGGAAAATAAAAAATGGTTTACAAAAAACAACCCTGTCTATTTCGGTTCAAAAAGTACCGACTGCAAGCCTGTTACTGTCACTGATGGAAAGGCACAACTTTTCTCGCTTTCATTAGGAGCCACGGTACAAAGTGTCAATAATTACTGGTACAAAACCCACAACACACCGATACCACAACAGGAAAAAATGAATGGTTATCGGAAAAACTGTCTGCGGGCACCCTTTGCCTATAAAGCCAGACCGCTAAATGGCATATGGGCAACAGCACCTTTTTTGCACAATGGATCGGTACCCAATATTTACACGTTATTGTCTCCTGTCGAGGAAAGACCCAAAAAGTTTTACCTTGGCAGCCTTGATTACGATACTAAAAAAATGGGCTATAAAATGATCAAAGCAAAAGGGTTTTTTGAGCTTGATACCACAATCACCGGTAATTCAAATAAAGGGCATGAGTTCTCAAACACACCTGGAAAAGGTGTGATTGGAAGAGGGTTATCAAAAGAAGAACGGTATCAACTTATTGAATACCTGAAAGATATTCGGGTTGTTGATAATAGCGGATAGGATACACAGGAGTACGTAATATAAAGACGCAAAGGTTGCAAGGAAAAGATAAAATATTGCAACCTTTGCGTCTACAACACAGGCCGGGATACAACGACACCACACCCACCGGCGAGGGTGTGAAAATAATGAAAAAAATCTGGCCGGTATATAGCCGTTCTATACAAGAAAACTTCGGGACTAAACTGACCTCCTCTGAATTTGTGAAATTACAACAAATTTTAAACAAAGTGCTTGTTTAGAAACACATTGCTAATTCACGTTCATCTGAACAGTCCGCAAACCATCATAGTTCCCATCCAGCCCAAGCCTGTAACCGCTAATCCCCTTGCGTGAAATAAACACATGATCCTCATACCACAGAGGTACATAAGGTAAGGTTTCCAATAGCCGTTGTTGCAGTTTTCCATAGGCTATGCCTTGCGACTCCAGGGTCACCGCCTTGCCTGCTACCGCAATTAGATGGTCCACAGTGTTATCCTGAAAGCGTCCCCGATTTGCCCCATTGGGTGGTACTGAGTCGCTGTGAAAAATATAACGAAAAACATCCGGTGTCTTTATACCTACCCACGATAAACTGAACATCTGGAAATTACCGGCTTTGATGTCGCCGTAAAATGTCCCCCAGTCATAACTCCGCAAATCCACATTAATACCCACAGCCTTGAGCTGACTTTGCAACACCGTGGCCAGGCGCACACGAAAGGCGTCAGTGGAGGTCTTGTAGGTAATGCTTAACGGGCGTTCCAGACTGTAGCCATGTTTAGCCAGCAAGAATCGCGCTGCATCAGGATCATATTTAATGTCAGGCAAAGCGGGGTTTCCAGCCCAGTGATTAGGCGGCAGCAGCGCACTGGCCGGACGTGCTGCCCCTCCCATGACGTAGCGAATGATTTTTTTCCGGTCAATAGCCAAAGCAATGGCCCGGCGTACATCCTGTTGACCGGTAATATCATCATCCAGATTAAATCCCAGGTAGGTGAAATTGGAACCGCGTGTACGGGTAACATTAATATCGGGTTTGTTTTGTAAAAAAGTCACTAATTCCGGCGATAAGTCATTTTGCAGCATATCCAGTTCACCACGCAGTAATTTGAGTACACGCACAGTGGCATCGCTGACACGGATAAAACTGATATTTTGCTGGTCACGCTGCCGCTGTAATTGCAGTCGCCCTGTTTCCGGCCAGGCGACAAAGTGAAACGGGCCACTACCAACAGGTTGTTGATTAAAAGGATGCTGTGCAGCAATTTTTGATGCGGGCAGAATGCCGATAACCAAATAGCCCGGAAACAATAAATCAGGTTTGTCCAGATAAAAATCAATAGTGTTGTCATTCGGCGTATCAATACGCTTAATCATGGACAGAGTGGCACGGTGTGGTGATGCGTTGTCCGGATTGAGTACAGCGTCGTAGGTCGCCTTTACATCTTGTGCGGTCAGGCGGCTGCCATCGGAAAAAATACGGCCAATATCGGCCGCATGCAGAATGAAGCGATAATGTGTGGAGCTGATCATTTCCCAACGGGCAATGCCCGGCACAGGCAGTTGCCGTTCATCAAATTCCACCAGTCGTGCATATAACAGCCGATTAACACGACTGGATGTGGCATCGGTGGCAAAACGGGGGTCCAGGGTGACCGGCGCACTGGCAAGACCGATACGCAGTGTGCTGTCAGACACTGGCGCACAAGCTGGCAGCATAAAAATACTGAAGACTAATATGAAACGCAAAACCGGAAACGGGCTCAGGGATTTACCACTTTTTGTAGGGATGCCGAACCAGGCAGACATTGTAATAACGGGCATCTGCCGAAACTTCCTCACCCAGCCATGCCGGCCGGGAAAAAACCTCATCCTCACTTGCCAGTTCAATTTCGGCCACCACCAGCCCCTCATTATCGCCCATAAAGACATCGATTTCCCATACATGTGCATCATGCTGCACATGATACCGCTTTTTTTCAATAAGCGGACCATCGGCCAGGGAATCCAGCAATTCATGGGCATCACGCAATGGAATGGGGTACTCATACTCCCGGCG
>Ga0256839_1005511_pt1 | contig 11657 bp, 9 predicted proteins | sample 354166metaG_FD_185968 | JGI IMG/M metagenome (GOLD analysis project Ga0256839, IMG submission 185968) | Hydrothermal vent microbial communities from Mid Atlantic Ridge, Atlantic Ocean - 354-166 | ecosystem: Environmental > Aquatic > Marine > Hydrothermal vents | place: Atlantic Ocean: Mid...
ATATCCTTTTGGGATTTCCTCAACGATCGGCTTACCGCAGCAGGGCAAATTAAATATCTGCCTGATTTACTCGCCCAAATGCCTGACTAAAATCCTTCAATTACCTGCAACTATTGAGAAGTTACAATGGGGCATTATAAGTTGCTTATTTTTAGTACGTTGCGTTTTTTGTTTTTACAAATGGGTCACTACTTTTGTTTTTCTAACATAAGGTCTAGCCCTTAAAATTAAGGGCATCTGCTATTCCATTTAAAGGTAATGATTAAACCGATCTTAGAGTCTCGCTGAGATCAGTTTAAAAACTCCTTCTTGGCTCGTATTTTACAAAACCATAACTGGAAAATCAATGATTAAAGTGCCATTTTCATTGTATTGTTCAATACTCAAATTTTGCAATTCAAGCCCTTCCTCCTTGGCAAGCTTAAACGCCTTAGCCTTTATTTTTTCAGGAGACGGCATTGCCAAAGGTTTAATTTTTACAACTACCCTTACTGATTTAGACGCTTTAATAACTCTTTTTTCTAAACCAATCAGTTCTTCATTTGGGGTGGCAACTCCACTCAGTCCTACAAAATTTGAAACAATGCCTAAGGTTTCTTTCGCCTCATCTATGTAATTTACAATTACAACATTGGCTTTGGGGTTTAGTTGCTCTTGCTGAAGCCTCATGTCATTAACCAATGAATTTAGCGCATTACTTTTATAACTACCTTCATAATTTCTACCATAAATAATGTAGTCATTTACTTCTATTAGTTGGGGTTCAACTTTGTCAAACCCTCCAAATTTATAATTAATAAGTACCCCGGCAAATAATACAATGGCTCCAATAATATAATATTTTTTCATACAATTATTGATTTAGAATTGTTGTCGAACTCGCAAAGAAAGAGGGTTATTAATAGAGGTTCCCTAAAAAACATAACGAATGCCAATCCCAAATTGAAATTTAATAAATGAGGGCTCTAATGCGATGTCATAAAAAAAGTTACCTTCTAAAAAAGCGGAGATTGGCAACTCGAAGTAGGAATACTCAAGCCCTAAATGAACCTCTGGTCCCATATAATCCCATTGCTTGGTGGTAGATGCAAATTCATCTACACCATTACCTATATCTTTATTATAGCCATATAAAACTTCTGCAAATCGCATTTGCCACCCAAACCCAGCGTAAATATCCAACCCTTTTAAAAAGGCAGGGCCCTCTTGGTAAAAACTCACCTTGCCACTAAAGAACATATCCTTTTTAACTTGATGGTTTAAGTATACTAAAGAGTCAGCTCCTGGCGAGTTTTCGTATAGCTGCTTATAACGGTCTTTATACAAGCCATAAGCGGCAATGCCTCCATCAATAGAAAATGCCAGCCATTTAGTAGCATACAACTTATAAGTTAATGCAAAGGGGTCTCCTGCCCTAAACCCAATACCTTGGTAAGGGTATTCACTCGGGTGAAAAATAGGACAAATAACGGCCATCTTTTTGTTCATTTTAAACTTTAATGGCTTCTTGTTATTGCCGTATCGTTGCGTAAGACTGCCTCTGTTCTTTTGTGCAAAAGAATAGGAAAAACCCAAGCATAAAGCCAATAATAGAATTGATTTTAGTTTACCCATTTCGGCAAATATACGTTTAATTTTTAATTGCAATATTTGACTATAAAATTAAACCACAGCTTTGTATTGCATACTATGAAGTTGTGCATAAAATCCATTTTTTTGAATTAAATCATCGTGATTCCCCACTTCTTTAATCTCCCCTTTGTCTAACACTATTATTTTATCAGCATTTTGAATGGTTGAAAGGCGGTGAGCGATTATAATGGAGGTTCTCCCCTTCATCATTCTGGCAATGGCTTTTTGAATCATTTCTTCAGTTTCCGAATCAATGGAAGACGTAGCCTCATCAAGTACCAATATTTTAGGGTTATACACCATAGCTCTTACAAACGAAATAAGCTGCCTTTGGCCCACGCTAAGCCCAGCACCTCTTTCGAGCACATTATAACCTAGCCCGCCCGGTAATTTATTAATAAACTTGGTTGCTCCTACCAGCTCTGCTGCCGCTAAAATTTTGTCTTCTGTAAGTTCGCTATTTCCTAAGGCTATATTGTTTAAAATAGAATCGGAAAATAAGAAAACATCTTGCAAAACAACCCCTATTTGCTGCCGTAAATAAGCTATTTTAAAGGCTGATAACGGCTTATTATCCAATAAAATTTCTCCTTTATTAATTTCATATAAACGACTTAGTAAATTAATGATAGACGATTTACCCGCTCCTGTTGCCCCTACGATGGCAATGGTTTGGCCTGGTTCTACTTGTAACGATATGTTTTTAAGTACATAGTTTTCTTCTTCATAGGCAAACCACACTTTATTAAACTCAACTTTACCTTTAAGTTCATTGGGTACATACTTGCCATCATCCACTAAAAAATCTTTATTGTCGAGTAATTTTAAGATACGAGAGGTGCTCACAATGCCTAGTTGTAAGGTGTTAAATCTATCTGCAATTTGCCTTACAGGCCTAAAAAACAATTGAATGTACATAATAAAAGCAATGAGCATACCAATGGAAACGCCTGTAATTTCTTGATGCAAAGCTGCTTTTGCGCCATACCAAATAAGTAAACCAATGCCTGAGGCACTTATAATTTCTGCCACAGGAAAATAGATGGAGTAATAGAGAACGGAGTTAATGTTTGCTTTTTTATGCTCAGTGTTTATTTTCTTAAACTTTTTTAGTTCAGCTTTTTCGCTATTAAAAATTTGAACAATGCTCATCCCTGTTACATGCTCTTGCACAAATGTGTTTAAATTGGCTACCGCATTACGCACCTGATTAAAAGATACCTTTATTTTTTCTTTAAAAACATAGGTGGCAAAAAGCATTATCGGAAAGGTTACTAAACTTACCAGTGCCATTCGCCAATCGGCATATAGCATAAAGCCAATGATAAAAAACAGTTGAAGCAGGTCGCCTACAATGGCAGCCAAACCTTGGCTAAACACCTCAGATAGTGTTTCAATATCTGAAATCACTCTTGTTACCAACCTTCCAATAGGTGTTTTATCAAAAAAGCTAAGCCTAAGATTAATTAGGTGCTCGTATAATTTTACACGTATATCCTTAATAATGTACTGCCCTACCCAACCAGATAAATACGTATGCAAATATTGAATAATGGCCTGAAAAATTAAAAGCCCCAAGAGTATCATTATCATTTTGAGGAGTCCCTGGTAGTCTCCATTTGCAATTTCATTATCGAGCGTAAGTTGAATTATATAAGGTCGGAAAGGCACTAAAATGGCCATTAGCAGGGTAAGTGCCACCAGCGCGAAAAACTGCAATTTATAGGGTTTAATAAATTGCATAAGCCGTTTAAGCACATTCCAATCAACTACTTTTCCTGTAACTTTTTCTTTTGTACTCACTAATTACTCTTAAAGGGTGGATATTCAACCTTACAAAGATAAAGACCTTGAGCTGGCACCGACCTGCCAGCAACCCTTCTATCTTTTTTTTCTATAATTTTTATTACCTCTTCGGGTTTTATTTTGCCCTCGCCTACCTCTAATAAAGTACCCACAATACTTCGAACCATGCTTCTTAAAAATCGATTGGCCGAAATATAAAATATAGCTTTATCCTCGTTGAGCTCCCATTGGGCTTTAGTAATGGTGCAAACAAAGTTATTTACCTCTGTTTTAACTCTACTAAACGACTTAAAGTCTTGTTCGCCCAATAAATAGTTAGAAGCTTCGTTCATTGCCTCAAAATCAAGTGGGTTTCGATGGTAATAATATTCATTTTCTCCAAAAGGGGTCTTTTTTAATCGAAGATGATATTCATAACTTCTACGTATGGCATCAAAGCGTGCGTGTGCACTGGCAGGTACAATATCTATATGATTAATAATAATGTCGTTTTGCAAAATGCCATTTAAACGAAACATAAGATTTTTTATTTCCGTGCCATCAGGTATATCTACATGAAAAACCTGTTGTTTGGCATGTACGCCTGCATCGGTACGACCACTGCCCATAATACTAAGGCTTTTATTTTTAAGAAGTATTTGCAACGACTCCGTTATTTCTTGCTGCACACTTATCGCATTATTTTGAAACTGCCACCCATGGTAGTTGGTTCCTTTATACGATATGTAAACAAATAAGCGCATTTTAATTTTTTTTAATTCCCATGGATTAATCAGGTTAGGTTAAATTTTCATAAATAATTGCAGCTCCTTGCCCAACGCCAATACACATAGTGGCCAAGCCGTACTTAGCGCCTCTTCGTTTCATTTCGTGCAATAAAGTAGCAGATATGCGTGTACCGCTTGCTCCTAACGGGTGGCCAATAGCAATAGAACCTCCATTTACATTCACCTTTTGGGGGTCTAGCCCAAGCTCTTGCATACAAGCAATGGATTGCGATGCAAAGGCTTCGTTTAACTCAATTAAATCTAACTCCTTTACAGCAAGCCCAGCTCTTTTTAGTGCTTTTAGTGTAGCTGGCACAGGGCCAATGCCCATAATATCGGGGCTAACGCCTGCCACCGCAAAAGAAACTACTCGTGCCATTGGAGTTAAGTTGTACTTACTAAGCATGGCCTCATTTACAATGAGCGAAGCTGCTGCGCCATCGTTTATACCAGAGGCATTACCGGCAGTTACAGACCCTCCTTCCTTAAAAGCGGGCTTTAACGACCCTAATTTATCTAATGAAGATAACCGCGGATGCTCATCTTTATAAAAATTAATTGTTTCTGCTCTTCGCTGAGGAATTTTAACTTCAATAAGTTCATTTTTAAACCGGTTGGCTTTGTGAGCCTGCTCGTATTTTAGCTGAGAGTTATGGGCAAACTCATCTTGATTTTCACGAGCAATATTCCATTGTAAGGCCACATTTTCAGCCGTTTCGCCCATACTGTATGGGTAGTAAAGCTCTGCTAACTTTTTATTTACAAATCGCCAGCCAATAGTGGTGTCGTGGCTTTCCATTTTTCGGCTATAAGCCAGTTCTGCCTTGGCCGTTACAAAAGGGGCTCTGCTCATACTTTCTACCCCACCGGCAATGTAAGCATTGCCTTCGTTTAGCATAAGGGCTCGGGAGGCATCCATAATCGATTGCAAGCCCGAAGCACATAATCGGTTAACGGTAAGCCCTGCAACCTCAATAGGCAAACCTGCTAAAAGCGATGCCATCCGTGCTACATTCCTATTGTCTTCTCCTGCTTGGTTGGCTGCTCCTAAAATAACATCTTCCAGTTCCGATACGGGCAGATTAGGGTTGCGGTTTACCAATGCTTTAATAGCGATAGCTGCTAAATCATCTGGTCGAATGGAGGCCAACGTGCCACCAAATTTACCAACAGGTGTACGCAAAATATCTACAATATAAGCTGTTTCCATTTCGGTTGTTTTTGATATTGATTTGTAAGTAGTGTCTCTAAGAAAACACATCGAAATTGAAACAGTTTCTTTTGGCGACCTTTCCATTTTTTTCTAATCGATTGATACTTAGGCATCAACTCATAGAAAAAAATAAAAATCTCATCCAAAATAATCCTATTTGACAAAAATCGTCTGTTTTCTTAAAGACACTAAGTAAGGTTCTTATACCTTTGCTAACTTATAATATAGTTTCAAAGATGATACAAAGAATTCAAACAATCTTCCTTTTTTTAGTGGTAGTACTGCTTATTGCCTTTAATTTTTTGCCTTACTGGCAAAGTAATGCACAAGATATTACGTTGTTTACCTATGGGTATCAGTTTGTAGAAGGCGAAAATACGGTACTTGAATTTGGTTTGTATGTGGCAGTGGCAGCACTATCAGGCATTGCGGCACTCATTGCACTCATAGAGATTTTTATGTATAAAAACCGAATGCTACAAATGATGATGAGCGTAATCAATTCATTCATATTTATGATTACCATTGGATTGATGGGCTATTTTATGTACGAGCTTCAAAAATCTACTCCGGGTAAATTTGAGCCGGGTGCTTTTACATTGGCGATGGCTATGTTTATGAATATTTTAGCTCGCAGGTTTATTCAAAAAGATGAGAATTTGGTGAGGAGTGTGGATAGGATTAGGTAGTGTCTGTCTATAAACTCCAATAAATAAAAATCAAATACCTGCCCGACTGGCTGAAATCTCAAAAACGAAAACATAAAACCATGTAAGTATTTGGTGTTTAGGCAATTGAAAGTTGAGATTAAAAGTAGGCCCCTTCTATGTTATAATCCCAATTGTTTTTTTTAAAGTGTTTATAAATTATTCAGGCCAAGGAATGCTGCCAGAAAATAAGATAATGGGCTCTTTATTTGATAAATAAACAAACCTAAACAATTTTCACAAATGACAGATCGTTAATGAGTTTACCATTGGTTACCATTTTTAGGTATTAAAGATAAAGAGCATAAATTAAAAAAAATATAAATATGAAAATCACACAAGTAGGGATTCTTTTAGTTGGTCTATTAGCATTTGCCTGCTCTGAAACAACAGAAAGTAATTTAGATGAATTTACCAACGAGGTTTTTGGAGACTTAGACATTACCACCATTAAAAATTTAGAAACACCTTATGAGAGTGTTTTTGGAGGAGCTACGGGTGGTCGCTCTGCTGGAGAGATTGTAAATCTTTCAGACATTTCTGATAAATTAAATGAAATTTTTCCGGATGCGGAGGTATTAGAAGCCGAAGTGGATATTGAACGAGGATTAGAAGTTTGGGAAATAAAACTAAAAATGCCTGGTGGCGGAATTTTAAAAGTAGATGTACTTAAAGAATTAGGTGAAATTATTGAAATGAAAGGAAAATCTGGCCCATATACCTACGAAATTGATCCTGGCGGAAGTTTTATTAAATTTTCAGAAGCAAAAGAACTAGCTCTAAGAACAGTTAATGGTGAGGTTGCCAAATGGTCGTTAGAATTAGAAGAAAACAACGAATGGGAATACGAGTTTCATATTGTTGGTGCTGAAAACAGGTACGAAGTAGAAATCAAAGGCTTTGAAGTTGAGGTAATTTCGGTTAAAGAAAAGCAAGACGACCAAGACGAAGATAACGATGGAGAAGATGATGATTATGAAGACGATGGTGAAAGCATAATGGCTCCTGACGAAGTAATTAATTTTGCACAAGAGTATTTTACAGGAGACGTAATTGAAAGTGAAAAACACCATAGTGACGGCACCACTAGTTGGAAACTGTACTTGCAAAACGAGCAAAGCGCTATTGTAAAGGTTGTGATTTTTGAAAACCCTTTAGTGATTGAAGAAATAAGTGGAGAAATAGGCCCTTTTGATTATAATATTGAAATCAATGATAAGGTTATTTCTTTACAAGCCGCCCTTGATAAACTATTTTTGGAAGTTGAAGGGGAGCTTACCCAATGGGAATTGGAAGTTGAAGACCACAACCAAGGAGCTAATTGGGAGTATGAATTTGAAGTAACAAGTTCAACACTTCGTTATGAAATTAAAATGAATGCTGAAACAGGCAAAATTATTGAAATTGAAGAAGAAGACTAAAAATTCAAAAAATCATTTCTAAAAAAGAGGAAGTTGGAGTAATTCAGCTTCCTCTTTTTTTGGTTAATCAGACCTAGATTGAGCGATTGAGTAGAGATGAGAAGTGCTAAGAGGCTGAGAATAAAAAGTTTGCACTTTGATAATAGGCTGTTTTAAACTAGCAATACTCTTTTGAGCTTGCAGATACTGGCAGTATAATCTTCTTTATTTTTAAAAATTAAAACCTTCGTAAGGTATAAAATAATAAGTTAGCACCTTTCTTTACCTGAATTATTCAGGTTTAAGGGTAGTAAACGATTTGTTCCCCAGCTCACCCTAACCTCTTTATGTTCTGCTTTCTTACTTACCTTTGCACAAAACAACTAAATGCCACCTCTCTCTTTCAAAGACCTTAAGCTTAACCCTCAGTTACTCAATGCCATTGAGGATATGCGTTACGAAAAGCCAACAGCTATTCAACAAAAGGCGATTCCTTTGGTGCTTAACGGGCACGACTTAATGGGTATTGCCCAAACAGGAACGGGTAAAACTGCAGCTTTTGTATTGCCTGTTTTAATGAAGGTAAAATATGCCCAAGGCAGCGATGTGCGTGCTTTAATCTTAGCTCCTACCAAAGAATTGGTGCTTCAAATTGAAGAAGTAGCCAAGCAACTTGCCACTTATACCGATTTACGAATATTGGCTGTATATGGTGGGGTGGGGCCAAAAACCCAAATTGAGCAAATTGAAAATGGCGTAGATATTATTGTGGCTACTCCAGGCAGGTTTATGGATATTTACTTACGAGGAGCCATTTTTACCAAGCATTTAAAAACCTTGGTGCTTGATGAAGCCGATAAGATGATGGATATGGGCTTTATGCCTCAAATTAGAAAGATTTTAGAAGTAATTCCTGTAAAGCGACAAAACTTGTTGTTTTCAGCCACAATGCCAGAGCGAGTGGTTGCCCTATCAGAGGAGTTTTTAGAATATCCCGAACGAGTAGAGGTGGCTCCGCAAGCCACCACCATCGAAACCATCAATCAGGCATATTATGAAATACCGAATATAAAAACCAAGATAAATTTTGTAGAACACCTGCTTCAAACTGAAAAGTTTACCCGAGTATTGATTTTTACTAAAACCAAACAAACAGCTGACAACCTCTTTAAATATTTAGACCGTAAAGGGCTTGGTCCCGTACGGGTATTGCATTCTAATAAAGGGCAAAACACGCGCATACACACCATGCGGTTATTTAAAGAGGGTGAGCTTAAAGTGCTGGTGGCCACCGATGTGGCCTCGCGAGGCATTGATGTAAGCGATGTTAGCCACGTTATTAATTTTGATGTACCCACCCTGTACGAAGACTATGTACACCGAATTGGCAGAACAGGCAGAGCCGAAAAATTGGGGGTGGCTATTACGTTTGCTAATGAAGCCGAACTGTTTCATATCGCCAATATCGAAAAGCTTATTCGCAAATCAATTCCTCAAAAAAAGCTACCTAAAAACATTAAAATAGAGGCTTCCACTTTTGAAGAAAAGCAGGACATCGCTCGCTCTATCGACCATCAAAAACGCAAGGACGACCCAACATTTAAGGGGGCTTTTCACGAAAAAAAAGCACGCCCAGGTAAGGATAATAAATGGAATTCTAAAAATAAAAGTAAAAGCAAGAAACGAAGGAGGTAAATTAATTATGAACAAAAAATATCTGATTTTTATGCTATTTATTACGGTTAGTTGTGTAGTAAGCCAACCAGTTAGTGATCGCTCTCAAACTGATGCTAAACTAGACACACAAATTGACTACCTTAATAATTTGTGGCTTGCCATTGGCACCGAGCCTTTTTGGAATGTTGCTATTGAAGAAGGTGAATATGTTTCTTTTACATCCATTGGTGATATAGACTCTATTGGTTTTTTGTACGTTAAGCCAATTAAAAGGAATGATGGAACTTTACTGTTTAAGTCGAAAACCAAAGAAAGAAGCATTGAACTAACCTTTAAAAAGGAAATTTGTTCCGATGGTATGTCAGATGAGGTGTATCAATATGCGACCTCTGTAAAGGTGGCGGAGAAAACTACTAAAACGAAACTATCTTACCGAGGCTGTGGTAAGTATGTACAACCAACAGTACTGAACGATATTTGGGTGTTAACTGAACTAAAAGGTAAAAAGGTAAATGCCACCAAAATCCCTACAATGGAGCTTCACCTAAGTAATTATGTGGTTTCAGGTAATGCCGGTTGCAATGGGTATAAAGGAAATTTTACTTTAGAACGTGACCTTATAGAGTTTAATCGAAACTTTATTGCAACGCGAATGTATTGCGAAAACCAAGCCATTGAATCCGCCTTTTTGCAAGCCCTGGCTGGTAATCGGTTTGTGTATGAGGTTGCCAATAATCACCTAATTTTAAAAACAGAAGGGCATCCTATTTTGGTGTTTAAAAAAGGGAATTAATTAGCGGTTTATTAGTCCAAGTGAGATGCTTGAACTAGGTAGTTACTTGCTTCTTAGCTATCCCTTTTTCCAATATTGCAAAGTAGCCAAAACAAACAGCGCAATTAAACTGATTACTACCTAAATTGAGCGATTGATTAAAGCGATAAGCCAGCCTTGCCGGCTAGGCTGGTACTTAATGATGTGCTGAGTTTAAAAGACTTTTTATTATTATTTTAGTCAACCTATTTAAGGAGGTGACCGTACTCAACGTCCGCCATCCTCTCCCGAAAAAAAATCGGGACAAGCTGTTCCAAAATCCTGTGCGAGCACTTGACTATCAGATACTTGAAATGCTCATAACGAAGATTCATGAATTAATCAGGCTAACACAACAAAAATTAAAACTAAGGGTACAATCGCTTCACATAATTTAATATGTACCACTAACTTTGCTATTTCGTAGTTAGCCGCTCTACGGACAATTGAAAATCTAATTGCTTAATTGCACTCAATTTAGATAACTCTTCAAAAGAAGTAAGTTATATTTTGGATTTAGCCTTCATTTTAGCAAATTGCCGATTCTTAAAAAGCACGAATTAAGAATTACGAGTTAAGAATTGCCGCATTCGCATTATTATTCGTAATTCGTAACTCTTAAAAACTAAATTTAATATGGCAATGCAAGCAGGAGGAGAAAGAGATCAGTGGGGATCGAAATTTGGATTTATAATGGCTGCGGCCGGTTCGGCAGTAGGGCTGGGTAATATTTGGCGTTTCCCTTACATTACCGGGCAAAATGGTGGTGGTGCCTTTGTAATTATTTACATTTTTTGCGTGGTGCTTATTGGTGTGCCGTTGCTTTTTACCGAAATGGGGCTTGGCCGCTATGCCGGTAGCAGCACGGTGGGTGCGTTTAAAAACACTAAAGCCAATAAATTTTGGATGTTATCTCCTATCCTGGCCTTATCCATAAGCTTTTTTGTGCTTACTTATTATGCTGTAATTGGAGGTTGGGCTGTTGGTTATATTTTTACTTCGGTATTCGATGTTCAGATTACCTTTGCAGAGTTTGTGCAAAACCCAGCCATTGTATTACCGCTATTTGCAGTATTTATGGTAGTCACCATTTTAATTGTGCTTGGGGGTATTTCTGGCGGAATTGAAAAGGCTTCTAAAATATTAATGCCCATGCTTTTTGTGCTACTTCTACTAGTGGCCATTCGAAGTATGACGCTTGATGGCGCCATGGCAGGCATCAAATTCTACCTCATTCCTGATTGGTCTAAGGTTACCCCAAACACGTTTTTAACGGCTTTATCACAAGCATTTTTCTCTATGAGCATTGGCTGGGGCATTATGATTACTTACGGTTCTTATTTGCCTAAAAAAGCTAATATTATTGAAAGTGGTTTATACGTAGGTCTAATGGATGCGAGTGTTGCTTTGCTTGCTGGATTTATGATTTTTCCTGCGGTATTTGCTTTTGGCATGGAGCCTAGTCAAGGGCCCACATTAACCTTTCAGGTACTGCCAGCCATTTTTGCGCAAATCCCTTTTGGGCATATCATTGGTGGGTTATTCTTTTTATTACTATCCGTTGCCGCATTAACTTCTTCTATCTCCATTTTAGAAGTACCAGCTTCTTATTTTATGGATGAGAAAAAATGGAGCCGTCAAAAA
>Ga0256839_1005512_pt1 | contig 11653 bp, 10 predicted proteins | sample 354166metaG_FD_185968 | JGI IMG/M metagenome (GOLD analysis project Ga0256839, IMG submission 185968) | Hydrothermal vent microbial communities from Mid Atlantic Ridge, Atlantic Ocean - 354-166 | ecosystem: Environmental > Aquatic > Marine > Hydrothermal vents | place: Atlantic Ocean: Mid...
AACTCCACATCGTTGCGGGTGTACTGGAGCTCGGCCAGCCGGCGCAGGATGGCACGCTGGTCGATGCGATCGCCCCGCACCAGGTGCAGCACCATGGACAGGTACTGGCGCGGGTCGCCCAGGCCGTAGATGGCCGAGACCGTGGCCACGATGACGGCGTCGCGCCTCTCCAGGATGGCCTTGGTGGCCGACAGCCGCATCTGCTCGATGTGCTCGTTGATGGAGGCATCCTTTTCTATATAGGTATCCGTGGCCGGGACATAGGCCTCGGGCTGGTAGTAGTCGTAGTAGGAGACGAAGTACTCCACCGCGTTCTCGGGAAAGAACTCCCGCATCTCGCCGTAGAGCTGGGCCGCCAGGGTCTTGTTGGGGGCCAGGATCAGGGCCGGCCGCTGCACCGCGGCGATGACGTTGGCGATGGTGAAGGTCTTGCCCGAGCCGGTGACCCCCAGCAGGGTCATGGCGGCGTCGCCGGCGCGCAGGCCCTCCACCAGCGCGGCGATGGCCTCCGGCTGGTCGCCGGCGGGACTGAAATCGGCATGCAGCTTGAACGGCTTGTCCATGGGGGTCCGGGAGTCGATACGGGGTGACGAGTTGGGTATATTACACGCCTTTGACCACAGACCGGGGCCCGGGAGGCCCGTCCGCAGACCCATGAAGCTGTCCGCGCGCGTCCAGCGCATCAAGCCCTCGCCCACCCTGGCGGTGACCGCCCGCGCCAACGCCCTCAAGGCCGCCGGCCGCGACGTCATCGGCCTGGGGGCCGGCGAGCCCGACTTCGACACTCCGCAGCACATCAAGGATGCCGCGGTGGCGGCCATCGCCGCCGGCCGCACCAAGTACACCCCGGTGGACGGCACCCCGGCCCTCAAGCAGGCGGTGGCGGACAAGTTCCGCCGCGACAACGGGCTGGATTACGGCCCGGACCAGATCCTGGTCTCCTGCGGCGGCAAGCAGAGCTTCTTCAACCTGGCCCAGGCCTTGCTGGACCCCGGCGACGAGGTCATCATCCCGGCGCCCTACTGGGTCTCCTACCCCGACATGGTCCTGCTGGCCGGGGCCGAACCGGTGTTCATCGACACCACCGCGGCGCAGGGGTTCCGCATCACCCCGGAGCAGCTGGAGGCGGCCATCGGCCCCCGCACCCGGCTGCTGGTGCTCAACAGCCCGTCCAACCCCACCGGCCAGACCTACACCCGCGCCGAGCTGGCGGCCCTGGGCGAGGTGCTGCGCCGCCACCCCCACGTGCTGGTGGCCAGCGACGACATGTACGAGCACATCCTGTGGGCGGAGGAGCCGTTCGCCAACATCCTCAACGCCTGCCCGGACCTGTACGAGCGCACCATCGTTCTCAACGGGGTGTCCAAGGCCTACTCCATGACGGGCTGGCGCATCGGCTACGCCGCCGGCCCGGCCGGGCTCATCGCGGCCATGAAGAAGATCCAGTCCCAGAGCACCTCCAACCCCGCCTCCATCTCCCAGGCGGCGGCCGAGGCCGCCCTCACCGGCGACCAGTCCTGCGTGGCGGAGATGCGCGAGGCCTTCCGCCGGCGCCACGACGCGGTGGTGGCCGGCCTCAACGCCATCGCCGGCGTCACCTGCCTGCCCTCCACCGGCACCTTCTATGCCTTTCCCGACATGAGCGGGCTCATGGCCCGGCTGGGTGCCGCCGACGACGTGGCCCTGGCCGAGCTGCTGCTGGAGCGCGCCGGCGTGGCCCTGGTGCCCGGCTCCGCCTTCGGCGCCCCCGGCCACATGCGCCTGTCCTTCGCCGCCGGCCTGGACACCCTGGAAGAAGCCCTGCGCCGCATCGGGACCGTGGCCGCCGGCTGACCCCTCTCCGGCGTCTTTTCCAGAAAAATCAATCTCCTGGGCATGCCCACCCGCGCCCGGGCCCTTGTCTGTAGGAAAACGGCTGACAGCAGAATCAGCATTTTCCTACACGAAGTCGCGGCATTTGCCGACAGACCGCCGGGCACCGGCGGGCTAATTTTGCACCCACACGGATGTGGGGGGTCGACATGGATGTCACCGAACACACGACGGCACGGGGTCCCGCAGCGAGGCGGGGCCTCTCCCTGGTGGAAGCGGCGGTGGTGCTGGCGGTGCTCGCCATCACCGCCGCCCTCGCCATCCCGGCCCTGGGCGCCATGGCCTCGCGCTCCCGCCTGGCCGCCGAAGTCAACGCCCTGGCCGGCGCCCTGGCCCTGGCCCGGAGCCAGGCCGCCCGCCACAACCGGGTGGTGGTGATCTGCCGCAGCGAGGACGCCGCCACTTGCGCGGAGACCGGGGACGGCTGGCCGGCCTGGGTGGTGTTCGCCGACACCGACGGCGACCGCCGGCTGGGCCCCGGCGAGACACCCCTCCACGCCCACCGGGTGGGCCCCCACGTGCACCTGGGCTACCGCGGCTTCCCCCGCTCCCGCTACCTGGCCTTCCAGCCCACCGGCTTCAGCCACCGCAACGGCACCTTCACCCTCTGCACCAGCGGCCCCGACCCCGAGCGCCGGGCGGTCATCGTCAACTGGGCCGGGCGGGTGCGGCTGGCCCGCACCGGCCCCGGCGGCCGCCCCCTGCGCTGCCCGCCCCCGCCGCCGGCGGGTTGACCGTCCCCGGCCCCGCCAGTACCATACCGCGCTCTATTCCCCGGTAGCTCAGCTGGTAGAGCAGGTGACTGTTAATCACCGGGTCGGCGGTTCGAGCCCGTCCCGGGGAGCCACGTTCCCATTCCCTTCCAAACCGGCCGCGCGCCGGTTTTCCCGCGTTCCGACCCGGCCCGCCCCGGGCTCTCACCGCCTCCGGGGTTGACGCCGCACATCCCTGTGCCGCGCCCTGGCAGGCGCGCTGCGCGCGTCCCATTTCGCTCCCGGCGAAACGGTCGAGTTTCAGCCGCAGGGTGTGACGGCGAAGCCGTCGCACCGCCGGCTCGGAGGACGGGTGGCAGAAGTCCGAGGACGGCGGCCGGAATCGCGCCCCCCATCCGGTGCGTTCGCAAGGCGAACGCACCCTGCCCATCTTTATGGCCGGGGGCCGTTCCCACACCGCGTTGTCCAACCTGTGGGAACGCCGCCCCGGCGCGAAGAGGTGCGGCAGTCCAAGGGACGGAGGAACGGAAAACAACGACGACGACAAGGCCCGGCGGCCAGCCGCCGGGCCCGCGGCCCGTTCAGTTGGGCAGTTCCAGGGAGGCGAGGTAGCGGCGGAAGGTGTCCTTGAGCTCGGGGTGTTCCAGGGCGTATTCCACGGTGGCTTCCAGGTAGCCCTGCTTGGAGCCGCAGTCGTAGCGCTTGCCGTCGAAGCGGTAGGCCAGCACCGGCTGGGAGTCCATGAGCAGGGCGATGGCGTCGGTGAGCTGGATCTCGCCGCCGGCGCCGCGGCCGGTGGTGCGGATGGCGTCGAAGATCTCCGGGGTGAGGATGTAGCGGCCCACCACGCCCAGGTTGGAGGGGGCTTCCGCGGGCGCGGGCTTCTCCACGATGCGCTCCACCCGGGACAGCCGGTCGTCCACCGGCGTGGCGCCCACCATGCCGTACTTCTCGCTGTCCTCGGGCGCCACCTCCTCCACCCCGAGGATGCTGCACTGGTGATGCTCGAAGCGCTGCACCATCTGGGCCAGGCAGCCGGCGCCGTTGCCGTGGATGAGGTCGTCGGCCAGGATCACGGCGAAGGGTTCGCGGCCCACCACCGGCTCGGCGCACAGCACGGCGTGGCCCAGCCCCAGGGCCTCGGGCTGGCGGGTGTAGATGCAGGCCACGTACGGCGGGACGATGTTGCGCACCATCTCCAGCATCTTCAGCTTGCCCTTCTTCTCCAGCTCGGCCTCCAGCTCGTAGGCCTTGTCGAAGTGGTCGGGGATGGCGCGCTTGTTGCGGCCGGTGACGAAGACCAGGCGGTCGATGCCCGCCTCCACCGCCTCCTCCACCGCGTACTGGATCAGCGGCTTGTCCACCACGGGCAGCATTTCCTTGGGGCTGGCCTTGGTGGCGGGCAGGAACCGGGTGCCCAGCCCGGCCACCGGAAACACGGCCTTGCGTATCTTCGTCATGGTCCTGCTGCCCCCTTGCGTACTTTGTCCTTGGTTTTCATCGCATTATACCCGGGTCCTCCCTCCAATGGGGCCGGCGCCGGAACTTTCAAGCCGCGCTCACCGCGGTGCCCGCCGGAAAGAGAAGTGCTTGTGGCCCAGGTAGCTGGTGACCACCGGGACGCTGATGCCGATGAGATGGGCCACGGCGTAGGGATGGAAGCCGAAGCCCACGGCGGGAAACACGTACTCGGCCAGGCCCACGCTGATGACCCACACCTGCGCCACCGCCGCCAGGTTGACCAGGCTGAACCACCCCAGCTCGTGCAGGGGGTGGCGCCCGCTGGGCCCGAACACCAGGTGGCGCGACAGCACCCAGGCGGTGACCATGCCCACCAGGTAGGCCAGCACCACGGACACGCGGAACGAGAACGCGGTGTTGAAGGCGAAGCGGCTGGCGAAGTTCACCAGGGCGGCGAAGCCGCCCACCAGCAGGAACCGCCCGAAGCGGCCGGCCAGCAGCGCCCGCAGCCGCCCGCTCATGATTCCCGCGCCAGCACCGCCAGCTCGCGCCCCACGCGCACGCTCTCGGAGATGCTGCGGTCCTCCGGGTAGTAATAGGAGGTATCGGCGATGAACAGCCCCGCCACCGGCGTGCGCATGGGCGGCAGCCCCTGGGCGAAGCGCGGCGGGCAGATGGGCTGGGCGAAGCCGTAGCGCGAGGCGCGGCGGGCGATGACGTCGTCCGCCCGCAGGGCGGGATTGATGCGCATGAGGTAGCCCTGGGCCTCGTCCAGGATGCGTTCGTCGGACCAGGCGTAGCGGGGATGGTCCTGGGGCATGTAGTAGGGCACGTAGGCGATGTGCACGTCCAGCGGCCGCAGGTTGGAGTACTCGATGATGCCCGGGATCTCCATCGCGGGGTCGCTGACGTTGAGCCAGAAGTTGGGGGTCACCGGCCGGCGCAGCTTGAAGATGGCGCAGACCACGCCGATGTTCTGCACCGCGGCATAGGCCGCCAGCAGCTCGCCCGGCAGGTCGGGCACCATGCGTGGCACGAAGGGCAGCGGGATGGTGCTGATGACCCGGTCGTAGCGGCGGCGCTCGCCCCCCACGCTGACGCCCTCCACCCCGCCGCTGCCCCAGTGCACCCGCTCCACCGGTGCGCGCAGGTGGATGCGCCCGCCGCGGGCCGCGATGTCGGCCTCCAGCGCCCGCAGCAGGGTCTCGGAGCCGCCCTCGATGTAGCCCAGCTCCTCCTGCATGAGGCTGCGGCGCGAGGTGCCCACGCGCTTGATGCGGGCCCAGATCCAGGCCGCCGACAGGTTGCCGGTGTGATGGTGGAACTTGAGCTCGAACAGCCGCCGCCACAGGACGTCGTAGGCCCGCTCCCCCACCCAGCGCCGGATCCACTCCGAGGCCTCCACCGCGTCCAGGTCTTCCCACCGCCGGCGCCGGGTGCAGAGGAACATGTGGGCGCCATAGCGCAGCTTGGACACCAGGTCCAGGGCGGGAAAGCGCAGCAGCGCCAGGGGATTGCCCCAGTCGTGCAGGCGCCCCTGGTGGTAGTACCCCATGCGGGTGGGCCGCCAGTGGAGGCGGTGGCCCAGCCCCAGCTCGTCCAGCAGCGCGAACAGGTGGCGGTCCGGCTTGCACACGAAGTGGTAGTAGCGCTCGATGGACAGGCCGTCGAAGTCGAAGTGGGCCGACATGCCGCCGATGCGATCGTCGGCCTCGAAGATCTCCACCTCGTGGCCGGCCTGCAGCAGGTCGCGGGCGCAGGCCAGGCCCATGACCCCGGCGCCGATGACTGCGATGCGTGCCATGCCCCCGCCCTCAGAACTTCAGCTCGTAGCGGCTGTACCGGGGATGGCGGAAGGTCTCGGCGATGGCCTCGGCGAACGGTGTGGCCTCCACCCCGAAGATCTCCCACCACGGAATCAGCTCGAACTCGTCGCCCGCCACCAGGGCCTCGAGCTGGTCGGTGGTGAACGGCGGGTCGCGGTCGAACCGCGCCCACAGCCACAGCAGGAACCAGAACAGCCCGTAGGGGATGCGCACGATGGCGGTCCGCGCCCCGGTGGCGCGGCGGATGGCGCGGATGATGTCGATGTAGTCGATGCGCTCGCGGCCGGTGATGTTGAAGGTCTGCCCGGAGGGAAAACGCTCGATGCAGGAGACGATGATGGCGCAGAAGTCCTTGACGTACAGCGGCTGGCGCATGTAGCGCCCGTGGCCGGGGATGGGAAACACGGGCACGCGCTTCATGAAGCGCGACAGCCAGCCCAGGTGCTTGCGGTCGAACCAGCCGAACATGAGAGTGGGACGCAGGATGCAGTAGTCCAGCCCGCTGTCGCGCACCATGGCCTCCTGCTGCTTCTTGGTCTCGGTGTAGTCGTCCTCGGCCACCGATTCCACCACCGAGGAGCTCACGTGCACCACCCGCGTAATGCCGTGGTCCCGCGCCACCGCCAGCATGCGGCGCGTGGCCTCGATGTTGTTGGCGATGAAGGGCCCGCTGTCCCTGGCCCCGATCTGGGCCTGGAGCATCACCAGCACGTCGGCCCCGGCACAGTGCCGCTCCCACGCGCCGGGCCGGGAGATGTCCGCCTCCACCACCTGGATGCCGGGATGCAGCTCGCGCAGCAGCGCCGTGTTGGCCGGGTGCTTGTCGATGGCGACGATGTCGTTCCACCCGCGTGCCTCGAGCTGGATGATGAGGTTCTGTCCCACCAGCCCCGCCGCGCCGGGAATGACGATGCGCGGCGGAGCGGACTGCGAAGACGGCTCGCTCACGGGTCCTCCTACAGCTTCATGCGCTTGAACACCGGCTCCGGGATCAGCCGGATCACCAGCATGATCCAGCGCCAGAACCAGGGCACGTACACCACGTCGGGGCCGCCCAGCAGGGCGCGGTGGATGGCCCGTCCCACCCGCTCCGGCGAGGCCCACAGGGGGCCCTTGGGAAAGGCCGCGGTCATGGGGGTGTCCACGAAGCCCGGCTTGATGGTGACCACCCGCACCCCGTGGCGGTGGAGGCGGTTGCGCAGGCCCTGCAGGAACACGCTGAGCGCCCCCTTGGCGGTGCCGTAGACGTAGTTGCTCTGCCGCCCGCGGTCACCCGCCACTGAGGAGATGGCGGCCAGGGTGCCGTGGCCCTGGGCCGCGAAGCGGTTGGCGGCGTCGGTGAGCAGGGCGATGACGGCCCCGGCGTTGACGTGGAGCTGGCGCAGGGTCTCGTCCACGTCGGCCTCGCAGCGGCGCTGGTCGGGCAGCGTGCCCCAGGCCACCAGCAGGATGTCCACCCCGCCCAGCGCGTCCCAGGCCGCATCCAGCAGGGCCCGGTGGCGTTCCACCTGGTCCAGGGGCGCGGCGGCATGGTGGACCGCGGCCGCGCCGCGGATGCCGAGATCGCGGGCCACCGCCTCCAGCCGCTCGCCGTTGCGCGCCAGCAGGTAGAGCCGGTCGCCGGCGGCGGCGAAGCGGCGCGCCACCTGCTCGGCGATGGCCGAGGTGGCGCCGAGGATGACCACCCGCCGGCTCACGCCGCGACCTCCGTCACCCGGCGCCAGAACCCGGAGGAGAAGGCGGGGTCGGCCAGCGCCGCCAGCTCCCGCCAGCGGGGAAAGAAGGCCTGGAACGCCGCGGGCGACATGAGCGCGTCCTTGGCCGGGTACAGGGCCCCGCCCGCCTCGCGCACCCGGTCCTCGAACCCGCGCAGCAGGGCGCGGGTGCGCTCGCCCCGGTTGGGAAAGTCCAGCGCCAGGGTCACCCCCGGGCGCGGGAAGGACAGCAGCCCCGGCGAGGGCACGTCGCCGAAGACCTTGAGCACCGACAGGAAGGACCCCTGCCCCGCCGCCGCGGCCCGTTCCAGGATCCCCCCCAGCACCGCCACCGCCGCGTCCTCCGGCACCACGCACTGGAACTGGAAGAACCCGCGGCGGCCGTAGAGCCGGTTCCAGTGGCGGATCCCGTCCAGGGGGTAGAAGAACGGCAGGTAGTGCACCCGCCGCCGGCGCCGGGCCGCCTGGCGGCGATGGTAAAGCGCATTGAACAGCCGCACCGCCGCCGGACCCAGCAGCCAGCCCGGCGTGCCGGGGGGCACCGCCAGGCGGGTGCCGGCGCGGGGGGCGGGCGCCTCCCCCTCCACGTGGTTGCCGCGGAAGAAGACCCCGCGCCCGGCGCGCGGCCCCCGGCCGAGGGCATCGATCCAGGCCACCGTGTACTCCCACCGGCCGTCGGACTCGCGCGACAGGGCCAGGAACTCGTCGAGGGAGGCGAAGGGCACCGCCTCCACCTCCACCGCCGGGCCCGGCACGGCCTTGAGCTGCAGCTCCACCCAGGTGACGAGGCCGGTGAGCCCCAGCCCGCCCACGGTGGCCCGGAACAGGTCCGGGTTGTCCTCCGCCGAGCAGGTGAGCGCCCCGCGGTCCGAGCGCAGCAGGCCCAGGGCGCGCACGTGGCGGCCGAAGGTGCCGGCCCGGTGGTGGTTCTTGCCGTGGACGTCGTTGGCCACGGCCCCGGCCACGGTGACGAAGCGGGTCCCCGGCGTCACCGGCAGGAACCATCCGTCGGGCACCACCCGTTCCAGGATCGCCGCCAGCGACACCCCCGCCTCCACCCGCAGCCGGCCGCGCTCCGGGTCGTAGTCGAGGAAGCGGTCGAGCCCGGCGCAGTCCAGCAGCACGCCGCCGTCGTTGAGGCACACGTCGCCGTAGCTGCGCCCCAGCCCCCGCCCCAGCAGCGGGCGCCCCTCCGGTTCCAGCGCCGCGGGCGTCCAGCGCAGGGGCCGCACCTGCTGGTCGCGGGCGCAGAGGCGGCCCCAGGAGCAGTACCCGGCGTCCTTCACAGGGCCAGCCACAGTCCCGCCGCGCTCACCAGGGCCACCCCGTAGCTGTAGGGGTCCTTGACCGCGTACCACACCGGGTCCTCGTTCATCTCGCCGCGGTGGGTCACCAGCCACACCCGCGACAACCAGAACAGGATGGCGGGGCAGATCACCCACAGCCAGCCCGGGGCGCGGTAGAGCATGCTCACCCGCGGGTCGTTGATGTACAGCGCCATCACCAGCACCGCGATGTAACCGCTGGCCACCCCCATCACCGACAGCGACGGGAGGTCCCCGGTGACGTAACCGCGCCCCGCGGCCCGGGTGCGGTTGCGCTGCTGCAGGTTGTGCAGCTCCGAGTAGCGCTTGACCATGGCGAGGCTGAAAAAGAGAAAGATGGAGAACGCCAGCAGCCAGAAGGACACCGGCACGGTGATGGCCATGGCCCCGGCCACGATGCGCGTGGTGTAGAGCGCGGCCAGCAGCACCACGTCCACCAGCACCACCGACTTGAGCCAGAACGAGTACAGGGTGGCGAGGACCACGTAGCCGCCCAGGGCGAGGCTGAAGCGGGCCGGCAGCCACGCCGCCAGCGCCGCGGCCCCGGCCAGCAGGGCCGGGGCCATGATCCAGCCCGCCTGCACCGGCAGCGCGCCGCTGGCGAAAGGGCGGTGGCGCTTGCGGGGATGGGCCCGGTCGGCCTCCAGGTCGTGGATGTCGTTGGCCACGTAGATGCTGGAGGCCGCGAGACCGAAGGCCACGAAGGCCAGCGCCGCCTGCCACAGGGCCGCGGGGTCGTTCCAGCGGTGGGCCAGGATCAGGGGCACCAGGACCAGGACGTTCTTGGCCCACTGGTGCACGCGCAACGCGCGCCAGGCATGGTAGAGCTGTACCACCGGCATGTCCCCTCAACGGCCGTAGTGATCCTCGAAGCGCACGATGTCGTCCTCGCCCAGGTAGGAGCCGGACTGGACCTCGATCATCTCCAGCGGGAACTTGCCCGGGTTCTCCAGCCGGTGCTTGACCCCCACCGGGATGTACGTGGACTCGTTTTCGGTCACGAGAAAGATTTCTTCACCCCGCGTGACCCGCGCCGTGCCCTTCACCACCACCCAGTGCTCGGCCCGGTGGTGATGCATCTGCAGGGACAAGGCCGCGCCGGGATTGACCGTGATGCGCTTGACCTGGTAGCGGTGGCCCACGTCGATGGTCTCGTAGGTGCCCCAGGGCCGGTGCACCCGGCGATGGGTGACCGCCTCGTCGCGCCCCGCCGCGCGCAGCCGCTCCACCACGGCCTTGACCTCCTGCACCCGCGACTTGTCCGCCACCAGCACCGCGTCCGGGGTCTCCACCACCACCAGGTCATCCACGCCCACCGCCGCCACCAGCCGGCCGTTGCCGGCGACGAAGGTGTTGCGGCTGTCCTCGATGAGCACGTCGCCCACCACCACGTTGCCGTGGTCGTCCTTCTCGCGCACCTCCCACAGGGCCGACCAGGCGCCCACGTCGGACCAGCCCGCGGCCAGGGGCACCACCGCCGCGCGCGGGCCGCCGTCGCCGGCCGCGGCCTTTTCCATCACCGCGTAGTCGATGGAGTCGGCGGGACAGGCGGTGAAGGCCCCGGCCTCCAGGCGCAGGAAGTCGCGATCGCTGGCCGCCCCTTCGCAGGCCGCCCGGCAGGCGGCATGGATGTCGGGCCGGTGGCGGGCGATGGCCTCAAGCCACAGCCCCACCGGCATGAGGAACATGCCGCTGTTCCAGAAGTACTCGCCGGAGTCCACGTACTCCCGGGCCTGCGCGGCGTCGGGCTTCTCCACGAACCGGGCCACCCGGAAGGCCGCCTCCCCCAGGGCCTCGCCCCGGCGGATGTAGCCGTAGCCGGTCTCGGCCCGCTCCGGCACCACGCCGAAGGTCACCAGCTCCCCCGCCGCGGCCAGCCCGCAGGCGCGGGCCGCCGCCCGGTGGAAGGCCGCGGTATCGGCGACCACGTGGTCCGCCGGCATCACCAGCATGAGGGCCCCGGCCTCGCCCGCCGCCGCCAGGTGCAGGGCCGCGGCGGTGAGGGCCGGGGCGGTGTTGCGCCCCGCCGGCTCCAGCAGGATGCGCGCCGGCGCCCGCTCCACCTGGCGCAACTGCTCGGCCACCAGGAAGCGGTGGGCCTCGTTGCACACCACCAGGGGCGGCGCCACCCCGCCGGGATGGTCCAGCCCGTCCAGGCGCAGGGCCGTCTGCTGGAGCAGGGTCTGCTCGCCGGCCAGGGGCAGGAACTGCTTGGGGTACAGCTCCCGCGACAGGGGCCACAGGCGGGTGCCGGCGCCGCCGCACAGGATCACGGGATGCAGGCGCGGGCCGCCCATCCGGCCTCAGCCCCCGTTGCCCGCCGCCGGCACCGCCGCCGCGGCGCCGCCGTCATCCCGGGCCGCGGTGCGCGCCAGGTACCAGTCCACGGTGGGCGCCAGGCCCTCCGCCAGGGTCACCCCCGGGGTCCAGCCCAGCTCGCCGCGGGCGCGGCCGGAGTCCAGGGCATAGCGGAAATCGTGGCCGGGCCGGTCGGCGGTGAACGCGATGAGATCCTCGTGGGGCGCCCCCCGGGGCCGGCGCTGGTCCAGCAGGCGGCAGATGCGCCGCACCAGCTCCAGGTTGGCCAGCTCGTCGGGCCCGCCCAGGTTGTAGCGGCGCCCGGGCACCCCGCGCTCCGCCGCCCGCAGCAGGCCCGCCACGTGGTCGTCCACGTGGAGCCACTGGCGCACCTGGGTCCCGTCGCCGTAGAGGGGCACCTCCCGCCCCGCGGCCAGGCGGGT
>Ga0256839_1005513_pt1 | contig 11652 bp, 11 predicted proteins | sample 354166metaG_FD_185968 | JGI IMG/M metagenome (GOLD analysis project Ga0256839, IMG submission 185968) | Hydrothermal vent microbial communities from Mid Atlantic Ridge, Atlantic Ocean - 354-166 | ecosystem: Environmental > Aquatic > Marine > Hydrothermal vents | place: Atlantic Ocean: Mid...
TGGGGCAGAAAAATGATGGCAGCCAGCACGGCCGCCGTATGGATATATCGTATCGATTGCATCTCGAATACCTTGCGAATTGTCTGTATCGCTGTCAATTTGATGTGGGTGAAAGCCAGCCTATTTGTCGGCCTGCCAAGTGTACAATTAACCTGAATTCGGGATAAGGAGTGACCTTAACGTCAGTTTGCCGATCAGATCTTTTGACAAATAATCCTCTAATCATAAAGGTAAACTGGCATGGATAACCTAGTCGAAATTTTCTGTGATGTCGATGACTTTTGCGGCATATTTCTGCCAGAGTGGGAGAAAAACACGTTTGAGCGGTTAACGGTTGTATCAGGGGGACGAAAAAGTGGCGTATATTTTTGCGTCAGCAAAAATTGCGATACTTTTGAGGAGCCCCTGGATGTGTTTAAAGTTATCCGAATGTGGATACGCTACGGATTAAGAAGTAGTAGGGACACCGGTTGCCCGGTGCCTCCTGCGCAGTTCCCGGCGTGCGGTTTTTCCGCGCCGGGATCTTCAGTCATGTTCACTCGCGTCGTAGGTGCAATGCACCCCGATATTCGGACTTCCCGCAAAATACTCTTTTTGGTTTGAGGGGGGGTAATAAAATATGCGGGTTACATCAAAAGGCCAAGTAACCGGATTTTTTTATAGGGGTACATGCATCTGTTTCGGAGTTTGACTTGATTACAAGAGATTCCGCTAGGTTCAATACTTATTTTCCCCGGATCAGACTTGTTACGCCAGAAGAAGGTTAGTTGCTCCTCCCGGAGAAGTCTGTTCTGACAAGGGGAGTGGAAGGGGGGAAGGCATTGTCAAGTGAAGTTTCATCAGCCGTTTGTTCGGCTTGTCAGCGAAAATCAAACTCGAAGTTGACAGCCTGCTTACCGGGATCGGCCAGCTCCAATACAAGGTACACCTGGGTGTTGGGTGGTATTCCTGCCTTGATATCCGGACTCCCGGCAAGATACTCTCCGGGTTGAAAAATCCGACTTCCCACTAGTCTGCCGCTGAGGTTGGACAGCTTCAGTTCAATAGCCGGATAGGGCTGCGGGAATGTGGCTTTATTTACAAAGGCGGCGTTAATCAGCAAGGCATCCGGAGCGGCGGGATGACTGCGCACGTCCCGGTGAGTCAGTTGCAGTTTGCTCAGGTCGCGCTGCAGGACGAGTTCGCATTCCAGATGGTCACACATGCTTTCCAATAGAGGTCTCAAGCTGGCGTATTGCTCGGCGAGATGATTGCGTGCGAAGTAGATGTATTGGCCCAGCAACAGCATGATAAGGATCAGGCTTCCTGCGCTCAGCGTGATCTGGTTGAAAAGAAGAGGCAAAGGGGATGTTTTCTCGATTGCCGGCTTAGGTGTGGCGCGGGCCGTTTTGCGGGTTTCGGGAGGGGGGGGGGCTGATTCCGTTTTATCGGTTTCGTCCGGCAGAAACAGTTTTTCCAGTTCATCAATGGTGGTGTTTTCTGTTTCCGGAGCAAAACATTCATCCGGCTCTTCCGAAAAAATTTCTGTCTGCTGTGAGGAGATGTCTATAGTATCGGCCAGGGGTGTGTTTTTTTCTTCAGTCCGGGTTACCTGGTCTGAATCATCAAAATATGATCTCCCTCTGTTTGTTTCACTCTCTCCAAGGGGGATAAAGTCGAGTTCTGCCGATGGTTCGGGCTTTTGTTTTCTGTATTGAACATCGATCTCTTTGTTCTCTTTACCTGGCCTCGGGCGCTGTTCATCGTCAACGGTTTTATACAGCTCGGTGGAGAAAAAAGGTTCGGTTTCTGAGAATGAGGAGCCGTCAAAGGATCGGGGTTCAGCAGGGGCTGGCGTGTCAAAAACAGAATCGGCTAATGGATCGTCCGATTCGGGAAAGATGTCGTCGAACAGGGAGTCTGCATCAGCAAAGGAGTCCGGTTCTGGAGCAGGGTTGTCCAGTGCATTGAACACGGCTCCGCAGTTTCCACAGCGGACATTTCCCTGCGCAGCGTTAATCTGCTCGGTGGTGATGCGAAAGCAGGTGCTGCAGTGTGGACAGAGTGTGTACATCTGCTTTTACCGGTCAGCCGGTTTTTTTCTGCCTTCCAGCCGGATCCATCCGTCTCTTTCCTGTATCCCGATTATGTCAAACCAGGATTCGTATGTTTCTGCCACGCTGGTTTCCTGTTCAGCCAGAATTCCGGACAGGATGAGGGAGCCTCCGGGAGTAACCTGTTCCGAAAATCGGGAGGCGAGATTTATGAGTGGGTTGGCAAGGATGTTGGCGAGTAGCAAATCGCAGGGGGCGGGATTGCTATCTTCGGGAAGGAAAGTGGTAATTTTTCCCTCGAGCCGATTTTTTTTCGCATTGTCACTGGTCGCTTGCAGCGCCTGCGGATCATTGTCGATAGCCAGCACCTGTTTTGCACCAAGTTTTGCAGCGGCTATGGAGAGGATGCCGGAACCGCAGCCATAGTCGATGACACTTAGCCCATCCGGTGGGTGGGTATCCAGCCATTCCAGGCACAGGGCTGTGGTGGCGTGGGTTCCTGTGCCGAATGCCAGGCCGGGATCAAGCAGGATGTTTACGGCTTCCGGGTCGGGAGGGGAGTGCCATCCGGGACAGATCCAGAGGTTTTTCCCGAACTGCATGGGGTGAAAATTATCCATCCAGGCTCGAGACCACTCCTTGTCCTCCAGTGGTTGTGTCTGCCAGCCGCTGAAGAGGTTGCCTGACTGCTGTTGAAGCTGAATTTTCAGGGCCTCCATGTCGGTATTGGCCGGAAACAACCCGGTTATCCCGGTGTGCTCCCACAAAGGGGTGCTTCCTGGCGCCGGTTCGTACAGTGGCTGGTTTTCTGCGTCCTGAAGAGTGACGGCGGTGGCACCTGCATCGCTGAGCAGTTCGGCGACTGCTTCGGCGTGCTCTGGTCGCGTATTAAGCTTGAGCTGGAGCCACGGCATCAGAGTCCCAGCTTCTTCTCCAAGTAGTGGATATTGGTGCCGCCTGCAACGAAGGCTGGATCTTCACACAGTTGTTGCTGCAGGGGGATATTGGTCTTGATACCTTCAACCACCATCTCATCCAGCGCAGTGCGCATGCGTGCCAGAGCGGATTCCCGGCTGTTTCCAAAGGTGATCAGCTTGCCAATCATGGAGTCGTAGTAAGGTGGAACCGTATAGCCGCTGTATACATGACTGTCTATTCGTACCCCGATACCACCCGGGGTATGATAAACGTTAATGGTGCCGGGCGAGGGCATGAAGTTGTCCGGATCCTCTGCATTGATCCGGCACTCCAGTGCATGGCCTCGCAATACGATATCTTCCTGGCGAAAGGAGAGTGGTTCCCCTGCCGCGATACGGATCTGTTCTCTGACGATATCAACACCGGTAATCATTTCAGTGACTGGATGCTCCACCTGCAGACGGGTGTTCATCTCGATGAAATAGAACTCTCCGTTTTCATACAGAAACTCGAAGGTTCCGGCTCCGCGATAACCCATATCGCGGCAGGCCTGGGCGCAACGTTCTCCGATGAAACGGCGTTGCCCTTCTGTGAGACCCGGTGCCGGAGCCTCTTCGAGGACTTTCTGGTGACGGCGCTGCATGGAACAGTCCCGTTCTCCCAGATAGATGGCGTTTCCATGAGTATCGGATAGAACCTGAATCTCGATATGGCGCGGATTCTCCAGATACTTTTCCATATAAACAGTATCGTTGCCAAAAGCAGCGCGGGATTCACTGCGGGTCAGGGAGATGGAGTCGAGCAGGGTGGCTTCAGTGTGTACGACTCGCATGCCACGACCGCCACCGCCGCCAGCGGCTTTGATAATAATCGGGTAGCCGATACGGCGCGCGGTGTGCAGGTTGGCATCCGGATTATCTCCGAGGGGGCCGTCCGAACCGGGAACACAGGGCACCCCGGCCTTTTGCATTGCCTTGATAGCGGCTACCTTGTCTCCCATGGTGCGGATGGTATCGGGACTTGGGCCGATAAAGACAAACCCGCTGGTTTCGACCTGTTCGGCGAAATCGGCGTTCTCCGAAAGAAATCCGTAACCGGGATGGATGGCCTGGGCGTCGGTGACCTCGGCAGCGCTGATAACCGCGGGGACGTTCAGGTAGCTGTGTGCCGAAGGAGCGGGGCCGATGCAGACCGACTCATCTGCCAGCAGGACATGTTTGAGGGTGCGATCTGCTTCGGAGTGAACGGCTACGGTTCTGATACCCATTTCCCGACAGGCGCGCTGGATCCGTAGTGCGATTTCGCCGCGGTTGGCGATGACGATCTTTTCAAACATAGGCTGGTTGGAGATTCCGTTTATTCGATAACGAACAGTGGCTGGTTATATTCGACCGGCTGGCCGTTTTCAACCAGAATGGCCTTGATGACGCCAGCCTTGTCGGACTCAATCTGGTTCATCAGCTTCATTGCCTCGATGATACACAGAGTGTCTCCAACATTGACCTGCTGGCCGATAGTGGCAAAGGGTTTGGCTCCCGGTGATGCCGCGCTGTAGAACGTGCCTACCATAGGGGAGTTCACCGTATGTCCGCTGAACTCCGGTTCACTTCCGGCAGCAGTGCTGTTGTCAGGTGGTGTATCGGGATAGGGGCTGGTTGCAGGTGGTGCGGCGGCAGCGGTTGGGGCCGGAGCCACAACAGTGGTCTGGCTGGTCCGGCTGATGCGAATCGACTCTTCACCTTCATGGATCTCGATCTCGGCAACACCTGACTCCTCCAGCAATTCTATGAGTTTTTTGACCTTGCGTATATCCATGATCTATTGACCTGTTATGCTCGATTTTCAGAAAGATGATGTAGTGCTGCCTGTAGTGCCAGTTCGTAACCCTGTGCGCCAAGTCCACTGATTGTTCCTGCTGCCAGATCAGAGAGGAACGAGTGGCGGCGGAACTCCTCCCGTCCATGAATGTTGGACAGGTGTACCTCGATAAAGGGGATCTGTGCTGCAGCCAGCGCATCCCGCAGTGCTACGCTGGTATGGGTAAAAGCTGCGGGGTTGATAATAATAAATTCCACTTTCTCTTCCCGGGCAGCGTGAATGCGCTCTACCAGCTCATGCTCTGCGTTGCTCTGCAAGTGGCTCAGGTTGTGTCCGGCATCTTCCGCCATCTTCTGGAGACGGGCGGTAATGGTGGCCAGGCTGGCAGAGCCATAATGTTCCGGTTCGCGTGTACCCAGCAGATTCAGATTCGGACCATTGAGCAGCAGTAGCTCAGCCATGAAAAATCCCCGCTATGCGTAGTTGTATCAATATGACGACAATTCTGACTGAACCGGACATCTATGTCCAGAAGCCAGCGATTTTTCTGCACGTTCGCGACAGTTCCCCGCTGTTTTGTCAATAGAGCGCCTGTTTCAGGTGGTCACGGAATGTTTCCGCATCCATAAATCCAATTACCCGGTAGTTTCTGCGTTCCTGTTTGTCTGTACCAAAAAACAGGATGGCCGGAGGCCCGATCAGGCCAAATTTTCTCAGCAGCTCCTTGTCCTGGGCATCGTTGGCCGTAACATCGGCCTGGAGCAACAGGGTATTGGCTGCCGACAATGCGGCTACTACAGTGGGATCGGTGAAGGTGTATTTCTCAAGCTCCTTGCAGGAGACGCACCAGTCGGCATAAAAATCCAGCATCACCGGCCGGCCCTGTTGACTGGCGGCAGCGAGTTCGCGCTGCAGATCCTGTACCGACTTGATTTTCCGGAATGCTGCGTGAGTGCCGGTTCCCGCGACACCTGTTCCGGCAGATACAAATACTCCGCGGAGCGGTTGCATGACATCCTTGCCGCCTGCCGCAGCACCGGTCAGTAGCAGCGCGCCATAGATCAGCAATGCGATTCCGGTACCTTTCCACAGTCTGCTCCATCCGGGAGTGCTTTTTTCCAGCGCCCCCATGTAGATGGCGGAGATGATAAACAGCAATGCCCACAGCACCATAGCCGCCGCAGGAGGAATAATTCGCTCCAGCATCCAGATAGCGACCGCCAGCAGCATGACGCCGAATACTGCCTTGATGGCATCCATCCACGGGCCGGCCTTGGGCAGCAGCTTTCCGGCGGAAGTGCCGACGGCTAACAGCGGCGCGCCCATTCCCAGGCTGAGGGCGAACAGCGCCAGACCACCCAGTACGGCATCGCCGGTTTGGCCGATATAGATGAGTGCTCCCATCAGCGGTGCGGCGACACAAGGGCCGACGATGAGAGCTGACAGAAAGCCCATTGCGGCGACGCCGGTGAGTGTGCCACTTCGTTGGCGGTTACTTATTTCGGCAAGTTTGCTTTGCAGGAAGCCGGGCATCTGCAACTCATAGAAGCCGAACATGGAGAGTGCCAGCAGCACAAAGACGAAACTGAAAGCAACCAGAATCCAGGGATTCTGGAAGGTGGCCTGCAGATTCTCGCCGAACAGTCCGGCAATGACACCGGCAACGGTATAGGTCAGCGCCATGGCGAGCACATAGACCAGCGATATTATGAAAGCGCGCCGAGTGGTTATGCTGTCGCCCTGGCCAATGATGATACCGGATAGAATAGGAATCATCGGGAACACGCAGGGGGTAAATGCCAGCAGCAGACCCAATCCAAAGAAAGTGACAATAATCAGAATGGTACTGCCGGTGGCGATAGAGTTGGCCAGACTGTCCTGTTCGGAGAGGGGAGGCGGGTTGGCTACCGGCTTTGTTGCCACCGCTGGAACAGGTGTGCTATTGGAGCCGGTTATTGCGGGAAGTTCCAGTTTGACTGTTTGGCTCATTGGTGGATAACAAACCCCCAATGTTTCGGAACAGCCCTGGAAACCGGCCTGAAAAGTGATGGTGGCTGGTCCGGATTGTGCGCGGTTCAGGGGGACAGTCGCTTCGACATCGCGATAGTACACCTCCATCTCGCCAAAAAACTCGTCATTCTTCCTTTTGCCCGTGGGTAGTTGCGCTTCTCCCGTAGTGATTCTGGCGGGATCGGTGACGGTAAAGTGGAATTTACTGCCATACAGATAGTATCCTTCGGCAATCTGCCAGCGGGCTACTGCGGTATTGGCATCCCGGACTTCAGCGCTGAAAGCGAACGCCTGTTCCGGTTCCAGCAATTCCTCTTGTTGCTCTCCCCAAGCCAGATCGCTGCTGATTGGCGCCAGCGATGGCAGTGCTGATTGAACCGGTTTGTCCGGAATGGGGAGTGGAGGAAGGGTGATTTCCACCTTTTGTTCATGAGGGGGATAGCAGAGTCCCAACGTTTCAGAGCAGCCCTGGGAGTATGCTGTCAGTGTCAACCTGTTTGTCGAAGTGCCGGGGCTGCGCTCAACGGGAATCTCAATGATCAGGCGGTCGTAGTAAGCTTCAATGTCACCGAGAAACTCATCCGTTTTCTCTTTCCCTTTGGGAAGTGTCGCCTCACCCAGGGTAACTCCCCGGTTGTCACTTTCAAACCTGACCTTGTGACGGTAGAGATAATATCCGGGAGCAAGCTTCCACTCTGCCTGAATGGTATGGGCATCGATGGCCTTGGCGCTGAAACGGAATGCCTCGTCAGGAGGCAGCGGTTTTTCGCTGGCGACAGAGGTGAATGGCAGCGCAAGCAGGCTCAACAACAACAGCAGCAGTGGTCGTATCATTATATTTATAGCTCCGAGATCCAGTCGAGGTAGGCGGGGAGACCATTTTCTACAGGGACAGCAATGATTTCCGGAAGTTCATAGGGATGCAGCTGCCGGACAAGACGTTCCAGCGCGTCGTAAGCCAGGCTATGCGTCTTGATCAACAGCAGAATCTCGTCTGCTGACTCTCGCTTTCCCTGCCAGTGGTATATGGAATGTATGCCAGGCAGAATAGAGACACAGGCCGCCAGCCGCTGATCGACAACCGCAGTTGCGATATTCTCGGCGCACTTCCTGTCCGGGCAGGTACACAATATCAGTTGAGGATGTTTTTCCATTGAGTTTTTTTATTTCGTAACCATTATACTTAAACGCGAGCCGATTCATGAGTAACGGCTTTGTTTTTTAACCGTGCTGAGTAATGATACCGGTCATACCAGTACAGATACCGGAATTCTGTCCCGATTCCCTTCATGATGGAAAATATATGATACCGTTTCCGTTCCTGTTCCTGCTATTTCTCGCTGTTCCCCTGCTGGAGATCTATCTGCTTATCAAGGCAGGTACAGTAATTGGCGCACTTCCAACCGTGGCGCTGGTTGTGTTTACTGCTGTGCTGGGCGCGTTTCTGCTGCGTCTGCAGGGCTTGTCCACCATGAACCGGATGCGCGCCAATATGATGCAGGGCAAGCTGCCAGCCATGGAGATCATGGAAGGTGCTGCGTTGCTGGTGGCCGGTGGATTGTTGCTGACACCGGGTTTTTTTACCGATGCCATCGGTTTTCTGCTGCTGATTCCTCCCCTGCGCCGTTACTGGCTCTTGAAAATCATCAACCGTGTCACCATCAATAGCGTATCCCGGCACGAGGGGCGTGGAGCGCGCACCTTTGACGGGGAATCATGGCGTGATGATGACGATAATCCGCGTCTTCGTTAGTCCGTATCTTGTGTACAGATCAAAAAAGACTTGACGAGCGGGTTTTCGCCGCTATCATTTAGCACTCTCTGTGTTAGAGTGCTAATTCAAGAGCATCATCTTTTTTCAGTCTAGTTTAAGTTGTTAGGAGAGGAACCGTATGAAAATTCGTCCGTTGTATGACCGTGTTGTCGTCCGCCGAATGGAAGAGGAAACCACGACTCCAGGCGGGATTGTGCTGCCTGACTCCGCTACCGAGAAGCCCATGCAGGGTGAAGTGGTTGCCGTTGGCCGTGGCAAGGCGCTGGAGAATGGCGAGTTTCGCGCCCTGGATGTCAAGGTGGGCGACAAGGTGCTGTTCGGCAAGTACGCCGGTACCGAAATCAAGGTGGATGGCGAAGAGTTGCTGATGATGCGGGAAGATGACCTGCTCGGCATCATCGAAGGTTAGTTTTTTTTGAGTAACGTTGAATAACTGATTCAAGAAGAGGATTATCAAGCTATGGCAGCTAAAGAAGTATTATTCAGTGATGACGCCCGTAATCGTATGATTCACGGGGTGAATATCCTGGCAAATGCGGTGAAAGTTACCCTGGGTCCCAAGGGCCGCAACGTAGTTCTGGAAAAGAGTTTTGGCGCACCCACCATTACCAAGGACGGCGTTTCCGTCGCCAAGGAGATCGAGCTGAAAGACAAGTTCGAAAATATGGGTGCCCAGATGGTGAAGGAGGTCTCTTCACAGACATCCGACGTGGCAGGTGACGGTACTACCACGGCAACCGTTCTGGCCCAGGCCATTGTTCGTGACGGCATGAAGGCGGTTGCTGCCGGTATGAACCCGATGGACCTGAAGCGTGGTATCGACAAGGCGGTTACTGCCGCAGTGGATGCCCTGAAAGAGAGCTCAAAGCCCTGCGCTGATGACAAGTCCATCGCTCAGGTGGGAACCATTTCCGCCAACTCCGATGAGAACATCGGCGCCATTATTGCCAACGCCATGGGCAAGGTGGGCAAGGAAGGGGTAATCACTGTTGAAGAGGGTTCCGGTCTCGAGAACGAGCTGGACGTAGTTGAAGGCATGCAGTTTGATCGCGGCTACCTCTCTCCCTACTTTATCAACAATCAGGAGAGTATGAGTGCCGAGCTGGAGAATCCCTTGATTCTGCTGTGCGACAAGAAGATCTCCAACATCCGCGACATGCTGCCGCTGCTGGAAGGTGTTGCCAAGTCCAGCAAGCCACTGCTGATTATCGCCGAAGATGTTGAGGGCGAGGCGCTGGCCACCCTGGTGGTCAACTCCATGCGCGGTATCGTCAAGGTCGCCGCCGTCAAGGCCCCCGGCTTCGGCGACCGCCGCAAGGCGATGCTGGAGGATATCGCCATCCTCACCGGCGGTACCGTGATCTCCGAGGAGGTCGGCCTGACCCTGGAGAAGGCCACCATCGACGAGCTCGGCAGCGCCAAGAAGGTGCAGGTCACCAAGGACGAGACCGTGATCATCGACGGTGCCGGCGACAAGAGCAGCATCGAGGGACGGGTCTCCCAGATCCGCGCCCAGATCGAGACCTCCACCTCCGACTATGACAAGGAGAAGCTGCAGGAGCGGGTTGCCAAACTGGCCGGCGGTGTCGCCGTCATCAAGGTTGGTGCGGCAACCGAGGTCGAGATGAAGGAGAAGAAGGCGCGTGTCGAGGACGCCCTGCACGCCACTCGTGCCGCGGTGGAGGAGGGCGTGGTGCCCGGAGGTGGCGTGGCCCTGCTGCGTGCCTGTGCCGCCATCGAAGGAATCAAGGGCAACAACCACGATCAGGATGTTGGCATCGACATCGCCCTGCGTGCTATGGAGGAGCCGCTGCGTCAGATCGCATCCAACGCGGGTGATGAGGCCTCCGTGGTGGTCAACAAGGTCAAGGAGGGTGAGGGCAACTTCGGTTACAACGCCGCCACCGGCGAGTATGGTGACATGATCGAGATGGGCATTCTCGATCCCACCAAGGTAACCCGCAGCGCCCTGCAGAACGCGGCTTCCGTTGCCGGATTGATGGTCACCACCGAAGCGATGGTGGCCGAGCATCCGGAGGAGGAGAAGGCTGCCGGTGCCCCGGACATGGGAGGCATGGGCGGCATGGGAGGCATGGGTGGCATGATGTAGTGCGACGAGCGTCGCACCGCGTTGCTAACTCCTTGTATAACAATGAGTTAGCCCCTTCCGGGTGGATGAGGTATCCCCTCTGAAACCCGGGCCCTTTAGCATCTCGTGGGCATGTAAAGATGCAGCTGCTTCGGCAGATTGTCCGTACGGTTAGCTTAGACCCCAGCAATGGGGTCTAAGATTTAACCTTTTTCAATTCGCCATACCTGTATATGGCTTCTTAAACATAGTTCTGTAGCAGGAACTATTCACCTCAAGACGAACCTCACCGGTTCATCTTGCGCGGCCCTGTGGGCCCATTCAAAACGCGGCTGCAAGTAAGCTGCTTTAGTGATTGTCCATTCCTTACAGTTTCAAGTTGTATCTGTATGGAAAGCGGACCTGTTGTTCAGCCAATAGTAGCCTAGGGATAGCGCATTACTGGTAACGGTATTGTGCGAAGCTTCCTGACAATGTAGCCCCGATTCGTCGGTATTCATCTTTCGTGAGGAGGATGGATAGATCCTGCTAGTAACATGCGGGTGAGGCGCTAGGCTGGGTGATATGGTTAACGTATGTGAACTGCTATTCAAACTCTGTCAACCGCTCTGAGTCAAAGTTACTGATAGGCTTTGACCAAAATGGTACGTAGCTGGTTATTCCTTTTACATCTGGGAATACGCTGACATTAAGCTACCGGAGAATAGGCAGAACCTAAGTCACTCGTGTCACTAAAGTGGAACTCGGTAAGCCCGTATCTTCGCCACAGTTGTATGGTGGCAAGCAAACCGCAAGGGGAGCTGTTGAAGGTGCGGGTATGGGATGTTGGAGAAAGCGAATGCCCGACTGTAATGGTCGAGATAGGGATTTAAACGTTATCCCACCGGAAAGGTAGTGTTCATAATTCTGTGTCATTTCTCTAAACTGTCAACAGGAGGAATGAAACATGAACAACACCACCATCAAATTTGACATGGACGCCGCAGTCAAGGCGCTGCGGGAAGGCAAGG
>Ga0256839_1005514_pt1 | contig 11652 bp, 12 predicted proteins | sample 354166metaG_FD_185968 | JGI IMG/M metagenome (GOLD analysis project Ga0256839, IMG submission 185968) | Hydrothermal vent microbial communities from Mid Atlantic Ridge, Atlantic Ocean - 354-166 | ecosystem: Environmental > Aquatic > Marine > Hydrothermal vents | place: Atlantic Ocean: Mid...
CCGAGGAGGCGGGTGACATCGGCGGCGGGAACCCCGGGCATGGCACAGCGCAGCCCCTCCTCGAGGCTGGCGAGCAGCGCCGTGTTGTAGCCGCCGAGGGAGTAGCCGAGCACCCCCACGGGCACCTCCTCCTCGGCGCGCACCCAGGAGAGCAGCCGCCGGATGTCCCACATCGCCTGGGCCTCGGCGTGGACGGTGTCGAGGAGATCGCCGTCGAGGTAGCCGTCGCCACTGCGGCGGCCGATCTTGCGCGGCCCGTGGAGTGGGAGCACGGGGAGAAGGAGGTTCAGGCCCAGGCGGTGGTGCAGCCAGGGCGGCGGAAAGGCGGCCAGGTCCACGAGGGGAATGCCCATCTGGTAGCCGTGGATGCAGACGAGCCACGGCCGCGGCGGACCCGGATGCCGGAGCACCCAGGCGTGCGCGGTGCGGTTGGGCGCGTAGCCGAGCCACCGGTCGCGGCCGGGCTCCTCGGGCCGGGGCTCGTAGTGGCTCTCGAACGAGAGGCGCTCGAAGTGCACCGACCGGATCCGGGAGGGGATGAGATGGGGCCGCTCCAGGGGCGGCGGGGTCTCGTGATAGCTCGCCGGCTTCTCCAGCCAACCGCGCTCCTCGAAGAGCTCGAGCGCGGCCTCCACCTCGGCGACGATGCGCGCGCGCTCCCCGCCGGGCCGCGGGCGCCGGCTCAGGTGCATGGTGGAAAGGAGCAGCTCGTCGAGCGCCACCTCCACGGCCAGGCGCGGGGTGAGCTCCGGCTCCGGCACGTCGTCGACGGGGGGCTCGAGGGCCACCGCGTGCCAGCCCGCAGCCACGAACGCCGCCGCCGAGAGGAGCACCAGGGCGAGCCCGTGCAGCCAGCCCACGGCGAAGAGGGCGGGAAGCGCCAGGGGAAGCCCCAGGAACCCGCCGAGAGCCGCGAACTGCGGGATCCGGCGATCGCCCGGCCAGAGCGCCATGGCCGTGCCGGAGCCGAGCAGGAGACAGCCCGGGACCACCGAGAAGACGAAGCCCGCGAGGCCGTGGCCCGGCGCGCTCCACAGCCAGTACAGGCCGGCGGCGAGCGGCAGCAGGGCTTCGGGGGCGATGCGGGGGCGGTCGTCCATGGCTTCCTCCGGTGCTCGACACCGTACCGGCGGGGGACGGCCGGCGCGAGCCGCACGGGGGCGCGGCAGGGGGCCCGCCCGCGACCCGGCGCTTGCGCCGCGGGAGGCAGGATCGCTAGGTTTTTCGCGATCTTGCGTCGCGCCGGCGGCTGCCGCCGGCGCCCACGGCGCCGCGGGCCCCGCTGGCGCCGCGCCGGGAGCGCGCCCGGGGCCGGCGCGACGCTCCCGCCGAGCGGGACCGGGCGGCGCCCCGCCGCGCACCGACGGTCGACGGCCCGCGCGACCGGCGGAGGGAGGACTGCCATGCCCGCCGAGCCCTGCCCGCCCCGCCACCGCGACCGCCCGTGGGTGTTCCGGACCTATTCGGGCCACTCCTCGGCCCGGGCCAGCAACGAGCTCTACCGGCAGAACCTCGCCAAGGGCCAGACCGGGCTCTCGGTGGCCTGCCCACGCAGACCGGCTACGACGCGGACCACCCGCTCGCCCGCGGCGAGGTGGGCAAGGTCGGCGTGCCCGTCTCGCACGTGGAGGACATGGAGACCCTGTTCGAGGGCATCCCCCTCGATCGGATGAACACCTCCATGACCATCAACGCCACGGCGGCCTGGCTGCTCGCCCTCTACATCGCCACCGCCGAGCGCCGGGGCATCCCGGCAGCCGAGCTCCGGGGCACGACCCAGAACGACATCATCAAGGAGTACCTCTCCCGGGGGACCTACATCTTTCCGCCGGAGCCCTCCATGCGGCTCATCAGCGACATGGTGGCCTACACGGTCGATGCGGTCCCCCACTGGAATCCCATCAACGTCTGCTCCTACCACCTGCAGGAGGCCGGGGCGACACCGGTCCAGGAGATCGCCTACGCCATGGCCACCGCCGTGGCGGTGCTCGACGCCGTGCGCGCCCGGGAGGACGTCGCCGACGAGGCGATGCCGAGGATCGCGGGCCGCATCTCCTTCTTCCTGAACTCGGGCATCCGCTTCATCGAGGAGGTCTGCAAGTGCCGGGCGATGGCGGAGCTCTGGGACGAGCTCCTCCGCGACCGCTACGGAGTCGCAGACGAGCGCCTGCGCCGCTTCCGCTACGGGGTGCAGGTCAACAGCCTCGGCCTCACCGAGGCCCAGCCGGAGAACAACCAGATCCGCATCGCCCTCGAGGCGCTCGGGGTGACCCTCTCGAAGAAGGCCCGCTGCCGCGCGCTGCAGCTCCCGGCGTGGAACGAGGCACTCGGCCTGCCCCGCCCGTGGGACCAGCAGTGGTCGCTTCGGATCCAGCAGATCCTCGCCTACGAGACCGACATCCTCGAGTACGAGGACATCTTCGACGGCTCCCACGTGGTCGAGGCGCGGACCCGCGAGATCCTCGAGGAGGCCCGGACCGAGCTCGAGAAGGTACTCGCGATGGGGGGCGCGGTGGCCGCCGTGGAAAACGCCTACATGAAGCGGCAGCTCGTCGAGTCCCATACGCGGCGCATGCGCGCGATCGAGGCCGGCGAGATCACGGTGGTGGGGCTGAACGCCTTCACCGAGACCGAGCCCTCGCCGCTGATCGCGGCCGGAGAGCAGGCGATCCTCCGCGTGGACGCGGAGGCGGAGCGCGCCCAGGTGGAGCGGCTGCGGGCCTTTCGCGCCCGCCGGAGTGCCGCCGAGGTGGAAGCGGCGCTCCGAAACCTGCGCGATGTCCTCGCCGCCGGCGGCAACGTCATGCCGCCCTCCATCCGAGCCGCCCATGCGGGCGTCACCACGGGCGAGTGGGCGGATACCCTGCGCGGGCTCTTCGGGGAGTACCGCGCACCGACGGGAGTGACCGTGCACGAGCACCACGGGACCTCGCCGGCCATGGAGGCGGTCCGGAAGCGGGTCCGGAACGTCTCGGAGAGGCTCGGCCGTCCGCTCAGGATCCTGGTGGGAAAGCCCGGCCTCGACGGCCACAGCAACGGCGCCGAACAGGTCGCCGGCGCCGCCCGGGACGCGGGAATGGAGGTGGTCTACGAGGGGATCCGGCTCACGCCCGCCGAGATCGCCCACTCCGCCCGGGACGAGGGGGTCCACGTGATCGGACTCTCGATCCTCTCCGGGTCCCACGGGGTCCTCGTCCGGGACGTCCTCGAGGAGCTCCGCAAGCTCGGTCTCGGCCGCATCCCGGTGGTGGTCGGGGGCATCATCCCCGAGGTCGACGCGGAGGAGCTGCGCCGCGCGGGAGTCCGCCGGGTGTACACGCCCAAGGACTTCGACCTGCCGAGGATCCTCGAGGAGATCGTCGACGTCGTGGAGGAGTCGGCCGCTGTCCGCTGAGCTCGCGGAGCGGCTGCTCGCCGGAGACCGCTCGGCCGTCGCCGAGGCGATGAACCTCGTCGACGACCGCCGGCCGGAGCGGCGCCGGGAGGCCCTCGATCTGCTCGACCGGCTGGCCGCATCGCCGGAGTCGCTGCGCGCCGAGCGGGTGGGCCTGACCGGGGCACCGGGCTCCGGGAAATCGACGCTCCTCGACGCGCTCACCCGCCTGCTGCGGGCCCGGGGGCGAACCGTCGGCATCGTCGCCGTGGACCCGTCGAGCCGGCTCAGCGGGGGGGCCCTGCTCGGGGACCGGATCCGGGTCCGGAGCCAGGCAGGGGATCCGGGCACCTTCTTCCGGTCCATGGCGGCCCGCGATCGGCTCGGCGGACTGGCCGATGCCACCGTGGCCGGCGTCGAGATCCTGGCGGCCGCCTTCGACGTGGTCCTCGTGGAGACCGTGGGCGTGGGCCAGTCGGAATCGGAGATCGCGGAGGTCGCCGACACGGTGGTCTTCGTCGCCCAGCCGGGTGCGGGTGACACGCTCCAGTTCATGAAGGCCGGCCTGCTCGAGCTCCCGGATCTCTTCGTGGTGAACAAGGCGGACCTCGGCCCGGTGGCCGAGCGGACCGCATCCGAGCTCGAAGCCGGGCTCGCCCTCGGCGCCCGCGGTGCCGCGGGCTGGCAGCCGCCCGTGCTGCGGGTCTCCGCCCGGGACGGGCGCGGGGTGGACGCCCTTCTCGAGAGCCTCGCCGCCCACCGCCGGCACCTCGAGAAGACCGGCGAGCTCGAGCGGCGGCGTTTCGCGGGACGGCTGGCCTTCGTCCGCGGCGCACTGCTGCGCCGCTACGGCACCCGGGGCCTCGAGAAGCTGGGGGGGGAGGCGGCGCTCCGGGCCCGGGTGGAGGCCGCCGGCCGCATCTCGGGCCATCGTCTCGTCGAGGAGCTCGGGAGCGGGATCGAAGCCGCGTGGCGCGAAGGCGGGGCGCGGTGAGCCCGCGTCGAGAAGACGGCGCCCTTCGCCGTCTCGCACGCCTCGTGGCGGGGCTCCTCCTGCTGGCCCTCGCGGCCGGCTTCGCGGTGGGCCTCCTGCTGCGGCAGCGCCTCGAGCGCCGGCCCGCCTACCTCGGCCTGCGATCGGAGGCGCCGCGCCATTCCACGTCCGGCTCGCCGGCGCGGGCATTCTCCACCCGGGCGATGGTGAACAGCAGGTCGGAGAGGCGATTCAGGTAGCGGAGACCGGCTCCTCGCAGGGGCTCGGCGCGGTCGAGGGCCACGAGCCGCCTTTCCGCCCTCCGGCAGACCGTTCGGGCGAGATGGAAGGCGGCCGCGGCCCGGGTGCCGCCCGGGAGGATGAAGTTCCGCAGGGGGCGGAGCTCCTCGTCGAGCCGGTCGATCCACGACTCGAGATCCGCGACCTCCGGGTCGGCGAGGTCGGGCAGGCCCGCCTTGCGGGCGCGCCCATCGTCCGCGGCCGCGAGGGCGGAGCCGAGGTCGAAGAGCGCCCGCTGGATTCCCAGACAGAGCCCCCGGATGTCCTCGTGGCCGGTCTCCGCCGCGGCGAGGCCGAGCGCCGCGTTGAGCTCGTCCACCGCCCCGTACGCCTCGACCCGCAGGTGGTCCTTCGCCACCCGGCTGCCGCCGAAGAGATCCGTCTCGCCGCGGTCACCGCGCCGGGTGTAGACCTTCAGTCCGAGAGCTCCTCATCGATGCGGCGCAGGGCCTCGGGGTCGGGCGGGGGATCGCCTCCCGGCACCGCCACCTCGCGCAGCCGGGTCTGCCGCCGGAGGAAGAGGAAGACCAGCCCGCCGCCGGCGAGAAAGAAGGCGAGGGGAATCAGGTACGCGGCGAGCCCGAAGCCGCTGGCGCGCGGAGCGGCGAGAACGACGTCCCCGAAGCGCTCGTAGATCTCCCGGGCCACATCCTCCCTGGGCCGCCCCTGCCGCTCCTGGTCCACGATCCAGAGCCGGAGCTGCTCGGCCTGGCCGCTCGGGCAGTCGGCCAGCGTGCGCCCGGGGCAGTAGGGGCTCATGAGCTCGTTCCAGAGCTGGTAGCTCCAACCCTCCTCCTCCGCGCCGGCCGGCGGAGCCCCGAGGAGGAGGAGCGCCCCCGCGAGCAGCACCGGCAGCCATCGCCACCTCCGGGCCGGCCCTCCCACGCCTAGATGTCCCACTGGAGCTGCATGGCCGAGCTCTCGGAACGCCCCGAGTCGCGGCGGTGCACGAGCTGGCGCGGCGGGTCGGCCACCACCTTCGAGCCGGGCGGCACCGACTCGGTCACCCACGCGTTGCCCCCGATCACGCTCCCGGCTCCGATCACGGTCCCACCCCCGAGGATGGTGGCCCCCGGGTAGACGACCACGTCGTCCTCCAGGGTGGGATGCCGCTTCTGCCCGCGGATCGACTGTCCCCGGCGCGGCGACAGGGCGCCCAGAGTCACACCTTGGTAGAGGCGGACGTGGTCGCCGATCTCGGTCGTCTCCCCGATGACGACGCCCGTCCCGTGGTCGATGAAGAAGCGCCGCCCGATGCGGGCCCCCGGGTGGATGTCGATGCCGGTCTCGCTGTGGGCGTACTCGGTCATGATCCTCGGGAGCTGCGGGACGCCGAGGCGATGGAGCTCGTGGGCGATGCGGTAGATCGCGATGGCGTGGATCGACGGGTAGGCGACCACGATCTCGGCGAAGCTGCGAGCCGCCGGATCGCCCTCGAAGGCGGCCTCGACATCCTCGGCGAGCATCTTCCGGAGTGCCGGAAGAGCCGAGGCGAAGCGGAGTGCCAGCCGCTCCCGGGAGGCACCACCGGCCGGCAGCACGCAGGCGAGCAGCCCCTCGAGGCGCTCCACGAGCGCGGGAACCAGGGAGCGCAGCGCCGAGCGGTCCCGCTCGTGCAGGAGCAGCACCCGAACGCGGTCCACCCACTCGACCACGGCATCGCGGTCGGGAAAGCCCTCGGCCGCAGCCTTGGACAGGGCGTCGTCGCCCCAGGCGGAGAGCGCCTCGATGGTGGATCGGAGGATCGTGTCGCGGTCGGCTTCGGACATGAAGGGCTCCGCCGTCCCCCGGGCCGGCCCGCAGAGTGTAGCGCGGCGCGACCCCACCGCCCCACGGGGCGATCCGTCCCCACCCCGCGCGCCGGTGTCGCGGGGCAGCCCGTGTATAATCCGGCCGGGGTGAGCAGGGTCTACAGCCACTCGCGCCTCGGCACCTTCGAGGACTGCCCCCGGCGGTTCGAGTACCGGTACGTGCTCCGCGAGCCGGAGGCCTTCGAGTCGATCGAGGCCTTCGTGGGCCGCCAGGTCCACGCGGTGCTCGAACGGCTGCAGATCTTTCTCGCCCGCGGCCAGGTTCCCTCGCTGCGGCGGGTCCTCCAGCGCTTTCGGACGAACTTCGAAGCCGACTTCGACCCGGACCGCATCCGCGTGATCCGCGAGGGGACCCCGCTCGAACACTACCTGTCCTACGGCGAGCGATGCCTCGAGAACTACTACCGCAGCCACTACCCCTTCGACGCCGACGAGACGATCTCGGTGGAGGAACGGGTGGTCTTCTCCCTCGACCCCGAGGGCCGCTACCGGATGCAGGGCTTCATCGACCGGCTCGCCCGGGCCCCGGACGGAGCGCTCGAAATCCACGACTACAAGACCTCGAGACGGGCCCCGCGGCAGGCCCAGCTCGACCGGGACCGCCAGCTCGCCCTCTACCAGATCGGTGTCCGCGCGCGCTACCCGGAGGCCCGCGAGATCCGTCTCGTCTGGCACTACCTCGGCCCGGGACGGACCTTCACCTCGAGCCGCAGCGAGGAGGCGCTCGAGGAGCTCCGGGCCCGGACGCTCGAGCTCGTCCGGGAGATCGAGCAGACCCGGCGATTCGAGCCGCGCCCCGGCCCCCTGTGCGCCTGGTGTGGCTACCGCGACCGCTGTCCGGCCAGCCCCCACCGGGAGGAGTAGGCCGCGTCCCGCCCCCCGGCGGATCCGCCCCCCGCCGAGCCGGCCGGGGCGGGGATCCGGGAGCCCGCCCCCCCCGCCCCGTCCGGGGCCGCCCAGCTCCGCCTGCTCTAGTCGCCGCCCGGTCCCGTTCGGACGGCGGCCCCGCGTCGGGCCGGCGCCGGCAGGGGCTGCTAGCTTCGCCCTCCATGGCGCTCCGCATCGAACGGATCCCGACGCTCTCCGACAACTACACCTACCTGCTGGTGTGCCCGAAGACCGGCGAGGCCGCGGTGGTGGACGCACCGGAGGAGGCCCCGGTGGTCCGCCGCGTGGAGGCGGTCGGTGCCCGGGTGACCCGCATCCTCTCGACCCACCACCACCCCGACCACTCCATGGCGAACCCCGCCCTCCGGGAGCGCTACGGCGCGCCCGTCTTCGGTCACGTCTCCGATGCCCACCGGATTCCGGGCTTCACCGATGGCCTCGAGGAGGGCGACGAGATCTCGGTGGGCGAGAACACGGCGCGGATCCTCTTCATCCCCGCCCACACCCGGGGCCACATCGCCTACTACTTCCCCGACTCCCAGGCGGTGTTCTGCGGTGACACCCTGTTCGCGGCCGGCTGCGGAAGGCTCTTCGAGGGGACCCCCGAGATGATGTGGGTGGCCCTGCACGAGAAGCTCGGGAAGCTCCCCGGACAGACCCTCGTCTACTGCGGCCACGAGTACACGGAGAGCAACCTGCGCTTCGCGCTGCACGTGGAACCCGACAACCCGGCCATCCGCGCGCGACTCGAGCGGGTCGAGCGCATCCGGGCCCGCCGGGCGCCGGACTGGCACGATGCCACGCCGGACGAGATGACGATCCCGACCACCATCGCCGAGGAGCACGAGACCAACCCGTTCCTCCGCGCGCGCGACCCGGAGGAACTCGGGCGCCTGCGGAAGATGAAGGACTCCTTCTGAGGCCGGTCGGTGCCTTCCGAGGTCCAGCCGCCGCCCGGAGCCCGGATCAGCACCGTCGTGCACCGGGTCGCCTTCTACGAGACCGATGCCATGGGCATCGTCCATCACTCCAACTACGTCCGCTTCCTCGAGCTCGCCCGGATCGCGTGGCTGGACGAACACGACCGCCCCTACCGCGCCTGGGTCGACGACGGCTACCACATCGCCACCACCGCCCTCGAGCTCCGCTACCGCGCGCCGGCGCGCTACGACGACCGCATCGCCGTCCGCACCTGGCTCGCGTGGATGGGAGGCGTCTCGCTGGGGATGGGCTACCGCCTCGAATCGGAGGCCGGCCTCGTGGCCTTCGGCAGCACCGAACACGCGGTCGTGGATTCCGGGGGGCGGCTTCGGCGCCCGCCCCGTGAGCGGGTCAGGGCCCTTCGCGAGCTCGCCGTGGCTCCACCGCCGCCGCGCCGTCCGCGCTGACGGCCGGCGTCGCGAGCGACGCGCCGAGCAGCGCCGCGAGCTCCTCGAGCTCGCGGCGCAGTGCCCGGCTCATGCGACGCCGCCGGAGATCGACGCCGTCGCCCACCGCGTGCATCCAGACGGTCCCGTCCGCGTGCGCCCGCACCAGGAAGGCCGAGCGGGTCCGCGACAGCGGGCGGCCGTCGACGAGGGCGACGTCGTCGGTCATGGCCTCGATGCGCACCGGCCCGCGGGCGAGGTCGACGACCTCGACCGTGTAGCCGAGCGCGCGGGCCCGCTGGACCACCCGGGCGTGGATCACCGCCGGGCTGGCCGGCGGCACCTCGAGCCGAAGCGGGTCCGCGGGGACCGCCGCGGCGCAGCCCCCGAGCAGAAGCAGCAGGAGGCGCAGCGCGGCACCGGACCGGCGTACAACCCGGGCCAACGCGGTCACGGCCCCCGCCGGGAGCCGAGCAGGGAATTGGACAGGGACCGGAGGCGACCGCCGAGCTGCGCCTCCGACCACTCGCTCACGCGGTGGATGGCGCACAGGGCATCGCCCTTGCCCGGCCAGTGCGAGCGGACGACGTCCGGGTGGACGTAGTTCAGCATCCGCGAGGCGGCAGCGGTGGCCACGAGCAGATCGTCGAGGAGTCCCACCGGGCCCAGCACGGCTTCCGGGAGGAGCTCCACCGGCGACGCCACGTAGGCGAGCCCCAGCACCGCGATCGCCTTCCCGCCCGCCGGCACCCTGGGATCGCGCAGGAGGCGGTAGAGCAGCACGACCAGGTCCGGCAGGAGCAGCAGGAGGTCCCGAATTCCCGAGCGGGCCCCGGGGACGGGCGCCACCACCTGGGCGCGGAGCCGATCGTAGAGCCTCCGCTCCCGCGGATTGAGCTCGATGACCACCGTCTCCTCGGACATGCGCTCCCCCGGACCGGCCACCGGCTAGCCGGCGATGCCCTCGCCGCCGTCCACGCGGATGACGTTGCCCGTGATCCAGGCGGCTCCCGGCTGGGAGAGGGCCACCACCGCACCGGCCACGTCCTCGGGCGTGGTGAGCCGGCCGCGCGGGTTCCGCTCCCGTGCGCCCGCCACGAGCCGGTCGCTCCCGGGAATCCGTGCGAGGGCGGGCGTCTCGGTGACGCCGGCGCACAGGGCGTTCACGCAGACGGACCGGGGTGCGAGCTCCACGGCGAGCTGGCGGACGAGGCTTTCGAGGGCGGCCTTCGCCGCGGCGACCGGCCCGTAGGCGGGCCAGGCCCTGCGGCTGCCCTCGCTGGTCATCGCGAAGACGCGGGCTCCCTCCTCGAGGAGGTCGGCCCGCACCAGCGCCTGCACCCAGTCCACCAGGCTGGTGGCCATGACCTCGAGGGTCATGGCCATCTGGGCGGGCCTCACCGAAGGCCCGCCTTCGAGGTTCACCAGCGGCACGAGGGTTCCGAAGGCCAGCGAGTGGAGCACCACCCGGACACCGGGGCCCTCGCCCACCACCTCCCGGAGTGCCTCCACGACCTCCGATCGCCGCTCGGGATCGGCGGCGTTGACGTTGAAGAAGAGCGCGCGCCGGCCGTGGGCTTCGATGTCCTTGGCCACCGCCTCGGCCAGGTGCCGGCTGGCCTTCCGGTCCAGGTGCACGCCGGCCACGTCGAGGCCTGCGGCCGCCAGCCGCCGCGCGCACGCGGCACCGAATCCACTCGACGCGCCCAGCACCAGGGCGAAGCCGGGCCCCAGATCCGTCCGCACGACCTCCTCGCTCATCGATCCCCCCTTGAGCCGCGGCCGCCACCCCCCGCGCCGGGGCTCCGCCCCGCCGATCCGGGCGCCGCGGCCACCCGCCCACCGAACAGCGCCGCCACGGGTCGGCCCGACTCCGCGGCGAAGGGAACCGAAAGCGCCGCGGCCAGGGTCGGGGCCACGTCTTCGAGAGCCACCCCCGCAGCGGCCCGCGCCCCCCCGACGCCCGGGCCGTGGGCCACGAGCACCGGACCGAGCCCGGGCCCCGGGTGAAGATATCCGGAAGTTCCCCGCCGCGCCGAGGGTGCCACGCGCGGACCGGCCGGCGCCTCGTCGAAGACGAAGCCCGCGCGCGCCTCGAGCCCGAACCAGGCCTGGGGATCCGCCCGGAGCCGGAGTAGCTCTGCGGCGTCGACGATCCGGAACGCCCGCGTGCGCTCCGCGAGCTGCCCCAGGACCTCCCGGGCCCGGAGCGCCGCGGCCCCGCCGCGCGCGTACACGAGCGCGGAGCCGCCGCTCGCGCGGGCGATGGCCTGCCACTCCAGCCCCCCGGCTCCATCGAGACGCAGCAGCCCGGCTCCGGCGAGGGCCGCGTTCGGCGAGACCCGCGTGTGGACGGCGCGGTAGCCGCCTTCTCCCACCACCAGCAGCAGGGTGTCGCGGAGCCGCCCGAAGGCGCGCAGGCAGCCGATCAGCCGTCCGACCTCGTGGTCCACCGCGCGGAGGGCCTCCGCCGCGGCCTCCGTACCGGGGCCCTCGCGCCGGAGCACGGGCTCGGCTCCCGACAGCCGCAGCAGGGTGAGCGCCGGTGGGGCCGGAGCGCCCAGAAGGGCACAGCCCATGGCGACGAGCAGCCCGTCCCGATCGGCACCCGGAGCCTCCAGCACGGCCTCCGTGGCGCCGAGCCTCCGCGCGAGCTCCACCATGCCCGGCGTCGAGACCTCCTCGAGGAGCTCGAGGACCGCATCCCCCGGCCGAAGCGCGAAGACCTCCGGAAAGACGAAGGCCGCCGGAGCCCCTGCGCTTCCGGGCCACCCGATCGCGGCCACCCGGAGCCCCGCCGCATCGAAGGGGGCATAGAGGGTCGGGGCGGCCAGATGCCGGACGTGGTAGGGGCGCGCATTGGCCACGCCCTCCGGGGTGAGCAGGTGGTCCCCGCCCACGCCGTGGCGCGCCGGGGGCTCTCCGGTGACCAGGGTGGCG
>Ga0256839_1005516_pt1 | contig 11650 bp, 8 predicted proteins | sample 354166metaG_FD_185968 | JGI IMG/M metagenome (GOLD analysis project Ga0256839, IMG submission 185968) | Hydrothermal vent microbial communities from Mid Atlantic Ridge, Atlantic Ocean - 354-166 | ecosystem: Environmental > Aquatic > Marine > Hydrothermal vents | place: Atlantic Ocean: Mid...
CATAAGCATGGGGGTAAAGAAGGGGACAAATGATAGCACCTGCACCAGGGTGGATGCCGGATCCCGGATCACTGTAAAACTGATGATAAAGGGAATAACCACCAGAATGGTGATGGGGGTGGAAAGGGCCTGGGCATCTTCCTGGCTGGAGGACATCGCGCCCACGGCCGCATATAGGGTGGAAATCTGGAAATAACCAACCAGGAAGAAAACAATAAAATAAAAGAATACCGTGGGGGAGATGCTAATGTATTGCAATAGTGCCGGGTTGGAGGCAGCTGCAAAGGCAAAAACCCCCAATGCCATGGCCACCCATAACAAATATTGAATAAGGCCCACCATGCCCACTCCAAACACTTTGCCCATCATGAGTTGAAAGGCATTGGTGGATGAAAGGAGCACCTCCATGATACGGGAGGTTTTTTCCTCCAGCACCCCTCTCATGGTGGCGTTCCCGTACAGCAAACTGGTCATGTATAAAATGATCAGAAAAACAAAAGCGGTAATCCACTCCTGACCCAGTTGTTTTTCGCGAGCCTGGCCTTTTTCAATTTTGATGGTTTTAATTTTTAATCGGGTGCTCAGTTGTTTGATGATATCGGGATTAATGCCTGCCCGATACAATTTCAGCCGATTAAGCTCCTGATTGATCCGATCCCGAACCAGCTGGATGACCTCCATATCGCTTATGCTTTTACCCATATAAATGAGCGTTCCTCCCTCCCAGGCATTGGCAGGAATAATCACCACGGCTTTAAGCTGCATGTCCTCCAGTTGTTGCAAAAACAAAGCACGCTGGTGTTCGTAGGTAGTGGAATCGATGATGGTCAAAATGAACCGCGGCTGCCCATTGGCCAGTGTATCGGAAAAAGCATCCGGCAGGTGAGGGGAAAGCTGATCCGTATGGTCAACAATAACCAGACTCATGGATTTTTCTTCGGAAAGGCTCATGAAGAATGCCGGACCAAAAGAAATGCCAATCATAAAGATTGGACCCAAGACGGTTCCCACGATGAATCCACGGGTGAACACTTTGGTCATAATTTCGCGCTTGATGATGGTAACGATTTTATGCATGGCCGTTTCCTCCCCCAACTATTTCAATGAAAATGTCGTTTAAACTGGTTTCCATGGCCTCAAAGCGGGAAACCTGCAATCCGCCTTGAGCCACGGCCTTGAACAGTTCCTGCGGTGCGGTCTGATCTTTTAATCGGATTTCCATATAATTGCCATAATCGTTTACCCGTTCCACAAACGAAAGCGCGGCAATGAAACTGGCATCGCCAGTGTATTCCAATTGAACCGAGTTGTGGCTGTAGCGTTGTTTGATATCCGAAAGTGATCCCTGCAGCACCACCCGACCTTGGTTGATCAAACAAATCTCTTCGCACAATTTTTCGGCCTGATCCATCAGATGAGTGGAAAGGATAATGGTCTTCCCGGCCTGTTTGAGCTCCAGTAAAATATCTTTCAACAATTTGGTGTTGAGCGGATCCAGCCCGCTAAAGGGTTCGTCCATGATAATGAGTTGGGGATCGTGCAGGATCGTTGCGATGAACTGGATTTTCTGCTGCATGCCCTTGGACAGTTCTTGCACTTTCTTATGGGCCCATTTTTCCAGTTCAAACCGTTCCAGCCAGTGCCCGGCACGCCGGCGGGCTTCCGCTGCTGTAAGCCCCTTCATTTCTCCCAGAAACTGGAGGTGATCCACCACTTTCATTTTGGGATAAAGCCCTCGTTCTTCGGGCAGGTAACCAATTTGGTTTTTGTGTTCGTTCTGGAAGCGAGCACCAAACATCTCGATATGGCCTTCATCGGGAATAATGATGTTCATGATCATTCGCATGGTGGTGGTTTTACCGGCGCCATTGGGTCCCAATAGACCAAACATGCGGCCGGCCTCGATCTGAAAACTGACCCGATCCACGGCTTTAAAATGATCATAAAATTTACTGACCTGATCCACAATCAATACTGCCATTTCGCGCCCCTTTTTTTTATGAACCGGCAATTATTGTGGTGTTCTGGAACGATAAATGCATTCGTCATTACGGCTGCGATGAGGAAATGTTTGCGCGTTTTTTTCTGCCGAATGGTTCCCTTATGATCCCGTTACCTGTTCCAGGTTTCCCTAAAATTTCCCCCCAACGTTATATTTTAACCCAAACCATCGAAATATATTCAAAAAAAATAAAAAGTCTGATTTTGGGGAACCGCGATGGGACTTTAATATCTGGTTGAATTGATCGGGCTTTTATGTTAGTTTCCAATGATATAGCAGACAAAGTGAGAGGGATGAAACGGCGGCATTTCGTTCAGTGGCTTCTGGGATGGGGCGTTGTGATTGGGGAATTCCTGAGTTTTCCCCAAAAACTATTTTCCCGCGTCCTCCCGCAGAGTCGGATCCCCCGGGAACCGAATCAGGTGACCCTGATCCATCCCCGTAGCGGTCTGAAAACCCGCTTGCAGGTGGACTGGCATTATTCGGTGGGGTATATCAGTGCCCATCAGTTTGCCCGGGCTTTAGGCTACCATATTTATTTCAACGAGCAAAAGAGCAAGATGGTCCTTTATCTGCCAGGGAATAAAGTTCTGGTCACCGCTAACAATCCGTTTATTTTGATTGATAACAAAACATTTCAATTACCGGTACCGGCCATCTGGAAGCAACAGCAAATCTGGGTGCCGCTGGAACCATTTCTGAGCATCCTGAACCGAAATACCAACCTGAATATTGCCTTCGATGCCGGGGATCAGCAGGTGCGTATTCAGGAAAAGCATTATAACGTTACCGGGATTGAAATTTCCACCCGGGCCAATGGGACGGTTATACGCATCCGGACTTCGAAAAAGTATCGCAGGGAAGAAATGACCGCCAGCCTGCGTTATGGATGGCTGCATGTGGATCTGTATGGTGCCCGTGCCGATTTAAACCTTTTGAAAAAGACACCGGGGAAAGGCCTGGTGCGCCAGGTAAAGGCATTTCAGTTTAAGGATTTGCTGTCCATTGCATTTTTATTGCGAGAGGAACCGCTTTCCCGGGAGTTATATCAGGATGAGTTTACCGGTGATATTGTGGTGGTGCTGCGCACCCGGGAGGCGATTCCCGATCCTGCTGAAGGACCCGCTGCCAGTTCCGGAAACGAGACCGGGGATGCCATCGACCTGGATAAGGAACGGGAAAAGTGGTTGATCGATCGGGTGGTCATCGATCCCGGTCACGGTGGGAAAGATCCCGGAGCCATCGGGGTGGGCAATCTTAAAGAAAAAGATGTTGTGTTGGACATTGCACTGCGCTTGGGGCGGTTGATAGAGAAAAAGATGCCTGGGGTGGAGGTGATTTATACGCGGAAGGATGATCGCTTTGTCCCACTGAGAGAGCGAACCCGCATTGCCAATCGCAAAAAGGGAAAGGTATTTGTCAGTATTCACGCCAACTGGAGTTCCAATAGGCATATCAGCGGATTCGAAACCTACATTGTGGGTCCCGAAAAGGGTGAGCAGGCGGCGGAAGTGGTGCTGAAGGAAAATTCGGTGATTGAGTTTGAGGATGAAGGCGATCGGGAGCAATACCAGGGGATCAATTTCATCCTGGCGCAGATGGCCCAATCGGCTTTTATGCGCCATTCAGAGTATCTGGCATCGTTGGTGCAGGTGGAGATGGAAAAGCGGCTTCGTAGCCTGAAGATGAAAAGTCGGGGCGTGAAGCAGGGGCCGTTCTGGGTGATGGTGGGCGCGACCATGCCCTGCATTTTAGTCGAAATCGGTTTCCTCAGCAATCCTTACGAAGCTCGCATCTTGCGCACCAAACGGCATCGACAAAAAATTGCAGAAGGTATTTTTGCCGGCTTGCAACGGTTTAAGAAAGATTACGAGAGTTCTATTTAGTTCCATGTTAGATTGCCAAACCACAAACGGAACGGATCCGCGACCCATCGGCGTTTTTGATTCCGGTGTGGGCGGACTCACCGTGGTCAAACAGCTGATGTCTCTGTTACCGGAGGAACGGATTATTTACTTTGGCGATACCGCCCGAATTCCATATGGTACTAAGTCGGAAGAAACCATTATCCGCTTTGCGCTGGAGAATTCTGTATTTTTGCTGGAGCAGCAGGTGAAGATTATTGTTGTGGCCTGCAATACGGCGTCGGCCATTGCACTGGATCAGCTGCAGCGGGTATTTTCCTTGCCGGTGGTAGGGGTCATCGAAGCGGGTGCGCGCGCTGCCCTGAAACAGACCCGAAATGGGCGAATCGGGGTAATTGGTACCGCCTCTACCATTCGCAGCAATGCCTACGTTAAAACGCTGAAAACACTGGATTCGCGGGTTAAAATTTTCACCCGGGCCTGCCCCCTGTTTGTACCACTGGTGGAGGAAGGTTGGATTGAGGACGAAGCCACCTATTTGATTGCACGCCGCTATTTACGCCCTTTGATGGACAACGGTATCGATACGCTGATACTGGGATGCACCCATTACCCCTTATTGAAACCGGTGTTGCAGCAGGTGCTGGGGGCATCGGTGGTGCTGATCGATTCGGGCGTTGAGACGGCCCGTTATGTAGCAAACATCCTGAAAAAACAGGGGCTGTGCGCTCCGGAGGGCCAAAAACCGGAACATTATTTTTACTTGAGCGATTTACCTTATAAATTTCAGGAGGTTGGCGAGCGGTTTCTGGAACGGAGCCTACCCCATGTGGAAACGGTCAATTTCGAGGCGTTTGTTTCCCGAAAAGGCGGCGTCTTCTGGGAACGGTTAGAAAAGGCCATTGCATCGAACCAGACGAGATAAGAACGGGCAATAATTGAAAGGGACCCGGGGGCTGACGGATGGAAGCATGAATCTGGCAATAGGAGTAGCCGGTGGGTGCTACAGCCCGAAAACAGGAAAATTCTGGAGGGACAATGAGAATCGTTTTGCAGGTAGGCGTGATGATGATACTGTTTTTCCCCGGCTGGAGCTGGGGACAATCGGCGGGGACAACCAGTTTTAATTTTCTGAAGAATCAATACAGTGCGCGGGGGGCAGCGCTGGCGGGAAATCTGGTAGCGGTTAAAGGAGATTTGAACACCCTTTTGTACAATCCGGCCGGTTTAGTGGGGTTGCCGAAAACGCAATGGATGCTGGGTTACGTGGATCATTTGCTGGATTTTCAGGGGGGGCAACTGGCATATGGGCGCGTTTTTCCACGATGGGGGACCCTGGGTATCTGGCTGGTGTATTTTAATTATGGACGTTTCGAAGAAACAGATGTTTTTGGCGAACCCACCGGAAAAGAATTTGGTGCCTCGGAAATGGCCCTGGGGATTACCCTGTCCAATGTTCTGGGGCCCAATTTTGACTATGGAGTGAGTATCAAGTGGATTTACTCTGCACTGGATGTGTACACCGCGTCGGCCCTGGCGATTGATGCGGGGTTGATTTATACCCATCCCGGCATTGATGGCTTACAGATTGGATTGTCTATGGCCAATGTGGGCATGATGCTGGATAAATACACCGCGGTAAAGGAACGCATGCCCATTTTGATCCGGGTAGGATTTGCCAAGCGATTGGCGCATCTGCCATTGCTTTTTACTGCCGCGTTAAACGATCTCACCCGCAGCGATGGCGGACCGCTCTGGAATCGCTTAAAACGGTTTTCCGTGGGGGGCGAATTTGATGTTAGCCGGGTCATCAAGTTGCGGTTTGGGTATCAGAATGATGTGAATCAGAACGTCAAGCCGTTGGGTGGACGCAATTTTGCAGGTGTTACTGCGGGACTGGGAATCGTGTGGCGCGGGTTTCGGCTGGATTATGGTTATTCTTCCTGGGGCGACCTGGGGTCCCAGAATCGGCTGACGGTGACGGGAACCTTTTAACCCTTTCCTTCAGACAGAGATGGGTCCGAATCCATCGGGCCAGTTTTACAGTATTTTTACGGAGCCGATGCGGTGCGGCTGGCATTGCTCAGGGTAACGGCACGCAGGATGGCTTCGCTGACCATTTGCGCTGCTACTTCGCCCACCAGATTCATATCGGCGGTTTCCTTTCCGGTGCTTAAAGCAAACACCACATCGCCGTCGTACATGGTATGGGCTGGACGGGTAACGCGGGCAATACCATTTTGGGCCATTTGGGCCAGTTTGTTGACCTGTTCTTTTGTCAGGTGTGCATTGGTTGCCACTACGGCCAGGGTGGTGTTGGTGGCGGTGAGGGGAGAACCCCGGCGCCCTTCTTTCAGGCAACGCAGGGTATCGGCAAAACCGCTGCCATCGGGTTCCCGTGCACCGGCAACAATGGCCCCGCTTTTCGGGTCTACGATATCGCCTAAGGAATTAACCACGGCCAGGGCACCCACCCAAACGCCGCCCGGTAGTGCGGTGGCCGCACTACCCAATCCGCCCGCCATGGCATTTTCCGGACCCAGAATCTTCCCAACGGTGGCACCGCGACCCGCTCCCACCAACCCTTCCGGTGTGGTTCGACCTGCCGCTTCGCAGGCCGCATAACCCATCTGCACATCCGGGAATCGAGGATCCCGATCGGAGTGAAGATCAAAAATCACCGCTGCCGGAACAATCGGTACAATAATTCCCCGGGCATTGTAACCGATTCGATGTTCCCACAGGTATTGTACAACCCCATCGGCGGTGCGCAGTCCAAATGCGCTGCCGCCGGTTAACACAACGGCATGAATCTGCTGAATTAGAAAACCGGGCCGCAATAAATCCGTTTCTCGGGTTCCCGGCGCAGAGCCACGAACATCCACCCCGGCTACCGCTCCCTGTCGGCACATCACCACCGTACAGCCCGTCGCTTCTGTGGGGTGCGTGGCATGTCCAACTTCAATTCCAGGAACATCGGTAATCGCTTGCATCGAAATCCTCCTGATTCAATCCCGAAAAATAATTTACGAACACTATCCGTTTTAAAAAAAGAAATTCCCAACTGATTGAATGGCCGAAGGCGTTAAAATGCCCCTGAGTGTGAGAAGCCGTTGGGCCAGACGGCCGGTTTTCGGCTGCAAAATAGAATGGTCAGCTTTTCTTGAGAGGGAAGGTGGCTTTTGCCGTTTCAGTCAACAATTGCACTTGTGGGTTGAAAATGCTTTGCTTTTTTCATAGCTTAATCGGTCTTGAAAATATTTAATGTCTTGCCAGTGGGATTGCCCGGAAAGACGAAGAGCACGCGGGTAGCGTTTGCCGGGCAGAGATATCAAGTAGAAGGAAAATGATACGGGATGAACGCCAATGGCCATTCGCATAGATCGTCAGCACCCGGTAGGACGGGATACCACCCGGCTTCTGGAGCTGTATTATTATCTTTTGCTTCCCCGGCGCATTGAAGAACGCATGTTAAACCTGTTACGCCAGGGGAAAATCGGGAAATGGTTTTCCGGCATTGGGCAGGAAGCCATTGCGGTGGGGGCTACCTTTGCTCTGCAACCGAGGGATGTGATTCTTCCCATGCATCGCAATCTGGGCGTGTTTACCACCCGGGGGGTGGATTTAAACCGGCTTTTCCGTCAGTTGCTGGGGCGAGAAGGGGGATTTACCCGTGGCCGGGACCGCACGTTTCATTTTGGGGTGCCGCAGCATTATATTATCGGGATGATTTCCCATCTGGCAGCCATGTTGCCGATGGCGGATGGATTTGCTCTGGCGTTTCAACTGCGCGGGGAAGATCGGGTAGTGCTGGCTTTTACCGGCGAGGGGGCCACCAGCGAGGGCGATTTCCACGAAGCGTTGAATCTGGCCGCGGTCTGGAAACTGCCAGTGATTTTTTTAATTGAGAATAACGGTTATGGGCTGTCCACCCCCACGCAGGAGCAATTTGCCTGTACGCGTCTGGCAGATCGGGGTGTGGGATATGGCATGCCTGGCGTTCAAATTGATGGTAACGATGTATTGGCGGTTTCTCGGACGATTCGGGAGGCGGCAGAGCGGGCGCGTAGGGGAGAAGGCCCCACGCTGGTGGAGGCCATGACCTTTCGCATGCGTGGGCACGAGGAAGCCTCTGGCACCAAATATGTTCCACCGGAATTGTTCGATATCTGGGCAAAAAAGGACCCAATCGACCGTTTTGAGCGCTGGTTGCAGCAGCAGGGGATGTTGACTGCGGAGCAGAAACAGAAAATTGAGGACCGGATTGCAGATCAGATTGAGAACGCCCTGAAAGATGCGCTGGACGCCCCGATACCCCGAAGCCGGCCCCAGATTGAACTGGCGGATGTGTATGCGCCTTCCCGGATGAGCGTGCACCTGCCCGCTACCACCGGGGAATCCCGTCGCTACATCGACGCCATCAGCCAGGCCCTGTGGCAAAAGATGGAAGCCGATGAACGTGTGTTACTGATGGGGCAGGACATTGCCGAATACGGTGGGGTGTTCAAAGTAACCGAAGGGTTTGTGCAGCGTTTTGGAAAGAGCCGGGTGCGCAATACGCCCATCATCGAATCCGGTGCCGTCGGCGCGGCACTGGGGCTGGCCCTGGAAGGCTTTAAACCCGTGGTGGAAATGCAGTTTGCCGATTTTGTGAGCTGTGCATTCAACCAGATCGTAAATAATCTGGCAAAAACCCATTACCGCTGGGGTGCGGCGGTCAACGTAACCATCCGGTTGCCTTATGGGGGTGGGGTTAGCGGGGGACCGTTTCACTCCCAAAGCCCGGAAGCCTGGTTTTTTCATGTTCCGGGACTCAAACTGGTGGCACCGGCTACCCCATTTGATGCCAAAGGGCTGCTGATGGCCGCCATTGACGATCCCAACCCCGTCCTGTATTTTGAACACAAGTTTCTATACCGCAGCTTAAAAGGCCCGGTGCCCCCACAACCCTACGCCATCGAAATTGGACGCGCCAAAGTGGTACGCCGTGGTACCGATTTAACCATTATCACCTACGGCCTGGCGGTGCACTGGGCGCTGGAAGTTGCCGGACTATTTGCAGCAGAAGGATTTTCCATCGAGGTGGTGGATTTGCGAACCTTGCTTCCCTGGGATCGGGAACTGGTACTGGAGTCGGTGCGCCGAAACAACAAAGTGCTGATATTGCACGAGGCCAATTTGACCGGTGGAATAGGTGCCGAGATTGCCGCCACCATTGCTGGGGAAGCGTTTGAGTTTCTGGATGCGCCGATCCAACGGGTGGCATCGCTGGATACGCCCATCCCCGCCAATGACCAGCTGGAGAAAGAAATATACTGGCCAAAAAAACGCTTACCGGAAAGGGTGCGCCAGTTGCTGGCATATTAGATATTACCCGTTGTGTTAATTGAGTTGGGAATTTTTATGTACATAAAGGGGTTAGCCATTGGAATATCTGCATGTGAAGTACTGATATGCATAAATGCACTCACCCCTTTTCTCCCCCCTCTCTTCGAGAAAGGAGGGGGACGGGGGAGGATTGGTGAGTTATTGGAAGCGAATGAGTAAACTAATATTATTTATTTTTATAAGCTTGTTATCATTAGTGACTTACCAGAACAACGGGTTAGAAATTAAAAATGGGAAACCAACGCCCTGTGGGGGTGTTAGGTAACCATGGAAAGTGGGTTGAAAATTTTAATTACCGGAAAACCCGGGGTTGGCAAAACCACCTGCGTAGAGCGCCTGGCCCGGCGGCTGCCGGCCGACCATCGGTTGGGCTTTTTGACCCGGGAGATTCGCGAAAATGAGCAACGGGTGGGATTTGCCATCGAAACTTTCGACGGATTGCGGCGTGTTCTTTCCCACGTTCGCTTCTCCAGTCCCTATCGGGTGGGGAAGTATGGAGTGGATGTCTCTGCCCTGGAAGACATCATTGCCCATCTGGAATCTCAAGCGCTTTCTCCATCCACCGTGATGATCATTGATGAGATCGGCAAAATGGAGAGCCTGTGCTCCCGATTCCGGCAGTGGATGGAGCGGGTTCTGAAACAAAGTCGGCTGTTGGTGGCAACCATTTCCATCCGCGGCGATGCCTGGATACAGTCCATAAAACAACGGCCGGATGTGACGCTGGTGGAACTTACCCTGGCCAATCGGGAGCAAACATGTGCTGCAGTTATGCATCAGGTATTGCAGGCGCTGGAACAGATAAACGAAAAGGGGAAACTGTGTTAACCGCAAAGGCAATTCATCAGGTTCTGGATATTCTAAGGCACCAATACGGGGATACCGGAACAGCGTTGAAATTTCGCACCCCGTTTCAGTTGTTGATCGCCACGATGATGGCTGCCCAGAGCACCGATAAACAGGTGAATAAGATCACCGACAAATTGTTTGCCGAACACCCCACACCGGAGTCGTTCCTTGAACTGTCTGTGGAAGAGCTGGAGGAGAAAATTAAACAGGTGGGATTGTATCGGAACAAGGCGCGCAATATTCTGGCGACCGCGAAGATGATTGTGGAGGAATTTGGTGGCCAGGTGCCCCGTACCCGCCAGGAATTGATGCGGTTGCCAGGGGTGGGACGCAAGACCGCGAATGTGGTATTGAGTGTGGGATTTAATCACGATGCGATTGCGGTGGATACGCACGTGTTCCGGGTGGCCAATCGGATTGGATTGGCCCGGGCCAATGATCCCCTAAATACCGAAAAGCAACTGATGGAAAACATTCCGCAAAAGCAGTGGTCGGCGGCCCATCACTGGCTGATCTGGCATGGCCGCCGCATTTGTCGGGCGCAAAATCCCCGTTGTGATATTTGTCCCTTAACCGCTTATTGTGAATATTACCGGAAAACTTCGGGTGAATCAATGCCGCAACCTTCCTGAGCGATCCGCGCCGCCGCTGTTTTTATCAATAAAAATGTTAACCGATTCGGAAAGTTCGCGTTTTCCAGCACCGGCAACGGGTCAGAAGCTGGGCCTGAATTGGCGAAAAAAAAGGCCACGGCATTGCGTTGCCGTGACCTGGAGGATTGCGCTACCCCTTTGCATTTAATTGCGAAGCGGCTTGCCTGTTTTTAACATGTGCACAATGCGTTCCTGGGTTTTGGGTTGCTGGCACAGGACCACAAACGCTTCCCGCTCCAGATCCAGTAGATACTGTTCGTCCACGGGATTGGTCGGCGAAGCCTTGTCGCCACCGGTGAGTACGTATGCCAGTTTCTGTCCGATGAATTGATCATAATCGCTGATCAATCCCCGCTTTCGCATGTCGTCTAAGGAAGCCTCGATGACCAGGCGACCCCCTTCACCCGGCAGGTAAATCGCGTTTTGGGGTTCCGGTGGGGTGTAGCCTTCGGCCAACTTTAGCACCAGTTGCTTGGCCTGGTAGATCAGATGATCGGGATTGATGATGATGGGGTCCTCCGGGGTCAGATATCCCATTTTCATGGCTTCAGCAGCGGAACTGGAAACCTTAGCATAAGCGATGGTTTCGAAGGCTTTTTGGACGGGTGGGAACGGCCCACTGCGCAGGGGCTGCATCATGCGGAGGAAGTTTAGCAGGATGCGCAGGGTGCCACCGGCACCCGGGATCAATCCCACGCCCACTTCCACCGCGCCCATGTATAGTTCCGCACAGGCCACCATGCGGTCGGCCGCTGCCGAAATTTCGAAACCACCGCCCAGGGTCATGTTAAACGGTGCACTGACCACCGGAAACGGTGCGTATTTCAGGGCCTGACCCAAATCCTGAAACGTTTTGCTGAGCGCCTCGACCTGGTCCCAGGCCTGCTGCTTGA
>Ga0256839_1005517_pt1 | contig 11649 bp, 8 predicted proteins | sample 354166metaG_FD_185968 | JGI IMG/M metagenome (GOLD analysis project Ga0256839, IMG submission 185968) | Hydrothermal vent microbial communities from Mid Atlantic Ridge, Atlantic Ocean - 354-166 | ecosystem: Environmental > Aquatic > Marine > Hydrothermal vents | place: Atlantic Ocean: Mid...
TTAAACAGGCTTGTACAAACTTCTTCGACAACCTCGATGAGCATCATGCTCCTTTGCGTGCATTGTTGAATGAAAAGTTTCAGATTATTGAGGGCAAAGCCGGGTATTCTTAATCGCGAATAGTATACATCTAATATCCAACAATACTGTACAAAGGTACAGTTGTTCAGCACATCTTCCAGCCTTAGAATGGCTTCACAAATAAAGTAAAAAGAATATATCCGAAAAAACTTCGGGTTTCAATGAACTATATTTTAGTGCATTAACTTTTAAGACTAAATAGAAACTTTATATGAAGACATTTTCTGTAGAAAACCATTACTCCGAAAAAGAAATTACGTTTCCAATCGAAACGCTCCCTGCAAGGAGTAAAAACACTATCTACAAAATTGGCCGAACTGCCAATAAAGCCAGCTTGAAATTAGTCCGCGATATTGAAAAAGTTGCCAGATCTTCATCCTCCGTCTTGATTACGGGTGAAACCGGAACAGGAAAAGAAGTAGCGGCCAATGCCATTCATAATCAATCTGACCGTAAAAACTATCCTTTTATAGCCGTAAATTGTGGCGCACTTCCAGCCCAACTTATACAGTCAGAGCTTTTCGGCCATGAAAAAGGAGCTTTTACTGGCGCCCATCAGCGAAGAATCGGTCAAGTTGAGCAGGCCCATAAAGGTACTTTATTTCTTGATGAAATTGGCGATTTACCTTTAGAACTACAAGCTACGCTATTACGCTTTTTACAAGAAAGAAACTTTGTTCGCCTGGGTGGAACGGAACAAATATCTGTCGACATCAGGATTATTGCGGCGACTCATGTAAACCTTGAACTCGCCATTGAAAAAGGAACTTTCAGAGAAGACCTGTATCACCGACTTAATGTTTTACCTTTGTCGGTTCCTACTCTAAGCGACCGATATGATGAAATAATGCCTTTAGCATTACTTTTCCTTGAGGAATATTCAAAAAATAACCAAACAATTGCTGAAGGATTTAGCGAAGAATCAATTGGTGCCATGCTCGCTTATAAATGGCCTGGAAATGTACGGGAACTAAAAAATAGAGTTCACCGGGCAATCACCATGACTGACAACAAACTAATTACCCCAGAAGATCTAGGACTGGACCGGCGTGTTGTTAGACCACACATTCAAACACTGGATGAAGCACGCCGAGAAACTGAAAAACACCTAATTCAGTTTACTTTAAGGAGAACCAACAAGAAAATCACTAAAGCAGCTCAAGTCCTCGGAGTAACAAGAGCTACACTTTATCGTTTAATTGATAAACATAAAATTAACCTGAGTTAAACGCAACGAATTGGTGAAAAAGCGATGCCAAGTAAAATTCAATTTAACAATGTGGAATCGCCTCTAAATTCCTACTCGAGTGCATATATTTTTGAAGAAATTTCATTGCCTAATTCACAAAAGCCAACAGCAATCAATCAAAAATACAGCAAACATCAACGCAAAATTTTTCTATCCACCCTCTTGCAGCTCCTTGCTGGATTTTTGATCTTTTTTATCGCAACTGTTACTCATGCATCAATCGTTACTGGCTTTGATGCAGAGTCAAGCAATTGGTTTTATGACGATGGAGAAGATGGGTTAACATATCTCGATATTCAAATCCGCGACATATCCCCTATTTGGATTGAATTAAATGGCTCTTGGCAAACTGGAAAAACAGATGAGGATTTCGCTATTTCACTCTGGAATTTGACAGGAACCTATCTAACAGATCTTCGCCTTCGGTGGGAAAAACAGGATCTGAACCTAACGGACGCTCCAATTTACACAACCGACCTGAATCTTCAGTTTTTAACTAGAGAAAATAACAGCGCTATTATCACCGAACAAAATAGCGGTCCAAACTTTCATGAACTCTGGCTGGATTTTGCTCAGGATATGGGAACATCAGGCATCCTCCTAATTGATTTTGAGTGGTTAAACTTTAATCTCCCAACTGGGGATTTCAAATTGTTAATTGATTTTAACTCAACCCAAACCAATCCCGTTCCAATTCCATCAGCGTTCTGGTTTTTATTCACTGGTTTGCTAGGATTAACAACGTTCAAATACAACGCCACACTAAAAAAGTAATATTTGTTAATTCCTGTCCAAAAAAGAATTGTTGTTATACTGTTTACGCTGAAAAATACACTTTTGGAATTCTGTAACATACTGAATGTAAATCGATTATTATGGATGCAGTGAGGTATTTTTGACCGTAAAAAGTATATATAGGGCACAGAGGTATTAAAAATAAAGTTTTCGTCAGTCACTCAGTCTTCAAGACTTGCTTAAAAGCATGCGACAACAAGGCTGACACATAGGGCGGCATATTTATCACTATAAGCCAGGGCCATGTAATTCTCCGGAATTTCCTTGGAGATTAAAACATGCCTCATTAGTCAATCAAAAATCTTCAATATTTTAGGGATATTGCTAAAGGCTGTGTCACTCACCCTCAAATAATATTGAATTTTTTTGGCGAAGCTTTGTCTATTGGGTTAGACTAAAAAATGAATTTGGGGGCGACCTGGCTTCGACGCTGGTAGCGAAACCTCGAGTGCATGCCGAGGACAGTACACCTCGTAAAACCTACTGACTTTAAAGTAATCGCAAATGACGATAACTACTCAATGGCTTTAGCTGCTTAAAAACAGCACCATTCCTCTGGCAACGTGTGCTTATGCGCGTTGAGTTCTTCGGAACATTCCAGGGGTCATCTTACATAAGATCGCGCCAAGGCTTAGTTCGGAGCCTGAAGCGTTAAACTTAATCGAAATCGCTGCTGGTTTTCTTGGCCCGTCGGGTAGCCAGCAGTTAAATCAAAGCACGGGATAAGCATGTAGATCTTGTGGCGGAGTGCTCGCGGACGGGGGTTCGATTCCCCCCGCCTCCACCATTTCAAAAAAGACAACCCGTCTCTCCAGAGTGATTCTCTAGGTAGACGGGTTTTCTTTTTCCCCTTGTATTCAAAGGGTTCAGCCGTTTTGACATCTTTCTGAAACCTCTCTCCAGCCACCTGACCCTCTCCATTCTCCCCACGTTCGTTCTCTGTTTGAGGCGGTATTCTCTGATTTCTTCGGACAGGGTCCGACACGCGTCCGGTTTAGTGTAGCCACTTCAACGCCGGGTTTCGAACAGGAATCGAACCCCCGTCCGTTCTCTGTTTCTGGAAAATGTAGAGAATTAACTTTCTCTCGGAGTCCGACAAACTGAAGGGATTGGATGTTGCGCAACGTGTTGAATAAACTTATTTTATGGATGTTTTTCGGTTTGGATAACGAATTGGGGTAAGGCTCCGCCGCCTCCAGCAACTTTTTTTAAAACACAATTTCTAGGGTTCATCCCGAATTCTCAAAAATACCGCAAACCGGGGAATTCCTTTTTTCGTCAAACCTTGATATCGAAAAGTTACAACGCTATTCATCTCAGGTGGATTCTCCCTCTCTAAGGTAGAAAAACCACTACCAATATAGAACTCTTTGCCATTTTCCGTTTTAACTTTAATAGCACCCATTTTTCCAGAAAACTTCCCCTTTCCCTGACGATAGCCAATAACTACCGCTTCCGTCTCTTGAAATGGTTTAAGTTTGAGCAAATCATTACTACGACCACTTTGATATAGACTCCGCTGATGATGCAGCATCAACCCTTCTCCGCCTTGTCTGATAATCTTCTGGAAATCACGCATTAATAACTGCTTGGATGCCACGCGAAATTGCCGAATAAAATCAAGATAAGGTGAATCTATGCTGCGCTTTAGCTTGCGCATTACCTTTACTCTTGAAGTAAAATCGCCAGGATGTAATGGTAAATCGAAAACCATAAATTTGACTTCTCGCCAACCTTCATGCGGAATTTTCTTTCTGACAACTGAAACCGTTTGCTGATATTCTCCTCTCGCGATCCATAATTCTCCATCCAGCATTTCGTCAGGAAAATCTTCAATAAACCACTCTGGCGGGTTGAAAATGACGCCTCCTCTGGAAACCAGCTTTTGCCCATCCCAACGTGCTCGTACCCCGTCAAGTTTTTCACTGACCCAATATTTGGTAACATCGATCGATGAATGAAAACCTTTTGCCAGCATTAATCCTGGCTTTTCCAGTGCAATGACAGGAAAAGCCAGTAATAACAAAAAAAATGTGAGAATAAATGATAAATTTTTATTTTTTGCTGGCATCATAAACTGCGAACAACAATTTGTTTTTTTAACATTTCGAAATGAGATAGAGTAATTCTCCCCGGCTCTCGAGTAAAAAGATTAGCTGTCGCGCAACATAAGGCAAATTTTATTGCTTCTGGCAACCCCCATTTATTCTTAATCGATACGGCTAGACCTGCAACCAGCGCATCACCGCAACCAATGTTACTGACGATTGGTTGATCCACGCTCACACAGGCTACATAAGCGGCTTGTTCTGAAACCACAATAACACCCCGCTCCCCTCTTGAGACAAAGACAATCTGTACGCCCTTCTCTTGTAATTGTTTTGCTGCAGAAATAATTTCTGATTCCTTTTTTAAAGTCTGACCGGAAATCTCCTCTAATTCTTTAACATTGGGTTTAATCAAATACGGCCGTGCTTGAATGCCATGCAACAAGCTTTCTCCACTTGAATCAAGAATAACAGTTGCCGATTTTTCATGACATAGCTCAATCCAGTTCTGTAATGTATTTATCAGCGCTCCAGGCGGAAGACTTCCTGAAAAAATGACAATATCATCTTCAGCAATATTCACTTCAAGCCTTTTTGTCAGCCGTTCGCAATCATTTGTGGTAATATTGTATCCGTTTGTTCTGATATGCATTTGCTGGTTCAGGGTGTCAATCAACGTAATATTTGACCGGGTTTGCCCTGCAACAACAGTAAAATCAGTCTTAAGCATTTCTGAACCGAGCGCATTAAATTTATTCAGTGACAAATCCCCCACAAACCCCAAACAACAAACCTGAACATTTAATGATTCCAGTGTTTTTGCAACATTGACGCCTTTACCGGCAGCATATTCAATATTGCTTTTCGCTAAAACTGCTTTCTCCAAAGTTATTTGATCAACTTCAATACAGTGATCAATTGCGGTATTCGCAGTGACGGTAAAAATTCTGGACATTTTTTTCAAAGACAATTTTATTTTGATACCAAACAGTGTATTAGATAATCGTTATCACACACAGGAAATACATGACATTTGAGCAACTCGATTTATCACCACCTTTACTTCAAGCCCTTTTAGAACAAGGTTATGAGCAACCAACCCCGGTACAGGAAAAAGCCATCCCAGTCATTCTACAGGGCAAAGATTTACTGGCTGGCGCACAAACTGGAACCGGCAAAACTGCTGGTTTCGCTTTACCTTTGTTGCAGCTTCTCCATAACCAACCTCTCCCCAGGAAACCACACCCAATCCGGGCATTAATCCTCACGCCAACGCGTGAATTAGCCATGCAAGTTTATGAGAGCTTTAAAACCTACGGTAGACATTTGCCGTTTTTTTCTGAAGTTGTGTTTGGAGGCGTCAGTATCAACAATCAAATTAAACGCCTTGAACTGGGGACAGACATTCTTGTCGCCACACCAGGCCGGTTATTGGATTTACTGTATCAAAAAAAGGTCAGCCTTTCTCAAGTACAGTTTTTGGTCCTGGATGAAGCTGATCGCATGTTGGATATGGGCTTTATCAGAGATATTCATAAAATCATCAAAACATTGCCGAAGCAGCGTCAAAACCTGTTGTTTTCGGCCACTTATTCCAAAGAAATTAAAGTTCTGGCTGGAGAGTTATTACATAACCCTGTTGAAGTCGCTATTGAAAGAAAAAATGTTGCTGCTGACACAGTGTCGCAACGTGTTTATCCGGTCAGAAGAGAGGATAAGCGAGATTTGATTTCCTGGCTGATTGGTGATGGCAATTGGCAACAAGTCCTGGTTTTTGTTAGAACCAAGCACGGGGCAGATCGTTTAAGCAAACAACTGATAAGAAATGGAATCCGCTGCGCCGCATTGCATGGCAATAAAAGCCAGGGCGCCAGAACCAGAGCATTGGAAGAATTCAAGCAAGGCAAAGTGACTGCACTGATTGCAACAGATATTGCTGCGCGCGGACTTGATATTGACCAACTGCCACACGTGGTGAATTTTGATCTTCCTGCCGTTGCAGAAGATTATGTCCATCGTATTGGACGAACTGGCAGAGCGGGTTCAGAAGGGGAGTCTATCTCTTTGGTTTCACCAGAGGAAGCCCATTTATTGGTAGCTATAGAGAAATTACTGAAAAAACAGATTCCCAGAGAGGAAAATACAGGCTATGAAAAGGTTTCTTTAGCAGTAGAGAAAAAACCAAAGCCCAAATCAAAAACTGGGCGGAAACAAACAAAAACGACGGGGCAAAGGAACTCTAAATCCAAAGCACCTTCAAATAAGCCTGATTCAGCACCTACCCGGCGGAAACAACACAGGAAAAAATTGCAAGCTCAAAAATGATTATCACGGCTTTGCTTTGAACCGCATAAATCGGATGGTTTCTGCATAATTTTTTAAAGACAGTAGATAATATAGTGTTTTAAACATCAATAGCGGCACTGTCACCTTAGGATTCCCATAAACATCCCCGGAAAGAATAGAAATCACGGATGATTTCATTTTCATCTGCCATTTATTTTGTTTGGAATCATCAGATGACATTAATAAATAATGCAATGCAGGCGTGTTAAAGCGATAAATAAACCAGGATATAGCCGCAATTCCACGCTTGATCTTTCGTTGATAGGCCTGAATGAGTTTTTTAGAATCACTTGTCCCTTGCAATAATTTATCAATCAGTTCTGCAGCATCAACAGCACTTTGCATGGCCAAAAACACACCGCTTGAAAAAACCGGATCAACAAAAGCATAAGCATCACCCACCAGCAAATATCCATTTCCAATCATAGTGGATGAAGCATAAGAATAATTTCCAGTTGCTTGTATCTTACCTATTAATTCCGCTTCTTCGATTCGTTTGACAACCTCAGGCAGCTGCCTTAAAGTGTTAGATAAAAACTCTTCGAGTGAAATGCTCCGGGTTTTTAAATACCCTGGCCAACATACCGCACCAATACTCATCACTCCATCCCTTAGAGGAATCATCCAGATCCAGCCTTGTCCGAACCAATAAATACTGATATTTCCTTTATCTACACCTTTTCGCCGCTGAACATTTCGGTAATGTCCAAAAATTGCAGCCATCTGATGTCTGGCGTTTTTTTGTTTAGATTTCAATTTGTTGGCCAAAAAAGTTTCCCTGCCAGAAGCATCAATAACAAATTTGCAGCTAAATACTGACTGCTGTTTATCTTTGGATAATGCTCTGACGATTTTGTGCTCAGAAGACTCCAAATCTACATCAACAACTTCAATATTCTGAATTGCTGAAACGCCATGTATCTGACAATTTGTAAACAGCAGCTCATCAAATTCGGATCTTCTGACCTGAAAGGCACAAGGGTGGTCAGGATTAATTGCCCGGGAAAAATAAAAAGTATCCTGGGCCAGTGGTGTTACAGTTGAATTAAACTCCGCAGCAAGTTTCTTAATACCAATTTTTCGAACCTCATCAAGCACGCCTAACCGCTCAAAAATCGGCAAATTCATCGGCAATAATGATTCCCCAATGTGAAATCGTGGATGCCGCCCTTTTTCCAGTAAGCAAACCGACCAGCCCGAATCTGCCAACAGAGTTGCAGCTGTCGTGCCAGCCGGACCGCCACCAATGACAACCACATCAAAATCTTGTTGATTTTTCCGGTTTTCTCCCCTTGAATTCCTCATAACCATTCTCGATTTAGCCTGCCAGCCTGTTAATATTGATTTGCACCACAAAATTGCAAAATAAAAATTGAAAAAGTGACTAGTATACGTTAGTATACCCGGCTCTTGGAGAGGTGGCTGAGTGGTCGAAAGCGGCGGTCTTGAAAACCGTTGAGGGTTTGTAGCCCTCCCAGGGTTCGAATCCCTGCCTCTCCGCCATCAGCATTCTTCTATTTTATCCTCGCCAGCCTTTCGGTTTTAATCACCAAAATCACATACATTAGAGCCTGGTATCTTCTTCCTTAAAAACTAGATACACCTTTCACCAACCAAAATAAATCTATTCTGGTTCAATTTATAACGCGGCATCATTCGTCGCATTGCAACCTTACAATTTGAAATAAAACCCTTTTTAAATTAATTATTGAGGTTATATTTTCTATGCCCAAAAGCCATAAAAAGTCTAAATATTCCACCCTTCAACACCCTTGTGCCAATTTAGCAGCACTTTGGGGCACTTCCATTTTATTGAATTTAAAAGGTTACAAGCAACTCAACAATGGTATTTTCTCTTATACTGACAATGGCAATATATTAAGAACTATTGGTTTAGGCCACCTTGAAGACGAAAAAATCACGACCAAAAAATTTCTTGGACTGATTTCCCGTCAACAAGAAAAATTTACCCAAAGAAAACCTAAAATCTGCCCCAAATACAAAAACAACCTGAATTATTTCTGCAAACTAATCGGTCTTTCCAAAACTGAAAAGAAAATACTGAATTTTGTTATTACCTTGCACACGCATTCCGGCTTAGATGACATTGCTGACACATTGGATGACTTGAATGCCAATAGCATTATCTACGTTTTATCCTGCCTGCTTGATCTGCCTGAACCCAAAGTCGAAACTGCTTTAAGCAATAATTCATTGTTTGCCCGTGCCGGTATTTTGCGTTTTTCAAAAGCAAAAACAGAAAAAATGTCTGGCCGTTTAGAGATCATGGAAGGACTTTCCAGCATCCTGTTTTCTCCAAAAAAAGACGGACTTTTTGATCAATTTTTTCAACCTGCAAAACCAGCGCAATTAATTCCTGAGGATTATAATTTCATCAGTTCTGAATATCAGCTAATAAAACAATACTTGCTTCAAAGCCGTAAAACCGGCATGAAAGGTATTAACATTCTGATTCATGGCGCCCCAGGAACCGGCAAAAGCGAATTAGCGCATACCTTAAGCGCAGATCTGAACATGAACCTTTTTGAAGTAAGCATTACCAACGAAGAAGGTGAAGCCATTGATGGCAGCAAACGTTTTTCTGCCTACCAATTAACGCAACAAGTTTTATCCAAGCACCAACAAGCTTTGATTTTGTTTGATGAAATTGAAGACGTTTTCCCCGCTGATTCATTCTTTGGCAAAATTTCTGCTGTCGAGAACAGAAAAGCCTGGGTCAATAAGTTACTGGAAGAAAATCCTGTCCCTGCCATCTGGATCAGCAATGATATTGAACAAATTGATAATGCCTATATCCGCCGTTTTGATTTTGTCTTGAATCTGCAAGCGCCACCCCGAAAAGTACGCGCTAAGATACTAAAAAAGTACCTGCGCCATCTGCCCGTTTCAAATCACTGGATCCATCAAGCAGCAGGCAATGAACATCTGGCGCCTGCTTTAATTGCAAGAGCAAGTAAAGTGGTATCAGCCATTCATGAACAAAACCAATGCCCCGAACAAGTTCTGGAAACAGTGTTAAGCAACACACTTGAAGCCATGGGACATTCCAGGCGATTAATAAAAAACAAAAACCAAGCTACCTTGTCTTATCGCCTTGACGCCTTAAACCCAGATCATGATATTAATCAATTAATCAAAGGCTTGAAAAATCATCCCCACGGACGACTCTGTCTTTACGGCCCTCCCGGAACCGGAAAAAGTGAGTTTGGCAAATTTGTGGCACAACAGCTTGGCTTGCCTCTTTTAATAAAACGCGCTTCTGATATTTTAAATTCGCATTTAGGAGAAACCGAAAAACAAATTGCCAAAATGTTTAACCAAGCCTCTCAAGACAATGCGGTGTTGCTGCTTGACGAAGCAGACAGTTTTTTACAAAACCGCAGTGAGGCCCGACACAACTGGGAAGTCACCCAAGTCAATGAATTATTGATGCAAATGGAAAATTTTGATGGTCTATTTATCTGCTCCACCAACCTGGTTGATTCACTTGATGCAGCAGCCATCCGCAGATTTGATCTAAAAATAAAATTTGATTATTTAAAACCAGAACAAGCCTGGAAACTATTTGAACAAACCCTGAAAGACAAGAAAATTCCATTAAAAAACAAACACTATTATCAAGCAGAATTAGCCAAATATACTTTTTTAACCCCCGGAGATTTCGCCACTGCCATACGTCAAAACCGATTGGACAATATTGAACTGAATGCAGAAAACCTGCTTCAAAAACTTGCTAATGAGGTCTCATTTAAACAACGCTATCAATCCAAAGGCATCGGATTTATAGCAGATATTTAGCCCGGCTATTATCAATTCCCACCGGCTAAAAATCAATTGATCAACAAGCGGCATTAACTACTCAATGCCGCCCACCCAAAACTATTGGAAAACAACATGACAAGCCAAACCAATATCCACAAAAAACATATTATCGTTTTTACAGGCGCCGGAATCAGCGCAGAAAGCGGATTGCATACCTTTCGTGATCCCAACGGGCTGTGGCAACAATATTCAGTTCAAGAAGTTGCCACCCCATCCGCCTGGAAAAAAGACCGGAAGAAAGTGCTGGATTTTTATAATTTACGCAGACAACAAGTCAGGCAAGCAGCACCTAATGCAGCACATATCGCTTTGACAACATTGCAAAAGCATTTCAAGGTCAGCATTATCACCCAAAATGTTGACGACCTTCATGAACGTGCCGGATCAAAAAATGTACTTCATCTGCATGGCGAAATCATGAAAGCACGCAGCACCGTTAATAAAAATCTTATTTATGACCTGGGTGAAAAAGACATCGCATTGGGCGATAAATGCGAAAAAGGCAGCCAACTCAGGCCTCATATTGTCTGGTTTGGGGAAAGCGTTCCGGAATTTGAACAGGCTTGTAAAATTGTCAGTCAAGCAGATTTATTACTTGTCATTGGCACTTCACTGCGGGTGCATCCAGCCGCATCTTTAATCCATTTTGTAGCCAAGGAAACAGACATTGTTCTTGTTTCTCCAGAGATGGAATACGTTGCCTCCCATATAACCTGGTTAAAAAACACAGCGGCTGAGGAAGTACCCCGTTTTGTTGAAAGTTTAATTTGACGTTGTTAAATCACCTAATCCCCATATAGGTGTAGGAGTGCTTTTAGCCACGATAATGACAGATATCGTGACTTCTGCACACCACTTGTTGGATTCGGTATCTCCAGAAACTGATATATTACCTTTGAATGATCCGGGCAAGAAAACCCTGAAATAACGCTGCCACCAAATCAAGCGAACCCATTAAACGATGATCGCCACTGATCAAATGCAGCGTACAATCGGCAGCTTTTGCATATTGAATGGAATGCTCAACCGGAATAATTTCATCAGACCAGCCATGAACAATTTCAATATTCTGACAATCAGAAACATAGGACTGTTTTTGATAGCCCTCCATAAATAACGCTGGCGCCAGTAAAAATAATGCCTTGGCCTTCACCTGCTCAGAAACAACCAGAGAAACATAACCGCCCATACTGGAACCCACTAAAATAATTTCATCCTGCTCATTTTTCAGAATGTTTAGCAAACGCTCCACACGCACATCTGCATCAAGCGTATCTCTGTAATCTA
>Ga0256839_1005518_pt1 | contig 11648 bp, 13 predicted proteins | sample 354166metaG_FD_185968 | JGI IMG/M metagenome (GOLD analysis project Ga0256839, IMG submission 185968) | Hydrothermal vent microbial communities from Mid Atlantic Ridge, Atlantic Ocean - 354-166 | ecosystem: Environmental > Aquatic > Marine > Hydrothermal vents | place: Atlantic Ocean: Mid...
CCCCTGGGCCATGAGCCGCTTGGCCTCCCGCTCCACCTGCCGGATCATGGCCTGGCGGAAGTCGGCCAGCTCCGCCCTCACCACCTCGTCAACCAGCTCCACCGCTTCCTGCCCCAGCCTCTGCCTCAGGGCGGCAAGTAGCACCGTGGGGTCCTCGGGGGGCCGTTCGGGCATCCTCACCGGACGAACAGGCTCTTCTCCCGGCTGGTCGCTTAGGCCGGTAAGAGAGACCAGCCGGTCCTCTCTGACCTTGACCCGCTTGATGATTCGGACTTTCTCTCGCTGACTAGACAAACTCTACCTCCCCACCACGGGCGATGATGATCTGACCTTCCTCCTCCAGCCTCCTGATGGTGGCCACGATCCGCTGCTGGGCGTCCTCCACATCCTTGAGCCTGACCGGACCCATGTACTCCATGTCCTCCTGCAGGGTCTGGGCGGCTCGCTGGCTCATGTTCTTGAAGATGCGGTTCTTTACATCGTCGCTTACCGCCTTGAGGGCCAGGGCCAGGTCCTTCATGTCAATCTCCCGGAGCACCAGCTGGATGGAGCGGTCGTCCAGCAGGCGGATGTCCTCAAAGACGAACATCCGCTTCTTGACCTCCTCGGCCAGCTCCGGGTCCTGGTCCTCCAGGCTTTCCAGGATGAGCCGCTCGGTCCCCCGATCCACCCGGTTGAGCACCTCCACCAGCGCCTGGATGCCCCCCACCTGACTGAACTCGGTCTCCAGCAGAGTGGAGAGCTTCTTCTCCATCACCCGCTCCACCTCCCTCACCACATCAGGGCTGGTGCGGTCCATGGTGGCGATGCGGCGGGCCACCTCCACCTGGGTCTCGGGCGGTAGTCCGGAGAGGATCTGGGAAGCCGATTCCGGCGGCAGGTAGGAAAGGATCAGGGCGATGGTTTGGGGGTGCTCGTTCTGGATGAAGGCCAGAAGCTGCTGGGGGTCGGTGCGCTTGAGGAAGTCAAAGGGGCTCACCTTGATAAAGGAGGAGAGCTTGCTGATGATCTCGTCCGCCTTGCCCGAGCCGAGCGCCCGCTCCAGCACATCCCGCGCATAGCCCACCCCGCCAAGGCTTATATAGCGCTGGGCAAGCAGCATGTTGTAGAACTCCTCCAGCACCTCCTCCTGCAGCTCGGGCTCAATCTTCTGGAAGTTGGCGATCTCCAGGGTGATGGATTCGATCTCCTCCTCCGACAGGTGCTTTAGCACCTCAACCGAAAGCTGCTGGCCGAGGGCGATGAGCAGCACCGCCACCTTCTGGCGCCCGTTGAGATCACTTAGTGCTCTGCGCGGCATCCTGCGACGGCTAACTCCCTTTACCTCCCATACCCGAGCTCACTGCTACCCTCTCCTAGTCCTCAAACAACCAGCTCCGCAGCACGCTGACAATATCCTCGGGCCGCTCCAAGATGAGGCGGCCGATCTCGCTTCTGAGCTTGCCTACCTTGGTCTCCTCCTCCTCTGGCACCTCCCGCAGGATGTACTCCTCCTCGGGGATGTCCTTGCCGATGATCACGTCAATCTTGCCCCCCGGCACTGCCGCGGTGACCACCCGGGCCGCCGTCCTAAGCCGGGCCAGGAACATGGCCACCACCCCGGCCAGGGCGAGCAGCAGGGCCACCCACAAGGAGATGCGGGTGACGGTCTCAAAGGTTCTCGCCCGCCGCTCGGCCGCCACCTGGGCGGAGATGATCGGGCTGGGCTGGACCTTGAAGGGCTGCCCCACTACCGTGATCTGGTCTCCCCCCTCGGGGTTGAAGCCCACCGCCGAAGCCACCAGGTCCCGTACCACCTGGGCCTTGTTGTCGTCCCACTCCTCGGTGTTGACCACCACCGAGACCGACTTGCTGACGATCTTGCCCAGCGCCTCCTCAATCCGGCTGACCTCGCGGTTTACCTCATACTCAATCTTGGTGCTCTCGCTCTCGGTGCCCAGGGCCTCCTGCCCACCGGTGGGCTGGGGCTCCTGGTAGCCGGGGATGTTGGTGGTGGTGCCGGGGACCCCTCCGGTGGGCTGGGCCTCGCCCAGTCCTCGCTGGCGGGTGCTCTCCAGCTTCTTGGGGATCCCCTCAGTTCCCACCACCGGAGCAAAGGTCTCGCTCTCGCGGGACTTCTTGTCAAAGTCCATCACCACCTCAACCTGGGCGGAGACGTTGCCCTGGCCGAAGATGGGCTCCAGAAGTCCCTTCAGTTTCTGCTGGTAGTAGAGCTCCACCTGCCGCTTGAGCTTGATCTGCTCGTTTGTGGCCACCGCCCCTCCCTCACTGTCACGGGGCCAGAGCAGGTTGGAATACTGGTCGGTGATGGTGATGTTTTCCGGGGTGAGGTAGGGGACCGAGTGCTCAATCAGGTGGACCAGGGCGTTTACCTGATTGGGGCCCAGGCTGGCGTTGGGCCTGAGGGTAAGTTGCACCGCCGCGGTGGAGGCCGATTCTCGCCCCAGGAAGGCGCTCTCCGGCGGAATGGTGACATTGACCGAGGCATCCACCACCTGCTCCAGCTGGCGGATGGTGCGAGTGAGCTCTCCCTCAATGGCGCGGATGCGCATCGCCTCAAGCTCGGGGCCGGTTATGCCAAGGCGAGCCTGTTCAAAGACCTCATATCCCACTACTCCCCGCGCCGGCAGTCCCTCACTGGCCAGCTCCAATCTGAGCTCCGGGGCTCGGTCCCGGGGAACCAGAATGGTCCTGCCTCCCTCGGCCAGCCGGTAGCTCACCCCCTTCTTCTTGAGCTCCTTGGCGATGGCTCCGGCATCCTTGCTGTCCAGGTCGGTATAGAGGACCTCAACTTCCCCCGGGGCGGCGCCGATGAGGCTCTTGGGCAGGTAGAAGGCCATGACCACAAGCAGCCCCAGCCCGATCAAGAAGACCGCCTTGCCGAGGGGCTTCAGGCTTGCCCAGAACTCACCGATCCGCTTGCCGATCTCCTCCATACCACGCTCCCTCTAGGGAGGATTTCCTCCCCCTGACAGCCCTGCCTGGGCCGATCAGATGGGCATGCGGGCGAGCTCCTGGTAGGCCTCCACCACCCGGTTTCTCACCTCCACTGCAAGGTTCAGGGCCAGCTCGGCCCGGGTGATGGCCATCACCACCTCCTCAAGCTCAACCGGCTCGCCAGCGGCGTAGGCCCGGGTGAGGGTGTCGGCCCTCTGCTGGAGCTCCTCCAGCTGCTCAATCTTTTTCACCAGAAGCTCACCAAAGCTCTGCCCCTCGCTTCGCTCCTCCCTGAGCGGAGCGGGCCTGCCCAGCCCTCCGAACCTCCCCTTGCTGGCCTCCCCTGTGAGGCCGCCGATAAAAAGCTCACTTCCCATCCTCACTCACCCCATAGCAGAGGCTTGCTACCTGGCCAGCAGACCGATGGTCCGCTGGGCGATGGACTTGGCCGTCTCCAGTACGGTGGCGTTGGCCTCCCAGGCGCGCTGGGCGGCGATCAGGTCCACCAGCTCCATCACCACATTCACATTGGGATACTCCACATACCCATCGGGCCGCGCGTCGGGGTGGCCCGGGTCGTAGACCAGCCGGGGCGGGGTGGGGTCGCGCTCAATGGAGGCGATCTCCACCCCCCTTACCTCCCTGCCCTCCACCTTGGCCCGCATGATGACCAGTTGCCGGCGGAAGGGCCCCCCCTCCGGTGTGCGGGTGGTGTTGGCGTTGGCGATGTTTCCGCTGATTACGTCCATCCACAGGCGGTTGGCGGTAAGCCCACTGCCGGCGATGGAAATAAGCTCTCCTATGGTCCCCACGTCCGATCACACCCCTTCCACTTTTTTGCCTTTCTGGTCGGAAGCGTCCATCATTCTTCCATCACCCATGACCTGCCGGCCGGTTAGACCGATCTTCCTCTAATCACCAGCCGGTAGAGCCCGATGCGTTTTTCGGCCATTGAATGCAGTGCCTCTATGGCGATGGCATTTTCGGCATGGGCCGCCATCTCAAGATCAATGTCCACCCCACTCTGGTCGTTTCGGTAGCGGGCAGGCAGGACAAGCTCCACCGGCTCAAGCCTCTCCAGGCGGGAGATCCTTTCCTCTTTGCTCCCCTCTCCGGTCATGATCTCCCTGAGCTTGCCCTCAAAGGCCACATCCCGCCTGCGATAGCGGGGAGTGTTGGCGTTGGCAATGTTTGCAGCGATCATCTTTTGGCGCCTCAGCCGCCCCTTCAGGGAGGCCTCAATAACCGCTAGGGTTAGATCAGAGCCCAGAACGTCCATCACGCCGCCTCCATCACCGCCAGCTCCTCCAGGTCGGAAAGACTAGCCTGCAACCTATCCAGTAGATCGGAGAGATAGCCCTCGTCTTTACCAATAAGCTCCAGCACCCCGGGGTCAAGGCCGCCGCTGGTTCCGTCCACCGCCATGCCGATGCCCAGGGCCAGGGAGGCGTGGTTGGCCAGGTGGACCACCGCCGCCATCAGACGAAACTCCTCCGGTGCCTCCAGCGGCCGGTAGAGGTGGAGGATGGCCTGGGAAAAGACCTCGGGCAGGTTCCACTGCTCCACCACCTTGGCCCCCAGCTCGGCGTGGTCAAAGCCCAGCACCTCCCGCTCCGCCTCGGCGAAGGTCTTGCCATCCTCCACCACCTTGGTGTAGATCTGCTCAAAGGCCTCAATCACATAGGTCTCCAGCACCGTCTTGCCGATGTCGTGGAGCAGACCGCAGACGAAGGCCTCCTCCGGGTCTAGCCGCCTGATGTCACTGGCCACCGTGCGCGCCGCCACCCCGGTGGCCAGGGCGTGGCGCCACAGATCCCCTCGCTTCATCCCGTAGCCCGGAGTGGGCTTGTCGTAATAGTCATAGAGAGCGATGGCGTAGATCAGCCCCTTGAGGGTCCTCAGCCCCAGAAGAACGATGGCGTCCATCACCGTGCTGATGCGGCGGGGAAAGCCATAGAAGGCCGAGTTGGCAAGTTTCAGGATGCGGGCGGTGAGTGCCTGGTCGGTGCTTAGCACCTTGGCCAGCTCACGGATCTCCACCTCCGGGTCCTGGATCATGGGCACCACCCGGTGCACCACACCGGGCAGGGGAGGGAGTTCCTTGACCTTGGCAAGGATCTCCTCCATGGTGGGCAGCTCCTGGTCCTTCCTCCTCTCGTCATCCCCAGCCATAGCTTCCTCCTGATCTCTGGTGTGAAATTCTACCGTCTAATATCCCGTATAGTCATTATTCATAATAATAATAATAAACAACTAACACAGAAGAATTAGCCTTCCTATCAGATGCAGTTCAGTCACTTATCTGTCCATTCCTTGCAACTGAGACGCCTAAGCGTCTTAGAAGCCCCAGACCCAGTCCGGCAAGGCCGTCCGGGAGGCGCCCCTAATCTTAGGGCTAGAAGCAGCTCCGTCAAGTGCTGATAAGGGTTCCCAGCGAGTTGTCCACAACAGTCCACCGCCTCAGTGCCCACCAGAGCGCAAGGAAAAATCTAAAAATCTTTTTCACTAACATAACCAAACAGGGACTAACAGCTTATCCCCCTCTCAGACCGAGGTCTCCTCCAGCAGGCGGGGAAGATCGCTGAGCAGGCCGGAGCGGTGGAGGAGGTCCCTAACCTCCTCACGGCTCAGGGGCTCCTGCTCCAGGGTGGAGTAGGCCCGGAGGGGCCGGTTGGCCACCGGGGCGAAGGGGTCAATTACGAAGTAGTCGTCAAACTCCTCCGCCACCAGCGACTCCTCGGGGCTCATCAGCTCCTCGTGGAGCTTCTCCCCCGGCCTTACTCCGATAGTCTCAATCTCAATCTGGCTGGGGCTAAAGCCAAAGACCGGGGCAAGCTCCTCAACCAGCACCTCCAGAAGGTCGGCGATCCTAACCACCGGCATCTTGAGCACATAGATCCGACCGCCCTCGCCCAGTCCCCCTGCCGCCAGCACCAGCTCGGCCGCCTCCCCCAGGGTCATGAAGAAGCGGCGCATCTCCGGGTGGGTGAGGGTGACTGGCCCCCCCTTCCTGATCTGGCGAACGATGGTGGGGATGACCGAGCCGCGGCTGGCCAGCACGTTGCCGAAGCGCACCACGGTAAAGGTGGTCTTGCGGCTCCCCTTCCACCGCTCGGCGCTGACCACCAGTCGCTCTGCCAGCAGCTTGGTGGCCCCCATGGTGTTTCGGGGGCTGACCGCCTTGTCGGTGGAGACCGCCACCACCCGCTCGGCCTCCGCCTGGAGGGCCGCCTCCACCAGGTTCTGGGTACCGATGACGTTGGTCTTTACCGCCTCAAAGGGGTTGTACTCACAGGCGGTGACATGCTTGAGGGCGGCGCAGTGGAAGACCACCTCCACCCCCTCCATGGCCCGCATCAGCCGCTCCCGGTCGCGGATGTCGCCGATGAGCAGCCTGACCCGCTCATACAGCCCCTGTTCCCTGAGCTCCTCAGCTAGGAGGTGCTGGGCAAACTCGTTGCGGGAGAAGACCCGACACACCCTGGCCCCCGAGGCCAGCACCCGCCAGAGGAGCTCCCGGCCGATGGAGCCGGTGCCGCCGGTGATGAGCACCGTCCGGCCGGTGAGGTAGCCTAGGGAATACTCCATCACGATAAGTCTATCGGCTCCCTCGCTCGCCGGTTGACCCTCCGCCGGCCTGGGGCTCGTTGCTAGAATGCCGCCGGTGAGTGAGCCCAGCCCCAAGCGCCGCTACACCGTCGCCCTGATCCAGTTCTCCCCCCGCCTGGGGGCAGTGGACGACAACCTCTCCACCATTGAGGACTACCTCCGCCAGGCCCGTGAGCGGGGCGCAGATTTGGCCGTCTTCCCTGAGCTTGCCCTCTCCGGCTACCTGGTCCAGGACCTGGCCGGCGAGGTATACCTCACCGAGCTCCCCCGCCCGGAGCGCAACCGCCGCTGGTGGGACCGGCTGCTAGACCTCTCCCGCACCCTCCCCCTGATAGCCGGCTTGCCCTACCGCGACGAGAGCGGCCTCTACATCGCCTCCGCCCTGCTTGCGGAGGGCAAGCTCCTTGCCCTCCACCGCAAGGTATATCTCCCCACCTACGGCCTCTTCCAGGACCAGCGCTTCTTTGACCGCGGCCAGCTCCCCACCCTGGCCGCCACCGGGGCCTTCGGCCGGCTGGGCCTGCTCATCTGCGAGGATGCCTGGCACCCCCTGCTGGTAAACGCCACCGCCCTGATGGGGGCCGAGGTGCTGGTCATCGTCTCCGCCTCTCCCGCCGGCGGCGCCGCCACCGAGGTGGCCTATTCTGCCGAGTGGTGGGCCACCTTCTGCTCCGTCTACGCCAAGCTCTTCGGCTGCTACGTCCTCTTTGCCAACCGCACCGGCAGCGAGGACGGGGTGATCTACTCCGGCTCCAGCCGGGTGGTGGACCCCTTCGGCCGGGTGGTGGTGGAGGCCGACGGCAAGGAGGGCAGACCCGCCCCCCTGGAGGACGGCATGCTCATCGCCGAGCTTGACCTGGAGGAGGTCTTCCGCGCCCGCACCATCCTCCCCCTGATGAGTGACGAGGACCCCCGCCTGCTGAGGGAGATCTTTGACCGCCTGACCGCCGGCTGGCAGAGTTTGCCGCCGGCCGCCTCCGGCAAGGCCCAATCAGGTGGAAGCTGAGCCGGCCAAGCCCCTCAGGGTGGGACTGCCCAACTACACCTTGGCCGAGCCCTACGCCCGCGCTTTCCCCGGGGCCCTGCGCCTGCCTCCCGCCGAGCTAAACCAGCTTGCCGCCCAGAACAAGTTGGATCTGGTCCTCACCAGCTCCCTGGCGGTGATTGAGCTGGGCCTTTTCCCCCATCCCCTCTATGGCATCGGGTGTTCTGGTGAGGTGATGAGCGTTCTTCTGGTGGGTGCGCCGCCTGAGGAGTGCGAGCGGCTGGTGCTGGACCCCGCCTCCCGCACCTCCAACGATCTCGCCCGGCTGGTGGTCCAGAAGCTCAGGGGTTCCCTTCCCCCCACCTCACACCGTCCTGCGGGAGTGTCCATTGATCCCTCTCCAGGGGAGGCCTGGGTGGTGATCGGCGACCCCGCCCTGGGCCTCTCAGGCGATCTCCCCCGCCACGACCTGGGCCGGCTGTGGAAGGAGCTCACCGGCCAGGGCTTCATCTTCGCCCTCTTTGGCCTCAGGGACGCCGGCCACCTGGAGGAGGCGAGCCGGGCCATCGCCCAGGCCCTGGAGAGGGCCGAGGAGGAGGAGTTTGCCTCCCCGGTGGAGATGCTGAGTGAGAAGGTGGGTCTGAGCAGGCGGGCCGCCCGCCACTACTTCGGCCAGTGCCTTGACTACCGCCTCACCGCCGACCACTGGCGAGGGCTGGAGCTCTTTATGGAGCTCCGCTCAGCCCTTTCCCCCTATCTCTGAGATCTTTTACTTCCCCGACCAGGTGGCAGGGGTGGGAGCCTTAGCCTGCCGCCCCCGACTGGACGATGTTTAGTTCAAGCTCCATCGGGGCGTTGAGCAGCCGGGAGATGGGGCAGCCCGCCTTGGCCGCCTCCACCGCCTGGCGGGCCTTGGCCTCGTCGCTCCCCGCCGGCACCACCACGGTGGCGGTAAGCTTGGCCAGGGTGATGGTGGGTGCCCCCTCCACCATCTCAAACTTTATGGTGCACCCTGCCTCAATCTTCTCCGGGGTAATGCCCACCTTGCCCAGCTCGGCCGAGCTGGCCATGGCGAAGCAGGCCGCGTGGGCCGCCGCCACCAGTTCCTCCGGGTTGGTCCCCGCCTCCTCGCCAAACCGCTTGGCGAAGTTGTAGGGGGTGTCAGAAAGCACCCCGCTCTCACTGCTCACCCAGCCCTTTCCGTCCTCCAGGCCGCCTTGCCAGACGGCGTTTGCCTTGCGCAGCTTCTCCATCGTGCTCCTCCTCAGAAATAGTTAGTCAGAAGGTAGTTTATCAGTCCCATCCCCCTGATGGGGAATGATAAGCTCCCCCTTCCGTGGCAGAGCTCAGGGCAGTCATCTTTGACCTGGACGGCATCGTGGCGGAGACCGAGCCCATCCAGATCGCCTGCTACACCGAGGCCTTCCGCCGGGTGGGCTTTCCCCTCTCCGCCGAGGAGTACCGCCAGAAGGTGGTCCTTGCCGGCATGCCCACCCGCGAGCTTTTTCGCTCCCTGGGTGGAAACGACCAGCGCTTTGAGGAGGAGCTTCTGCCCCTCAAGGACCGCCTCTACCGGGAGCGGGTTAGGCGGGAGCTCTCCCCCCGCCCCGGCCTCACCGAGCTTCTGGACGACCTTTCCCGCCACCGGGTAAAGACCATCCTGGCCACCGCCAGCCGCCGCAGGAACGCCCACTTCATCCTGGAGACCCTGGGCCTTGCCGACCGCTTCCTAGCCATCTACGGCCTAGAGGATGTGCTTCGCCCCAAGCCCGACCCGGAGGTATTCCTGGTCATCCTTACCGAGCACCGCCTCTCCCCCGATCAGGTTATCGCCCTGGACGACGCCCCCAAGGGGGTGAGGGCGGCGGCCGGCGCCGGCATAAGGTGCGTTGCCGTTCCCACTCCGGCCACCGCCGACGGCGACTTCAGCCTGGCCTGGCGCCGGGTGGAAAGCCTCACCGAGCTTAGCTACCGCTGGCTGGTGGAGGAGCTGGAGAAAGACCTAGGGTAGGCCCCCTGTCTCTTCCCCCTCCCCCTGCTTCTTGAGGTAGCCCCGCTCCCAGAAGAACTTGGGCACGCCGGCAAGGCAGCGCACGAAGATCAGCCCCTCCACCCTCACCCCCCGTTCGCAGTCAATGTAGAGGCAGGCGGGGACCGTCTCCGCCCAGGGGCAGGCCGCCGCCACCTTGCGCAGCGCCCGGCGCATGCTCCTTCCGGTCCAGGCCGAAGTGTCCACCACCGCGATGCGCTCAAACTGGCGCGGGATGTGGTCCAGGTTAAAGAGGGTAAACATGGGAAGACTTAGCTGGTTGGAGAGATAGACCGCCACCATCAGCCCCGAGCGGTGGATGCCCACCACCGTATCAAGGGGACCTTGGGAAGAGAGCTTCTCCCTGAGCTTCCCTAGGTCCAAAAACCACTGCTCGGGTGAGATGCGGCTTGATCCGGCCTCATCCTGCGGCTGCCTTTCCTTCTCTGCCTCGACTGATTCCATCGGGGGAATTCTAGGTGGCCGGGCGGGCCTGCGCCCTTGGGGCTATTATCGGCCCCATGGAGCTTCCGGTGGACCTTCGCTCTGACACGGTAACCAAGCCCTCCCCCGAGATGCGCCGCTGGATGTATGAGGCCGAGGTGGGCGACGACATCTACGGCGAGGACCCCACGGTGAACCTCCTTCAGGAGGAGGTGGCCGAGCTTTTGGGGACCGAGGCCGCCCTCTTCGTCCCCAGCGGCACCATGGCCAACCAGGTCGCCCTCAGGGTCCACACCCAGCCGGGCGACGAGGTCATCGCCCACCGGGACAGCCACTGCATCCACTACGAGACCGGCGCCCTGGCCGCCCTTTCCGGCTGCCAGGTGGCCGCCCTGGAGGGGGAGGGGGGGCTGTTTACCCCCGACGATGTGAGGCAGGCGGTGCGTCCCAGCCGCCCCTACCTGCCCCGCAGCACCCTGGTGGTGATGGAAAACACCCACAACCGGGGCGGCGGCACCATCTGGCCCCCCGAGCAGTTTGCCGCCGTCGCCGAGGTGGCCCACGAGCTGGGCCTTATGGTCCACCTGGACGGCGCCCGCCTGATGAACGCCGCGGTGGCCCTGGGCGTGCCCCCCACCACCTGGACTAGGCATACCGATTCGGTGGCCATCTGTTTCAGCAAGGGCCTTGGCGCTCCCATCGGCTCGGCGGTGGCAGGTTCTAGAGACTTCATTGAGGAGGCCCTCAGGGTGCGCAAGATGTTTGGCGGTGCCATGCGCCAGGTGGGGGTGATCGCCGCCGCCGCCCGCTATGCCCTGAGGCACAACGTTTCGCGCCTGGCCGAGGACCACCGGCGGGCAAGGGAACTGGCCCGGGGACTTGGGGAGATTGACCAGGAGCTTGGCGGTGGCCTCCTTTCAGTACCCGAGCCCCAGACCAACATCGTCATGGTGGACCTCTCCCCGCAGCGCCTGCCCGGGGCGGAGGAGCTAGCCCAGCGCCTCAGGTCGGAGCAGGTGCTGGTGGGCGCCTTTGGCCCCCACCGCATCCGCATGGTGGTCCACCTTGACCTCACCGACCAGTCGGTGGCCTTTGCCCTTGAGGTGTGGCACAGGGTGCTGGGAGAGGTGAGAAAAGGTTAGTTCGCAAGTGGCTAAATAGTTAGCCGGGAAGTAGAAATTATTTGTGCCCCAGTGGGGTATTAACAGGTGCGTGGTCCTCTCTCTCTGCCGCCCCCACGGCTGGACCACGACTTCCTCCGACAGCCCCGGTAACCCCGGGGCTGAAATTGCGTCCCCGCGGGGACGCCCTTCCTTCCTCCCCACGGTCCCCACCCTGGGGACCGTGCTCCTAACCAGTCTTAGACTTAACCCACCATGGGCCGATCTGTCAAGTCTCCCCCTCTCCCCAAGGGAGGGGCGGCCCTCTGGTGGGGCTAGAATGCCCCCATGCCGGCTGAGGTTTCCCCGCTCATCTCGGTGGAGTTTTCCCACCGCGGAACCACCCGCCGGATCACCGCTCCCCTGCCCCCTTTCCTCACCGCCGACTTCCTCCTCCGCCAGTGGGAGCTGGTCGGGGAGGTAGCCCCGGCCGAGGGGAGGGTGCTGGTGGTGGGGATGGGGGGGAGCATCCTGCCCACCTCCG